>Ga0335075_10005774_pt1 | contig 19145 bp, 17 predicted proteins | sample Lox_Sample_24_FD_206723 | JGI IMG/M metagenome (GOLD analysis project Ga0335075, IMG submission 206723) | Soil microbial communities from Loxahatchee National Wildlife Refuge, Florida, United States - Lox_Sample_2.4 | ecosystem: Environmental > Terrestrial > Soil > Wetlands | place: USA... | reverse complement strand
GTGAATGGGACGTCGGGGAGTCCGGTGACGTTTACGTCGTTTTATGACGATTCGGTTGGTGGGGACACGAATGGCGAAGGTGGTGCGACTGCGCCGCAGGTCGGAGACTGGGAGGGCATCGTGCTCGGGGAAAGTGGCACTGCGAGCCTCGAAGAAACGGTGATCAAGTACGCGACCACGGGGCTTGCGGCCACCGCGACATCGTTTGGCTCCATACGGGGCCGCTTCGAATCCGACCAGACGGACGTGACTGCGTGCGACTGGGGGCAAGAATGCGCGGTCGATGCCGCCTACAGCTACTGGGGCAGCTCTCAGGGTCCTTACCCTACAGGTGACAAAGAACCGCTGGCCTGCGGCGCGGTGACCGCTACCCCGTACCGCACGAACTCATCTGGCACTAAAACCGCCAACGGTAGCTCTCCGTTCGAAGAGCGCTGCGGTGGTGAAGCACCCGACGAAAGGCTCGCGAGCGCGCAAAGCGACGCGTCGGAATGGGAGGGTATCGAGAGCATCCGCTGTGGTGAAGGCCTCAAAGAAGCCTGCGAAGCGATCGAAATATACGAGAAATGTCTCGGTGCAGCCGCAGAACTGGCACAAGAGTCTTCGCCGTTCACGTTCTCCAACGGTGTGCAAGACGTCGCCCAGGACGGCGCGAGTTGGCTCGAGACGTCCGAGACGACGGCCGTCCAAGCGATTGGGAGCGTTGCTAGCTTCGGCCTGCAACTCATTGGCGCGGTGCACACGATCATCGATGTCGCAAACGCCTTTGACTCGTGCACCTAATCGTTGCGCCGTCAGTCTGGAGATCTGGCCAACGCACTGACATCGAAGGCTCGCGCGCTGGCCGTGCGGGCCAGCGCTAATGCGCCACGTCACAGCCCGAGCGAGCGCCCGACGATCTCCTTCATGATCTCGTTGGCGCCGCCGTAGATGCGGGTGACGCGCGCGTCGACGTACGCGCGCGCGATCGGGTACTCGACCATGTAGCCGTAGCCGCCGTGCAGTTGCAGGCAGCGGTCGACGACCCGGCCCTGCAGCTCCGTGCACCACCACTTGGCGACGGCGGCGTCCTCGGGAGTGAGTTCGCCCGCGTTGAGCGCCTGTGCGCAGCGGTCGACGTACACGCGGGCGACCTGCACTTCGCTCTGCACCTCCGCGAGCGTGAAGCGCGAGGCCTGGAAGGAACCGATCGGCTGGCCGAAGGCGTGGCGCTCGCGCACGTAGTCGAGCGTCCAGTCGAGCGCGGCCTCGGCGGCGGCTACTGCGGCGGCGATAGACAGGCGCTCTTGGGGCAGGTTGGAGACGAGGTAGCGAAAGCCCTCGCCCTCGCGCCCGAGCAGGTTCTCGACGGGCACGCGCACGTCGTGGAAGGACAGCTCGGCGGTGTCCTGGGCGTGCTGGCCGATCTTCTCGAGCTTGCGCGAGCGCTCGAAGCCCTCCATGCCGCGCTCGATCACCATCAGGCTGATCCCGCGGTGGCGCTCGGACGGGTCGGTCTTGGCGGCGAGGATCACGAGGTCGGCGTTGATGCCGTTGGTGATGAACGTCTTGGCGCCGTTGACCAGGTAGTGCTCGCCGCCGCCGTCCCCGGACGATTGGCGGCGCGCGCTGGTGCTCATCGCGGCGAGGTCCGAGCCGATCCCCGGCTCGGTCATGGCGAGCGCGGTGATCAGCTCGCCGCTGACGATGCCGGGCAGCCAGCGCTCGCGCTGGGACTCGTCGCAGTAGCTGAGGAAGTAGGGCAGGCAGATGTCGTTGTGCAGCGTGACGCCCAGCCCGAAGCTGCCGACGCCGGCGCGCTGGCACTCTTCGCCGATCACGAGGTTCAGCCGGAAGTCCTGCGCGCCCGCGCCGCCGTATTCCTCGGGGACGGCCATCGCGAGGAAGCCGCCGCGCGCGGCGAGCGCGAACACCTCGCGCGGGACCAGCCCGTCGCGCTCCCACTGCCCGTAACGGCCCTGCTCGCCGATCACCTCGCGCTGCAGGAACGTGCGAAAGCTCGCGCGGAAGTCCTCGTGCACGTCCTCGAACAGGCTGCGGCGCATTGTCCAGACCCTACCGGCGCCGGCGAGGCGCGTGTGGGCAGGACGGGCGGCGTGGGCCTTGGCGAAGGCCCGCGCGGCGCCCGCGACAGGCGGCGCAGCACGGTTGAGCCCCGGCATCGTCGCGAACGAGTGCGCGGCGCCCTGAAGGAGAGCGTGGCGCAAACGTCGAACAAATGCGCCGATGAAGCGCGTCGCGACGAAGACCCCAGAAGCGCCTGCGGTGAACGGCGCCGCGCCCCGTGCCGGCTCGCGCGCGCAGGCGGGCGAGCACCAGAGCCTTTCCAAGTACATCCAGGCGCGCTTCGACGAGTGCTCGCGCTCGCAGAAGGACGTGGCGCAGTACATAGTCGACCACCTGGACGAGGCCGCCTTCCAGACGGCGGAGGAGCTGGCGCGCCGCGCGAACACGTCCAGCTCGACGGTCGTGCGCTTTTCGCAGGCGCTGGGCTTCGAGGGCTTTCCCGAGCTGCAGGCGGCCGCGCGCGAGGAATACCGGCGCGTGAACGCGAAGGCCGCCAAGAACGGCACGGCGTCCAGCTCGGCGCCGTTGTTCTCGCTGGACCAGAACGAGTTCGAGGCGGCGCTCGCGGCCGACCACCTCAACGTGGAGGACACCGCGAGGAAGGTGTCGCGAGCCTCGGTGGAGTCGATGATCGAAGCGATCGTGGACGCGGAGAAGGTGCTGGTGGCGGGGACCGACCAGATGGCGTTCTTCGCCAGCTACCTGCGCCACCTGCTGATGCTGCTGGACCTGCGCGTGGACGTGGTGGCCAGCCCCTCGCAGGAGGCGCTCAGCCGCCTCGGGCGCATCGACGGCTCGACGCTGGTGATCGGGCTGTCGGCCGGCCGCCCGCACCCGCTGGTGGTGCGCGCGATGAAGCTCGCCCGCCACCGCGAGGCGCGCACGGGCGCGATCACCGACGCGACGCTGTCGGAGGTGGCGAAGCTGGCGCAGATCAAGCTGTACTACTCCTCTAACAGCCCGGCGTATGTGCGCTCGCACACGGCGCTGCTGAGCGTGATCCAGGCCCTGGCGTATGGGGTGTACGCGCGGGACACGGCGCAGTACGACGATCGGATCAAGGCTTTTCGTCTGAAGTAGCGCTTCGCTTGGCGGGCAGGGGAGGCGTTGGTGTTGATCTTGTGGGCATATCCGGCGGACTCGGCTGGGCTTGCGGACCTCTGGGAACTGCGCTGTGGGGCGATGCCGACCGGGCGCGGGTTCTGGGGGTCGTTGGTGCTGTGAGCAGGCTTTGTCGGAGATCCTGCGCGAGCGCTCAGCCTGCCGCGAGCTACTTCTTGCTCTTCTTCGCCTTCTGCTGTGAAAGATGGACGCTCTTGGCCTGCGTGTTGCGCGGGCTGGGAGACGTCTTGAGGATGGTGAGCGTGGCGTCGAGACGCCCGTGAGCGGCGCTCAGCAGCGCACGCCCGGTCTCGTTCAGCTTGAGCTTGATGCTCACGGTCTTGCCCGCCGGGATGGAGAGGGGGGCGGTCGCGATGTTCTCCGTCTTGGTGCGCCTGTTCTTGCCCTTCCCGGTCACGCTCTTGGCGGTCAGCGTCAGCTTGCCGCTGCACGTTGCCGTGCCTGCGCAGCTGAGCTTGATCGTCGCCTCGCCGCCGCGTTGAACGGTGATCGTGGACCCGACAAGCGACACGCTGGCGTGCGCTGCCTTCGCACCGAGCACGCCGCCGGACGCTGCTGTTGCAGGCGCTGAAGTCGTTGACGACGGCGACGCCGGGGCCGACGTGGACGACGAGGGGAGGGCGACGGGAATCTGGACGGCGGCGCTCCTGGCGCTCGCCTCGCCCTCCCCGTTGGTGGCGGTCACTTCACATTCCAGCCCGTGGCCCTGGTCGGCCGACTGAACCGTGTAGGTGCTTTCTGTGGCTTCGGCGATGTCGCTTCCGTCACGCAGCCATTGATAGGCCAGAATCGGCACCTGGCCGCTCCAGGAGCCTTCGGAGCAGGACAGGGACGTCCCAGGTGCCGGTGCTCCGGAGATTTCCGGAAGGCCCTGGTTCGCCGGCGCTGCGGGCGCGGTGACCTGCAGAGTGGAAACGAGATCCTGTGTTCCGGAGGGGCCTTCTCCTTCGGCGATGATCTCGTGCTCCCCGGGCGAGGTGTCGGTCGGGATCCACACTTTCGCTTCGAACGCTCCGTCGTCGTTGGCCTGTGTCTCACCCAGCGATACGGGAGTTGAGTGCAGCGACAGATTCACCCCTGTGTTCGGGGTCATACCCGATCCACTCACCGTGATCACCGCGCCAGCCGACACGGGCGGCGCGGTAGAAGGCAGCTTGATGCCCAGTGAGGAGGCCACCTTGGCGAGTTCCAGCCAGACCGGCGTCGTCGTGATCTCGCCACAGGCCCGATCTTCGATCCCCGGATGCTGGCCGTCGGCGGGGTCGGGCCCGCCTGGTAGCTGGATGCCGTACGAAGCGCCCGCCGAAAAGCCCTCGAACAGGCCGCCGAAATACTCGACGGCGGTCCTCCAGCCTGGGGCGTTTGGACTGTACACGAACGTGACCCCGATCCCAAACCCAGCGCTGACGCCCACGGTCAGTTCTTTGACGAACCCATCCACTTCTTCATAGCTTCGCGCGCCCAGCGGTTCGCCCATCGGGCCCACCCAGCCGATGCCGACCACCGCGCTGGAGCTGATGGGCAGGCTCGCTCCCGGCGCGACGAACACGTCGCCCGAGCACGTAAGGACCAATTCCCTGGCAACGGGAGCCGTGCGGCCATATATGTACACCCCGTTCGAGAGAGATAGGTACACGATGTCGGGTTCACGTCCCGGCACGAAGGTGGTCTTAAACGCGCCGAACCAGCTCCCGATGGTGGTGGCCGCCCCGCTCAGGAACCGGCGCCAGCATGCGTTCTGGCCGAAAGAGAAAGGCACGCACGCGACCCCGTTGGACGGGACCAGGGGTCCTTGCGAGTCGGGTGCGACGGGAACTTCCTGTTCCACTTCGATTGACGCAGACGTCTGGGGATTGGAGACCGTGAGGCGCACTTTCGGATTGTTCGTCGGATGAGGCCCTGTCGCCGGCACCAGGCTGGCGCCGAATTCTTGGCACGGCTTGGGTTCTCCGGCCGCTGTCGTCCCTTCAACTGTCCATTCGCAGTCCCAGTCCGACGACGCGCCGGGCGTGAAATGCGCCACCACCGAGGGCGAGGGGGCGTTCTGAGGTTCCTGTGTCCAAGAGAACAGTTCGCTGCCCGGTTCGCCAAACGCCGCGAGAACTTCTTCCGGTGCTTCTGTGAGCGTGACTTCACAGGTTGGTGTGGCGTCTCTGCAGACGCCCGCAGTGTCGCCCCACCCGGCAAACGAAGATGCCGGTGCCGCCGTTGTCGTGGGGTGGGGCGTCAGGGTGACGACTTCGCCTGCCGGATAGACATGTTCGCATTCCGTGGCACCGTTGCCGCAGTCGATGCCTGGCCCTGTGATGGTTCCTGAGCCTTTGCCCAGTGGCGCAACGGTGAGGGGCACGCCGACGATAGCGTCAACGCCGTTAGCCGTCGCACTCGCGTTCGTCGCCACTATGCGGAAGTGGTATGTGGTTTTGGGAGTGAGGCCGGTGACGGCGGCGGACACCGCCACCGGGCTTTCGCCCGAGCCCAGTTCCGAGGCGGCTGGAGAGCACGGCACGCTTGCTTCGTAGGGACCGTTCGTCGTGCCGTATTCGAACTTGCATTCGGTGACTTCCGTGCCGTTCGGGTTCACCGTCGCGTGCAGTTCGGCTCCGGAAGCCGTTTGCGCCGTCGCGATGCCCGTTGTGGCCGTCGGTGACATCGCGCCGAGTTTGACGTCGATCCCGGGGGTGCTTGTGTTCAGCTGGACAGGAACGGTGGCGCCATAGGATTGCGGCCTGTCCGGAGAGGTGATGGTTCCGTTGCAGGTCGGATCGAACTCGATCTCATAGGGACCTTCTGTGAGCTGGTCGAGCGAGTAGTTTCCATTGCTGTCTGTGGTCGCGGTGCCGCTGCCGTAAGTGTAATATTCGCTTGGCGAGGATGGGTATGCGGACACGCATACACCGGGGAGCCCTCCTGGATGCGAGGCGTCTGTGACTTGGCCTGTGATTGTTCCGCCGACCAGCAAGACGTCGTCGATGCCTGACGTGGTCACCCCGTCTTCGACTGAAACCGGGGTGCCGTTGAAGGCGTCTTCGAGGAATCGGCTGTAGCCGAGTCCTTTGTACAACTGGTCGAGGTCGGGCGAAGGAACCGATCCACATGCGGCCCAGCCCGGGTTGTAGATGACCCGATAGTTGTTGCTGGTGGGGAAGTGACCCGTGATCACCCAGTCACCGTTGGAGTCGCTCAGAGCCCAGCCATATGGCGAATCGTCCCTTTCGCTGAGCGCCAGGGTGAGGCCCACGCATATGTTTGGGGCACCGTTCGGATGCTCTGCATCCGTCACGTGCCCGGTCACTACGGCTGGTGGTTCTTCTTCTTCAGCTTGAGCCGAAGATGGAGCGGCAAGGGAGCTCGCCGTGCCGAACATGCTCACAGCGGCGACGGCCAGCACCCGCCCGGCGCGCCTGCGCAAGAAGCCGTCTCGTGTGCTCACTGGAACTCCATCCCCCCCTGCTGTGAGGCCCCGAGCTGTCTCTGGGCTTTTGCGCGGACGAGCGCGACCGAAAAGGTATCAGAGAAGCTGCATCGTCGACAACGCGGCTGCGGGGCGCCCGCACGTCGTCGCCGAGCGCCCGTCACGACGTCCAGCTCAGAGTGAGTCGATCCAACGCTCGAGGCGGCGGGCCTCGCGCGCCATCAGGTCGGGGTCCCTGAGCGTGTTCGTCAGCAGCGAGATGCCCTGATAGGAGGCGATGAGGGCGACAGCGAGGTCGCGGGCGTCGCGCCTGCCCATATCGCGGAACTGCCTCTCGGCCCAGTCGATCGGGATCTCCATCAATTTGGCGGCGTCATGCGCGAGAGGGTCCTGTCGCTTGTCCAGTTCTGAGCAGAGCGTGCCCTGCGGGCAGCCGTAGCGCGCCGCGAGATCGCCCTTGGTGGCGATCATCCGCAGGAAGGCCTTCAGGCGCGCCTTCGGCGTGCGATGCTCGTCGAGGGAGGCGAGGAAGGCGCGGAGCTCTGCCGCGTGGGCCTCGATCGCGCCCTGCACGAGCTCGTCCTTGGTCTTGAAGTGGTAGTAGACGTTCCCAGGCGGGACATTGGACGCCATGGCGATGTCCGCGATCGTCGTCCCCTCGACGCCCTGCTGATGCAGCACCAGGCGCGTGCCCTCAACGAGCCGCTCGCGCTTGGAGTCGCGACCGCGCCGGCTGCCCAGCGACTTCTCGGTTGCGATTGAGTCAGTCATCTCGCTCACAGGATAGCGCCGGCACGCATCTCTGCTAAGTTAGTTGACTCACTAACTGGAGGTGCGTTTGCATGACCGACTCATCCGCCCACGCCTCGTTCCTGTCGACCCCTCGCGGCAAGCTCACGCTGGGGTTGCTGTGCTCGGTTGCGCTGTTGGACTTCGTCGACGCTTCGATCGTCAACGTCGCGCTGCCGACGATCCGCCACCACCTGCACTTCTCCGTCCAGAGCCTGCAGTGGGTGCTGAGCGGCTATCTGCTGACCTACGGGGGCTTCATGCTGCTCGGCGGCCGCGCCGCCGACCTGATGGGACGCCGCAGGCTGTTGATCGCCGGAACGTCGCTTTTCGCGATCTCGTCGCTCACGGCGGGCCTGGCCGGCGGCGAGGCGATGCTGATCACCGCGCGGCTCGTGCAGGGGCTCGGCGCCGCGATGACCTTCCCGGCGGCACTGTCGATCCTCACGACGACCTTCCATGAGGGCGGCGACCGGCGCAAGGCGCTGGGGGCGTGGGGAGGCATCGCGGGACTGGCGTCCGCCGCGGGGGTGTTTCTCGGCGGCGTGATCGCCGAGGGCGCCGGCTGGCGATGGGTGTTCTTCGTCAACCTGCCCGTCTGCCTGCTGGTGCTCGGCGGGGCGCTGCGCCTGCTCGACGGCGAGCGCCCCCGCTCCACCCTGAAGCGATTCGACGCCGCCGGCGCAGTGCTGGCCACCGCCGCGATGCTGCTGCTGGTCTACACGATCATCAAGGCGCCCGACGCCGGCTGGGGAGCCGCACGCACGATCGGCGGACTCGGCGGCGCCGGCTTGCTCCTGGCCGCGTTCGCGCTCAACGAGCTGCGCCACGAGAACCCTCTGTTTCCGTTCTCGATCCTGCGTACACCGGGCCTCGCGGCCGCCGACGCGACCCAGATGATCGCCATAGCCGGCTTCTACTCGATGTTCTTCTTCATCACCCTCTACATGCAGGACGTGCTCGGCTACTCGCCGATCAAGGCCGGATCCGCATGGCTGCCCACCACCTTCGGCGTCGCCCTCGGCGCCGGCATCTGCACCCAGCTGTTGACGCGAACCGGCACGCGCGCGGTCATCGCCGCGGGCGCGCTCATCGGCGCCGGCGGCGTGTTCTGGCTTTCGCGCGTCCCGCTGCACGGCACCTACCTCGCCGACCTGCTCCCGCCGATGGCGATCATGTCGCTCGGCCTCGGCGCCGTCTTCGTAGGCGTCCAAACCGCCGCAAATGCGGGCGTCCCTTCGGACAAGGCAGGACTTGCAGCCGCGCTCGTCAACACCTCCCAACAACTGGGCGCCGCGCTCGGCTTGGCGATCTTCTCCGCGATCGCCACCTCTCACACCGACCACCTGCTCCACGACAACACCCCACGACCGGAGGCGCTCACCTCAGGATTCCGCGACGCGCTGCTCGCAGCGAGCATCTTCCTGCTCGCAGCGGCCCTCATCGCGCTACGGGCGACAAACACCCGCGGCGAGCCCGCCACACACCCCGACACGATCGCCGAGGCCGCCCTCACGTAGGCGCCCGACCCGCTCCGACCGACGCGACCAAGGCCGGGCACCTCGACGCGGCGATCGGGCTGGCGGCCCGGGTACCCACCGCACGGATGGGCGGAACCATCGAGATACGCGCCACGCTCCATGCAGGCTAGCCTGCGGCCATGGCCACGCCGTGGGACGCGCGCACGTATGACCGCACCAGCGCGCCGCAGCAGGCGTGGGCCACGGACGTGCTCGCGCGGCTGGAGGGCGTGGCGGCTGACGCCACGGTGCTGGACGTGGGCTGCGGCACCGGGCGAGTCACCGAGCAGCTGCTTTCGCTCGTGCCCGACGGACGTGTGCTCGCGATCGACGCCTCTGCGGAGATGGTGGCGCTGGCGCGCCAGCGGCTGGGCGAGCGTGCGCGCGTGTGGTGCGAGGACGCGCTCGACCTCGATGTCGACGAGCCGGTGGACGCGATCGTCTCCACCGCCGCGCTGCACTGGGTGCCAGACCACGACCGGCTGTGGGCGCGGCTGGCGCGAGCGCTGCGACCGGGCGGCGTGCTCGAGGTCCAGTGCGGGGGCGAGGGCAACATCGACCGCGTGCGCGAGGTGATCGACGCGGCGGCGCGTGAGCATGCCCCGCAGTTGCTCGGCTTCATGCCGTGGGTGTTCGCGAGCCCGCAGCAGACCGAGCTGCGACTGAAGCGGGCGGGCTTCGCCGAGGTGCGCTGCTGGCTGCAGGAGCGCCCCACCTGCCCGGAGGATGTCGGCGCGTTCGTGCGCACGTCGATCCTCGCCGCGCACCTCCAGCGCCTGCCCGCGGAGCGCCGCGAGCAGTTCGCGGCGGCGGTCGTGGCCGAGGTGCGACTTCCGCTCGACTACGTGCGCCTGAACGTCTCCGCGATGCGCGGCGGGGGCTGACGCAGCGGGCCTCGTGAGCCTTGAGCACGAGGCGCGCGCTTGTGGGAGCATGCGGCGCGGGATGCAGCGCAAATCGATCGGCAGCGAGGGGGCGCAGCGGCTGGCGGCGATACACGTCTTCCAGGGGCTCACCGTCGGCGAACGGCGGATGCTCGCGCGCCTGGTCGACGAGCTGTCGGCGGCGCCGGGCGAGGAGCTGATGCACGAGGGCACGTTCGGCTATGAGGTGGTGTTCGTCGAGAGCGGCTATGCCGAGGTTCGCCACGGCGACGCCGCGATCGCCACCGTCGGCGCCGGAGACATGGTCGGCGACCTTGCGGTGCTCGGCGCAGCGGGCACGCGCAACGCCACGGTGGTGGCGACCGCGCCGCTGCGGGGCGTGGTGCTGACGTCGCATTTCATGCACCACGTGCGCAAGCAGATGCCCGCGCTGGCCGAGCAGATCGATCGCGCTGCCGCCCAGCACCAGCCGGCCTGATCGAATCAGCCCGGCCCGATCCTGCCGAACATGCGAACATACGTTCGCCCATGGGCAACCCACCCTTCAGGCCGGTCAAGGAGATCGAGCGCGAGATCGAACGCGGCGACCTGCGCATGGCGGTTGCGATCGCCAAGGACTTCGCCGCGCGCAACGGGCGGCCGATCCCGCTGGCGGTGGCGCTGAAGCTGCTGCCGCTGGTGGCCGCCAAGCGCCCGGACCGTTACGACGCGTGGGCGCGGCGATGGCTGATCCGCTGGCTGACCGAGGGCCAGCAGCCGACGATCGAAGCGGCGGCCGACGTCGCCGCGTCGCTCGCCGACCTGCCGTCCGAGCCGGCCGTCGCCGACGAGGCGATCCGCGAGGTCGCGCGCCTGGCTCCAAACGCCCGCAACCGCGACGCGGCTGTCAAACTAGACGCAGATGCGTGACGAGGCGACATTCCGGGTGAAGAGCGGCCTGGCGGAGATGCTCAAGGGCGGGGTGATCATGGACGTGGTCACTCCCGAGCAGGCGAAGGTCGCCGAGGACGCGGGCGCGGCCGCGGTGATGGCGCTCGAGCGCGTGCCCGCGGACATCCGCCGCGACGGCGGCGTGGCGCGCATGTCCGATCCGGAGATGATCGCGGGCATCCAGGATGCGGTCACGATCCCCGTGATGGCCAAGGCGCGCATCGGGCACTTCATGGAGGCGCGCGTGCTGGAGGCGCTGGAGGTCGACTACGTCGACGAGTCCGAGGTGCTGACGCCCGCGGACGAGGCCCATCACATCGACAAGTGGGACTTCAAGGTGCCGTTCGTGTGCGGCGCCACCAACCTCGGCGAGGCTCTGCGCCGCATCGGCGAGGGCGCCGCGATGATCCGCTCCAAGGGCGAGGCCGGCACCGGCGACATCGTCGAGGCCGTCAGGCACATGCGCATGATCACCGGCGAGATCCGCCGCCTGACGATGCTCGGCGCGGACGAGATCGCCTCCGCGGCCAAGGAGCTGGCGGCTCCGCTGGACCTCGTGCGCGAGGTCTCCGCGCAGGGCCGTCTGCCGGTGGTGCTGTTCTGCGCGGGCGGCATCGCCACGCCCGCCGACGCAGCGCTGATGATGGCGCTGGGCGCCGAAGGCGTGTTCGTCGGCTCGGGCATCTTCAAGTCCGAGGACCCGCCCACGCGCGCCCGAGCGATCGTCGAGGCGACCACCCACTGGCAGGACGCCGAGCGCGTCGCCGAGGCGTCTCGCGGCCTGGGCACCGCGATGGCGAGCCTCGAGAGCGCCAAGCTCGAGGACGAGCAGCTGCTAGCGCAACGCGGCTGGTAGCCAAGCGGCGCTTGTCCGACCGCGCGTCGACACCCTCGCCCAAGCCGGTCGTGGGCGTGCTGGCGCTCCAGGGAGGCTTCGCCGCGCACGAGCGGATGCTCGGCCGGCTCGGCGTGCGCACGCGCGAGGTGCGCGTTCCCGCCGACCTCCACGGCCTCGACGGGCTGGTGATCCCGGGCGGCGAGTCGACGACGATGACGCTCGGCATCGCGCGCGAGGGCCTGGCCGAGCCGTTGCGCGCGCTCGCGGCCGCGGGCACGCCGATCCTGGGCTCGTGCGCCGGGCTGATCATGCTCGACCGCGAGCATCTGGGCGTGATGGACATGCGCGCCGAGCGCAACGCGTTCGGGCGCCAGATCAACAGCTTCGAGGCCGACGTCGAGGTCGACGGCATCGCCGGCGGTCCCATCCGCGCGATCTTCATCCGCGCGCCGTGGATCGCCGAGCATGGAGAGGAGGTGCAGGTGATAGGCGCGCTCGACGGGCACGCGGTCGCCGCGCGCCAGGGCAACGTGATCGCAGTGGCCTTCCACGCCGAGCTGGGCGAGGACGAGCGCCTGCACCGGCTGTTCGCGGGGCTGCTCGACAAGCAGGTCCGCAGTCCTTGAAGGCGGCCGCGAGCGCGACACTCCGGAGACCCGCTGAGCGCACGACGCGTCCGGCGCCGAGGTGCGCGATCCCCGACGTCGGGGATACTCCCGGGCATGCGCATCTCGGTGGCCGCCGACGAGCTGACGGGTGTCGCGGAGCTGATCGCAGCCGAGCTCGAGCGCCGCGGCTACGAGGTGATCGCGCGCGGCGCCCTCGGCGAGGGCGAGCGCGAGGACTGGGCGTGGTCCTCGGAGGCGGCCGCGCGCGACGTCGCCGAGGGTCGCGCGCAGCAGGCGATCGTGTGCTGCTGGACCGGCACAGGCGCGTCGATCGCCGCCAACAAGGTGGAGGGGGTGCGGGCGGCGCTGTGCGCCGACGCCGCCACCGCCGACGGCGCTCGTCGCTGGAACGACGCCAACGTGCTCGCGCTGAGCCTGCGCACCACCTCCCAGGCCGAGCTGGCGGAGATCCTCGACGCGTGGTTTGCCGGCGAGGCCAGCACTGCGCAGGAGGATCGCGCGAACGTGGAGCATCTCCAGGGGATCGAGCGCCGCGGCTGACGCCTCTGCGCCGGACGGTCGCCCCGTCTGCGCCGGGCGATCCCGCTCGGCTGGCGTTCACGCCGTGGCGTTCAGCTGCTGCCAGGCGGCGGCCCGCACAGGGCGAGGCTGCTCACGCGGCCGCAAAGCGCACCACGCCGCCTTCTCCCTCCTCTTCCTCCTCCACCACAGCGCCGTCGCGCAGCAGCAGGTCCACGTGTCCAAGCACCTCCGACAGGGTGAGGTAGGCCTGGGTGACGGCGACGTTGCCCCACAGCTCCTGCGCGATCTCGTGCGCCGTCCGCGGCTTGGCAGCGATCAGGCGGCCGATCTTCTGCGCGCGGCGGCGGTGCAGGCGCAAGCGCTCGTCGATCAGCGTCACGTGGTCGGTGATCGGGCGGCCGTGTCCGGGGAGCACCAGCGAGAGATCCATCGCGCGCGTCTTCTCCAGCGAGTCGATGTACGTCAGCAACGCCCGTGGGCGGGCGGGCGGCGCCGGCGTCTCGGCGCCGGAGGCGCCTCCGCCGGGATCGCCGCCGCCGCTGCCGGGGGCGTCAGCGCCGGAGCCGGCGGTGAGCGGTCGTGTGAGCAGCGGGTTGGAGGAGATGTGCGCGATCAGGTGGTCGGCGGCCAGCAGGATCGAGCGCTGCTCGTCCCAGAACACCGTGTCCGACGGGCTGTGTCCGGGACGGTGCAGCACCCGCAGCGCTCGGTCTCGCAGCTCGAGCACGCTTCCGTCCGCGAGCGGCCGGCTCACCTCGACCGCCGAGCCCCACGCGCGAAAGCCGGCCGACACCGTGCGCAGCGCCGTCACGATTTCGCCGGGGATGCCGTGGCGCAGCATCAGCTGCTCGGCGAACTGGTCGTCGAGGTCCGCCTGCTTGCCATAGCCCGCCAGGAACGGCGCCACACGGTCGAGCGCCGCCACCTGCGCCCCCGAGCGCCGCGCGAGGATCGACGCGAGGCCGAAGTGGTCGATGTGCTGGTGGGTGATCACCAGCAGCTCCAGGTCCTCGACCGCGTGCCCGCGTGCGGCCAGCGCCTGCTCCAGCTCGTCCAGCGCCTTCGCCGAGTTCGGTCCGGAGTCCACGAGCGTCAGCGGCGAGTCCTCGATCAGATAGGCGTTCACGCGCCCGACCATGAACGGCGTGGGTATCGCCAGGCGGTGGATCCCCGCGGCGGCGGCATTCGCCAGCGCCTCCTCAGCCTCGTCCTGATCGCTCAACGCATGTCCATTCGCTCAGGTGTCCCGCAGCGCACCAGGTCCAGCCAAGCGGGTCCGACCGCTCGCGCCGACCGACACGCGAAGCGTCACGGTCGGCGCGAGCGGTCGGAGCCCGCGCCGCGGATCAGCGCCAGCACCTCGTCGCGGCGGCGTTCCATGTCCTCGCGCGAGACCAGCGACTCCAGGCACAGCCGCAGCAGCGGCTCGGTGTTCGACGGGCGCACGTTGAAGTGCCAATCCTCGTAGTCGATCGAGATCCCGTCCAGGCGGCTCTGGCGCGCGTCGGAGTAGCGCTCGGCGATCTCCTCCATCTTTCCCTGCTGGTCTGAGACCTCCGAGTTGACCTCGCCGGAGATGAAGTAGCGCTCGCGATAGGGCGCCAGCAGCTCGGACATGCGCGCGCCGCGGCGGCAGAGCAGCTCCAGCACCAGCAGGGCGGGCAGCGTGCCGGAGTCCGCGCAGTAGAAGTCGCGGAAGTAGTAGTGCCCGGAGACCTCGCCCCCGAACAGCGAGCCCTCCTTGCGCATGCGCGTCTTGAAGAACGCGTGCCCCACGCGGTTCACATACGGGGTGCCGCCCGCGCGCGTGACGGTGTCGGGCACGGCGCGCGAGGCGCGCACGTCGTACAGGATCGCCTCGCCGGGGCTCTTTTCGAGCAGCGACTGCGCCAGCAGCGCGGTCAGGAAGTCGCCGTCCACGAACTCGCCGGTGTCGTCGATGAAGAAGCAGCGATCGGCGTCGCCGTCCCACGCGATGCCCAGGTCGGCGCCGTGCTCGCGCACCTGCTCGACGATGAAGCGGCGGTTCTCCTCCAGCAGCGGGTTCGGCTCGTGGTCGGGAAACGCCCCGTCGGGAGTCCAGTAGGTCTCGATCAGCTCCAGGCCCAGCCCCTCCAGCAGCGGCCCCACCATCGGGCCGGCCATGCCGTTGCCGCCGTCCACCACCACCTTCAGCGGCCTCGCCGCCGAGCGGATCGCCTGCGGGTCGACGAAGCCCAGCGCGGCCTGCTGGAACTCCTCGTACAGGTCGATCTGCTCGAGCTTGCCGCGCGTGGGCGCACGCCCCGCCTCCTGCGCCGGCGCGCCGGTGGCCGCGTCGCCCTCGATCCACCTGCGGATGTCCTCGATGCCCGAGTCCCCCGACAGCGCCAGCGCGCCCCTGCGCACGAGCTTCGCGCCCGTGTACGCCTTCGGGTTGTGCGAGGCGGTGCACATCAGCCCGCCGTCGAGATCGCGCGAGCCGACCAGGAAGTACAGCATCTCGCTGCCCACCTCGCCAGCGTCGATCACGTTCGCGCCCTCCGCCAGCAGGCCCTCGCGGTAGCGCTGTGACAGCTCCGGCGCGCTCAGGCGCATGTCGCGTCCGAGGCCCACGCGCAGCTCGTCCACGGGCTTGCCTTCCAGCTCGCCGAGCACGTGCGCGAAGGCGCGGCCGATCGCCTCCGCGACATCGCCGTCGATCTGCTCGCCGTGGATGCCGCGGATGTCGTACGCCTTGAAGATGTCCGGGGAGACGGCGCTCGTCACCGCCCGCATCCTAGAGGCGCACGGCCAGGCCGGACGCTCGTCGCGAGCGCGGCGCGGCGCGCGAGCGCGGGCGTGGCTGACCCGCGAAGTATTCTTCGGTTCATGTCAGGGCACTCCAAGTGGTCGAGCATCAAGCACAAGAAGGCGGTCGTGGACTCGCGTCGCGGTGCTCAGTTCTCCAAGCTCTCGCGGGCGATCATGGTCGCCGCGCGCGACGGCGGGCCGGACCCCGACGGCAACGCGGCGTTGGACCTGGCGATCCGCAAGGCCAGGGAAGCGTCGATGCCCAAGGACAACATCGAGCGCGCGATCGCCAAAGGCTCGGGCGGGGGAGGCGAGGCCGACGCGATCGAGAGCGTGCTGTACGAGGGCTACGGCCCGGGCGGCGTCGCGATCCTCGTGGAGGCGCTCACCGACAACCGCAACCGCACAGGCGCGGACGTCCGCCATGCGTTCTCCAAGAGCGGCGGCAGCCTCGGCGAGCCCGGCTCGGTGGCGTACCTGTTCGACAAGAAGGGCACGATCGTGATCGACGCCGGGCGCTACTCCGAAGACGAGCTGATGGCCGCCGTGGAGGCTGGCGCGGAGGACATCTCCACCGACGACGACGTGTTCGAGGTGATCACCGAGCCGGCCGACTTCGCGCACGTGCGCAAGGCGCTGGAGGAGCAGGGCGTGGAGATGCAGAGCGCCGAGGTCGTCTACCGTCCCTCCAGCGTCGTGCCCGTGGACGAGGCCAACGCCGGAAAGCTGATGCGCCTGATCGAGTCGCTCGAAGACAGCGACGACGTCAGCGCCGTGCACGCCAACTTCGACGTCTCCGCAGACGTGCTCGAGCGTGTCGCAGGCTAGAGGGTGGCGCAGCCGGCCGCAGGCCGGCCAGCCGGGCCCCTCTTCCCCGGATGAGCGCCCGCCGGTCGCGATCCTGTGCGGCGGGCGCGGCACCCGCCTGCAGGAGCACACGCGCGAGATACCCAAGCCGCTCGTGGAGATCGGCGGCATGCCAATCGTCTGGCACGTGATCCAGCTGTACGCGGTGCAGGGCTTTCGCCGCTTCCTGCTCGCCACCGGCTATCGCGGCGAGATGATCGAGCGCTTCGCCGCAGAGCAGCGCTGGCCGGATGATGTCAGCGTCGAGTGCGTCGACACGGGGCTGGAGACGCCCACCGGCGAGCGCATCAAGTTGCTGGAGCCGCACCTGGGGGGCGAGCGCTTCTGCGCCACCTACTCCGACGGTGTCGCGGACATCGACCTCGAGCAGCTGCTCGCGTTCCACAGCCGCCACGGCGCCACCGCCACGATGACCGTGGTGCGGCCCGAGCTGCAGTTCGGCGTGACCGAGCTGAGCGCCGACGGCGTCGTTACGGGCTTTCGCGAGAAGCCCCGCTCCGAGCACTGGATCAACGGCGGCTTCTTCTGCTTCGAGCCCGCCGCTCTCGACTACATGGAGCCCGACAGCGTGCTCGAGCGGGCGCCGATGGAGCGTCTGGCCGCCGAGCGCCAGCTGCACGCATACCGCCACCACGGCTTCTGGGAGTGCATGGACACCTACAAGGACGCGGTGCAGCTGAACGACATGTGGGGCTCCGGCCAGGCGCCGTGGCGCGTGTGGGAGGGGGAGGCTGTCGCCGGCGGACCGGGCGATCGCCTCAGCGTCGCGACGTAGGGGGCTGGCTCGCCGTCAGGCCGCGGTCCAGCCGCCGCGCACGGTACAGCGCAACCGGCCCGCGGACGCCCTTCAGCCGCCGCTCGCCCGCGTAGGACCAGGCGTACGAGTCGGACGCGGACTCCCTCACCTCGCGCTCGGCCAGCACGCTCCCCGGACGCGCGATCGAGGTGATGCGGCTGGCGAGGTTGACGGGGCGCCCGAACCAGTCGCCGGCTCGCGGCAGCGCCGCGCCGAGCGCCGCTCCGGCGCGCAGCTGCGGGAACTCCTCGCCCTCGGCGTCTGCCGCGTCGATCAGGCGCAGGGCCGCGTCGAGCAGCGGCTGGGGCTCGGGCGCCGCGAGCATCGCCGCATCGCCGATCGTCTTGATCAGCCTCACGGGCGGCTCGGCGGCATCGGTGGCGAGCGCTTCCAGGCGCACCGCCATGCGGCCCAACTCGTCGGGCGGGACTTCCTCGCCCAGACGCGTGAAGCCGACGAGGTCGGCGAAGCACACCGCCACCTCGCGCGAGCCGGGCAGGCGCCCGCCGCTGCGCTCCAGCTCGCTGACCACGGTGCTCTGTGTGGCGTCGCGCAGGTGCAGCGCCAGCAGGTTGCTGACGAGCGGGTTCACCAGCGGGTACAGACCGCCGACCGCGTCCGCGTAGTGGCGCGCCAGCTCCGCCTCGCTGATCCCGGGCTCGAGCACCAGCTTCAGCGGCAGCGCGCGCAGGCTCTCCGCCGCCTGCGCCAGCCCGCGTCCGAGCACGCGCAGCATGTCGAGCAGGTCATCGTCGGAGATGCCCGCCTCGCGCGCCACCAGCGTCATGCGCGCCGTCTCCAGCTCGGCCTCGGTGTACACCGCCTCATCCGGCTCGGGGACCGGCAGGCCCATCGCTCGCCGTCCAGCCACCAGGAACTCCTCCTCCACGCCGCTGCGCTCGGCGACTTCAGCGGCGGTATAGCGCTCCGGTCCCACGATCGCGCGGTCGGCGGGCAGGTACATGAGCGTGCCGCTCGCCGTCGTGCGCTTCAGTTCCGCCAGCGGCACCCCTTCTCCCGCCAGCTGCTCCAGCAGCGCAAGGCGCTCGGCGCGCGCACGGCCGTCCAACCCGTCGAGCAGGCCCTCGGCGGCGAAGTCGATGCTCTCGCGCCGGTCAGCGGGCGGGTGGGCGTCCATCGCCGGCAAGCGTACGGCACCCTCGCGGTGCGGCGCACGGGCGGAGGGCGGCCGGGCAGGCGTCCGGCCCCGGGCGCAGAATCACTGCCCGTGATCGTCCTCGGCATAGACCCCGGGCTCGCCAGCACCGGCTACGGCGTCGTCGCGCGCCGCGACGGGCGGTTGCTGGCGCTCGACGGCGGCGTCATCGCCACGCGCCCGCAGCTGGCGCTGGAGCGGCGCCTGGTCGAGATCCACGACGCGGTGCAGGCGCTGCTCGACGAGCACCAGCCGGACGCGGTCGCGCTCGAGCAGCTGTACTTCGGCCAGAACGTGCGCACGGCGTTCGCCGTCGGCCAGGCGCGCGGCGTGGTGCTGCTCGCCGCCGGCCGGCAGGGCATCCCCTGCGCCGCCTACACCCCCCAGCAGGTCAAGGGCGCGGTGTGCGGCAGCGGGCGCGCTGACAAGGGGCAGGTGGCGCGGATGGTGCAGGCGCTGCTCGGCCTGAGCGAAGAGCCCCGCCCCGACCACGCGGCGGACGCGCTGGCGGTGGCCGTGTGCCACGTCAACGGCGCGCCGCTCGCGCTCGCGCTTGCCGGCGCCCTCGAGGGCGCGGGAGCCGGCGCATGATCGCGCTGCTGCGAGGCGAGGTCGTGGTGCGGCGCAGCGACCACGTGGTGATCCTCAGCGGCAGCGTGGGCTACCGCGCGGCGGTCTCCGCGCACACGCTCGCGCACGTGCCGCCGGTGGGCGAGCAGGTGACGCTGCACACGCACCTGATCGCGCGCGAGGACGCGCTCGCGCTGTACGGGTTCGCCTCCGAGCAGGAGCGCGACCTGTTCCTGATGCTGCTGTCCGTGCAGGCCGTCGGCCCCAA
>Ga0335075_10005773_pt1 | contig 19145 bp, 16 predicted proteins | sample Lox_Sample_24_FD_206723 | JGI IMG/M metagenome (GOLD analysis project Ga0335075, IMG submission 206723) | Soil microbial communities from Loxahatchee National Wildlife Refuge, Florida, United States - Lox_Sample_2.4 | ecosystem: Environmental > Terrestrial > Soil > Wetlands | place: USA... | reverse complement strand
CACCGTCGCTCGTCAGCGTCAGCGAAACCGCCAGGGGCGGCCGCGTGCTCCACCTCGTCGAGCCGGCGGAGCGTCGCGCGCTGCAACTCGTCGATGGCGACCCGGCCTGCCGGAGACAGGTCAGGCAGCTCGTCCTGCCCGTCGGGCAGGCCAAGCGTCGTGGCCACCAGGGGGTTGAGCTCAGCCGTCTGGCGCACGAAGTTGTCGGCAGCGGTGCGGACTGCCCGGTTGTCAGCGGACGTCATGTTCTGCGTCATGCTGGACATTCTGCCCGGTCGAGGCGCCTGTTGGGCCGTGACGTTAGGGTCAGCAAGTGACTAATCGCAAGATTCTGGTAACTGGCTCCTCTCGCGGCATCGGCCGGGCGGTCGCGGAGGCGTTCGCCGCAGCCGGCGACCGCGTGGCGATTCACCACCGCGACTCGCCCGGTCTCGCCGCTGCCGTACTGGCCGGCCTGCCCGGCGATGGGCACGCCGTTGTGCAGGCTGATATCGCCGACCCGGCGGCCGTGCGGGCGATGGTCGATGCCGCCGCGGCCCGTCTCGGCGGCATCGACGTGCTCGTGAACAACGCGGCCACTTACGACCGGGCCGGGCATCCGATCGCCGAGGTGTCATATGAGGCCTGGCAGCAGGTCTGGCAGGACACGATCGGGCTGAACCTGATCGGCGCCGCGAACGTGACCTGGTGCGCGGTGCGGCACATGGTCGCGGCAGGCGGCGGGACGATCGTCAACGTGTCCTCGCGCGGCGCGTTCCGCGGCGAACCGGTGCAGCCGGCCTATGGAGCCAGCAAGGCGGGCCTCAACGCGCTCGGGCAGTCCCTGGCTGTCGCGCTCGCGCCGCACAACATCGTCGTCTCGGCCGTAGCGCCCGGCTTCGTGCAAACCGATATGGCGGCCGCGCACCTGCACGGCGCGGGCGGCGACGCCATCCGGGCGCAGAGCCCGTTCGGCCGGGTGGCGGAGCCTGAGGAGATCGCAGCCGCCGTGGTATACCTGGCCTCGCCTGAGGCTCGCTGGGCAAGCGGCGCCATCCTCGATCTCAACGGGGCGTCCTACCTGCGCACCTGACGGCCGGGTCCTGACGGCCTCTGCGATCCTGCTGCCATGAAGACGACGACCTTCGAGGTGCACACCGGCAGTCGGCCGGTCGTCCTGGACATCACCCGGCAGTGCGACCAGTTCGTGCACGAGGCATCGGGCCGGAGTGACGGCCTGCTGCATGTGTTCGTGCCGCACGCCACCGCCGGCGTCGCCCTGCTTGAGCTTGGCGCCGGCAGTGACGAGGATCTGCTGGCAGCGCTTGATGAGCTGCTGCCCGCCGACGACCGGTGGCGGCACGCGCACGGCTCGCGCGGCCACGGTCGATCCCACGTGCTGCCGGCGCTGGTGCCGCCATACGCCATGATCCCGGTGGTCGGCGGCAGGATGGCGCTCGGCACCTGGCAGTCTGTGGCGGTCGTCGACCTCAATGGCGACAATCCAGACCGCCGGGTGCGCTTGTCCTTCCTCGGCTAGAGCCAGCGCCCTTGAGCGCCTCCGGAAGCCGGGCAATGGCCTTTTTTCCCTGGCTCAGCCGGTGCTAGCTTGCCGATGTGGGCGCACGCGTGGAGATCCGTGAGTATGTCCAGGCCGACCGGGACGCGGTCATGGCACTCGCACCCCGGCTGGCCGAGGGCAAGGCGCCATGGCGCGACGACGAGGCCTGGCTGACTGCGGTGCGCGGCTGGATCGCCGACGCCGCGGAGTCGGCAGCCGCACCGGACAACGCCGTGTTCGTCGCCGTTGACGGCGGCCAGATTGTCGGCGTCGTGCATGCCGCGGAGCGGAAGCACTTCACCGGCCAGGTAGACGCCTACGTCGGGGAACTAATCACCGCGGCCGGGCAGGAGCGGCGAGGTATCGCCCGGGCGCTGATGCAGGCTGCCGAGGAGTGGGGGGCGGCTCGCGGCCTCGACTACCTGACGCTTGAGACCGGCATGCTCAACCACTCCGCGCGCGCCTTCTACCAGGCGATCGGCTACCTCGAGGAAGATGTCAGATTCACCAAGCAGATCCGGGGACAACAGGGCGTCCGCCGGCCCGACCTCGCTGCGCCGCGCGCGGAGGATCTGCCGCTGCACCGCAAGCTAGCCGCCGAACTGTTCAACGGCACCTGACGCGTGCTGACCAGTTCTGCCAAGTGTTTACCTAAAATGCCATTTCCCGGCCATTTCTGAGGCTTACGATCCGGGCTATTGTCCGAGCCCGGAGGTGGCGAATGAACAAGCCCGATCCCAGCGAGCACAGTCCTCACCGTGGACTCAGCAGGCGCGGTGCGTTGCAGGCCGGGCTCGTCGCGGCTGCAGGCGTTGGCATCGGCGGCTGGACCTCGGCCGCGAGCGCCGCGGACCGCCCGGGCTGGCGGCATCATCGCGGCTTCCGCCAGCCCAAGTCGTTGCCCTACCCCGACCTGCCCACGGGTACCGACACGATTCCGCAGATCAAGCACATCGTCATCCTGATGCAGGAGAATCACTCCTACGACAACCGGTTGGGCATGCTCAGGCGCTTTGACGCCGACGGGTTCCGGCTCGGCTTCGACGGGCTGCCGCTGAACACAAACCCGTACGCCAACGGCGACATCCAGCACGCGTTCCACATGCCGACGACGTGCCAGAACGACCCGAATGGCCAGCCGACGCAGGAGTGGACCCAGAGCCACATCCAGTTCGACGGCGGCCGCAACGACGGCTTTGTGATCTCGGGAAGCGGCCCCATCTCCATGGGCTACTGGGATCGCGGTGACCAGCCGTTCTACTACTCGATGGCCGATATCTTCCCGATCGGCGACCGGTATTTCTGCTCGGTGCTCGGCCAGACGTACCCGAACCGCCGGTACCTGATCTCGGCCACGTCGATCGGCATGATCGACGACACAACACCGGCGCTCACGGACTACCCGGCGAACGGGACGATCTTCGACGCCGTCCAGGCCGCCGGTCTTACCTGGAAGGACTACTACTCGGCGGATTCAGACAACCCGTATCCGACCATCGCCCTGTACCCGAAGCTGTATCTGGAGAACGCCGGCACCAGGGCAGTTCCGATCGCCGACTTCTTCACTGACGCGGCCGCGGGCACGCTGCCGCAGGTCAGCCTCGTCGAGCCGAACTACGACACGCAGTCAGAAGAGAACCCGCAGAACATCGTTGTCGGCGAGCAGTTCGCAGCGTCGGTGATCGACGCGGTGATGTCCGGGCCTGGATGGCCGAACACGCTGCTGATCTGGACTTACGACGAGCACGGCGGCTACTACGATCACGTGCCGCCGCCGCCCGCGCCTGCCCCTGACGACATTCCGCCGGACGTCAGCGCTATCAGCAGCACCACCCTGCCCTACAACGGATTCCACCAGTACGGCTTCCGCGTGCCGATGGCGGTCATCTCGCCCTGGGCCCGCCCGCGCCATGTCTCGCACCAGGTGATGGACCACACCAGCATCTGCGCGCTGATCGAGGCGAAGTGGAACCTTCCCGCTATGACCTACCGGGACGCGAACGCCTGGCCGATGCTGGACATGCTCGACCTGCGCAGGCCGGCGTTCCTCACTCCGCCGCAACTGGCCAAGCCGCTGCTCGACACCGACCCGGGCGCACTCGCGTGCAACACCTCCGGGCCCGGCACCATACCGCCACCAGGATCGGTCACGCCGCCCGGCCGCCGGTAAACCGGCTGCCAGCATGCCCGCCCGGCAGTTACCGGGCGGGCGTTGCCCCTGCACCTGCAGCCGGCTGGTCGGCCCCGCAGTACTTACACTTTGTCGCCGCGGCTGGCAGGTCGTCGGACAGGCAGTACGGGCAAGTCTTCACGGGCGGCGGATCGCCGAAGACGGTGGCACCACGCCGGGCCGAGACCGCTTTGTACGGCACGACGATCACGAAGTAGACGACGGCCATGAAGATGAGAAAGTAGATCAGGGCTGAGATGAACGAGCCGACGTTCAGGAACGTGGAGGTATCGCCCTTCTGGCCGAGCTGCCATCCCAGCCCCACTGAATGGGGGCCTTGCGCGCGTGCGACCAGCGGGTTGATGACGCTGGTGGTGAAGGCGCTGATCAGCGTGCTGAATGCCAGTGCCACGATCAGGCCAACCGCGACCACGATAATGTCGCCGCGCAGCAAGAAGTTGCGGAAGCCCTTCATCCCTGCTCTCCGTTCTGCACTGCCGGTAGTTCGTACTTAACGGAGTGTGCATACCCAGCTACCGGGCTGTCGCATCGGCTTATGATCCGGTCCAGGTAGCGGAAGGCGGAAAGGGCGGCAGATGGACGTTCGTGAGGCGCTGTACACGACCAGGGCAATGCGGCGAGTCAAGCCGGACCCGGTTCCGCAAGACGTCCAGGCCCGCATCCTCGACGCGGCCATCAGGGCGCCGAACGGCGGCAACTCACAGAACTGGCGATTCCTCCTGATCGACGACCCGGACCTCAAGGCCAGACTGGGGCCGCTGTACCGGGATGCGATGAGCACGCTGTGGGAGACGTTCTACCGCGAGCGGCTCGAGCACGCGAGGTCGACGCCGGATGACCCGCAGAGCGCCTCGCTGCTGCGGGTGCAGTCGTCAGCGCAGCACCTCGCCGACCACTTCGAGGACGTGCCGCTGTTCCTGGCGGCCTTCACCCGCAATGACAGCTCCGGCGGATCTATCTATCCCGCTGTGTGGAGCGCTCAGCTCGCCGCCAGGGCTGAGGGAGTCGGCAGCTCGCTGACGTCAGTACTGGGGATATTCCACGCCCAGCAGACCATGGAGATCCTCGGCGTGCCAGCCGGCAAAGGCTGGACCATGGCCTGCCTGGTCTCGCTCGGCTACCCGACAGGACGCTGGGGCGTCGCTCCGCGGCGGCCAGCGCACGAAGTCGCCTACCGCAATACCTGGGGCACTCCGATCGGCTTCGAGATCGCCGAGCCGCTGTGGAGTCCCGAGCAGTAAAGCAGAGCGATGATGAGGTATGGCAGTAAGCTCCCCCGGCGGCCAGGCACAGCAGCAGCCCGTCGAGTACGTGGACTTCGGCAGCCCGCGGCGGCCCGGACGCCGGCGGCTGTACTGGCTGGTGCTGGCCTGCTTGCTCATCGCCGCCACCGTGGTCGCGGTGCGGCATTCAGGCGGGTCGCGCCCGCCCGTGCGGCCATCTGTCTCAGTCACCGAAGTCGGCCATAGGCTGCTCGGAGTCAGGCAAGGGTGGGAGCTATTCGGCCTGGATGCCGATAGCGTCGTCGCGATCCAGCTCGCTCGCGGCCGGATCATCCGGACAACGCTGCCACCACCCGAAGGCAGCGGACCGGTGTCCTTCATCGTCGGGCCGCGCTCAGCGATTGTCCGCCCGCTGGACAACGTGCCCGGCTACCTGGTGCCCGATAGCCAGCCCCCGCAGCGCCTCACCGGGATACTGGCTCGCGGCGGCCAGCTGCTGCCGGGCCCTCGTCCTGGACAAGAGTGGGACATCGCCGGCGCTAACTCGCTTGTCCTTATCGGAGCGAACGGGCACCCCACGAGCACCCGCATCACGCTGCCGAACGGCGGCTGGCCGTGGGGGTCCGCCATGTCGGACGGCCGCGGCGACGTTCTGGTCGCTAGCGACTCCTCCGGCCAGCAATTTGACGCCGGGCCGCGCTGGCTGCGCCCCATCTCGGCCCTGCTGACAGCGGTCGGCCCGACCCGATGGCTGGGCATGACCTGCAACTCAGGCAAGTGCCAGAACGTCGTACTCAATCCAGTCACCGGCAGCCAGCGCAAACTGCCGGGCCCGTCGGTCGCGCTACGGACCTGGCCCTGGCCGGACTTTCCCGGCTCGGTAGCTCCAGACGGCCTGACCGCTGCTGTCGTGGCAAGCAGCGGCACCAGCCAGGTAGCGCTTGAGCAAATCAACCTGGTCACCGGTGCGGTTAAGCCAATCTCCGTTCCCGTCAACCAGAATGCCTCCAGCCAGACGATGGCCTGGTCGCCGGACAGCCAGTGGCTCTTCGTTCTCGCCGCGAACGGCAATCTGCTCGCGGTGAACAGCCGAACCGGCAAGGTGCAGAGCCTCGGCATCCCGCTCCCCCGCCTCAGCCAGCTGACGATCCGCGCCTAGCGCGGTACGCGGACCAGCAGGGCCCCGGGCCTGACGGCCACGGTGAGCGACCGGCCGCTTGCGATGATCTCGCCATCAATCTGCCGCGGCAGGTCGGCATCGGCGCGTATCTCGACCGCCGCGGCCCGGTACCGCTCCAGCTGACGACCGTTGCCCCGGCTGTGCACCGCAACCCGCAAGCCGACCTCAAGCCAGCCAGCCAGGCCGGATGGCGCCAGGATCAGCACGTCGAGCACACCGTCATCGACACGGGCGTCTGGCATGATCACGAATCCGCCCGGCAAGGCGCCCGAGTTCCCGACCGTGACCGACCTGGCGCGCCTGGTCAGCGGTTCGCCGCCATCGAGGGTCAGGGTGAAGGTGGCGGGCCGGCGCAGCAGCTGGCTTACCGCCGCCCCGGCATAGGCCGGCCAGCCCGCCAGGCGCTTGGCCGCATCTGATGTCGCACCTACGACCGCGGCGTCTATCCCGATCCCCGCCATGGCGGTGAACACGACGCCGTCCGCCGTCGCCAGATCGACGCGCGCGTCCCGGCCGCCGAATCCGGCTGCGAGCGCGGCATCTAGTGCCACGGGAACGCCCATTGCCCTGGCCGTCAGGTTGGCTGAGCCGGCCCGCACGATCGCCAGCGGCACGTAGGTCCCGGCCAGCGACTGCGCGCATTCGCGCACTGTGCCGTCACCACCGACGCAGATCACAAGCTCGGCACCCGCCTCGATCGCGCTGAGCGTCACACCGGCACCGGCGTCGGCCTTGGATGTCAGCATGAAGCGCGGTGGCGCCCAGCCGTAGGCTGCCGCGGCCCGCTGGCACCGCCGCCGCAGCCGGTCCAGCTCGCGGACCCGGCTCGGGTTGACCACGACCGCCGCGACCCTCATCGCTCCCCCTCCCCGGCTCGTCAATCGAATCATGTTCGCGCTTACCGGCTCGGCCAGGCAGGATGATCACCATGCACAGTTACCCAGAGCCGGAGAAATCGGTTCAGATCACTCGGTTCGAGCCTGCCAGCGCCTCGGCAGCAGCGCTGAGCGAGTACGTCCGGGTGGAGCTTGCAGCCAGCTCCGCCGCCGGGCCGGACGAGCGCGCGCTGACCGCTGACTGGGCGCTCGGCAGGCTGACCAGGCCGCCTTCTGAGTACCAGCGCCGGATCCACTGGGTTGCCCGCGTCCCGCAGATTGCCGAGCCCGTCGGCGTCGGCCTGCTCGCGCTGTTCGGCGCAGCCGACAGCGATCTGGCCGCCATCAACATCTCCGTAGATCCTGGCCAGCGCCGTCGCGGTGTCGGCACCGCGTTGCTCCGCGAGCTGGCAATGGCTGCTGGCAGCAGGAACACCCTGCTCATGGAAAACATCAGGCCGGGAACGCCCGCCCATGCCTTCGCGGGCTATCACCAGTTCGCGGTCGCGCAGCGGACTGTACAGCTGAGCCTGGATCTCGCGCTTGCCGACCGGGCGCGCTGGGAGGTCGAAGCCGCGCCCGGCTACCGGCTCGCGTGCTGGACAGGCACTGCGCCGGAGGATCTGCTCGTCTCTTACGCCACGGCCAGGAACGCGATCAGGCAAGCGCCGCACGGTGACATGAGCTTCACCGAGCCGGAGTGGACACCGCAGCGTGTCCGGGACGAGGAGGGTATGGTTCGCGGCCGCGACGGCGAACTTCGTGTCGTGGCGGCCGTGCACGAGCAGACGGGCGCGGTCGCGGGGCTGACCTACCTGGTCGTCTATCAGCACCGGCCAGAACTCGCTGACCAGGAGGACACCGCCGTGCTCGCGGCGCATCGCGGCCACGGGCTCGGCGTTTGGATGAAAGCGGCTAACCTGCAGTGGCTCGCGGCCGACCGCCCTGTGGTCAGGCGCGTCCGCACCAGCAACGCTGCCGACAACGAGCACATGCTGCGCGTCAATCACCAGGTCGGCTTCCGCGTGGACGCGACCAGCGAGAACCGAGAGGCGAGAACAGCCGACCTCATCGGTCGGCTCGGCCTGACCGCGCCAACGATCATTTGCTAGTCCTTTCCTGACCGCAAAACCGGCAAATCTACCGCCGAAGGCCGGGAAGTAGCTAGAAAGTGGGGCGCGGCGGGACCGCCGTCTCAGCTGAGTACGTCAGCGAGGAGCTGCTTCGCCTCGTTCTGGATCCGGGCGAGGTGGCCGGGCCCGCGGAAGGACTCGGCGTACAGCTTGTACACGTCCTCGGTGCCTGACGGCCGCGCGGCGAACCAGCCAGACTCGGTCACGACCTTGATGCCGCCAAGTGGCTCGCCGTTGCCCGGCGCGGCCGTCAGCCGCTCCAGCACAGGCTCTCCCGCCAGTTCCCGGGCGGGGAACTGGTCCGGCGACAGCTTCGCTAGCACCGCCTTCTGCTCCCGGCTCGCGGGCGCGTCGATCCGGGCGTAGGACGGGTCACCGAGCCGGTCGGCGATCGAGCGGTACAGCACACTCGGCGAACTGCCAGTCAGCGCGGTCATCTCGGATGCGAGCAAGTCCAGGATGATCCCGTCCTTGTCCGTCGTCCATGGCCGGCCGTCCCTGCACAAGAACGAGGCGCCCGCGCTTTCCTCGCCGCCGAATGCGACGCTGCCGTCCAGCAGGCCGGGCACGAACCACTTGAACCCGACGGGCACCTCTACCAGTCGCCGGCCGCACTCGTCAGCGACCCGGTCGATGATCGAGGAGCTGACCATGGTCTTGCCCACGCCAGCATCGGCTGGCCAGCCGTCCCTGTGGCGGTAGAGGTACTCGATCGCGGCAGCGAGGTAATGATTGGGATTCATCAGTCCCGCGTCAGGCGTGACGATGCCATGCCGGTCGGCGTCTGTGTCGTTGCCCGTTGCTATCGCGAAGTCACCCCGCCGCCCGATCAGCGACGCCATCGCGCTAGGCGACGAGCAGTCCATCCTGATGCGGCCGTCCCAGTCCAGGGTCATGAACCTGAAGGTCGGATCGACGACGGGGTTCACCACCGTCAGCTCGAGCTCGTACCGCTCGGCGATCTCGCTCCAGTAAGCCACGCTGGCGCCGCCGAGCGGGTCCGCACCGATCCGCACCCGCGCGGCCCTGATCGCCGCCATGTCAATCACGAACGGAAGCGCCGCCACGTACTCACCGAGGAAATCGAACCGGCCAGCGGCCTGCCGCGCCCTCGCCACCGGAACGCGCCGTACCTCACGCAGTCCGCCGGCCAGCAACTCGTTCGCGCGCGACTGGATGGCCGAGGTCATCTGCGCGCCGGCCGGGCCGCCGTCGGGCGGGTTGTACTTGAAGCCGCCGTCCTCCGGCGGGTTGTGCGATGGCGTGATGACGATGCCGTCCGCGAGGCCGGTCGTGCGGTCATCGTTATAAGCGAGGATGGCGCGGGACAGGGCCGGTGTCGGGGTAAAGCCATCCCGGCTGTCGATGAGGAACTCGGCGTGATTGGCCGCGAGCACTTCGAGCGCAGTGATCATGGCAGGCTCGGACAGCGCGTGGGTGTCCCTGCCGACGAAGATCGGCCCGGAGATGCCCGCGGCTGCCCGGTGCTCACAGATCGCCTGGGTTGTGGCCGCGATGTGATCCTCGTTGAACGACAGCCGCAGCGCGCTGCCCCGATGACCGGAAGTACCGAACGACACCCGTTGCGATGGCTGCGCCGGGTCCGGGTGCTCGGTGAAATAAGCCGTCACCAGCGCGGCCACGTCGACCAGGTCAGCGGCGGTCGCCGGCTGGCCGGCCCGCTCGTCCATCCGCGTCCTCCCCGTATCGCCTAACGCGGCTGGTAACTGGCTTTCTCCTGCACCGGCATCACGTCCGGTAGCTCAAGTGCCTCGGCTGACAGCTCGTAACCGGCCCGCTTGGCCAGGTCGGAGTAGACGGCTGAGCAGTCTGCCCTTACCGCCGCTTCCAGCTCCGCGAACCGCGCCGCGGCACCGGGCCGCGGCGGCTCGGCATAGTCGAAGTAGTACTTCAGCTTGGCCTCCGTGCCGGACGGGCGTACCACGATCCGGTAATGCTCGCTGATCAGCTCGAGCACGTTGCGGGATGCCTTCTCGCCCTCGGTGAGCGGCCCGGCGGTGCCATCCACCAGGAAATCATGCCGAACTGTCACCGGCTCACTGCCGAGGTATTCAAGCGGCTGGGAGCGCAGCGACCGCATGACGGCGTTGATCTTTTCCGCGCCATCGGCGCCGAGCAGCACCAGCGACCGGCCAAGCTCGATGTGAACGCCGGTGGCCGCGTAGACCTGCATCAGGTAGTCCCACAGGGTGCGCCCGCTGCTGCGCATGAGCGCGTGCAGGTGCGCGATGATGTAGCCGCCAGACGCCCCGTCCTTGTCCCGCAATTCTGTCGTGGTCAGGTATCCGTGGCTCTCCTCCGAGGCCAGGACAAGCGGCACCGGCCCGGTCGCGGACTCCTCGAGCACGTCAAGCAGCTGGCCGACGAACTTGAAGCCGATCATGAGGTCGTCGGTGACATGAATCTTGGACCCCAGCGACCCGATCGCGCGCAGCACCCGGCTAGTCGCGACCGTCGTGATCAGTTCCCCGGACAGGCGCGGCCCGCCAGGGTCCGCGATCAGGAAGTAGGCGATGATCGCGCCGATCTGGTTCCCGGTCAGGTGGCGCCACGTCCCGTCCGCCAGCTTCACCTCGACGCCGAGCCGGTCCGCGTCCGGGTCGCTGGACAGCACCAGTTCAGCGCCAGCCGAGGCGGCGTACTCGACCGCCGGATCGGTGACGCCGGGGATCTCCGGGTTCGGCGAGCGCATCGGGATCGCCGCGAACGAGCCGTCGGGGTACTGGTCCGGCGGTGTGTGCAGCTGGTATCCGGCCCCGGTGAGGGTCTCCCCCACGTTCGCCAGCCCGGTGCCGCCCATCGGCGTGTACACGATCGGCACGCCGCCGCGGACCTGCGCGGATGACGCGCAGATCGCGGCATCCCGGCTGACGTACATGTCGATGTAGTTGCGGTGCACGTCAGCGGGAATCTCAGCAGCGGCACCGACGTGGCGGGCGACAAGCTCTTCGATCCGCGGGTCAAGCTCGACTTGTTCCACCGCCCTGGACAGCGTCGAGTCATCAGGCGGGCAGTACTGGCCGCCGGTCGGCGTGTACACCTTGAAGCCGTTGTCGTCGGGATGGTTATGGGAGGCCGATACGTTCAGGCCGCCGACCGCGTGCAGCGCCCTGATCGCGTAAGACAGTTCCGGGGTCGGCATGAACGCGTCGTGGTCCTTCGGTGCCGTGAGGCAGGTCTCGAACCCGTAGACCGCGTAGAGCTGGCAGGCCAGCAGGGCCAGGCTGCGCGAACTGGTGCCCAGAAGCGACCAGTCCTCCCCCATGAAGGTGTGCAGCCGGTTGATGTCGGTGAATACCCTGGTGTCATTCGCGACCACAACCGTGCGCCCGGCCCCGCCATCGCCGGCTTTCCTGAGGAATTCGCAGTGACCGGCTACGGTCAGGGCGAGGGTTCGCGGATTAATCCGGTTCGGCCCGATGCCCACCCGCCCGCGCCTGCCGCCGGTACCGAACGGGATGTCGCATCTGAAGGCGTCGACAAGCATCGCGACCGGCGCCCGCTCGGCAAACCGCCGCAGCTCAGTGCCGCTGACGAAAGGCTGATCGACCGACAGCCAATGCTCAAGCGCCGCTGCCGCCGCGGCGCCTCCGTTGGGCTGCTCGGCTATTTCCGTCAGGCGCTGGCTGAGATCGGGACCGGTCATCTTGCTCCGCTATTCTGCGCGTGATCCGCTGATAGTTGGGAAACCACCCTATGCGGGAACGGCCGCGTTGCCGCCCTCGGCCCCCGGACCGGCCGCGGCACCGCGGCGTGGCACCGGTGATTAGCCGATGACCAGCCCGTTCCCGGCCGGTAGCGTTCTGTCCGATGACTGATATTCAAGCGTTGCACGCGCCGGCGGTGCTCGCGGGAGACCTGAAGCTCTGCACGACGTGGGGAGCGCCGGGCGTGGGCTACCTGCTCCTCGTCAAGCCCGACGGGAGCGCCAGCGCGGCGCTGGCGGACCTCCAGCAGCAGGTGCTCGCTCTCGAGCCGGCCCTTCTCCGTCAGCCTGAGGCTCAGTTGCACACGAGCGTTGCCTGGCTGCTGCCAGTCAGCCGGGAGTTCAGCCAGCCGAAGGACGCGATCTGGGCCTCCCGCGGTGAGGAGTGGCTGAAGATCATCGCGGCGGTCACCGAGGGTGTGCCGCCGATGCGGCTCCGTTACCGGCGGCTGGTCGTCACCGATGCGGCCATCATCGCGGTAGCGGAGGAACCGACGCCGGTTGGCGGACTCCGGCGCGAGCTGACCGCCGCCCTCGGGCTGCCGTGGCCGATCAGCTATGACTCCGTCGAGGTCGTACACACCACGCTCTTCAGGTACCGGCAGCCGCTGTCCGACGCGGCGGGCCTGCTGCGCTGGCTCGAGGCACTGCCAGTCGCGATCGAGACCGCGGTCAGCGAGCTGCTCATGGTGCGCGAGTCGATGTACTTCACGTTCTCCTACGAGGTGCTGCGGCGGCTGCCGCTAGGGAAGGCGCAATGACCGGGCTGGACCTGATCACGTCTGGGGACAAGGTCTACTTCGCTGAGCGGGGCGAGACGAAGGCCGATCTGGCCGGGCACTACCTGCGGGTCGCCGAGCCACTGCTGCGCGCCATGGGCGGGCGGCCGGTGTTGCTTCAGCGTTTCCCTGAAGGCGCGAGCGGACCTTCGTTCTTCCAGAAGCGGGTGCCGAAGAACAAGCCGTCCTGGCTGCAGACCACGACCGTGGCGACGCCTAACGGCACCACGTCCGAGGCGCTGGTCGCTGCGGACATAGACCATGTGCTGTGGGCGGTAAACCTGGGCTGCCTCGGCTTTCACGTCTGGCCGTACCTGGCAGACGATCCCGCTCACACCGACGAGCTGCGGATCGATCTGGACCCGACGCCCGGTATCGATTTCCGTCATATCACGCTCGCGGCCCGTGAGCTGCGGACGCTGCTGGCTGAGAGCGGGGTGGCGGGTTACCCCAAGACGACCGGGAACCGCGGACTGCACGTCTACATCCGGCTGCACCCGCGCTGGGACTCCTACCAGGTGCGCAGCGCGGCAGTCGCGATCGCACGCGAACTGGAGCGGCGGCGGCCCGACTTGATCACGGCGGCGTGGTGGAAGGAGGAACGAGGCCAGCGCGTTTTCGTCGATTTCAACCAGAATGCTCCGCATAAGACGGTTTTTGGCGCCTGGTCAGTGCGGGCGCGGCCGGGCGGGCAGGTTTCGACGCCGGTGGCCTGGGACGAGATTGACCAGATCCATCCGGACCAGTTCACTATCGCTTCGCTGCCGTCACGGCTGGAGCGGATCGGCGATCCGTGGCTGGGGATGAACGATGCGCCGCAGTCCCTTGAGCCATTCCTTGCGATGAACGAGCGTGACCTCGCGGCCGGCCTGATGGACGCTCCATGGCCGCCGGTCTATCCGAAGCAGCCAGGTGAGCCGCCTCGGGTGGCGCCCAGCCGCGCCCGGAAGGCTGACTAACCGTCTGACCGTCTGACCGTCTGACCGTCTGACCGTCTGACCGTCTGGCCGTCTGACCGTCTGACCGTCTGGCCGTCTGGCCGTCTGACCGTCTGACCGTCTGCCCGTCTGCCCGTCTGACCGTCTGCCCGTCTGGCCCACTGGCCGTCTGACCCACTAACCGTCTGACCGACTGGCCGTCTGCGGCTCGAGGCGCGCAGGATATTCCGCCCAAACTACCCGCGGCAGCCGACCTGGAACGGCTTAGCACCCTGTCCGGCCCTTCGCCTGTCCTGTTTTCTAATGTTATGCCCGATATCGAGGGGACCTCGGCGAAAAACGAGGCGACCGCTCCGGCGAAGCCGGCTACTGAGTGCTAAGTCGAGGCCACGGCGGCGCAAAAGCGGCGAATCGCCCCCGGCCCCGGCGGCGCACCCGGTGACGACCCGAGCAATCCTGTCCCCTCTTATGCTCAACTGTGCGAAGGTCACGTATTGTTACCGCCGCCGTACTGGCCGCAGCGTCCCTTGGGGTGTCGTTCCTCCTGGCGCTAGCGCCGTCCTCCCCTGCCGTCGCGGTGTCCACCGCCTGTCCCTGGGTGGGTTCGCCAGCGCCGATCCCGCAGCGGGTCAGCCAGCTGCTCGCCAGGATGACGGTGGCCCAGAAGGTCTCCCTGCTCACCGGCGCATGGGGCGCGCCCTACGTCGGGTACATCGCGCCCATCGGGTCGTTGTGCATTCCGGCCCTGAAGTTGGAGGACGGCCCCGCGGGAGTCGGCGACCACATGACTGGCGTGACTCAGCTGCCGGCGCCAGTGGCCGTCGCGTCGACCTGGGACACCTCGGCTGAGCGGACTTACGGCCAGGTGATCGGTTCCGAGCAGGCCGCGAAAGGTACGACTATCGACCTCGGCCCGACCATCAACATCGTGCGGGACCCGCGCTGGGGACGCGCGTTCGAATCGGTCGGCGAGGATCCTTACCTGAACGGGACGATGGCGGCCGCCGACATCCGCGGCGTGCAGTCGACCGGCGTGATGGCAATGGTCAAGCACTTCGCCGTCTACAACCAGGAGACCAACCGCAACACGCCGGCCGACGACGCGGTCATCGGCACGGAGGCAATGCAGGAGATCTACTTGCCTGCCTTCAAAGCCGCCGTGCAGCAAGGCGCCGCCTCGTCGGTGATGTGCTCCTACAGCTACATCAACGGAACCGCCGCGTGTCAGAACCCTTACACGCTCAACACCGTGCTGCGGCGGCAGTACCACTTCGGCGGCTTCGTTACCTCCGACTGGGGTGCGACTCACTCCACGGCAGCGTCGGCGAACGCAGGCCTGGACATGGACATGCCCGGCAACGATCATTACTTCGGCAGCGCGCTCCAGTCTGCCGTCGCCTCCGGCTCAGTGAGCACAGCCAGGCTCAACTCCATGGTTTCCCGTGTGCTCACCGAGATGTTCGCCTTCGGTCTCTTCGACAAGCCAGCCGCCGGATCGCCGGCCAAGACCGCCACCAATGCTGCCCACCGGGCCGTCGCAACCGCACTGGCCGAAGAAGGAACCGTGCTGCTGAAGAATGGCGGGAACGTCCTGCCTATTACCAGCCGGGACTCCTCGATCGCCGTCATCGGCGCCGATGCCTCAGTCCGTCCGCGGACCGCAGGCGGCGGCAGCGCCCATGTCACCTCGAGCGGCACCGTCACGCCGCTGCGGGGCATCACCGCCGCAGCGCCGGCCGGGGTGACCGTGAGGTACAACAGCGGCTCATCGGACAGCTCGGCCGCCGCGCTGGCCGCGTCCTCCAGCGTCGCAGTCGTGTTCGCCAGCTACCCGGAAGCGGAAGGCAGCGACCTGACCAGCATCGATCTGGGCAGCGCGCAGGACTCGCTGATCTCCGCGGTGGCAGCCGCCAACCCGCGCACCATCGTGGTGCTGAACACCGGGTCGGCGGTCACGATGCCGTGGCTGTCATCGGTCGCCGGCGTGCTCGAGGCCTGGTATCCCGGCCAGGAGGATGGCACTGCCGTTGCCTCGGTCCTGTTCGGCCGCAGCGATCCGTCCGGTCACCTCCCCGTGACCTTCCCAGCCTCGCTGTCCCAGGTACCCGCCAGTACGCCAGCGCAGTGGCCTGGCACCGGGGGCACCGTGCAGTACTCCGAGGGAACCGACGTCGGCTACCGCTGGTATCAGGCCAACCACCTGACCCCGCTGTTCCCGTTCGGCTACGGCTTGTCCTACACCAGCTTCTCGTTCAGCAACCTGAGAGTCGGCTCGCTGACGGCGGGCGGCGCTGCGCCGGTCACCGCGACCGTCACCAATACCGGCTCGCGGGCCGGCGCCGACGTGGCCCAGCTCTACGTCGGTGATCCGCCCGCCTCCAGGCAGCCCCCTGAGCAGCTCGAAGGCTTCCAGCGGGTGTACCTGCAGCCGGGAGATAGTCAGCAAGTGACCTTCCATCTCACCCAGCAGAACCTGGAGTACTGGAACACCAGCAGCAACAGGTGGGCGACCAGCACCGGCAGCTACGGGATCAGCGTCGGCGACTCGTCGGCGAACCTGCCGCTGTCGGGCACCCTGTCGGTCTCCTCCGCCCAGCTCGGCCAGCCGGTCCGGGTCGCCAGTCCCGGTCCGCAGGAAGACATCGCCGGCGCTCCGGTCTCCCTCGGCATCTCAGCCAGCGACAGTAACTCCCGGCGGTCCCTGACCTACGCGGCGACCGGTCTTCCGGCCGGACTGTCGATCTCGCCGGACTCCGGGACAATCACCGGCATGCCCACGTCACCGGGAACGAGCACCGTGACGCTGACTGCCAGAGACGGCACTGGCGCTTTCGCCACCACGACGTTCACCTGGACCGTGGTATCCGGCCTTGGCGCGGGCATCGCCGGGCCCGGGCAACTATCGGGTCCAGCCCCGCTGAGTCCTGGCCAGCCCGCTGAACGGTGACGAAGAATGCGGGCGGACTTGGTCGCCCGGCCGCTGGCCGACAACGACGGGAGCCACTATGACCGTTGCCGCGGATGCCGACCGCGACGATGACGCGGCACGCTCCGCGCTGGCCTGCTATGACATCGGCGCGGTGCTATCGCTGGACCGGCTGCCAGCTGGCCACCCAGCCGCACGCAAGGTGATCACCTCGGTCGGAACCTACGTGCTGAAGCCGGTATGGCGCCGCGCCGACATCGAACTGCTCGCGGAACTGCCCGCGCTTCGCGCGTACAGCGTCCGGCAGCCGGAAGTCATCAGGACCGGATCCGGGAAGCTGGTCAGCCCGGACGGCTATTTCCTGCAGGAGTTCCTGCCGGGCAAGCTGGAACTACGACCTTCAGGCACGCAGGTCAGGGCAGTCATGCGCGCGGTCGGCAGCATGCACGCTGCGCTAAGCCGGCTGACCGTCGGCTATGAGCCGGACAGGGAGTCCGTGTTCGTGCGGGTCACCGACGTTTCCTTCCTGATCGCCGAGCTGCCCGGCCTGCTGCGCCACTACGGGCTGGCCACTGCGCCGGCTGGCGCGGCCATTGCCTTCCTGGCCGAGCATCAAGCTGCTCTCGGCGTGCTGCCGCGGCAGCTCGTGCACGGCGACATCGGCCCGGACAATGTTCTGCTCGACGGTGAGCAGGTGGTGGCGATCATCGACTTCACGCCGCATGTTCTGCCCGTACTCTTCGCAGCTAGTACCGCGTTGTACTGGTATCACGTGTACGGGCAGCCTGCAGTGCCGGCGGACGGCCTGGCCGCCAGCCGGGCCGCCATTGCCGAGGCGCGGCCGTGGCCCGCAGGCGAGGAGGAGCTGTGGACCGCTGGCCTGGTGTGGGAGGGCCTGCGCCGGCTCGCCACCACGCTGGAATTGGCTAGACGCGCCGGCGCCGATCCCGGGCCTGCGACCGCAGCCAGGCTGGCCGCGGTCGAGACCATCAGGTCGCTCATACCTGACTAGTCAGGGCGCGGCTGGCGGCGGTCGCGAGACCAGCCCCGCCGAGTCCTGGTCAGCTCGGTGAACGGTGACGCCCGCAGGAAGGCCCGGTCCTCGTCGTAGCTGTGCCCGGTCTCGTCCCGGCCCTCCAGGTAGGTGTAATCAAGGAGCCTGTCGACGTGCGCCAGCCGCAGCCACTCGGCCGCCCGGCCGAGCAGCCAGGTCGCCACACCGCGCCGGCGGTAAGCCTCGGCGACACACAGGTTGCCGACATCGGCCCAGCCGCTGCGGCGGGCTAGCCGCTGGCCGTCGTCGAAGATCTCGACCTCGATGTAGCCGACAACCTCATCAGCAAGTAGTGCCGAGAAGCGAGTGCCGCTGAGCCCGACGGACCGCCGGACTCTCAGGCCGGGAATGGGCGGATCCGCCGGGCGTTGCAGATCCTCGACGACGCCCAGAAAGACCAGCTCGGTGTGCCCGTCATGCCTGAAGCCGGCCCGCTCGTACAGCGCGCGGACATGCGGCCACTGCTCAGGCACGCCGTAGACGCCCGGCACCGGCAGGGCGCCGTCCGCGTACTGGCGAGAGACTCCCCATTCCTCAAGCTGACCGAGGCAAGCGGAGATCAGCTTCTCTGCGGCCTGTGACGCATCCGTCCAGTACGGCGAGCTGATCCTCGGACCCTCGGGCCAGAACAACAGCCAGCTGATCTCGCCGGCATTCAGGTACGCCTGGCTGACGCGCTCGTGATCGGCGTATCGGAGGAGGTGCGCGACCGCGGCAACGCGCTCCCGCTGCTCGGCGACCAGGGTCAGCCGCTCGCTGACCCACGGGTCGACGATGTACTCGCCCGGCTGACGCTCCAGGTGGCTGAGCATCGCGGCGACCGATACTGACAGGCCAGGGACCACAGCCGCCGCATGGGCGTTGACAAGGTCGGTCAGCTGATCGCGGTCACTGCGGCGGAACGGGCGCACTTCGACTGATGACATGAGCAGGCCTCCTCGACACAACTAAGAACCTCGAGTGACAGACCCGCTACCAGTGCGGTACGAGCCGGACTATACAGCAGTGGCAGACATGACGACCCGGGCGTCCGACCGGACCGCTGGTAACTTGATGGGCATACAGATGACACGACGGGAAGGATGATGCCGGGATGGATGGGACGCTAGCTCCCGCTGATCTTGAACTACTGCGCAAGGACTTCACGGCTAATCCGGCCTACCGGCTCGCGCAGAACGCGGTGACCCGGGTCACAGTCGACGACGTGGCCATCAACCGGGAGATCATCAACAACGTCGACCACATGCTGTCGACGCAACTGGACGACTGGAAGGTCACCAACCAGGAGCGCAGCGGCCGGTGCTGGCTGTTCGCCGGACTCAACCTGCTCCGCGTCGGAGTGATGCGCAAGACGGGGATCAAGGACTTCGAGTTCTCCCAGAACTACGCGATGTTCTGGGACAAGATCGAGCGCGCCAACTACTTCCTCGAGGCCATCATCGAGACAGCTGGCCGCGACCTGGACGACCGGACCGTAGCGTTCCTGCTCGAGCAGGTCGCTGGCGACGGCGGCCAGTGGAACATGTTCGCTGCGCTGGTCGCCAAGCACGGCCTGGTGCCCAAGGGCTACATGCCCGAG
>Ga0335075_10005772_pt1 | contig 19146 bp, 15 predicted proteins | sample Lox_Sample_24_FD_206723 | JGI IMG/M metagenome (GOLD analysis project Ga0335075, IMG submission 206723) | Soil microbial communities from Loxahatchee National Wildlife Refuge, Florida, United States - Lox_Sample_2.4 | ecosystem: Environmental > Terrestrial > Soil > Wetlands | place: USA... | reverse complement strand
AGTGCCGCGACGGCTTCCTGGCGTGTCGCTTCAATGAGATCCAGGCTGACCGCCGTCGCAGTGCTGTGCCGTGATAAAGCCGACGCGACCTCGCGCAGAAGAAGGGTTTGTTGCCCTGGCCCTAGGCTCGTCACCGAGTCCGCCCGGTTTTCGTGACGACATCGGTCGATGATCGGATCAATCGCGCGTCCCGCCGCGTCAACCTGCGTGAGCTCTATGCCCCAAAGTTCCGCAAGCCTGCTGGCTTTGTATTGCTCGATGTGTCCGCCTTCAGCCAGCGCGTAGCGAAGGTCGCCGAGAGCCTCACGCATCGCCGCGACGGAATTGTCAGGCTGAGCGTTGCAGAGCGTCAGCTCCTCCTGCAGGGCAGTCATCCACCCGAGAAGGCACGCCAGGCGGTATCGAGTGCTGCTCGCCTTGTAGTGCTCAAATCGCGTGCGGCCTCCGCCAGGCGCGAGATATCCACTGCGGCCGTCCTCAAAGATCTCGTGGAGCCGCCAATACAGTGATTCGGCCGCCGACGTGAGTGGATCCGCATATTTCCGATAGAGATCACGTCGCAGCCCGCGTTCTGCCGCTGCAGCAGCTCGTCGGTCAAGGCGAGCCTTAAGAACAAGGTTCGTCGCCGTGCTGATCGCAGTTACCAGGGCGGTGAGGATCGCGACGCCCCCAGCTATTACGGCTGCTTGCGCCGCCGGAGGGAGGTGCTTGAACCAGTTCACGCTGCCGTTCTAGCCGTCGAGGCGGACGAGATCGTCCTTTTGTCGCCGACGCGCAAGCAGGCCTCGGTCCTCGTCGTGAACGAGACCAATCGTCAACCTCCTGCCCTCAATGGAAGCACGACCGATCTCCTCGGCGGGCTACTCGTCGGCTAGGCGGACGAGTAGATGAACACGTCGCCAAGAGTTTCGATCTTGGGCTGGGGGCCCTTGACTTGCACTGAGACAACATCCGCCATGACCGGGAAAGGAGCTCGCGGAGCTAGACCAGCAGCTGGAGCTGGCTCTGTCGAATCTAGCGAAGACGACCGGCGCCGACAGTATCGCTCGAGAGTTCACCGGTTCGATCTCGGATGGCTTGTACTACCGCCGTCAGGTCAAGGGCGGCGGAGCGGATCATGAGGCCCGTGGAAAGATGAAGGCCAGTGGGCTCCCCTCACACGCCGTCACCGATCGCACCCCTGCGGGCCGTTATCGAGGGGGCTGCGAACGAGGAGGATCCCGACCTCCAGGAGGTGTGGAGCAATCTCCTGGCAAACGAGACTCTCGCGAACAGACGGCGCCGGCCCTGTTGAAGATTCTCAGCGAGTTGGAGCCAGCCGAGGCAAAGATGCTCAACCGCGTTGTTCAGGACACGGACCGCGTCAGCGGATACCTCGTCTATCCGGACACCTTGGATCTGACTCCTGCCCGGTTCCAGAACCTACTCCGCCTGGACTGCTGCATACGGAGACCGAGCTCGGCAGCGGCGTGGAGCCCGTGAGCTGGGAAGCTCAGCGAAGGCCTGACCGAGACGACTAGGACGACTGCCCTCGCCCGAGCGCCCGTGGCGGCATGTCGGGCACCTGCTGAGCCCTACCCAACTCTCAGTAGGAGAGATTTGTTCGCCGCGCTTGCGGCCGTTGAGAACGGCTCGTCGCCATCCTGGATCGCACGAAGCGCTTGTCAGGACGCGAGCAGCAGTGAGCCCAGATCAGACGGTTGCGCGCACACGGGCTTCGACCTCGATGCGCACTTCGGCCTCGAGCTCGGCATAGAGACGGTGGCCGCGCTCGACCTCGATCGTGGCGGTCAGCGCGTATGGTTGCGGCTCGGCATCCTCGTCCATCCACTTGTTGATGCTGCGCACGACGATGTACCAGTCGTCGTGGAACTTCTCTTGTGGGCGCTGCGACCAGCGGCTGCCGCCGAGCTGCAGCGTGCCGCGGCTCCGTGCGGTTCGGGTAGGACGCAGCTTCACCTCGTACTCGCCGAGCTTGCCCGCCTCTGGGTCCTCGATGTCGGCGGCGGCGACGTCGAACAGGTCGGCGAGCCCGATCCCGCGGACGAGGAGGAAGTCCATCTGATAGGCGAGATAGTCAAAGCGACGGTGCCGCACGGGCGGGTCGAACGCGAGCGCCACAGTGAGCGAGCGTGGGCCCCGGACGCCGGTGAAGCACTCGGTGATTGGCACCCGGTAGACGTGGAACGCGTCAGGGAGGAGGGCGTCCTCGCTGTAGAGCACGACGCGCGTGTCGGTTGAGGTCACCGCGCGCTCGAGGTTGGGGACGCCATATCCGCACAGTGACTGCAGCACCTGCTCTTCCTCCTTGCCGAAGACCTCGAAGCGCTCCAGCAGGTCCGGGTCGTAAGCGCTGCTCTGAGCGAGCAGGGCCCGCAAGCAGTTCGCAGACAGGGTCGGATACGTAGCTTGGAGCCGCCCGGCAAGGTGGGTGATCTCAGGGGCGGCGAGACTGGTGCCCACAGCGGTTCCAAACAGGGCGCTGGGGTAGCGAGCCGAGGTGGAGAGGACCTCCACGGCCGGATCGGGGATTAACGCGCCGGTACCCTGGTCGAATACCCAGTTGCCTCCCTGGGCGACGACTTCGGGTTTGATCGCGTCACGGACCCCGGGGCCGTGACGCGTGTACGGCGCCGGGCCGGGGGCGGCGGCTACTGCTGCGCGACCGAGCGTCGTGCCGACGGAAGGCGGGGAGAGGCCGTCGTCGTCGACGACCGCTCCCACCGTCAGCCCGACCGCGCTCTGCGCCGGGTCGAGGATCTGATAGCCGGCATCCGTCAGGTACCGGGGCCAGTCACCGAGGATCTGGGCCGGCGGAATCAGCGTGCGCGGAGCGATGTTGCCCGCCGAGATCACCAGCAGCAGGCGGTAGCGCCGGGCGAGGGTGTCGAGCTCGGCTGCCAGCGGGGTCGACTTGCCACCGGTGTACGGGGAGTCGGCATCGCCGAAGCTCAGGTTGATGATGCGGCAGTCAAGCTCCTGGGCGAGGTAGCGGATCGCCTGCGCGATCGTTGCGATCCAGCTGCGCCCCGCCGGCGGGCGACCGTCGTGGTCGAGCACGCGCACGCTGGCCAGCCAGAACGGTGCCTGCAGCTGGCCGCTGCGCACGGCCTCGAGAACGTCGCCGAACAACAGTCGTCCGGCGACAGCGGTGCCATGACCATGGGCATCCTCGCCCTGGTCGCCGAACGACGGGTCGAGCGCGGCGACATCGACGATCGCCGGGCGCAGGAGCGGGTGGCCAGCGCGCACGCCGGTGTCGATCAACCCGACGACGGGGCTGTCATCCGGCGGGTTAGGGATCTCGTCGGGGAGCGCGCTCACGTCCTGCAGGGCGGTCAGCTCGTCGCGTTCGAGCGCGGGCGCCGGGACGGCGTCGAGCATGCTGATCTGGTCGAGTTCTGCGATGCCGTAGGCGACGTCCCGGTCACCGCGGACGCGGGCGAGCAGCACGGCTGCGCGGGGGCCGACGTAGGACTCGATCCATTCGCCCGCAAGCGCACGCACGCGCTCGCGGACCTCGCCCAGCCAGTCCTCACGGACGCCGGCGTCGGAGTGAAACCACAGCTCGACGTCGAACTCATGGATGTCCGCGGGCGCCTGATCGAGCTCGGTCGCGAGCCGGTCACTGATCCGATCCGGCGGTTCCAGCGGCCGGAATCCGTCGATCGCGTCGAAGAACGCCTCGTGCTGCGCAGCGAGCTCCTCGTCCTGGCCTTCGGCGGCTGGCTTGTCTGGCGGACGCTCGCGGGGCCCGGCGGCGTAGTCGCCCAGCCGGCGCAGGAAGCGGTCGAGGTCGTTGCGGGCGGCGAACACGACGGCAGCGTGCTTGTCGCTCGAGTCGAGCAGCGTCAGCCCGGCGGGCCGCCACTCGTCGTCAGCGATCCGTCTGTTGAGTTCGAAGCGGAGCATCAGCTTCGGATCGAAGTCGATGGGCTGCTGGCGGCGTGCCGCAAGTGCCGCGATCGAGTCGGCGGCCTCCTGGCGCAGCTTAGTCGCGTGCTGCTGGTGCTGATAACGCGGGTTGCGCGGCACATAGCGGCTGACCTTCCGCCGCGGCGCCGGCGGCCGCTGGACCCGAGCAATCTGAAGGTGGTCAGGTACTGGCATGGGCGGCCGCCGTCCGGCGCTGGGCCGATGCGGCGGCTGCGAGGAGCTCGTCGGTATGTAGCGGCTCGTCCGGCTGGAGCAGCAGGTGACGCCGGTAGGCGTCGGTGACAACCGTGCTCACGTCCGCTTGCGTCAGCCCCCGGCAGGCGCCGGCGATACGCTCGATGTCGAGGCCTCGCTCGCGCCTGATCGCTCGGAGCTTGAGCCGCAGCAGGGACCGGATCTCATGCACGTGCGGTGGGGTGAACGCCACCACCTCGTCGAACCGCCTCCAAGCGGCTAGGTCCAGCAGCCCGGGGTGGTTGGTCGCAGCGATCAGCACGCTGGGCCCGACGAAGCCGTCGAGTTGCTGCAGGAACGCGGTCACCACGCGACGCAGCTCTCCGTGGTCAGAACCCTCGGCACGCTCCTTGCCGATCGCATCGAACTCGTCGAATAGGACCACAAAGCTCTCGCCCGCCGCCGCCGAGAAGATTGCTGCGAGGTTGCGGGCCGTGTCGCCGAGCAGCGAGGACACGACAGTGCTCAGGTTGACGATCGCCAGCGGTCGGCCCAACTCGTCGGCGACGGCCTCCGCGGTCGCCGATTTGCCCGTCCCCGGGGGACCAACGAACAGGAACGTCCGCCGGGGAGAGATACCGTGGTGCACGAGGAAGTCCTCGCGGCGAAGCTCGAGGTGGACCTCGGCGAACAAGCGCCGCGTCTCCAGCGGCAGCAGCAGATCCTCGAACCCCAGCTGCGGCTCGCGAGTGATGATCAGCTCCGAGACGACCCGCTCCTGCGGCAGTGCGCGCAGGCGCTGCGCCGCTCGTGCCGTGTCGGCGCGGCGCTGGGCGGCGGCCGGCAACAGCCGACCGTCGTCCTCCGGCGGAAGCTCGCCGGTGAGCTCGCGCAGCAGGTCTCCTTGGCCCATCCTCACCCCGCCAACACTAAGCGAAGGCCCGGCTGGCAGCGACGCCGCCTGGCGGGAAGAGCGAGGCGGTCACTGCGCAACGATCGGCCCGATCAGATCGGTCTGGATTTCGACGCCGTCGATCTGCTTTGGCAGCCGAAGCTGGGGCGCCGGGCGCACGAGGTTGACCTTCACCGCCCATCCGCCGTGGTGCCGAGTCACACCGATGCCATTGACAGCTGGCTCGCCGCGCAGACATTCGGCGAGCTGGTCCTTGACGGCGCGCGCGTGCTCGAGGTCGGCGCCCACGCTGCTCACCACAATCCACCTATCCGTAGGCGATCGAACACGACGGCCAACGGGTTGCCATAGCTCACGCCGCTTCCATGCGCGCCACCCTGGTCGCTACCGGCGAACACCAGACCGACGGCATCCCCGCTGGGCTCGTCGACGATCAGCGATCCGGAATCGCCGCCTCGGCTGAAGCCGCCGGCGTCCGGGCTTGCGATCTCGATCTGGCCATCGAACCGCATCTGTCCAGTCGAGAACCGGACGACAACGTTGTCAACCTCGATCGCGGTGACCGCGCCGCGAGTCAGCTGCGTGGTCCGGCCTCGTTTGATTACCTGTTGGACCTTCTCGATGTCGGCCAGCTGTCGGCTCGTGCTGATCGCCTCGAGCGTCGGGTCGAATTCGATCTGCTCGTCGAGAATCGCCAGTGCGGCGTCCACGTCATTCACGCTGCTCGGATCGAGCGCGACGAAGCGCTCAAGCGTGCCGATCCGGTCGGCCCCCGCCTTGCCCCCATCGAAGACACCAGGCTGCAGGATCTCATCGCCGGTTGAGCCCCGGTTCTCGTCAGCCAACACATGGTTGTTGGAGAGGATGCGAGGCTGGTCGGAGCCGTCAACGCGCACGAACGCCCCAAGCGTGCCGGCTGTGATCGCGTAGTGGCCGATCGATGTTCCGGGGCGCGCCGGACGGACCCGGGCCGACTCCCCTGAGGAGGCCTCCAGTTTGGTCAGCTCGCCGATGTACTGGACGTCGACCTCGCCGTGAGCGGACTTCTCGATCGCTGCCAGCTTGCTGCTGCCGATCAGGTCGCGGTGCTGGATGCGGACGGCCAGCCGGTAGTCGCCGAGGCGACTCCCAGCGCCGACCCCGAGCGCGATTCCGGGCTGGATCCGGGCGACGTCAACCATCCGTTCAGCGGGCACACTGACAGCCGGAACCTGCTGGGCCTGCAGTCCCTGCAGGGGGGCCAGAGGCTCGTAGAGCTCACGCTTCAGATCGCGGACAGAAGACAGCTGCATCGTCCCATTCTCGCGCACCTCGAGGCGTTGAACCGCGGCTTTCGGCCGATGGCTGAAGGGCTCGTTCCGATGGGTCGCTGCGGCTCGGCCAGCAGGGGTTCGGGAGTGCTCGGATGGGTTCGAAGCGGCTCGCGTCGGTTGTCGGAGAACAGGCGTCACGCAGGCGTGAGGCGACGGCGCCGCTGATAACTGCTGCTCGTCCGCCAGTCCCGCCGACAACGAGCGCAATGGCGACGGTCGGTCCCCCGACCCGACGGTGCTAGCCGCGTTGCGCGGTCATCGCTCGACCGGGGCGCAGTACCGCTGTTTCGCGGCGACGGCGCCGTTGGGGCCGGGAAATCCGAATCTCCACGGCCCGGACGGCACTCCGACTCACTCCCCGGATTGGAAGGCTCGGATGTCGGAAGACGTGGCGCGACGCCCGGCCGACCTCGGGCCCGGCGGCGGACGCTGGCGGACCCGCCTTCCCGGGCGCGCGGCGCCGCGGTAGTCCGTGATCGGATGCAATGCCCGGGACAGCGCGCCGATGAGCTCATTGCGCAGCTTGTAGACCCCGCGGTCGGTGCGGACCAGCAGACCCTCCCGCGCCATCAGCGCGGTCATGTCGGTGATGCGCTTGAGCTGCTCTTGGTCGTCGGCGTCGATCCACCGGTGCATCGCCGCAACGTCGAAGATGCGCGCGATGGGCCACTCACCGGCGGGCTCCGCCCGGATCGCGAAGAGGATCAACTGCCGCGTAGTGGGGCTGCGCGTGAACCCGTTCGGCACGAGTCGGCGGATCTCCATATCGGCGAGCTCCTCGGCCTGCTCAGCCACTGCTCCCGCGGGATCGAACATCGCCAGGCCGTCCCGCCACCATTGCAGCTCCCGGACGGCCTCGTCTAACTCGAGTTGCGCGGCATCGCGGCGCTGCTTCGCGCGCTCGATGTTCTCGCGAATCGTCTGCGGATTGGCGCCTATCGAGGCCATGAGCGGAACCGTAGCACAACACGATCTGTAAGCGCCGTTCGTCACCGGTAAGTTTGCGTGGCAACCTAAGCAAACTGTTGATTCCTGTCTCAGCAGGCGCCGGCTGTCGGTGTTGCGATCGACCGCGCGCAGGCATCCGGCGGCGATTGCATTCGTCATCCGACGATGCGCTGCAGCGACTATGCCTTTGGCGAACGGAGCGCGCGTCGGACGACCCTACGGTGACGAGTGGTTTGAGTACGAACGAGTCGCCAGGTCGCCCGCCGGGCAGACGACTTCCTCGGCGACGGAGCGCTGACGCTCGGGCCTCAGAACAGGGATGGACGGAGGCGGCGACCAGCAGTGCCCCGCCGAGCGGCCGGGAGCAGCCGCATCTCACCACAATCACCGTGCCGATGCCCCGGGCGGTCGACGTGGAGCGAGCGCGGGCTCAGGCGGCGAAGGCGTGCTGGGCGGCGAGCTTCTCGCGGGCGCGGCGCTGCGCGAGCATGACGGTTTTGCGCGACCAGCCGAGCTCGGCGGCGAGCTCGCGTTGCGATTTGTCGTTGAGCATCCCGGCGAGCGCCTGGCGCTCGCACGTTGTCATCGTCTGGCGTGCCGCGACTATGGCGTCGAGCTGCTCGCGCGCGATCACGATCCTCAGCGGGTCAGCATCGGTGCTGGTCGACGGGAGCTGCTCGCCGAGCGGAGCATTGAACTGGCTCTCGCCGGGTTCGCGTACTCCGGCTGCTGACACCGTGTTCTCGAGCAGCTTCAGCGTCGCTTTGGCGCGCGGCTCGTGGACGTCCAGCGAGCGGGCGCGGGAGAGGAGCTGGTGCTTGCGCGCGCCGGCCGCGTCCAATGCCTTGAGCGCCTGGTTGCGGACGCATAGTGCAGCGAAGGCGCGGAACGGTCCGCGTGCGGGCTGCCAGGCGCGGATTGCCTGCAGCAGGCCGAGCCGTGCCTCCTGCGCGACGTCAGCGCGCTCGCAGCCGCACGGCAAGCGCAGGGAGGCGACGATGGCGCCGATCAGCGGCTCGTAGCAATGCATCAGCTCCTCCACCGCGGGATGGTGGTCGTTGTTGGCTGCCAACAGCAGGGCACGTTCGTTTACCGAGGCCGTGCCTCGAGGACGGGAAGTAGACATGCCCGGGCAGGATCCGCACGGCACTAGGGATTTTTCGAAAGCTCTGGGACGCCGGCGCCCTCCGCGTGGCCAGCGCACCCGAAAACGGCAAGCGTATCCGCGAGTTCGAGTGCGCCAAGCGCGGCAGAGCACGCCCCGATTCATCGCCGTCGGCGGCCCTAGCTGCGCGGCACCGGACGTTGCACGGTCCGGAACGGGACCAGCGGCACCTCGGGCCGGTACTCGATCTGTGACCCGCGAGAACCGAGGAGACGCCGAGATTGCCCGAACCGCCGATACCAACCCCGAGGCGAGACCGCCCAGTGTCGCGGAACCTGTTCGTCGAGGCGGACCCCGATCTCGACACCTTGGCGCAGTCGCAGGCGGGTGAGCCGGCGCGGACCGATGGTGCGCGTCGCCGCGGTCGCGGGCTCGTAGTCCTCGTCGACCACGACCGATCGCCCCACAGTGCGCGAGCGCACGCTTCCGAGCGCTTCACCCGCCCGAACGGCAACACCGCGCGTTGGCGGACCGCAGCGTGCCGCGCCATCGGACATGCCGACGCGGCCGCCGGACAGCTGCTCCGCGGCCTCGCGACCAGGCCTTACCGCGCACTGCTCACGATCGTCACGCTCACCCTGCTTCTGTTCGCGTTCAGCTGGTTGGTGGTCGCCGTCCGCGACACATTCACGGCGCGGCGAGCGGCCAACGGGCGAGTTGCTCGTGACGCCATCACGATCAGACACCAGCAGGCGAGGATCGGGGCTCTCACCACTGAGCTCCGCATGGTCGCGCGGACCGCGCGCCAGTCGCTGACGAGCGTGGCACCCGCGAGGCCGCTGGACGCCGGTCCCCGCCCAACGACGCCCACCCCACCGACGGCCCGCGGCTACCACCGTCATCGCTGATCGCCATGTCGCTACAGCCAGAGCCACAGCAATCACCCGCGGCCATGCGTGCCCCCGCGGTCGCGTTGATCGTTCGCCACCCCGAGGGAAGCATCCGCGTCAGCACACCAACCGACGTACCGCTGCGCGAGCTGCTGCCCGACCTGCTGGAGCTCGCCGGGCTACCCGACCACGATGGCTGGGGGCTCGCTCCGGTCGGCGGGGATCCCTACCCGCGCGAGCCGACTCTGGCGGAGCTCGGTGTTGTTGACGGCGGGCTGCTGGCCCTGTGCGAGCTGGCAGGCCGCGGGTCGGCCGACCGCGAGAGCGCGACGACGCAGCGCATGATCCCGTCGACGCGCGGCTCTAACGAGCAGCCTGGCGGGCGTCCGCTCAGCGATCGCAGCGCCCGCCTGCTGCCGTTGAGACTCTCGATCCCGGCCCGCTGCCTGACCGTGGTGGGAGCGCTGGCTCGCGGCGACCGAGGGGAGCGTCACGACGACGACCGCGCATTCGGGGTCCTTCGCCCGGCAGAGTTCACGCGTCCCGCCCGTCTCTCACCGCTCGCTCGGGCCCGCGAGGCGTGGGCGCAGAGCGACTACCGTGGGCGGCTCGAGCAGGCGATCGCGGCTCCACGCCTACTGCGGTGCGTGACGATCGCGGTGGTCTCGCCCAAGGGAGGCGTCGGCAAGACAACCACGACGGCACTGCTGGGTTCGCTGCTGGCGTTCCTGCGGCGCGACCGAGTGATCGCGGTCGAGACCAACCCGGACTGGGGTTCGCTCGGCCGGCGGCTGGTACCCGACCACCCTGTCTTCATCGACGAACTGCTCGCCGGCGCGCTGAGTGATCCCGACATCTCCCCGGCGCGGCTCGACGCTCAGCTCGGGCGGGGCCCGGACGGGCTGATGGTCGCGCCCGCCCCCACCGATCCCGACCGCGCCGCCAACCTCGACGAGAGCGCATACCGCACCCTGTTCGCCCGGCTCTCAGGGCTCGTCGGCATGCTCGTGCTCGACTGCGGCACGGGTCTCGATGACCCGCCCGCGCGGGCCGCGCTCGCCTGCGCGGACCAGCTGGTCGTCGTCTGCGACGACCAGCCCGACACCGCGAGCATCGTGGCGGAGGCCGCCACCTGGCTCCGGCACGCCGGACCGCCGCTCCTGTTGGTGGTCAACAATCTCCGGCGCGGCTCGCGGATCGACCTCCCAGCGCTCGAGCGCGCCACCGACTTCGCGCACGGCCTCGCGGTCGTCCCCAGAGACGAGAGCGGCGCCGGTCAACTGCACAACAGCCAGTTCACATGGACGCATGCTCGAGAGGGGTGGCAGATCCCGATCCGGGAGCTCGCGGCCCTGCTCGCAGCTGATTGGCAAAGACTCGAGATCGCGCGGTGACCACGCATTGCCGTCGTGGGTGCTCAGCGTGGACGACCTCGATCCTCCAGCGCGCTCGCCGCGCCCGCCTTTCGGCCACCGAGCAGCGAGCGGGCGTGCCAAGGACGGAAATACCGTCCGCGGCCAGCATCAGCCACGGCGGTGGCGCCTTGTGGCGAGCTACGGTGTCAGCCGTGCGCCGTCCCTCCCCCAAGCAGGTGGCCGTCAGCGCGCACGCCGTCGAGCAATACCGCGACCGCGTCAAGCCCGGACTCGACTCCGACGGCGCCCGCGCCGAGCTCGAGCAGCTCTGCGCGCTTGGCCTCATCCAGGGGGATGCGCCGGGCTGGGTCAACCCCGCGAGACCGGCCGCCTACTACCTGCTGCTCGGCGATCAGATCGTGCTGCCCCTCGCCCGGCAAGCAGACAACTGGGTCGCGACCACCTGCGTCGCGCAGCGCACCCTGACCCCGACGCGCCGCGCTGCGAGGTCCGCGCGCAAGGCCTCGCTCGCCGCCCGCCAGCGCGCCCTGCGCCGGACCAGGCGCTGAACCACGATGCCGATCGCCGCGCACACCACCGGCGGGCACTCAACGCTCGACCTCGTGCTCGGGATCGCGATCCTGCTCTGGTCGCTTGCCGGCGTCACTGCCCTGCTCACCTGGCTGACACGACTCCCGCGGCGGTGCCGGAAGCGGACGGCGGACCGCGGCGGGCGTCACGGCAGGTTCGGTCGCCTGCGCGTCGGTGACGATGCCGGTCCAAGTCGGGCCGAGCCCGCCGGCGCGACTATGACCGCGGTCGAGCACGACACAATCTGCGAGAGCGACCCAGGACCCGGAGTTGGCATGACGACCCGGCCTGCTGAGCACGATGGCCGGGCCATCGCGGCAAGACGGCCGTCCGTCCCAGGGCCGCGGTGCTCGCCCGAGACGTTCGAGCCGCTCGCCCGGAGCCTCGATACCAGCCACCGGCTCGCGATCGCCGAGGCACGAGTCGCTGAAACGCTTGGCACGCTGCCGTCCGACCGATGGCTACTCCAGCGCTACGCGCTGATTGCCGGGCACCGGATCCCGTTCTTGGTGCTCGGCGAGACCGGCGTGTTCATCATCTGCGCCGTGACCGGACCGCCGGCGTGGGACGAGCTTCGTCTGCCCGCTGAGGTCGCCGAGCAGCACATCGTGCCGACGCTGCCCGGATATACGGGTCCGATGCGCGTCGGACTGTGCCGCGCTCTCGCCACCTCGGCGATCGAGCCGCGCTGGTGGTGCCGCCCCGGCGAAGCGGGCGCCTGGATGATGGGACTGGAATCGCTGATCGCGTGGATAGAGCACTTCGGCACCCACCACGGCCTCGGCATCACCGACCTCAGACGCCTGCGCGAGCTCGCGGCTCCGAAGCCCGGTCCCGTCGCACGGGCGCCGGACGTCGTCCCCGACCTCGGCTGAGCGGCTAAGGCTCGGTAGGCGAGGCTATGGGGAGAGCGACCCGTCCCGGTTGCTCGCGTTCCGAGGGTTTGGGAGGGTCCCTAGCTGGCTTGCCGATCCGCGTCGGGCTCCGGCTCGGCTGCAGCGGGGAGGGCGATCGCGTCGGCGATCTGTCGGGTGTGCGCCGACAGTTGGGAGAACGCGTCGGCGATCGCTCGGATGCTCTCGCCCTCCAGCGCGACCCCGAGCTGCTTGACGGCCCGATCGAACTTCACCCACAGGGCGCGCGGGCCCGCGCGACCGCTTTCCTCCTCGACCTCATAAGCGAGCCGGATGTTCCTCGCCCCCGGCCGAGGGTTCCATTTCACGTTCGCGAGATCGGACAGCAGCAGCGCGCGGCTTTCATGCTCTGCCGCGTCGGCGAGCTCGCGCAGCCGGTCGGCGTAGGGCCTCAGGCCGCGGACCGCCGCGGCCCACCGCTCGTCCGCCCGGCGCAGCTGCTCGTTGGCGGTCTGCGTGGAGATCAGCGGCTCGGTCACCGAGCCCCCTTGATCGGTTCGGTCGACCGCGCCAGGTACAGCCCCGCGTCCTCGGGCACCTCGCTCCAATCCGCCGGCAACTCCGCGCGCGCGGGCCGCGGCGTCGCTCGCGGGCGTTTCGGATGCCCGAGTTTCGGCTGCTCGGCGAGCATCTGCTCCAGATCCCCGCGGCGCACCATCCACCTGCGGCCGACGCGGTCGGCGGGGAGTCGATCCTCGCTGACCCAGAGGCGGATCGTCGAGGAGTTCAAGCCGAGCAGGCGCGCGACCTGCGGCAATGTCAGCTGCTCATCCGGATCAGCCATCGCGAGAGCAGTCTAGCGCTAAATGATGGTGGTAGAGTTCCGGTTGGGATGGCGGTGGTGGGAGACAACCGCGGAGTAAGGGACAGACCAGTCGCCCAGCGTCCCGACGGATCCTGGTCGTTCGAGGACGCTCGCAGACGCCGCGATCAACGCCAAGGCACAGGGACCGCGCTCGGCCCGCCCATGACCGACGACCCGGAGGAAGACCTCTCCGCGCTCGCGCTCAGCCTCGCCGACAACCTCACCATCGACGGCACGCCGCTCTCCGAACTGGAGACCGGCCAGAAACGCGACGGCAGGGACGCCCTCGGCCTGCCGGCTGGCAACGCTCCGACCGCCGAGGAGATCATGCGCGCGCTCGAGACCGAGCAGCACGCAGCAGCACCCACCAGCACCAACGGCACCCAAGTTCACTTGGCGCCCCAACCCAGCACATGGCGGGGTGCACACGGTCCTTGGCTGCACTGGGCTCCGGCCTGGCTGATCGCCTGCATCGTCAGCGCCGGCGTCGTCACCGCGCTCGTGGTCCACCTGGCCTCCGGCACCGGTACGACCGCTCCACGGCGCCCAGGCCACGCCCTCGCCACTGACACAGCAGCCATGACCGCGAGCCTCAGCGCCGCGACAGCCAGATTCCTCGCCGTGGAACACGCCGCGGATCGCAACCTAGGTCCGGCACGATCGCAGAGGACTCGCGCCGCGCGGCAGTCGCGCCACCGACAACCATCCCTCCACACCCTGGCACGCCGTGGATCCTCCTCGTCGAGCACGACCACATCATCGACCAGCGGCACAGCCGAAGCGGTCGATACCGCGCAACAGTCAAGGCCCTCAAGCTCCACCCCGTCCTCGGGCTCCGCGTCGTCAGGATCAGGTCAAGCCTCTCCCGCGCCGCAGCCGCACACCTCGCCGAGCTCGAACTCGGGCTCGAGCTCCTCCACCCCATCGAAAGCCACCCTCCGCTCACTCGTCACAGGAGCCGGCACCTGCAGCTGCCAGTAGGCCGCACACGCCCAACGCCCACAGGAAGGTAGGAAGCACGTGAAGACCCCCGACACGAAGGCAACCGGCCTAGCGACGGCGATGCGGCACCTGCACGGCGTCGGGCGACACCTCCGCTCGAACGCAGTGGCCTACCTTGCACTGGTCGTCGCAGTCGGCAGCGGTGGCAGCTACGCGCTCGCGGCGACCGCGAACAACGGCACGATCGCCGTTTGCGTCGACAAAGGCAGCGGAGTCATGCACCTCGCCAAGCACCCGCGCTGCGGGCGTGGACAGAGCCGCGTCGGGCTGAGCGCGGCGCTCGACCGCCCTACCGGGCGAGCCTGGGCGGCAGTGGAACAGGACGGAGCGATAGCCGAGGGTTCAGGTCTTGCCATCACGCACGCGGGCGTTGGCACGTACAAGGTCACTGTCATCGCCGCGAGCTGCCGGTTTGCCGACACCAACGCACCTGTGGTCAGCGTTGATGACGCCCAGCCGCCGGGGGGCTTCGGCGCGGGCGCGTTTCCGGTCGCATGGACAGAGGGCTTTGGTACTGGGTTCGAAGCCTTCATGATCCACACCGGCGTGGTCGTGAACGGCGAGTTCCAGCCCAAGGACGAGACGTTCAACCTCGCCGACTCGTGCGGCGGCCCATCCGGCACTTAAGAGAGGAGCAGCCGATGCGTAGGCACGTAACGCTCACGCTCTCAGCATTGGCCGCATTGGCAGCGGGAGTATGCGCCGCGCCCGCGGCAGCGCGTGCCGCAATGCCGCTGCAAAACACGATCGTGATCAACCCCTCGAGCGGCTGTGGCCTGCTGACGGCGTATACGGCTGGAACCGGTCTGCCGGCCTGGTCGGGTCCTGCCCCGTCTTGTGGAACGGGGGCGTTCACGTTGGCGTTCAACCAGGGCAACACGCCCCCGTCGGGGACGCTCTCGCGGGGTGTTGGGACGGCGGGGAGCGCTCTGTTGCAGGCTTGGCGCCTAACCGGGGTACCCGACGGGGCGAGGATGGGGTACCAGATCAGCGCCCCGCCAGGGATCACAATCGACAAGGTCGACTATGACGACAGCCAGTTGCAGAACATCGCGGACGGGCGCGGGTGGACTGGGTTCACGTACTGGAACGGAGGCACTGCACCCGTGCATCTGAACGGGACTGCGGTCGACGCCGCGGCCTCCGGACCCTCGCTGGACACTAGTTTGAACACGTCGTACTGGGGGATTGAGCTGCGATGCGTCCAGTCTGTGTGCTCATGGCCGGGCCTGATCCAACTCGATCAGATCACGGTGTACGCGAGCGAGGCGCAGGGGCCGAGCATCACGCCTGTTGGTGACCCCGGCAGCTTGTGGGCCCAGACCGGGCACTGGATCTGGAACCCCGCGGGCGATTCATGGGCACTTCCCGTCCTCGCGGACGATGCGTCGGGCCTCTGTAGCCTGAGCCTCCAGCCTGGGACAGGCGCACCAATCGCTGACTCATCGCTGCCTGCGGCGAACAATTCCAGCTGGCAGGAGTGCCAGCAGCCGGTCAACTGGACCGCGGCGTTGGACACGCGCGACTACGTCAACGGCGCAGGCCAGCTGCCCCTGACTCTCCAGGCGACCAACGCTGCGGGACCGCCAACACAGGCATCGACGTCAGAGACGCTCTACGTCGACAACGACCCAGTGAGCGTGTCGCTCAGTACGCCAAACGACCCCAACTCAACCGTTTGGGTAAATCACGCGGTCACGGTCGACGCCACGCCCAGCACCGGCCCGTCCGGTCTTGGCGGAATGACCTGCACTGATGGTGGCGCGGCGCAAAGCTATCCCGCCGGTGGGTTGACGGTCAACGGCGACGGGGTGAGAACTGTCTCCTGCACCGCCTGGAACAACGCCATCGACCCGCAGGGTAACTACAACTCGGGCACCAGTTCGGTGACGGTTCACATCGACGAGGCTCCACCGGTGTTGAGCCTGCAGCCGGTGAACCCCAACGACCCGACAGCCGTCCTCGCCGACACGAGCGACAGCGAGTCGGGCGTGGCCGACGGATCGGTCGAGATGGCTCCGGCCGGGACCGGCAGCTGGACGAGTCTGCCCACCACGTTCACGGGAAGCCAGCTGCTGGCGCACTTCAACGACGCCGGTTTGGATGGCGATTACTCGTTCAAGGTCACGTCCTGCGACAACGTCGGAAACTGTGCCTCAACGACTCGGACGCTGATGCTGCCGGCCCGGGCAGCGGCGATTTCCCGCGTAAGCGTGGAGACGATGCCGACGTCGCGCTGCAGTGGGGCGCCGGCCAAGAGCGTCGCGGCGGCCGCGCGCGTACGAGCCGCTTCCCAGGGCCTGAGCATCGTTCTGCACCGTGGACAGTCCCTTCTGAGAGTTGCGCGCGACGACACGTTCCGGCCGGCTCCGACCCCGGCGCTAGCGTCCATCTCGGCGGGGAACGTCTTCGCCACCGCCTCCGCCGCCGACCTGCTCGGACGGTCACGCCATGACCCGCGCGCCGTGAGCACGGCACTGACGAGGCGAAGCCACAGAGCCGCGGCGCACCCCGGGCGCAGCTGCAACCGCTCTGCGCCGTCCGCTACGACCCAGGCGAGCGTCGGCTATGGGCAACCCGTGGCCCTTCATGGCGTGCTAACGAGCAGCGCTGGCTTGCCGATCCCAAGCCAGCCCGTCGCGATCCTCACCGCTCCGGATAACGGCTCGAACGCGTTCACCCAAGCCGCAACTGTGACCACGGGCCCAGATGGCACCTGGACCGCGACCCTACCCCCCGGCCCCTCGCGGATCGTCCAGGCCTCCTATCCGGGCTCGCCAACAATCCTGCCCGCCACCGGGTCCGCGACGGTCATCACACCCGCGACGATCGAGCTGACGAGAGTCACGCCAGACCGGACCCCGTGGGGCAGCACGGTCAGAATCACCGGGCGGGTGCTGGGCGGGTACATCCCAGCGAGTAGCAAGCTGCTGCGGCTTGACCTCGGGATCGTAGGTATCCCTGGCCTGAGCAAGATCCAGGGGATCCCGAACATCGCTCCCGACGGGACATTTACTACCACATACAAGTTCGGTCGCTACCAGGGCGTGGTGCGCTTCTGGCTCCAGGTCTCCAGCCTGGCCGAGGCCGATTTTCCCTTCTCCCCCTCGCATTCCAGGCGGTTGATCGTGACCGTAGGCGTCCCCGCGCGGCGGACCACCACCACCCACGTGCATCACCGACGAGCGCACCACGGGCATCGGCGCTCCGCAGTCAATCGAGGCCTCGCGCGCCGCGAGAAGCACCCTCAGGTGCATCGCAGCGGCCCTGCGCGACGGAGGTGACGGCCTCAGGATCCGCCGCGAGGATCACGAGCAGTAGCGGCGCGAGCGTCCCGCTAGTAGTCGCTCCGACAATGATCTGACCCTGTCGTCACGCCCGACTCACACACCTCGGAGGAGCTCGCCGCGGGCGAGGCGAAACACGCGCGCAGTTCGCAGTGGCCACGGCCGGCGCTGTCGCACCCGTCAGCGGTTGCGCTCATTGCGACGAGCAGGGCTGAGACAGGCTCAGAATGCGGGACCTGCTTCATGCGTTCTGCGTTTCGCGGGCCGGCGCGCGGCAATCGTTAGCGCGGCGACAGCACTCGCCGCCGTCCGCGCTGACGCCTGCTCCGTCGTCAGGGGATCAGCAACGCGGACCCGGAGAGAAGACCTGAGCGATCATCCCAACGAGTCGAGCCTGAGGCTCAAGGCCCGCCAGAAGTCGTCCCGAAAGCAACCCGTAGTCACGGCGAACATTCCGACAGCTCGATGAGTCTGTCCACGAGTCGCCGCAACTCAGGTGTCACATTTCGCCGGCGGACCATCTCATCGCCGAGTTCGCGAAAGAGGGACGGGTCGAGCACATCGATTCGCCATCTCTCCTTGTACGTTTGTTTCCAGCGGGGGCCCGCCAGCGCGCGAGCGTCTTTGTGCCCTGGAAAGTGATACCGCTCGCTGAGGACCTCGGCATCGACGAGATCGAAGATGTCGGGGACACCGATTCCGATCGGCGCCGGAATGCGATCCAACCGGAGCCCACGATCGATCACGCGGGCGAGCTCCCGGCGCTCGGTACTCCCCTCTCCCTTGGCTTCCATCGCTTTACGACGCGCGCTAGCGTCCCGTAGCCAAAGATCGATCTCGGTCTCGATCAGCTTGTCAACGACGATCGCCGTGGGCGCTGCCGTAAGACGAAGGATCATTTCGGAGTCGACGACTCCCTTGTGCTCGGCACGCGCAACCCCACCAATCGGAATGACGAGCACGCCGTGCTGGCGCAGCTCCGCACCTGCGACCGCGTGAAGAAGCACTCGGTCAGTCTCCCCCTCGACAAAGACCACGAGGCCAATCGTGCTAAGTAGCTCGCCGCGATCGAAGCCCATGTCGGCCGCGATACTTGTAAACGCGTCGATGTCATGGGGCGTGAACGTGTCGGACTGCAACCACGGAACATCTCGTATGTACGTGTATGCGGCCTCTGGATCGCCCCTGAGGAAATGCGGCGAGTGAGTTGCAAGAAGCCACTGCGACCCAACCTCGTCGCGTCGATTGAGCAGCCATCGTGCTGCGACACGCTGAAGGCGAGGATGTAGGTGCTGCTCAGGCTCGTCAATGACATACAAACGGGATCTTGACGGGTTCCGTGGGAGATCCCAGGCACCGTCGAGTTCGTCGCTCGACGACTCGAGAAATTGCTGTACCTGGTCCGGGGGTGCTGCTTCCAAGGTGGCTAGAGCTTCGAGCAGCGCGAGCTGTACCCAAAGCTTGTAGCCGTCGGGCATGGCAGCAACGGGCGCCGTGTACGACCCGTCTGCGGTCGATGTGAGCAAATTCAATTCGGGTCCTGCAGGCCCCCAACGGAGAATCGGCTCGATCCTAACGGACAAGCGATACCGTTCGGATACGAACGGTGGGGCGATTCGTGTCGCGAGAGCGCTGACGAGCTCCGCCATTCGGAGCATCAGCGGGCTTACCGTGGGACGCTGATCTTCGGGGTCCTCGACCCACGCGAGCTTGCCCAACTCGGCTTCAAGCCGCGCGTCCGACACAGGCTGATTCTCCATCTCGAAGGCTAGGTCGAGAGACAGCGCTTCAACGTCGAGCCAAGTGAGGGCCCGTCTCAGGATCGCGGCCTTTACTCGGCGCCGAACGGCCGAAAGCTCGTCGGGTACGTTAATCACTAGCGGCAACGATGCACGCGCGGCGCGTGCGTGCCC
>Ga0335075_10005771_pt1 | contig 19147 bp, 16 predicted proteins | sample Lox_Sample_24_FD_206723 | JGI IMG/M metagenome (GOLD analysis project Ga0335075, IMG submission 206723) | Soil microbial communities from Loxahatchee National Wildlife Refuge, Florida, United States - Lox_Sample_2.4 | ecosystem: Environmental > Terrestrial > Soil > Wetlands | place: USA... | reverse complement strand
GCACCGCCCGATCGGCGGCAAACCGGGCGGCGAGCGGGTTGATCGCAGGCGGCTCGTCGAGCGCCGCGACCGCACGCGCCGCCGAATCGACAAGGTCGATCAGCCCGGGAAAGGCATCGCGGAAAAAGCCCGAGATGCGCAGCGTGACATCGACCCGCGGCCGGTCGAGCACCGCGGCCGGCACGATCTCGAACCCGGTCACCCGGCCACTCGCCGGCTCCCACACCGGCCGCACCCCGATCAGGGCCAGCGCCTGCGCGACATCTTCGCCGCCGGTGCGCAAATTCGCCGTCCCCCAGGCGGACAGCGCCACCCGCGCCGGCCAGCCGCCATGCTCCTGGGCATAGCGCTCGACCAGGAGAGCCGCCGATTTCCAGCCGAGCTGCCAGGCTGCCGGGGTCGGCACCGCGCGGGTATCGACCGAGAAGAAGTTGCGCCCGGTCGGCAGCACCTCGGGCCGGCCGCGGCTCGGCGCGCCGGACGGGCCGGGCATCACCAGCCGCCCGTCGAGCCCGGCGAGGAGTGCAGCCATCTCCGCCTCGCCGCAGCGTTCGACCGCGGGGCGCAGGTGCTGCTCGATCCAATCGAGCACGGCGCGGGTCCGCGGCCACTTCGGTGCCACCGCGATCTCGCCGGCGACCAGACGCAGCGCCAAGGCTTCGAGCCGTTCGACCGTGTCCCCGACGCTGCGCCAGGGTTCGCCGCCGTCCAGCATCGCTGGCCGCTGGCCGCGCCAGGGTTCCGCCGGGTCGAGACCGAGCGGGTCCTCACCGAGATCGAGATCGGCGGCGATCGCCTGCAAGAGCGACGCATCCTCGGGAGCGGCACCGCGGCCGGCACGGGCGATCGCGACCAGCAGCGCGTCGAGGCGCTGACCCACCGGGCTGCTGCCAAACACGTGCAGCCCATCGCGGATCTGCATCTCCTTGAGCTCGCACAGCAAGCCGTCAAGCTTGCGCAGCGCCGCGGCGGCATCCTCACCCGCGGCAATGCCGCAATCCCGGTCAAGCCCGGCGGCGCGCGCCTGGTCGAGGATTGCCGCGGCCAGCACCGGAAGGCGGCGCGGATCGCCGCGAGCCGCCTCGTAATATTCGTCGATCAGGCGTTCGAGTACCGCCATCGGCCCGTAGCTGCCGGCACGGGTCAAAGGCGGCGTCAGGTGATCGATGATCACCGCCTGGGCGCGCCGCTTCGCCTGGGTCCCCTCGCCCGGATCGTTGACGATGAACGGGTAGAGATGCGGCAGCGGCGGCAGCACCGCCTCGGGGAAGCATTCGGCCGACAAGGCGAGCGCCTTCCCCGGCAGCCATTCGACGGTCCCATGCTTGCCGAGATGGATCACCGCATCGGCACGGAAATCCTCCGCTAGCCAGGCATAGGCAGCGAGATAGGCATGTGGCGGCGGCAGGGCCGCATCGTGATAGTTCGCTTTCTGGTCGATGTCGTAGCCGCGAGCCGGCTGGACCAGCACCGCGACATTACCGGCGCGAAAGCCGGGGATCGCGAAACGACCGCAATCGAGCCGGCCAGGACGGAAAAAAGGATCGCGCTCGCCCGGTCCCCACCGCTCGGTAATGGCGCGCTGCACCGGAAAGGGCAATGTCGCAAAGAACAGCGAATACTCGGCAAAGGCGAAGGTCTCCTCGGCCGGCGCGTGTGGATCAGCGGCGGTCGGTCCCGCGGTGAGACGCCGGATCAGCGCATCGGCATCATCGGGGATGCCGGCAACCCGATAACCGGCGGCAGCCATAGCGCGCAGGATCGCCACCGCCGAAGCCGGCGTGTCGAGACCGACACCGGCACCGATGCGGCCGTCGCGACTCGGATAATCGGCGAGGACCAGGGCCACGCGGCGCTCACCCGGCGGCTTCGCGCGCAGCCGCGCCCAGTTGCGTGCAAGATCGGCGACAAAGGCGATGCGGTCGGCGACCGGGTGGTAGCCGACCAGCTCGATTTCGGTTTCGGCATCACGCCCGAGCGGCGCCTTGAACGACACTGCGCGGGCGACGATGCGGCCGTCGATCTCAGGGAGCGCGACATTCATCGCCAGATCGCGCGGGCCGAGACCGCGGGTTCCCGACCGCCAGCTCGCCTCGTCACCGCCCGAGAACACCACCTGCAGGACAGGACGATCAGCTTGCGCCAGCGGGTCCTCTGCGGTGCCTGCGCGCACCGAGAACCCGGTTGCGTTGAGGATCACCGCCGGCGGCGCCGCGGCCAGAACCTCGCCCAGCAGGAGGGCCGCCTCTGCGTCCTTGAGGCTGTGCACAAAGATCGGCAGCGGCCGCAGCCGGCGGGCGGACAGCGCAGCGATCAACGCGTCGACCGGGGCTGTGTTGCCCGACTGGACCAGCGCCCGGTAGAAGACGATCGGCACAATACCGTCACCGCCCCGCCACATGGCGCGGATGTCATCGAGGCTCGGCACCGCGAGACCCGGCCAATAGAGCCCGGCACGCAGCAGCGGCGCCGGCTCGGCCCACGCCGTCCGGTATCCGATCAAATCGGCGGCGCAGCGCAGCAAGTTCTCGGCATTGGCGGGACTGCCTTCGGCGAGATAGCGCCACAACCGGTCGTAGGTGTCGGGCGCCACGCTCGACCATTCGGCAAGCTCGGGATCCGGTTTGTCATCGCCGGGCAGCAGCGCCAGCGCGACCCGGCTGGCGCGGCAGGTCTCGGCGAGCCGCTCGACCCCGTAAGGCCAGTAGGCGCTGCCGCCGAGCACGCGGGCGATGACCAGCCGCGCGGCAGCGACCGTCTCCATGTAGAGATCGACCGAAAAGTTATGGCCGAGGCGCAGGATCGAGGCGAGCCGCAGGCTCGGCGCCGCCGGGTCCTGTCCACGCCGCCGCTTCTGGGCCGCGGCGAGCAAGGCGAGCTCGCTGTCGGCGCTCGACAAAACGACGATTTCGCCCGGTGTCTGGGCAAGATCGACCGCCGTCGAGCCGTCGGCGATGGTTCCCGGCAGGGTGGCGAGGAGGTGCATCTATCGCGCCAGCGCAGCATCGATCGCGGCGCGGCGGAGACCCTTTTCACCGATCACGACGAGCCGGGTGCGGCGCTCTTCATCGGGGTGCCAGGGCCGGTCGAAATAATGCTGCACCCGGTCGCCGACCGCCTGGATCACAAGCCGGCGTTCGCGCCCCGCGACATCGACAAAACCCTTGAGCCGCAGCACGCCATGCCGGCGGATCACCGCATGCAGGCTGTCAAGGAATATCTCGATCTCGCCGACCGCGCCGCGCCCGATGACAAAGCTCTCGAAATCGTCATGGTCATGCGCCGCCTCGAGGTCGTGCAGCGACGGCCGTGCATCGAGATCGTCCTCGGCGGAGGCGACCAGGCCGAGCGCCACCGCCGGCGGCACGATGCCGTGCCGGGCCGCGAACAGGCGGACCCCGGGGCGCAGTCTCGCCCCGATCTCACGGCGCAGCGCGGCGAGACGGCCGGGTGCGACGAGATCCGTTTTGTTCAGGATTACCAGATCGGCGCAGGCGAGCTGATCGCTGAACACCTCGTCGAGCGGGTTGTCGTGCGACAATGCCGGGTCGGCCGCGCGGGCCTGCGCCACCGCTGCCGGGTCGGATGCGAAGCGGCCTGCGTCGACCGCAGCGGCGTCGATCACCGCCAACACACCGTCGACGGTCGCCGCGGCACGGATCTCCGGCCAGGCAAAGGCCTGCACCAGCGGTTTTGGCAAGGCCAACCCCGAAGTCTCGATCAGGATGTGCTCCGGTGGTGCGGCGCGGTCGAGGAGCCGGGTCAAGGTCGGCAGAAACTCATCGGCGACGGTGCAGCACAGACAGCCATTAGCCAGTTCGACGATGTCATCGTCACCGCACGCGGCGTCACCGCAGCCGAGCAGCAATTCGCGATCGATGCCGAGCTCACCGAATTCGTTGACGATGATCGCCAGCCGCCGATCCTGCGCATGTGCCACCAGATGGCGCAGAAGACTGGTCTTGCCGGCGCCGAGAAAGCCGGTGACCACGGTTGCCGGAACCCGGCGCATCTTCAGCCTTCCTTCAGGATTAGCGGCAGCCCGGCAGCCACCAGCACGACGCGGTCGGCCAATGCCGCGAGCTCCTGGTTGAGCCGTCCGGCGGCATCGCGAAAGCGGCGCCCGAGCGGGGTCTCGGGGACGATCCCCATCCCGACCTCGTTGGCGACGAGCACGATGGGCCCCTCCGCCGCGCGCAGCGCCTCGTGCAGGGCACCACTCGCCTCCTCGACCGGGCGGCCGGCGAGCATCACGTTGGACAGCCACAATGTCAGGCAATCGATCAGCAGCGGTCGTCCGGGTGCCGCCTCGGCGGCAATGACCGGGGCGAGCGCCAGCGGCTCCTCGATCGTGTGCCAGAACGGGCCGCGGCGTGCCCGGTGCGCGGCGATGCGTGCCGCCATCTCGGCGTCTCCCGCTGCGGCGGTGGCGCAATAGGTGCCGGCGGCGGCAGCTTTTTCGATCACGGCCTCGGCATAACGGCTCTTGCCCGAGCGGGCGCCGCCCAGTACCAGGCTCAACGCCGGCAGGCCGACTGCGCTCGGCTCGGTGTCCGATTTCGACATTGGTCCCTCCTCCTCCACCCGAGGAATCGTCCCTCTCTGGCGATGCGGAGGTCTCCTGGCTCGGGGTCGTCACCCGCAGCGCCTTCCCGGTTCCCCAGTGGCATTTGCCGCGGTCTCGCCGCTTACAGTTGCGGGGGCAGCGCCGGCATCACACCGGACTTCCCTGTCGCATCGCACCGCCGACGCTAGCACGCAGGCACGCATCAGGTCACGGGTTCGTTATCGGCCGCGACACGGGCCGGCCTCGATTTTGGCCGCGAGCCGGGCTAGCCTTTGCGAGCCTGGAACGACGAAGACCACGGAGCAGGAGGCGCGCATGAAAATCGAGGGCGGATGCCTATGCGGCAAGGTACGCTATTCGGCCGATGCCGAGCCGAGCTTTGTCGGTGTGTGCCATTGCACCAATTGCCAGAAAGGGTCGGGAAGCGCGTTCAACATCGTGGTGGCATTGCCAAAGCCGAGCCTCAGCGTGGCCGGCGCGCTGACGACGTTTGAAGGCCGTGGCGACAGTGGAAAGGCGACCTATCGTCGGTTTTGTCCCGTCTGCGGCTCGCCGGTGATCGACGAGGCTGAAGTCATGCCGAATGTCGTGATGATCATGGCCGGCACACTCGACGATCCGAGCTGGGTCGGGCCGGCAGTGGAAATCTTCTGCGACAGCGCCCAGCCTTGGGTCAGCCTCGGCGGCGAGCGGCAGCGCTTCCCGAAGATGCCGACCGGCGGATGATGCTCACCGCGCTGGGCGATGGATGGGGGGCGGCGGACATTTGACGGTCGCAACCCGCCAGCCGTGACCGCGGCCCGGACCGGTGCGGCCGTAGATGCGCCCGCCATCGCTGACCGGAGCGTGGCGGACCCACCAGAACCGGGTCACGACCGGGTTTACCGCGTCGCCGCGGCGAGCAGCATCGTGATCTCGCCAAGCTGCTGAACCGCGCCCAGGACGTCGCCGGTGTAGCCGCCGATGCGCCGCCGGGCCAGCACCGCACCCGCCGCGCCGGTCGCGGCCGCGACCGCGAAGGCGATGGCGCCGAGCACCGGCCCCAGCGCCGCCGCGGTGATCAACAAGCCGATCAACACCGCCGCGGCGACCGAGGCGAGACCCGGCCTGCCGGCCTCGACCGCGAGCCCATCGGCGCGGGCCGGCGCCAGCAGTCGCATCACGACCGGCAGCAGTGCCCGCGAAACGGCATGGGCCGCGATCAGCGCCAGACCGGCATAGACCGCCTCCCCGGTATGCGCGAGTGCCGCGGCCCGCAATGCGACGCTCACCACCAGCGCCAGGACACCGTAGGTGCCGTGCCGGCTATCGCGCATGATCGCCAATCGCGCCGGGCGGTCGCCGCCGCCGAACAGACCGTCGGCGCTATCGGCGAGACCGTCCTCATGCAACGCCCCGGTCAGCCATAATCCCGCCAGCACCGCCAGCAATGCGGCGGGGCCATCGCCAAGCCCCAGCAATTCGGCCGCCAGATAGACAAATCCGGCGATCGCACCGATGCCGGCGCCGACCAGTGGAAATGCCCAGGCCGCGGCAGCCAGCGGCTGGCCGACATCGCCGGGTCGACCAAGCGGGATCCGGGTCAGAAACGCGACGGCAATGGCAAAGCCGGCGACCATGCCCGGCCGCCGGCCGGTTTGAGGCTCGGGACCGGTCATCCGCGGCGACACTAGCCGAGTTTGGCCGAGGCGCCGAGACGGCCAAATGCCGCGATGCTTTTCCGCTTGGGTTCGCCGCGCGGTTCGCCGACGATTGTCGCTGAAGGAGTGCGCCGATGCCCGACCCGATCGCGACGCTCGATGAGATCCGAGCACTGCTGCACCATCTGCCCGGACCCGATCTCGATGCCGGCAGTGCCGCTGCGACACGCCAGGCACAGCTGACCAAGCCCGCCGGATCGCTCGGGCGGCTCGAAGAGCTCGCGGTGTGGCTCGCCACCTGGCAGGCGCGCCACCCGCCCCGCCTCGACCACCCGCGCACCATCGTCTTCGCCGGCAATCATGGCGTCGCCGCCCGCGGCGTCTCGGCCTATCCGGCAGCGGTGACGGCACAGATGGTGCAGAATTTCATCGCCGGCGGCGCCGCGGTGAACCAGCTGTGCCGTCTCGTCGATGCCGATCTCAGGGTCTACGAGATGAACCTCGACACCCCCACAGGCGACATCGTCGAGGGCCCGGCGATGAGCGAGGAAGAATGTGCAAGGGCGATCGCTTACGGCATGATGGCGGTCGAGCCGGGCATCGATGCGCTAGCGGTCGGCGAGATGGGGATCGGCAACACGACCGCCGCCGCGGCACTGTGCGCCGCATTGTTCGGTGGCGATGCCAGGGTGTGGACCGGCCCCGGCACCGGGGTTGGCGGAACCGCGCTCGAGCGCAAGCGCCAAATGGTGGCGATGGCCGTGGCCCGGCACCGGCCGGCGGCCGACGACCCGTTCGAGCTGCTGCGCCGCCTCGGTGGTCTCGAACTCTCGGCGATTACCGGCGCCGTCATGGCGGCGCGGCTCGGCCGGGTCCCGGTCGTGCTCGACGGGTTCACCGCGACCGCCGCGGCCGCGGTGCTGTTCGCCGCGGACCGCCACGCGCTCGACCATTGCATCGTCGCGCACCGCTCGGCCGAGCCCGGGCACACCGCGCTCTTGGCGCGGCTCGGCCAGGACCCGCTCTTCGATCTCGGCATGCGGCTCGGCGAAGCCTCCGGGGCGACCCTGGCGCTGGCGATCCTGAGGGCCGCGGCAGCCTGCCACAACGGGATGGCGACTTTTGGCGAAGCCGGTGTGAGCGGCCCCGCCTGAACGCTACTTCGCGACCATCACATCCGAGGCCTTGATCACCGCGGTGGCTTCGTCGCCGACCGCGAGGCCAAGCTCGTCCACCGCCTCGTTGGTGATCGACGACGTAATCACGACGCCATTGCCGATCTCGATCCGCACATGCGCGGTGGTGGCACCCTTGCGAATGTCGGTGACGCGGCCCTTGATCTGGTTGCGGGCGCTGAGCTTCATCGCGGGTCTCCTGCGGGAGTCTGCGGCACGATGCCGCGCGCCGCCCAAGCGGTCGCCGCCATCGAGCGCGGCCCGTCGGCGCCGCCCGACAGGTAGGCCCGGCGCACCGCCGCGGCAAGGGCTTCGAGCCGTGCCGGCGATAGCGCCTTGACGTAGTCGCCGACCGGTCCCTGCGCGTTCTCGATCGGCTCCCAGTAATCGGCGAAATTGCGATATTCGAGGCGGATCGTCAGCGAACCCTCAGTGACCTCGTCGAGCCCGGCCTCGGCCAGCGCCCGGGCCAGCTCACCCGGACCAGTCAAAGGGCTCGAATAATGGCGGGCCCGCGCAGCATCGGCGGCGGGATCGAGTGCCGCGGCGGTGTCCCAGAAGATCCGCTGATAGACGAGACCGCCGGGAAAATCCCACACCGCAACCGCCACCACCCCACCGGGCCGGGTCACCCGGCGCATCGCAGCAAGCGCCGCCGTGGGGTGGGACATGAAATTGAGCGCCAACTGCGAAAAGCTGCGATCGAAGCTTGCAGCCGGAAAATCGAGTGCCGCGGCGTCGGCCACGACAAAGCTGAGCCGCGGGTCGGCCGAGCGCGTCGCGGCATAGTCGATAAAAGGCCGGGCGATGTCGGCGCCGACGATTGCCGCAGGCTCACCTCGGCCGGCCAGCGCCAGTGCCAGGCTGCCGGTGCCGCAGCCGACATCGAGCACGCGGTCGCCCATTCTCATCCCGGCCCAATCGATCAGCTGGCGCGCGAGACGCGGGCTCCAGCGGCCCATCAGCCGCTCGTAAGCCGCGGCATCGGTCGCGGTGTAGCGCGACGGCATCGGACCGGTCCCTCGTTTGTTCGCGATCGCGGCCCGGGCACCGTGCTCGGAAACGAACGCGCTGTAAAGATCGAGACGAGGAGCCGCGGCGGTGACCCGCATCGCCCCGTGACGCTGCCGGTCGAGACCGCTTCAACGCCGGCCTCTCCAGTGGTCCCGGATCAGCGCGTCCGAGCGGATCTCGTTCGAGGGCTGCCGCGAAGGCGCAGCAGTCCAAAGGCCGCCAGCGCCGCGACCAGCAGCCCAAGAGAGGCTGGTTCGGGAACGGCGTCGAGGACTTCGAGGCTGACAAGGTTTGACACGTAACGTCCGCCGAAATCGTCACCTGGCACGACGACACGGGCAAACCCATCATCACCGAGCGAGCCGCCATTCACTTGATAGGCGATCAGATCGGCCGCGCCGCCGCCGCCGAACATCGGGTCGAGTTCGCCCAGCGAGAACACCGCTTCATAGCCGTCACTGCCGGTCGCCAGCACGTAGTCGTTCAGGATATCGTTCTTGATCGACGGGTTGGTGACGATCCCGGCATCGGTCAGCAACGTCCACAGCGACACGCCGGTAAAGCTGGCGGTCACCGGCGTGCCGCCGGCGAGATAGGTTACCGTCTCGGTTGTTGACGGCAGGGCTTCGAGCTGCGCCAGAGTGTAGGTGCCCGGCTTGGTCACCGCGCCCGACAGCGTGAATTGGTTGGTGACCCCGCCGCCCTCGCTCGGCATGGCCGGAGCAGTCCCGACCCGCAGATTCTCCAGATTGGAGACATAGCGCCCGCCATAACTGTCCTTGGCCGCGACGGTGCGGGCAAAACCGGTCGAACCCAGCGGAGTGCCGTTCTCCTGATCGGCGACAAGGACCTGCGGGCCGACGCCGCCGAAATTCGGATCGAGCTCGCCGAGCGAAAACACGCTGCTATAGCCGTCGCTGCCGGTGGCGACGACAAATTGCCGCAGCACGCCATTTTTGACCGCGGGACTGCTCAGCCCGACGGCGTTCAACAGCGACCACATGGTCGGGCCGGTAAATGTCGCGGTCTGGCTGCCACTGCCGGTGCGATAGGTGACCGTCTCGGTCGTTGCCGGCGGCGCGCCGAGGCTCGTCGCATCGTAGGTCGCTGTCGCCGCGACATCGCCGGTCACCGTGAACTGCGTCGTCGGATCCGCATCGGCTGGCCGGATGCCGGCGCCGAACAGCGCAAGGCCGAAAAATCCTGCGCACCACACCGAGCGTCTGATGACCATGTCCGCCCCAATGATCAGGTTCGGCCGAGGCGCCCGGCCAAACGAGTTCGCTATGTTTAATGAGATATATCGAGAGCGCCGTCAACGCCAGCCGTTTTCTGGCGCAGGCGTGGCATTCGCCGACCGAGATGTCGAACCGGACTCCGAGAAGTCGGTTACCGCGCCGGGATCGGATCGAGACCGGGATGGGTCCGGTCATTCCCCCATCTGCAGCAGCGCGCCGCGCTGCCGGGCATCGCGAAAGGCGAGGAAGAACAGCGAGGCACCCGCTGCGAGCCACAACAGGTCGAGGCCGCCGGCAGTCACCAGATAGCTGGCGCGGAAGACATGCTGAAACAGCACCGCGCGCATGCCCTCGAAGACATAGGTCGATGGCAGCGCCCAGGCGACATGCTGCAACCAGCCGGGAAGGATCGAAACCGGATAATAGACCGCACTGACCGGAGACAACGTGAACACCGCGAGCCAGGCGAGGCTCTCAGCCCCCATACCGTGGCGCAGGATCAAGCCGCAGATCGCCAACCCCAGCGACCATCCCATGATCAGCAGCACCGCAAAAAATGCCGCGAGCGGCAGCCCGAGCGTGAAGATCGAATAGTGATAGAGCACGATCGCGAGCAATGCCGCCGGGCCGACCCCGATCAGCACCCGCATGAAGCTCATCGCCAAGAGCGAGGCGACCCACTCATAGGGGCGCAGCGGGGTCACGAACAGATGGCCGAGATTGCGCGCCCACATCTCTTCGAGGAATGAGATCGACAGGCCGAGCTGGCCGCGAAACAGCACATCCCACAGCATGACGGCGGCGAGCAGCACGCCGAACGCACGGTACACGTAATTGCTGTGCGCATAGAGGAACTGGCTCATGAACCCCCAGATCAGCATCTGCAAGGTCGGCCAGTAGAGCAGCTCCACCGTGCGCGGCCACGAGCTGCGCAGCAGGTAGAGATAGCGCAGCAGCATCGCCCACACCCGGCCGACCGAGAAGCGGTCGTCACCGGCCGCGCGGGTGGCTGCATGATCATGCGGAGTGCGGTTGGCGGTGTTCCGGTTCACCGCACCACCTCCGGTTCGAGCACGGGCTGGCGCACGATGTGCAGAAATACCTCCTCGAGATCGGCACGGCCATAGCGGTCGATCAGCGATTGCGGACTGCCACGGTCGACAATGCGCCCGGCCTTCATCATCAGCACCTGCGAGCACAGCCGCTCGACCTCGGCCATATTGTGCGAGGCCATCAGGATCGTCGCCCCGGTTCGCGTCCGCCAGGCTTCGAGGTAGCCGCGCACCCAATCGCCCGTGTCGGGGTCGAGCGAGGCGGTCGGTTCGTCGAGCAGCAACAACTCGGGCTCGTTGAGCAGCGCCTTGGCCAGGGCGACACGGGTCTTCTGCCCGGCCGAAAGCTTGCCCGCCGGGCGGTCGAGTAAGGCCTCGATCTGCAGATCGGCGGCGAGGCCCGCGATCCGCTCGCGGCGGTACGGCAGGCCGTAAAGCCGGGCATAGACGAGCAGGTTCTGACGCACGGTCAGCCGGTGCGGCAGGTCGACAAAGGGCGAGGAGAAATTCATCCGCGGCAGCACGCGGTAGCGGTGGCGCAGCATGTCCTCGCCGAGCACACGCACCCGGCCGGCACTCGGCAGCAGCAGACCGAGCAGGATCGACAGCGTCGTCGTCTTGCCGGCACCGTTGCCGCCGAGCAGTGCGGTGGTCGTGCCGCGCGCGACGGCAAAGCTGATCCGGTCGACCGCGATCGCGGTCGGATAGCGCTTGCTCAGGTCGGCGACGTCGATGGCGGGCTCGGGCATCGCCGCTATATGGCGCGTCCGCCGGCATTCGCCCAGCATGGGACTGGCGGTGACGGCGCCGACCCGCCAAACTGCGGGTGTTGCCCTGCGACCGCGACGGACAGATCGTGACCGAGCCGAGCCTACCCGCAATCAGCGAACCGGCCACCGATTCCGGCCGGATCAATCTGCGCACGCTGGTGCCGATCCGGTGGGTCGCGATCGCCGGCCAGGCGGTGACGATCCTGACCGTCCATTTCGGGATGAACTTTCACCTGCCGCTGGTCCCGGCACTGGCCGTCGTCGCCGGCTCGGTGCTGCTGAACCTGATCCTGATCGTCCGGCGCCAGGTCGCGCGCCAGCTCGGTGAACCCTATGCCGCGCTGTGCCTCGGTTACGACATCCTGCAGCTCGCGGTGCTGCTGTATTTGACCGGCGGTCTGCAAAACCCGTTTTCGATCCTGATCCTGGCGCCGGTGACGGTGGCGGCGACGATCCTGTCGAAGCGGCGGGTCATTGCGCTCTCGGTGTTTGCCGTCGCTGCGATCAGTGCGCTCGCATTGTGGCATCTGCCGCTGCCGTGGCGCCACACTCCGCAGCCGCTGGTCTTTCCCCCGGAAATCGTCGTCGGCACCTGGGTCGCGCTGGTGCTGGCGACCGTGTTCATCGCCGGCTACACTTGGAGTGTCGCGCAGGATGCACGCCGGCTGCGCGATGCAATGGCGGCAACCCAGCTGGCGCTGGCGCGCGAACAACGGGTCTCGGCGGTCGGCGCGCTGGCGGCGGCCGCCGCACACGAACTCGGCAGCCCATTGGCCACGATCGCCGTGGTCGCGAAGGAACTGTTCCACGAGCTGCCGCCCGGCAGCCCTTACGCCGAAGACGCGGCATTGCTGCTCAGCCAGTCCGAGCGCTGCCGCCGGATTCTTGCCGAGCTGTCGCACCGGCCGGAGCAGGATGGCGGTCCCCCTTATACGCGGCTGCCGATCTCGGCCCTCGTCGAGGCCGCCGCGACGCCGCGCCAGGAGCGTGGGGTCCGGCTGATCTTCGCCACGGCAGGGTCGCCTGCGCAGGACGAGCCGCTGGTGCGCCGCAGCCCCGAGATCCTGCACGGGCTCAACAACCTGATCCAGAATGCGGTCCAGTTCGCCCGCCGCGAGGTTTCGGTCACCACCTTTTGGGACCAGACAAGTGTTACGGTCGAGATCAGTGACGACGGGCCGGGATTTCTGCTCCATCTACTGGGTCGCCTCGGCGAGCCCTACCTGTCGACGCGTGCCGGGGCCGCCGACCATATGGGGCTCGGCATCTTCATCGCGCAGAGTCTTTTGGAGCGCAGCGGCGCCCGGCTTGCCTTCGACAATCTCGAAGACGGCGGTGCCCATGTTGCGATTTCGTGGAATCGTGCCAATCTTGAGGCGACCGACACCACCCATCCGCCCGCGGCGATGGCGCATCAGCACGGCTAGCCGGCCGCCCGGCCGGATGGGCCCAGAGCGAGCATGAGGCGAGCATCATGAACGCGACCGACCGACCTACCTTCCCGGCCACCGCCGAGGGGCCGTCCACCGCATTGCGCGGGCTGCCCGAGGCGGAACGGACCCTGTTGATCGTCGATGACGACGCGCCACTCTGCCAGCGTCTGGCACGGGCGATGGAGCGGCGCGGCTTTATCGTGATGACAGCCGACAGTGTCGCCTCCGGCACCGCCGCGGCAAGCGAGCGCCCCCCGGCTTTCGCCGTCGTCGATATGCGGCTCGGTGATGGGCGCGGGCTCGATGTGGTCAGCGCCCTGCGCCAGGCGCGGCCGGCGGCGCGCATCGTCATGCTGACCGGCTATGGCAACATCGCGACCGCGGTCGCCGCGGTCAAGGCCGGGGCGATCGACTACCTGCCAAAGCCGGCCGACGCCGACGCCGTCGAGCGCGCGCTGCTGGCCCAGGAGGACGGCACTCCCGCACCGCCCGAGGACCCGATGTCGGCCGATCGGGTGCGCTGGGAGCATATCCAGAGAGTGTTCGAATTGTGCGAACGCAATGTCTCGGAGACCGCCCGCCGCCTCAAGATGCACCGCCGCACCTTGCAGCGCATTCTGTCGAAGCACGCGCCGCGCAACTGACCGCAACCCCCCGCGGGGTTGCCGCCATCAACTCGTTGCTCAGCTCGCCGGGCGCCGCACCGGCGCGAGCCCCCATCGGAGCCCCGGATTGCCGCGTCAACCCGTTGCTAAGCTCGGCGGGCTAGATTCGCGATCGGCTTGCAACCCGAGCGCATACTGCACAGCCTGTGCGAAACCGGCGCCGGGCGATCGGCTGCAGCGGGCTGCGACGGCGCTCAGTCCGGACCGCCCGCAATGTCTTTCGCGCTCGGCGCCTGAGCGCGCGCCGACGGACCCAAGGGCCCGATGACGCGATCTCTTCCGATACCGATCCTGTTCACTCACTACGGCGATTCGTGGATCCGCGGCAGCGAGCAATTGCTGCTCGATCTGTTGGCCCGCCTCGATCGACAGCGCGTCCGACCGGTCGTGTGGTGCAATGCGGCGGAGATGGCGGACGCGGTGCGCGGCCTCGGCATCACCGCCTATCGCAGCGATTTCGAGCTCTATTTCGATTACCTGGCACCGCGCTTTCGGCTCGGCCATTACCGCTCGCTGATGCGCGAGGCGCACCGATTGATCGGCGAGCACGAGATCCGGGTGCTCCACTCGAACAGTGCCGCGCCCTGCCAGTGGCTGGCCCCGGTCGCGCGCCAGGAGCGGTTGCCGCTGTTGGCGCATCTGCACATCGGCTATCTGCGGCGCAGCCGTTACGTCTTCCTGCTCCACCAGGCGAGCTTGGTGGTCGGCGTCTCACGGCAGGTCGTCGAGCCGTTTCTCGACGATGGTCTCGCCGCGGAGCGGACACACGTGATCTATAACGGCATCGATTTCGCCCGCTTGCGCCGGCAGACCGATGACGATCCGCGCCGCCGGCTCGGGATCGCCGATGATGCGGTCGTGATTTCGGCGATCGGATCGCTGATCCAACGCAAAGGCCAGGATGTCCTGATCCGCGCGTTCAGCCGGCTCGATGCAACCCGCAACATCCAGCTGCTGGTCGTCAGCGACGGACCCGAGCGGCAGAAGCTCGAGCAGCTGACGGCCGAGCTTGGATTGCAGAGGCGGATCCGGTTCCTCGGCTATTACGACGATCTTGTGGGGGTCTACGCGGCGAGCGATATCGTAGCGCTGGCATCGCGGGCCGACGCGTTCGGGCTGGTTCTGGCCGAGGCCGGCTATTTCGGTCTGCCCGTCGTGGCGACGGCGGTCGGCGGAATCCCGGAAGTCGTCGAGCATGGCGCGACGGGTCTCCTGGTGCCACCGGACGACCCAGCCGCTCTCTCCACTGCACTCGCCCGCCTGATCGATGACCGGGACTATCGCGAACGGCTCGGCCGGGCCGGCAAGAAGCGGGTCGAGAGGCTGTTTGGCGTCGAGCGGATGGTCGCGGATTTTCACGAGGCCTATGACCGGCTCGACCGGATGCCGCGTCATCGGCTCGGCTGGCTCGATAGCGCTCAGGCGGTCAAACCATATCTCAGGCTGATCTATAGCAGGCGCGCATCCCGCTGAGGATGGCGCAATCCCCGCCCGCTAGCCACTGCTGGAGACGCGATAGCCGTCCGAGTTCGCCGCGCCGGATCATCGGGGTGCCCGCCGCTCACCGGCACTGCTTGACTGCTTGCCTACCCTGGGCCTGGGCCCAGTCACGACACGAGATCGGTAGCCATGCCGGCTGGTAGGTTGCTGCGGTTCCTGGCGCTAGCCTTTGACCCCGCCCATGGTCAGGCCGGCGGTCATCCGCTTTCGGAAGGCGTAGTAAGTCGCGATCGGCGGCAGTGCGTAGATCACCGCGGTCGCCATCATCAAGTTCCACGGCGCCTCGTCGCTGTTCAAGAATTGGGCGAGTGCCACCGGCACAGTCATGCTCGCCTTATCCGACAGCAGCAGGAACTGGTAGAGGTAGTCGTTCCAGGCGAGCAGCAACGCATAGGTGCCGACCGCAACCAACGCCGGTGCCATCATCGGCAGATAGATGCGCAGATAAATATGGATCGGCGAAGCGCCGTCGATCCGTGCCGACTCGTCGAGTTCGATCGGAATGCTGGCGCTGTAATTCTGGAAGATGAAGATCGAATAGGGGGTGGCGAAGGTTACCAGTGCCGCGATCACCGCCCAGAGATTGTTCATCATCCCGTAGTCCTGCGCCAGCCGGTAGAACGGAATCGCCAGGAACGAAGCCGGGATCACATAGGTCAGCAGCGCCACGTTGGTGATGACCCAGCCGTGGCGGATGCGCATGCGACTGATCGCGAAGCTGGTCAGCGATCCGATCAACAACGTAAAGAACGTCACCGCCGCTCCGAGATAGGCGCTGCGGGCGAACTGTTCCCAGAAAAAGTCGAGGTACCAGTAGCCCTGGGTCACGACCAGCCAATACTCGTGCAGCGTCGCGTATTGCGGCCAGATACGGCTGCCGAACACGTCGTCGTGGCCCTCGAGCGAGACCATCACGATGTTGTAGAGCGGCCCCAACGTCCAAATCATCAGCACGATACCGAGCAGCGCCGATCCGATGTTGGCAATAATGTGGCGGCGGCGCGCGACGCGCCGAATCCGCTGCATGTCGGGGACGGCCGTCCTCCGGCCGATTTCGGCGGTTGTCGTCGTCACAATTGCACCTGTGCTGTCCGCAGCTTGCGCATCAATATGATAACCAGAGGGATGATGAGCGGCATCGCCGTCAGCACTGTCGCCACGCCGAGCCGCGGCTCGGCCATGCCCAACGTGTACTGGACGACGCCGAGCGTCCCCAGCGTAAAGGTCGACATCGCCGGTCCGCCGCCGGTAATGAAATACGGCGTATTGAAGTCGCCGACCAGGAAGATCGTCAACAACAGCGTTGCGACCAGGTAGAGGTTCGCCAACATCGGCACGGTGATGTATGCGAAATGGCGGAGGCCGGTGGCACCGTCCACCTCGGCCGCCTCATGAATCTCCGAGGGGATGGCCATCCGGCCGGCGAGCATGATCACGGTCCAGAACGGGACCCATTTCCACAGATGCGAGGCAACGATCGAGAAGAAGCCGAGCCAGCGGGTGTCGAGCCAGGCCGGGCCGTTGACATGGAACAACGTCCACAGCGCATTGTTGAGCAGGCCGTAATCGCCATTCAGCATCCAGTGGATCGAGATATAGGCGGGCATTTCAGGAATCGCCCATGGCAATACCCACAGCATCAACAGCGCCTTGACCCACCAGCCGCGGCGCATAAAAAAGCCCGAGAGTATGAGGGCGAGGAAGATTTCGAGATTTACATCGACCGCCATATAGACGAGGGTATTGACTACGGTCTTCCAGTAGATCGGGTCGGAGAACGCCTCGCTGTACAAGCTTAGCTTGCTGCCCATCCAGAAGCCGTAGGCGACCGGATAGGCAACGAACGCAATGAACACCGCAACGTAGGGAACGAGGAACGCGAGGGCCCAGGTATATTCGGAACCCTGCAGCCCGCCGCGCATGGTACGCAACCACGATCGGCGCCGTGGTGCCGCCGCCGCCTGTACCGGAAGTGGCCGAGCGGGCTGAAAAGTCTGGATATTGTCGACCATTATCAGCCTCTCAGGCCTGTTGGATCGGGTACTTGGCAAAAATCTCTTCGCACCGCTTGAACGCCTTGGCCACGGCGTCCTCGGGCTTCATGCCGTTGCTGACGACATCGGACCAAGCGACCTGAAATACGTGCTCGGAATCGACCTGCGCGACCGCCGGGCTGTACGCCTCGTAAATCGGCATGGTCGGACCGAACAATGTCTCGTTAATATAGGTCGTGCGATGCGGGTCCCCGGAATTGAGCCAGAACGGGTCGCTCTTGGCGATCGACGGATAGGGGATCGCCCAGCGACCGAGCCCGCCTTGTAGATATTCGTTGAGAACCTTTGGCTCGATCACGTATTTGAGAAACTCGGTCGCCGTAGCCACATTCTTCGCGCCCTTCGGAATCACGCAGCCAAAGGTGGCAACCTGAGCCGGTACCGGCTTGCCTTCATCATCATTTGGGATCGCGTGGGTCAGGATATCGTCATATTCTTCCTTGTCCTTGATCAATGCCAGCTCGGTCGAGAGCGAACCGTCGAAATCCATGATGCACAATTTCGAATGGAAAGCGTTGTTGTCGTCGGCATCGTTCCAGTTGACAACCCCCGGCGGCACATAGCCGCCTTTGAAATCCGACGCCAGCCGGTTCAGCGCCTTCAAGACCCCCTCCTTGACTTGGGGATCGCTGGTGTGCAGTTGGCCATCCTTGCTGACGAGGTTGCGACCGCCATAGGCGATCATAAAATTGTAGAAGGTGTTGATCGGGTCGACCCCGATCGTGCTGACCTCCCAGCCAAAGGCGTAGGTATGCCGCATGCCCTGGGCCTGCAGCTTGGCCTGCATCGGTCTGAAAAAGTCGAGAAATGCTGTGAAGGTGTTGGGGATGTCCTCAACCTTGTAACCCGCCTTAATAACCAGAGATTTCCAAATGTGAAACGGCACTGCCGCCGATTTCCACGGCACCCCGTAATAGGCTCGCTTCTTGGTTACGTTGTTATAGAAATAATTGTTCAGCAGCGCGGTCTGGTTATAGTTCGATTTCTGGGTTTCGACGATATCTGTGACATCGAGCAGCCGATTGTCCCAGGTCTGCAGCGGGGCGAAGAAGAAATCAGCCGTCTCCATGATATCGGGAACGACGCCGCTCGTGATCGCCGAGATCATCTTCTGGCGCAGCGGGGCAAATGGCACGATGCTGTAGTTGATCGTGTTGCCGCTCGCCTTTTCGTAATCGGCGACGAGCTTGCGGTAGGCGGTGTCTTCATCCGGGATGAAGCCTTGCGCCAGCCACATTTCGGCGGTCGTTGCCGCCGCATTGGCAAGATGGGGGCGCGCCAGGAACCCGGCCGCCGCCAGTCCCACGGACCCGCGAAGCAGCGAGCGACGGGTCAAGCGCACCATATTCGTCTCCTTCCCTGCTGACGGCGACCCCGCTTTCGGCGCGGTCGCGGTGGCGCTCTGGCGGGCGCCTCGTGCCTCCCGGCGGGGCATAAATAGCAGGTAGACCGGGCGAGTCAATGCCCTCTGCGCCGCCGCCGTCCGGGCGCGTCAAGGGGTCGTCCCGCTAATACTATAGGGTGTTGGAATCCGTTCGTTTAGGTCGCTCAGCACCGGCCAACAGCCGGTCGCGCCGGGCGGCGGCGGACGAGGTCGGTCCCGTCGCCGCCCGGCCGGCGCGCATGCTCAGCCTTCCTGAACCGGGTATTTGGCGAAGATCGCCTCGGCCCGCGCCAACGCCTTCGCTGCCGCCGCCTCGGGTTTCGTCCCGTTGCTGACGATCTCGGAAAAGGCGACGTTGAAGATGTGCTCGGTACGGCACTGCGCATAGGCGACGTTGTAGCAGTAATAGAACGGTATGGTCGGGCTATCCAGGCCCTGCTTGACATAGGGCGCCCGGTGCGGGTCCTTCGGATCGGTCCACCACGGATCGGTCTTGGCCAGAGAGGGGAACACCGGCAGCCAGCGGCCAAGTGCCGCCTTCAAGTATTCGTTATTGATCTTCGGCTGGATCAGGTATTTGGCAAAATCCTTGGCCACGGCGACATTCTTCGCCCCTTTTGGCACGATCGCGTTGTTGACGCCAAACTGGCTCGGC
>Ga0335075_10005770_pt1 | contig 19151 bp, 14 predicted proteins | sample Lox_Sample_24_FD_206723 | JGI IMG/M metagenome (GOLD analysis project Ga0335075, IMG submission 206723) | Soil microbial communities from Loxahatchee National Wildlife Refuge, Florida, United States - Lox_Sample_2.4 | ecosystem: Environmental > Terrestrial > Soil > Wetlands | place: USA... | reverse complement strand
GGAATCACGGGCCTGACGATCGTAAGCGGCTTTCACTCTAGGTTTTGGTCGGCGCGCGATCTAAAATGAAACCATACTGCCCAGGCTGTGCGTTCAAGGCCGATCTTTCACTCTAGGTTTTGGTCGGCGCGCGATCTAAAATCATTCGACGCGAACTGATGCCAACCGGACAACAGCACTTTCACTCTAGGTTTTGGTCGGCGCGCGATCTAAAATGACGAACCTGAGCCACGTGACCAACTCTTCGCTGCCTTTCACTCTAGGTTTTGGTCGGCGCGCGATCTAAAATACTCCAGCGACGGCTTTGAGCAGATTGCGGCATTCGCTTTCACTCTAGGTTTTGGTCGGCGCGCGATCTAAAATAAGCATGTATGACCCGCTTTACAATCACCGCATCGGCTTTCACTCTAGGTTTTGGTCGGCGCGCGATCTAAAATGAAACCCGCTTCGTCAGCTGTGCGGGCCGCCTACAGCCTTTCACTCTAGGTTTTGGTCGGCGCGCGATCTAAAATACCGGATTAGCGACCGCGATCTCGACTCGAATAACTCTTTCACTCTAGGTTTTGGTCGGCGCGCGATCTAAAATCGCGCAAATTAGCGAGACGTACGGCAAGAAATTGTTCTTTCACTCTAGGTTTTGGTCGGCGCGCGATCTAAAATACGTCTCGCGCGTCGCACATATCAGGTCTCCTAATCACTTTCACTCTAGGTTTTGGTCGGCGCGCGATCTAAAATTCTGGCAGTCGATTGTGACCGGGCGTCACATGTACTCTTTCACTCTAGGTTTTGGTCGGCGCGCGATCTAAAATTTGAAGAGCTGCTCGAACAGAAGCTGAAAATGCCAGATCTTTCACTCTAGGTTTTGGTCGGCGCGCGATCTAAAATGGAACGAATCGCACTCGTTCCACACCGCTTCGTTGCCCTTTCACTCTAGGTTTTGGTCGGCGCGCGATCTAAAATCGGAAGACTTGGCGATGCCACCACCCAGCCCAATGACTTTCACTCTAGGTTTTGGTCGGCGCGCGATCTAAAATCCGCGCCGAACTCCCGCTTTTTGAGGGGGTTAGAAGCAGCGCAGGACCGAATTTTTCGCATACCGCTTTTCTGCGAGAAAAGGAGCGAAGTTTGCGAAAATCGGCCTCACGTCATCAGAAGACATCTCCACAGAAATTTCGATATTCGCAGCTTGTGCATCGCGCCCGAACCGGGGTGGGCGAAGGAAACTCCTGAGTGTTAAGCAAGGACCGCATCTCACACAGCTTCGCAACAAAACGTTCGCGCAGGTCTTCCCCGATCTGAACTTGCTCGATTTCGTTCCGATCCACAAAAAGCGCGAAACCACTCGGGCAGGGCTTACCGAAAGACCGTTCGGCAAGCACCGAATATGCAGCGAGTTGGAGCAAGTGATTTTCGGCAAGCTGAGCACCGGAAGCTTTGAATTCAACTACTGCCAGCCTTTCGGACGCTTCCAGTAGCAAATCAAGCTGGCCTGAAATGCCCAGTTCTGGATCAGAGAGGTGAATCCCAAAATGTCTGCGGGCTGTCTGTAAGCCGTAGTGAGAGAGTACTCGGCGCGGTTCCAGGCGCTCAAATTCATTCTGGAGCTTACGTCCCCTCTCCATCAGGTGGGTAGACGGTGGATGCAGGGGCTGGACGGACATAAAGTAGAAGATTCGAGGGCAATAGACAAACTGCTTTAATTCCCCGACGGTGAGCATTCGTTAATCCCTAGAACTTGATTATGCTGGGCCGGTCTGAACCGGGTTCTGGAAACTGGCGGTGTTTCCTAGCTGATTTCCCGTCACCAGGGGTTTTCAAACTCGCATTCTGATGCAGAATGTACCGGCGCTCCAGGTCCTCAGAGCCAATCGGCTGTACCAGAATCCGGCCTGGGGCTTTCCCAAGAAGCTCGGAAAGTCTGACAAAAACCTCTTTGCGCCGTGATGCCGACAGATAGCCCCAGAACGCGCTCATCTGAAAACGCTCCAGGCCGTAATCGAGACAGGTTTCGCTGAATCGGGTACGGATCGCGTCATCTGGCACGTCGTAAATCACAAGGCAGAATGCTTCAGCCGTCGTTACCATTTGAAATGGAATGGGCGGTATCTCTCGGCCCGCCTCATCAGGAATGATGCGACTTGGCGCGCCTGCATTTGAATGATAGACCTGATTTGGTAATCGCCACCTCTGAGCCTCTCCTTGCTCTCAAGACGCTTAAAAAGCTGGTCCACTAAAGTGCTTCGGGTTTCGGGGTCAAGAGGTCCAGCTAGGTTCGGACTCTGAAGTTGACGGAGCCGAATCGCTGCCAAAACTGTACGATCCACAATAGGAGCGCGGAACTCTTCGGTCAGATCGAGTACCAAGCTGGGCTTTCCTGGCCGGTCCGTGTGCAAAAATCCGGCAAAAGGCTCAAGCCCGGCATTCAGCACGGCGTTCCAGACGTTCGAGTACAGGACTCCGTACCCGTAGTTGAGCAAGGAATTCACGAAGTCAGATGCCCCTCGATTTTCCCGGCCTGGGAACTCCGCGTGCTTTTCTAAAAGCAGGGTTACAGCTTCCCAATAGTGCCGCGCGGCGGTTCCTTCCAAACCCATAATTGCCGCTCGCGCTTGCTCCAAACTAAGCCATTTGCCGCCAAGAATGTTGCGACGCAGTGCGAGGATGGCGGCAATGCGATGTCCGATTTCAGCAAATTGTCCCGGCTGAGTTGAATGAAGATTCTTCGCAAAATATTTCAGCAGCCGCGCTTGGTTTAGCAGCTTCCCACCAGCCATCGCAAGGGCCAGCGCCAACCCGCGTTCGCTTGTATACGCTTCGAGTTGAGCGCGGCGAATCGCGACGCTCGCCGTCAAATTGGGAGATGCGATCTGAGCGACGGGCCGTCCGTTCCTGGCGAGAACGGACACCCGCACTCCGCGATCAGCAAGTTCCGCGAGCACATCGCTGGAAATAGAAACACCGCTTGCTGAAAGTTGAAGCTCGTGCAGTCGATCCATCGGTACCTGCCAGAGAACGCCTGTATTACCTTTCTTCCGCAAAATTAGCCGCTCGCTTTTCTTCCCGACGTAGGCTCCCCAGCCCGAAATGTGGACGGCCATCCCTTCAGGGCTGCTGATAACGGTTATGCCGTCCTCCAGCACACGCTCAGTTTCGTTCGGCGGAAACGCTTCCACCATCACGGATGGAATCTCCGGTTCACCGGTGAACAGGTTTATTTGCTGTGGCGCGGACGGTACCAGTTGCGGAGCGGGACGCGAAGCCTGTTCAGGAGTTTCTTGCTGCGCTTTCGGGTGAGGCTGGAGCGACATTCTGTTCCTTTTTGTGGAAGAAATATTCGAGAAGCGCCTGTTTGCCTAATGTAAAGCTTAGCTTCTCGGCCTCATCCTCGTCGTTTTCCGATTCCTTCGGTTTATCCAATTTGATACCGGTTCGGAGCAGAATCTCGGCGGGTACGGCTTCTTCCGGTTGAACGGTAATGCCATTCGCCTGACACTTTGTTACGCGATAGAAGCCCTGCGGGCGGTCGGGCAAGCCGGTCAAATGAATGATTTGGTGCCGACAAAGCCGACCCATAACCAAAGCACCCGAAGGAATCTGCGGATCAATTCGTGGAAATCCGAACCGTTGGAGAGGCCGGGGCCGGATCAGCGAGATTTCGGTTTTGAGTTTACCCTTTTCCTCGTGTTGCCAGACAATCACTCCTTCCGATGCCGGCTTGATCTGCACTTTCCTTGCGGGACCGTCCGACGGATTCACCCGTGCCAGCGCGCCTCCTTTTTGACTGTAGACTTGGACTCTCCGCAATCGAGGATAATTTCTTTCGAGTGTTTCCTGAGCGCGCGGCAGTTCTTGTTCGACTGCGGATCGCTTCGCGTTTGCACCCGCCAATTGACGCGCGACGGCTTCGGCTATGGAACCCTTCTCAGCAAGACCGACGGAACCGGCGATTGCCCTAACCAACTCGCGCATCGCTGGCGAGACGATCTTCGGCAAATCTTCTCGTGTGATCTTCCACAGAAGTTTGGATTGGATGATTCGCTTTTCATCCAACACAGAGGGTCTCCGCCAGAACGTTTGGTCGGCGAATTTGGTCCGCCAATTTATTGAGTAGTTCCCAAGAACGCGGACGATTGGCTTCTCTCGTTTGGCCATGTAACCGGCCCAATCCGGTGCCAATTCGGGTACGGCCAAGCCCGGACGGGGTCGAATCTCGCCATTCCTGCTCTTTCGGTCGGCGGTGTGGCACCAAATGAGCGGACGCCATGTATGCGGTGGGCAGGCGGCAAGGATCGCGGCGTCTTCTGCATGGTTGAAAAGGCTTGAACGATCTTTCGGGTAAGGGTAATTCTCCTCGCCATCCCGGGTCACAAACCATGAGAACCGCAGATCGTGCGTCTCCTTCCCACGTATTCTTTGCACGAGCGGTTCATTCAGCACGTAGTCGAGGCGGGGGAGCGGCACGCCATATTTGCGAAACATCTTCCGCAATGCAACTATGAATTGGCGTGGACGCGCACCAATACGCGCAAGCGGCGTCGGGTCGCCTTCAGGGAATTCGCTCGATTCGCTTAGCAGAATTCGCTTCTTGCGCTCCGAAATCTTCAGGTTCTGAACAAATTTCTGGAACCCTTCCCAATGGCCATTCTGTGTGCCGTTACCCATCCACTCGTAAGGCGTGCGCGCATCTTTCTGAGTATTGTGAGCGTCACAGGCCGTCGCAAGATTTTCCCAACGGTCAGGACCGCCCCGAGAATCGGGAAAGATGTGGTCCTTGTGCATTTCTCCCGCGCAGTTTCCAAGGATACGGTAGATGCAACCGTCGGATTCAGCAGCCAAGCGGTCCTTGAAACTTTCGACTTTTCTCTCGGCTTGCGTGCCTTTGGCGGGCCGCTCGGTATCCGGCTCGGGAATTTCCAGATTGATGAAGGATACTGACCCAAATCGCCAGGGCGGTTGTCCGCCTTGACCCGGCTTGAAGAGGATTTGTTCCAACCGGCGTAGCACGCGCATGTCGCGCTGTTCGCCGCAAGGATTCGGGGCGTTGCGCACCGCAATGTTTTGCCAATCCACTCCGGCATCTCTCATGGTCTTGCCATCGGCGGCCATTTTGAGATGTTCGGCACAGAGGCTTGTGCGGCCAGACGGGCGCGGGTTTTTCAGCAGGTCATGGAATTGCCGTGCCATCTTTTTCTGATCGGGGTTCAGTTTCGAGATACGGTTTGCAATCGCATCCGCTCCCGGCGCGTGCTCTGGGTTCGCCCACCATTCCAGAAAAAATTTCTTTTCCTCTTCCGTAAGCGGTCGCTGACGGAAATTTTCCTTCACTCGCAAATTGTTGACGGCGGCCCGATACGCGAGTTCCCGAAACTTCCATTTGCGAGGTGTGGCTTTTCCGCACCAAGAGCACCCTGTTTTCAGGCGATTATCGAAACGGGCGGGGCGAAGGACCTTGTTAAGCAAACCGCACAGTTCACGTTTCCACCGTTCTATTTCTGCCGAGGCAAGCCCAGACGATTTCGCAAAGCCGTCCACAATTCCGCGAACCTCCGACTCTTTTACGCTCCGGTGCTCGGCAACGCGGGGGCGCGGCGGCTGCTTGCCGCGCTCACACGCAAGCCGGAGCAAGGCTTCCAATTCTTCAGGTGAAATCTTCTTCTTGCCGCGAAGAGGAGAATCGGGATCGGTCCGTCTACGTTCGATTTGGGATCGGACTTGGTCTGATAGCTGAGGATCGTCTGCCGGGATTCGCGCGGAATTCAAGAATTCTTTCAGGGCGACATCGGCCATTTGCTCTAGAGCGATGGAATCCCATTTGTAGCCGCGCTTCTGAAAGACCAGCGTAAGCGCGCGAACAAACGCCGCGGCATCGGTTTTACCTTCTTTGGTCAGTTGCACCCAGGATGGGCGATCTTTTGGGTCAATGCCCGCCTGTCTGTACACACCAGGTTGAACCATAAAGCGTGGCTCTCGCATCACCCTATACGGGTCAGGCAATCGCTCACCCTCCGCCGGAAGCTGTTGCCTCAAAACCCACGACCGCAAGCGGGCCAGCCGCATCTTCTTCGCATGGCGGCTGCGCCTTCCACGCCGGAGAGTTCGCCGTTGCTCCAGTGTGGCTTCGTGGAAATCGAGGAAGGTTTCGGCGTGAAGAACCTCATTTCCGCACACTACGGCCATGCCCCCAGCGTGCTCGCCGAAATCAATTCCGACGCGAACGCTCGATAGGAAGTGATGGATTCGTTCTGATAAGAGTGAGGTGCCAGTCGTGACCACGGCAACTCCGCAAGAGTGGTTTCGCGCGGCTTTCTCGGAAACCGCGCGAATGCCCTTGCCCTTCGCAGAGCCGAGATGCGGGTTTGAGGCCACCTATACCTGAATCCGTCGCTGGGTTACGGCGGAGAGAACGGCGGCGTCTGGGCTTCTTTCACTCTAGGGCGCGGAGCATACTCAAGCTTACATGAAAGTGTCAAGTACAAGATTAGCGTACACACTCTCAGTTGCTACGGGAGATCGGCTATTATTCGTGACAGATTCCGACGCGAGCTAGACGCGCAAGTCTCGACCAATGCCTCGGATGCGGTATGCACCGACCGCGCCGAATATCGCTCGCCCACATGATCGAAATACCGAGCTTAGCGGCGATTTCCGAGAGGCTGACCTCTTTCAATTTCGGCTGAATCTCGCGCCGGTAGACCTCTTCGTTGAGCCAATCTGGTAAATCGGTCGGCTTCCAACTTCCGCGTCCTGTCCACTGCCGCTTTTGTGTCTCGCCCCGGCGAGCTTCTGCGGCGTCGGTGTGCGCAAGTATTCGCCCTTGCTCTGCCACTTTCAACAACCGCGCGGTGCTCGAAATGTTCGCACAAGCGACACAGTATGTTCGCGCCCGACCTATGGACGCTCCGCAGTTCTGACACAGAGCGTCAGGACGGGGCGGCTTAATCGACGGCAAGTCCGTCGCGCTGTCGCTTGCTTCGCGCCGGTGCGATTGTGTTAGTCGTGTTGGATGCCGGTCGCGTAATCTCGCTTTCGGTCGCCACAAAGCCTTTGCGACATATTCCGCGATTGGCGCAACCGCGCACCCCCATGTTGGCAGAGTTTCGCAAAGCTGAACGGCAAAGGTTCCCATGAGGCGAGCGTTCCCGTTTCGCTGTTCTAAGAACCACTCACGCTTCAGCATTCCGTGAGTGATCCATCGCAGAACGTATGCGTCTACTTCTGGCCGAATGGGTTCCATTACGTCACAGGCTAGACTGTCGCGTGCTGGCGCATCCATGTGCAAAACGCCGAGACCGGGATCAAGTCCCAGCGCGGCAACCGCTAGCCGAGCTTCGGATTCGAGCAGGGCATAAAGATAATTGAGCATCGCGTTTGGCGGGTTCGCGGCAAGTCGGGGCGAACCCGTCAGCGGTGAAACGCGGCTTCCAAATTTCTTCCAGTGATCGGGAATGCGAGAAACATCTTTTTTCGGGAAAGTGATCGGAAGGGTTCTCCACGCACTCCAATAGGCAAACGCCGCTTGCGATTCGATCAACCGAATTGCCTCAATCGTTTTAGCATCTGCCAATGCAGATTGGACACACGCAATTTGCTGCGCAGCGGGCGCATTGCCCAAGCCGTCGCCAGCAAGCTTTCGTTGCGCGTCCAATTTTCGTCTGATTAGTTCCCGCGCGATCTCGACGGCGGTACCCGATGCATGAGCGAGTGCTTGAGCACGCCGCAACCGCGCATCGGACGAGCGTACAGGCCCGGTTACTGCGAGCACCGAGTCATCGCGTTCCAGCATCACAAATGTGGCATCTTGGTCCGCGAGCCAGCGCAGAGCCGCGAGCGAAACGAAACCATCCGACCCGATTACGACTAAGCGGCGAAGTCCATGCCCGATGCGCGCGAAATGTCCCTCGTAACGCTCACTACCGATGCCACACTTCAGCATCAAATGACCACGGGCGACGGTCGCGGCGATTCCATACCCGAAAAGCGTGATAACGCCACGTTTCGGGATGAGCGAATTGCAGCAAGGCGGGAACTGCGATACGGTTGCGGAAGCTGCCATTGGAGCTACCTCCATTGGTGGTTAGGGTCTGCCGTCTGCGTCAACAGGCGGCAGGTCCGCTTTTGTTCCGTTCAATTTTACCGCTAATGGCTGTGCTTGTCATTGGGTGTCATTGAGTATGGTCGCGTAAAATCAGCCAGCATGCCCAAGAGAAACGAACCATCTACGCGCCTCAGCTTGGCGTTCGAGGCTACTCACAATCTGTGGCGTCAAGGCTTTATCGAGTTTCGGCAGCAAGCTGATGTATCAGCACACGTCACCCACAGCGAAATCGAACGTCTGCAAGTCGGCCAAATGCAGGGCCGGTTTTATGGCTGTTTCTTCCCATTGATGGGCAATCTGACGGCGCTATACGTAGTCGCCTATCGCCGTTATTTCAAATTGGCTTACGCGAATCCTCAGGAATGCAGCCCTGACCCCAATGAATGGGCTTGCAATCAGATTCCTGTTTGTATTGGTCCGGCATTTGAATGGATCGAAGATTGGTTTACTTTGGCGTGCGATGGGGAAAATCGCTATGTGAGGCGGATAGCATCAGTTCCGTTCGTACCGGGCGATACTGTTTCCGTTCCAATTCCAGTCCCGGTTTCTCCATCACAGTCTCATTCGTGGTGTGCTCCCTGTTGGACATTTCTAATCTCCCCGGTTACCGGCATCAGTTTCTTAAAAGAAAAGAACGTACCAGATACAAGTTCCGACCAAAGGTTGGGCCGCGCTCACACGCGCCTGCTATTCAAAGCAATGCGCCGCGTGTTTTTAGGAAAGCTCAAAATGGAGATTGAGACGGCGCGAAATGAGGAAACCGCAGCGGGCGCCGTCGCCACGGCAAGCGCAGACGGGCAAGCGGAGAAGCGAAGTCGGCAACCAAATAACCGAAAGGGCTGGCAAAAACGTGAAAAAGCCTACACGGCAATCCGGGCAATCCTGACAAAAGAGCCGTCGCTGAAAGGAATGAAATTCTGCGCTGCGTTGGATACGCGACATGCACAGCCACTACAAGACTGGACTGATAGCGGCGAATGGCGACAAGGGTTGACGTGGAAAGAGGCATGGCGCGAATCGGGTCTGAAGCGGAAAATTCGGAGGGTTCGCCAAGAAGCGATGAAAAAGAGCGTCCCAACAACATGACCCTGCTTGGGTTTCTCGGATCGTGCAATTCTTACTGAGGGTACGGCGGGGTTCTGGATTTGCTCCGCTACCTACACGCGAATAAACACAAGTAGGACATTGCAAGTTGCTCGAAATTAGACGCTTACCTCTGTAACCCTACTCGCAACTAAGAGCGAGCACAGTACGTTAGTGGTTCCCACAACATAGGGGTAAGTACGGATTCTGCCTACTCGCAAATAAACGCGAGCACTCGCAGGCTCACGATAATGCTCTTACCCTCTGGGCCATGAAACCTACGCGGCGACCGCCAAAGGTTCAGCGGGAAAATAGGCACCGTTCGATTCCTCTTTCAAAGCTGCCCAAGCGCAGTTATGCGGCCCGTGATCGTGGCTTTCACGTGTTGTCCGTGATGCGTGCTAATCCTGCCCTTTCGCTGAGCCATGCGGCGAAGCTAGAGGGCGTCAAGCCCGCAACTGTTCTGAAATACTTTTCGTCCGCTCTGAGCAAAACCGGGCGCACGTTTCGAGCGAGTCCGAGCGACCGCTATGCAGCCGTGCTCCACGTCCCCAATGCCGAAGGCAAAGCCGTTTCGGTTAGAACACATAGCTCGAAAGACCGCGAGATGTTGGGCCAGTATCTCCGCGACTTGGGACGCTACATGCGCGGCGATGCCGATGCGCTTACACGCTGGCGGGGAAAGAAGGTAGCGGGCTTTGAACTCGTAACAGATGAAGCCGCGATTATCGGAATGGAGTCTGTGCTATCCGATTTTTCGCTGTATCAGAGCGTCCAATAGCTAATGGGCGACCGGGAGCCAATCCGCACAGCGAAGCGCATCGCCCTTAGGAAAGAGCGTCTAGGCAAACATGCCTTTTGCGTGTTGTGCGGCTATGCGTGCTTGGAATCATTGACGTCCATATCGCGCGATTGGCTCGAAACGAGAGGAATTCCGACAAAACGTATTGCCCGCCTCCTTGAAGAGCATCACGTTGTCGGGGAGGCACACGATGCCGATTTGACGATAACGCTCTGCCTGAATTGTCACAGGGAAATCACGGAAAGGCTGGCGCGTGAGGGCGTCAGCATGCGTCCCGAAGCCAATCGTCGCAAGTTCATTGCGATGATGCTCAGAGCATCAGCCGTTCTTTTCGATTGCTTGGCGATTTCATTCCGCAAGTGGGCGGGCCTATTGGAAACCGTCTGTGAGAAGAATGAGTACTGAACTTTTCGTTCGCGCTTATGCCACGCCACTTGAAGGCAAACAGCCGATATCGAAGGCTGAGCGTGGACAACCGACGTGGCCGAATTACGTACTTGTTTTCGACACTGAGACTCGTATCACGGCAGACTTGACGCTGACGTTTGGCTTCTGGCGATTTTGTGAACTCCGCGACAACAGCTATGTAAGCGTCGAAGAGGGAATCTTCCACAATGATGAGAGCCTCAGCGCGAAAGAACTGGAAACGTTTCGCAGCTATGCCGCGATTACCAAGCCTGATGCGGCTAACGACGGCTGCGACCGCATAAAGCTGTATTCACGGTCGACGTTTCTACGCGAGACGCTTGGTATGGCGATTCAGGCTCATGCACTCATCATTTGTTTCAACGCGCCCTTCGATTTGAGTAGGCTGGCTGTCGATTGGGAAGTAGCGGAAAACAGCGGATGGTCTCTTATCCTGTCGCAATGGCGCAATCCTGAAACTGGCGAGATCAAGCCTAACAAATTTTTCCCGCGCATCGTTATCAAGGCGCTGAACAGCAAGGCAGCGATAATCCACTCAACCCGCGCACCAATGGCCGAACCGAGCACGCGCAACAAGCGAGTCAAGGTCTGGCCCGGCGCAAGATTCTTGGACTTGCGTACTCTTCTTTGGGCACTGCGCAACAGGTCATACTCGCTGAAAGCAGCGTGCAAGGAATTTGGCGTTGCGGGCAAGCGAAACCATAAGCCGAGCGGACGTGTTTCTCTGGATGAAATCGAATATTGCAGGCAAGACGTTTCCTCGACAACAGACCTGTTGAATGCGACGAAGCGCGAATACGACTTACATCCCATTGCACCTGGCCCCGAACGGCTGTTTAGTCCTGCCAGCGTCGCGAAAGCCTATCTGAAAGAACTGAATGTTTCCCATCCAAGCGAAAAAGTCGCAAACGCCGATTATGAGTACGGTGTTTTTATGCAGTCTTATTTCGGCGGACGTGCAGAGTGTCGCATCCGTCATTGGGAAGTTCCGGTTTGTCCCGTAGATTTCATGTCGCAGTATCCGACCGTGAACGAACTCTTGAACAACTGGAGCGTGCTAATCGCACAGAAAGTCACATTTCCAGACGCTACCAATGAGGTTCGGCAATTTTTATGGAGCATCACCCTCAAACGCTGTTTTGATCGGAACACTTGGCCGCAATTCAAGTTCTTTGCGCTCGTTTACCCGGAGAACGACATTCTTCCTGTGCGGACGCTTTACAATGGCGTGACGCAAAATATCGGAATCAATTATCTGTCCAGCAAAGAACCAGTGTGGTTTGCAGGTCCAGACATCATCGCATCGGTGCTTTTAACGGGAAGAGTTCCGCGTATCAAAAAAGCAATTCGTGTTGTCGCGCACGGCAAGCAATCGGGACTGAAAACAATATCCCTGCGAAACAGCGTCCATGTGGATGCAAACGAGAGCAGCTTTTTCAAACACGTCATCGAACAGCGAGCCGCGCATGAGTCGAATCCGGCGCTTCACTACTGGCTGAAGATTCTCGCCAACAGTGGCTCGTATGGGTTGTTCGTTGAACTCAATCCGAACGAATCCGACACGACACAATTAAAGGCGTTCTCAGGTGAAGCATTCTTTGAAACGACATCGGACGTGATCGAAGAACCGGGCAAATGGTTTGCGCCGCACGTTGCATCGCTTATCACGGCTGGCGGGCGTTTGCTGCTGGCAATGCTGGAAAAGTGCATAGCGGATGCAGGCGGGACGTACTTGTTCTGCGATACCGACAGCGCCGCGATTGTCTCATCCGAGCATGGCGGACCTGTCGCAATGCCCGATGGAGCCGAGCCTATTGACGCTCTGTCTTGGATTCAAGTGCAAGGCATTGTCGATAGGTTTGAATCGCTCAATCCCTACGATATTCCCGGCTCAATTCTGAAGATTCATAAATTGAATTGGGACGCTAACAGACAGCCCCGTCGACTTTTCGGATACGGCATCGCAGCCAAGCGGTATGCGCTTTATACGAAAACCAAAGACAGCCTCGAAATTGTGGAACCCAAAGCGCACGGTCTCGGCTACTTTTATCCGCCGAAGGATTCCCCGGAAGGTTGGAAAAGCGAAACTCCGCTATGGATATTCGAGGCTTGGGGTTGGATCATGCGCGGAGTTGTCGGACTGGACCGTACAAAACCTGAGTGGTTCGACATTCCGGTAATGATGAAGTTGACGCTCAGCACTCCGCATCATGCTTTGAAGAATGTTGCGAAAGGTCCGCTCACCCGTCCACACAATTTTATGATGATTCCTCAAATACTCCGTTGTGGCTGTCCCGAAAATACCGACCCGGATAAATTCACGTTGATTACTCCATTTTCGTCTGAACGAAGCGAGTGGATGAATGCGAAATGTATCAACATTCACGATCAGCGATCTCCTGTCTATGAACTTGCAGGTGAATGGGACGGTAGGCGAGCAGTCCCGAAAAACTTCTTCGCGTTGCTGACCGCGTACCAAAATCATCCTGAAGCCAAGAGTCTCGGACCAGATGGCAAACAATGCGATTACAAAACGAGGGGCCTCTTACAGCGAGCGCATGTTTTTGCAAGTGGCCTTATCTACGTTGGAAAAGAGTCTGATAGACACTGGGAACAAGCCGAAGATTTGAGCCTTCTGGGATTTAGAGCTATCGAATACAAGCCAAAAGGCAAAGTTGTTGCCACTGACGAACAAATTAGACGCATAGCAAAGATTCCAAAGCGCGAATTGATGCGGCGTGGAGTCAGTCAGCACACACTGGAGAAAATCTGTATGCAGGGGCCTGTGCGCGTGGCCTCGTTAATAAAATGTTTGAATGCACTCGAAAAAGAGCGCACGGATAAAATTCGATAAAGCCTGCGCGAATGCAAACGGAAATAATCGTTCCCCGCTGTCACATTCCTGGTACGGGGATTCGCGCTGCTTCTCTATCATCGCGTTACACGCGCGCCGCCCAAGCCCACCGTGCGATCTGACCCCCACCATGCTGCCAATTCCTTTACCCGCGCGGTCCATCAGGTGTAGCATTTTCCCCTCAGTGCGTAATACCCCGCCGTGGCTTTGACTCGCGGCGATGTGACACCTTAAACTAAGCGCCGTGAGAAGAATTTCGCGCGGCGGAGGCGGATGGGGCGGAGGATATGGATACCGCTTCGACATCAGCGAGTATTTTCCGAGCGCGATCAAGACGCTTTGCCTGATTTGCGTTGCAGTTTTCCTGCTGCAGGAACTTTCCCGGTTTGTCTTCGGTGTGGCGGGCTGGAATTTCTGGCTCGTTTACTTCGGCGTTTCACCTTACGCTGTTTTCAAGGGCGTCAGCATTTTCGGACTGCCGATTCCAGCGTTCTGGCAGCCCCTCACATACCTATTCCTGCATTCCGGGATTCTCCACATTCTGTTCAATCTGCTGTATCTGGCGATGTTTGGCGCCGATCTGGAGCACATGTGGGGAGCGAAGAAGTTCTACACGTACTTCTTCCTGTGCGGCATTGGGGCGGGGTTGATCGATTTGGCAGTGCGGACAGCGCTCGATCCGCATATGCAGCACCTGGCGCTGATTCCGACGATTGGCGCGTCGGGAGCGATTTACGGCGTACTGCTGGCCGCAGCAGTCATCATGCCGCATCGGCAAGTTTGGGTGTTTCCCCTGCCGGTGACGATTTCGATGCGGTTGTTTGTAATCGTGATGGGAGCGATCGAGTTTTTCCTCACGCTTGGCGCGACGGGCGACGGCGTCAGCCACTTCTGCCATTTGGGCGGAATGCTGGTCGGTTACTTGTATTTGCGGCGCGGAAGTCACCTCTACAATTTCCGAAACTACTTTTCGGATTGGAAGCGGCGGCGGCTGAAAAAGAAGTTCGACGTGTATGTGCGCGAGCATCGCGACAAGCCGCCGTCACGCCCGGATAATTGGGTCAATTGAAGAAGGAACGTTCAGAGTCGAGAGTTTAGAGTCGAGAGTTGAAATAACGTCGAAGTTGAAGGTTTAAAGTTGAAAGTTGAAGTCTCAAAGCATCAGATCCTCCTGGCAAAAGCAGGCTCGTTTACGCGCAGGCTGTCCCCGGTTTTCGCGTCACTTAGTCGAGCCTAGTCTCACTCAGCAGAACTCCGCCGAACCGAAACACTTCAGCCGGAGGAATCGACCGTCCGTTCCCAGACTGGAACCGTGTTTTGAAAGTTCCCCGAGACTTTGCTCGGCTCCGTTCCGACTAAGTGTGGACGCCGCCCTCCAGCTTGATTCTAAATCGTCGGAGTGCCTGCGGCGGGAAAGGCGCTGGAGCTACTTTTCGGCGGCGAAGTTGGTGACGATGGCGTAAAGGAACTCTACACCCTTGCGAAAAGTGTCGAGATCGATGCGCTCGTTCGGGCCGGCCGCATCGAGAACGTCCTTATCGGCGAGCGCGAATGGGAGCAGGCCATAAGTTTGCACGCTGCGCTCGCGAAGAAACGGCGAGTCGGTCGATTCGACGGACATATACGGCAGAACGGCGGCTCCGGGGAACTGCTGTTTCGCAACCTGAGAGATCGTGCTGTAGAGATCGGATTCGATCGACGAAGCGGGCGCCGGCGGCGGCGCATTCTGCTCGATTTGGAGCTGGACCTGCGAGTCGTCGACGGCCTGCTGGAGTTTTGCGACGAGAGGTTCGATCATGTCGCCCGGCAGGAGGCGGATATTCACCACGCCGCGCGCCTCGGCGGGAATTGCGTTGGGATGATCGCCGGCCTGAAGTATCGTGGGAGCGATCGTGTTGCGCATCATCGCGCCCCAAACGGGATCATCCTCCGAAATTTTTTGCACAGCGTGAGCCTGGCGGCTCGGGTCTTCCAGAGCGCGCATCCACTTCGCCGTTTCGTTATCTTCGACGTTCGCGAGGGCGTCGAAATAATCGTGGGTTAAAAACGTGAATTCGGGGCGCGTTTCATAAGCAGCGATTTTTTGCATGGCCGCGGCCAGATGCGTGACGGCGTTGTTCGCGTCGGGCAACGAACTGCGACCCGGCGTGCCGGTGGCGACCACGTCGAGATTGCGCGAGACTTTTTCGTCGACCTGGACGCCGACGTACTGAACTTTGCCGTCCTTCAGGACGACGCGGCCGCCGTTGTTGATGGCGAACCCCGCGGCGATCTTGTCCCAATGCGAATCGAGAGCGAAGCGGATGCCGGCGTCGTCTCCGGTCGAATCGCTATCGGCGAAGAAGATCACGTCGCGGTCGAGATGCGCGTTGGAGCGCTTGAGCGCAATCAGGACAGCCAGATTGGCTACGGTCATGGATTTGTCGTCAACGGCGCCGCGACCGTACAAGTAATCGCCCTGGATGGTTCCTCCAAAGGGATCGACAGACCACTTGGACGGATCGGTGGGCGGGGTACCGAGATGCCCGACGAGGAGCAGCGCGCGCGAAGGATTCGGCACCGCCGTTGCAGACAGGCGAGCCACGATGAAGTCACGTCCCGGGGAGCTTTCAAAGATTTCGGCGTCGATTCCTTCGTTTTTCAGGACGCCCTGAAGGTATTTCGCGGCGGCAACGTCGTTGCCCGGCGGATTCGACGTATTGATGCGGATCAAAGATTGCAGCCAAGAGATGGCTTGGCTTTCGAGACCTGGCAGATCGATGCCGTTCTGGCCACCGGGCTGCGACGTCACAGTCTGAGACTGGCTTCGAGCGACTGCGGGAACGAGCAGGAAAAGAGCGAGAAATGTGCTCAAGAAGCGGCATGCCATCCGTTTGCCTCCACAGCATTTAGCGCGCGACCGTCGCGCGAAAGTCGATACGGGAAACCGAATTTCCATACTATCATGACGATGCGCACCGGTCTGCGCATGCGGGTTTTCCATGCCGCCAGCGCCACCCGCGTCAACCCGCGTCCCAGAAGCGGCATCCTAAAGAGTTGTCGTTTTGTGGGGGCAGGGCAAGGAGCGAGGCTGAATATGCGTTCGCTTTCGTGGATCCGCGTGATCCTTCTGAGCGTGTTGATCGCAGTGCTGGGCGTGCCGCCTGACGCGATTCTGGCCCGGGCGCAGAGTCAACAGGGGCCGGAGAAACCTCCGGCGACGCAGCAGCCCTTGCCTCCGACTCCTCCTTCCGGACAACAACAGCAAAAACCCGCGACGCCTCCGGCGCCCAAGTCCGAAATATCCGCGCAAACAAACGTGGTGACGGTGAATGCCACGGTAACCGATCAGGACGGCGACATCGTGAACGGCCTGAAGGCGGCAAATTTCCGGATCATCGATGACGGCCAGCCGCAACAGATTACGAACTTTGCTCCCTCCGACGCGCCGATCACGATCGTGATCCTGATGGAATTCAGCGGCAGGTTCGGAGGATGGTTCGGCTACAAAGCGAAGTATTGGGCTTACGATTTTCTAAACCACCTGGGACCGAACGACTGGGTGGCGTTCAAGACGTTCGATTTGAAGACGCACCTGCTGGACGACTTCACACATAACAAAATGAAAGTAGCGAACGACATCGCTTCGCTCTATTTCCCCGATTTCAGCGAGTCCGATCTGTTCGACGCGCTGCTTGAAACGCTGGACCAGATGCGCGACGTGCCAGGGAAGAAGGCGATTCTGGTTCTGGCGACGGGAATCGACACCTTCAGCCACCACACGCTCGACGAGACGTACAAAGTGGTGAAAGAGTCGGACACGACGATCTTTTGCGTCGGGATGGGCGAAGAAATCGATCTATACAGTCGCACAGGCTCCGCGCCGATCGGATACTTGCAAGCGAAAAATCAGATGACGGAGTTTGCCGAAATGACCGGGGGCTACGCCTGGTTCCCGCGATTCGCGGGAGAAGCGCCGGCGATTTTCAATTCCGTCGCAGCGTTCCTGCGGTCGCAGTACACGATGGGATTCAGTCCCTCGACCGCACCTGACGGCCGATACCATAAGCTCAAGGTTGAAGTGGTCGACACAGACGGTAATCCTCTGGAGCTTGAAAATCGCAAAGGCAAGAAGAAGAAAGTCCAGGTCTACGCGCGACAGGGGTACACTGCACTAACGGCAGCGGCGGCGGGGAATCAGTAGCCGCGAATCAAATCGACGCGATTCAAAAGCTCGCGCCCGCTGAACCACCGCTCGAGATTTTCCATCACCAAGTCCGTTTGCCTTACCCACAGCCGATCGCTGATCGCACTCGAATGTGGCGTGATGAAAGCGTTATCGAGCCGCCAAAGCGGGCTGTCGGGCGGGAGCGGTTCTTCGGAGGTCACATCGAGCGCCGCTCCGGCAACGGTGCGCTGCTGCAGAGCACGAATCAGCGCCGGTTCGTCGATCAACGCGCCGCGCGCGACGTTGATCAAATACGCCGACCGCTTCACCAGTGAAAGTTCGCGTTCTCCGATCATCTTTGTCGTTTCCGGGGTTTCCGGCGCGGCAACGACTACGAAATCCGCCTGCTGCAGGGCTTCGCGCAGCGCGTCTGAGGAGAATACGCGTTCGGCGATTTCGCCGTCGGCGCGGCCGGAGCGCGTTACGGCCCAGACGCGCATCCCGATCGCACGCGCGAGCCTTCCTGCTTCGTGCCCCAGGGCGCCGAATCCGATGAACAACGCGATTTTGCCGCGCAACTCGGCAGGCCGCAGCGCCGGGGGGACGTCCCACAGTTCCTGTTGCGACCAGCGGCTCTGCATCTGATAGCGGACGCAATCGGGGAAGCGCCGGGCGAGCGCGATGAACGTCCCCACGATGTGCTCGGCCATGGGAATGCTGTGAACGCCGCTTGCGTTCGTCATCAGGATTCCGCTGGAGCGAATTTCGGGGTACATCAAATGGGCGACGGCCGCGGCGGTGACGTGAATCCAGCTGAGTTTGCGCGCGGCGGTGAATTGCGCCGGGCGAATGGAAAAGCCGACGAATATGTCCGTGTCGAGCAGTTCGTCGCCCAGGTGATCGTACGTCGGCAGATGGACAACGCGCATGGCCGGCCATTTGCGCCGGATTCGTTCCGCCATTTCCGGCGGCGGATTCCAATACGAGAACGGATGATGCACGCAGATGAGGAGTTTGCTTACGGCTGGCGCGGGCCGGCTCGTCGCGGCTGCTGCAGAGTGATTGGAGGTCACTTCCCGACCCGCAGGTCGCGGCCGGTCATTTCACGCGGCTCGGAGGCGCCCAGCACTCCGAGAAGCGTTGGGGCAATATCGCGAAGCGAGCCGTTCGGTTTTAATTGCAGCTTGCCGTCGTCGCTCACCAGAATGAACGGAACCGGATTCGTCGTGTGGTACGTGTGCGGGCCGCCGGTAACGGGATCGATCATCGTTTCGGCATTGCCGTGATCCGCGGTAATGATCCATGCGCCGCCGCGCGGACGCAGCGCCTGGAAGATCTGCCCGACGCACGCGTCGACAGTCTCGACCGCCTTAATCGTGGCTTCGAGTTGACCGGAATGCCCGACCATGTCTGCATTCGCGAAATTCATGATCACGGCGTCGAACGCTCCCTTTTCGACGGCATGGATCACCGCGTCTGCGATTCCTTGCGCGGACATTTCCGGCTTCAAATCGTACGTGGGCACTTTCGGCGACGGCACGAGAATGCGGTCTTCGCCTGGAAACGGTTTTTCGACGCCGCCATTGAAGAAATAGGTGACGTGCGCGTACTTCTCGGTTTCGGCCACGCGCAGGTTCTTGAAATCCATTTCTGCGAAGACGTTCGCCAGAATGTGTTCGAGTTTTTCCGGGCCGATCACATAGCGCAGCCACGGCCACGTCTTTTCGTACTGCGTCATACCGAC
>Ga0335075_10005769_pt1 | contig 19153 bp, 15 predicted proteins | sample Lox_Sample_24_FD_206723 | JGI IMG/M metagenome (GOLD analysis project Ga0335075, IMG submission 206723) | Soil microbial communities from Loxahatchee National Wildlife Refuge, Florida, United States - Lox_Sample_2.4 | ecosystem: Environmental > Terrestrial > Soil > Wetlands | place: USA... | reverse complement strand
GAGACCAGCCGACCCCGACCTCCACATCGAAGTGCCCCCGCAAGAGCTCAATTCCCGAATCCCCGATCTTCTCGGCGACGAGCACCCGAGCCCGCCCATCACCGTCGCCACCGTTCACGTGGGTGCGGCCCGCAGCCGGGTCCGTAGTGCTCACAGGCGCCGCTCCAAGACCCAGTCGATGCATGCCGTAAGGGCCCGCACATCGCCCGGGTCGGTGGCCGGGAACATCGCGACCCGCAGCTGGTTGCGCCCGAGCTTCCGGTACGGCTCGACGTCGACGATCCCGTTCGCACGCAGCGTGGCCGCCAGGTCCGCCGCGTCGACCTCATCGGAGAAGTCGATCGTGCCGACCACCAGCGAACGCTTCGCTGGATCGGTCACGAACGGCGTGGCGTACTCGTGTTGCTCCGCCCACCCATACAGGTGCCGTGACGATTCGGTCGTCCGGGCGACCATCGCGTCCAGGCCGCCGTGTCCGAGCATCCACTCGAGCTGGTCCCCGAGGAGAAGCAGCGTGGCGATCGCCGGCGTGTTGTACGTCTGGTCCTTAACCGAGTTCTCGTGGGCGATCTGGAGCGAGAGGAAGTCAGGGATCCAACGCGGCTCGGCGGAGGCCGAGCTCCCCGCGGCGGCGATCTCGGCCATTCGCGCCAACGCCGCAGGGCTCATCACAGCGAGCCACAGGCCACCGTCGGAGGCGAACGCCTTCTGCGGGGCGAAGTAGTAGACGTCGGACTCGGCGATGTCGACCGGCAGGCCCCCCGCGCCGGACGTCGCGTCGATCAGCACCAGCGCGGAGTCCGAGTCGGCCGGACGCAGAACCGGCATCATCACGCCCGTCGAAGTCTCGTTGTGCGCCCAGGCGATCACGTCCACACCGACCTCGGCCCGCGGCTCCGGCGCGTCGCCGGGCTCTGCCTCGACCACGATCGGGTCGGCCAGGAAGGGCGCCGCCCGAGTGCATGCGGCGAACTTGGAGGAGAACTCGCCAAACGTGAGATGCAGCGCACGCTCCCTCACCAAGCAGCAAGTGGCCGCGTCCCAGAACGCCGTGGTCCCGCCGTTCCCGAGCACCACCTCGTATCCGTCTGGAAGCGAGAACAACTCGCGCAGATCGGCCCGGATCTGGGCCACCAGCCCCCTAACGGGCGCCTGGCGGTGCGAGGTCCCCATGATCGCCGCGCCCTCCTGGGGCAGCCGGGAGAGCTGCTCGGGACGGACGCGTGAGGGTCCGGAACCGAACCGGCCGTCGGCTGGCTTGAGGGCGTTCGGGATGTTCAGGGCTGTGGACGTATCGGTCATGCCGCCTCCCCGGCTTCGACCTACTCCTGGAACTCGGTGTCGATCCAATCCATGTTGGCTCTGAGCTCTCTTCCCACTACCTCGACCTGATGGGCGGACTGCTCCTCGCGCATCCGCTTGAAGTTCTCCTGACCGGCGCGGTTCTCGGCGATCCACTCGCGGGCGAAGTCGCCGGACTGGATGTCAGTCAGAACCTTCTTCATGGCGTCGCGAGTCGCATCGCTGATGATCATCCTGCCGCGGGTCATGTCGCCGTACTCCGCGGTGTTCGAGATCGAGTAACGCATACCCGCGATGCCCTTCTCGTACATCAAATCCACGATCAACTTGAGCTCGTGGAGGCACTCGAAATAGGCCAGCTTGGGGTCGTAGCCGGCGTCCACGAGCGTCTCGTAGCCCGCTCGGACCAGCTCGGTCACCCCGCCGCACAGGACGGCCTGCTCGCCGAACAGGTCGGTCTCGGTCTCGTCCTTGAATGTCGTCTCGATGACGCCTCCGCGCGTTCCGCCGATGCCCTTGGCGTACGCGAGGGCGAGCGCGAGCGCGTTCCCGGTGGCGTCCTGATGAATGGCGGTCAGGCACGGCACGCCTGAGCCCTCGACGTACTGCCGGCGCACCAGGTGGCCGGGACCCTTCGGCGCCACGAGCGTCACGTCGACGTCAGGAGGCGGCACCACCTCGCCGTAATGGATCGAGAAGCCGTGGCCGAACATCACCATGTTGCCGGCGGCGATCCCGTCGCTGACGCCCGATTCCCACACGCTGCGGTGCAGTTCGTCGGGCACGAGCATCATGACGATGTCGCCCTCGCTGGCCGCGTCGGCGGGATCGGCCACGCGCAGGCCGTGCTCGCGGGCCTTGGCCACGCTGCTTGACTCCGGGCGCAGGCCAACCACGACCGACACGCCGGAGTCGGTCAGGTTCAGCGCGTGCGCGTGGCCCTGGGAGCCGTAGCCGATGATCGCGACGGTCTTGCCGTCGAGAAGTGAGAGATCTGCGTCCTTGTCGTAGAACATCGACCGGGAATCTAGCGAGGCGCGGCTCCCGGGCGAGTTCTCGGGCTATCCGCCGCCGCCGAACTGCTGTTCCAGGGACATCACGTCCTGGACGTACTGCTGGGTGTCCGGATACATCCCGTTCTGCTGGACCGAGGGCAATCCCTGGTAGTAACCGGCCGCGGCGAGCGCGGGATCGCCTCCCGTGGCGGTCAGCAGCGAGTGCAGCAGGAGCACGCCACCGCGCACGTTGTCCGCGGCCGACGCCGGGGCGAGCGGCGCACCCGGGTTCAGGTCGCTCTGGATGTATTGCCACGTGCCCGGGAGGATCTGCATCACCCCGCGGGCATCGGCGCTCGAGACGAGATCGTTGTTGAAGCCGCTCTCCTGCCAGGCGATCGCGTCAGCCAGCGAGGCGGGCACGCCGTTGGCGGAGGCGATCGAGCCGACCTCGGGCGCGGACACCGTCTCCGGCGTCGGGTACGGCGGGTCGGTCGGCTGACCTTCCGCCGCAGCCCCGACCGGCTGCCCGCTCGCAGACGATGAGGTCCCGGCCGAGACGAACTCGGGGCTCCCCGAACCGCCCAGACGGATCGCGGTGCCGCTGATCAGGTACGCGTTGGGGTTCAGGCCGTTGAGCGCTGCGAGTTGGTTGACGGTCATTCCGGCGCGTGCGGCGATCGCGGTCAGCGTGTCACCCGGCTGGACCACGTAGGAGCCGCCGGCGGAGCTACTCGAGCCGGTGTCGCTGGACGCATACACCGTTGCCGGCGCACCGGGCAGGCGGATGGCCGTGCCGCTGATCAGGTACGCGTTGGGGTTCAGGCCGTTGAGCGCTGCGAGTTGGTTGACGGTCATCCCGGCGCGTGCGGCGATCGCGCTGAGCGTGTCACCCGGCTGCACCACGTAGGAGCCACTCGGCGCGGCGCTCGACCCGGCGTCATCGGCGTCGCTGTCGCCGTCGCCTGCGGACGCGCTCCCCGTCGAGCTCGGGGCGGCGGTGACGCTCACGCCGGACTGTTGCGGCGGAATCTGCACCGTCGAGCCGGCGGGAAGTTCGGCGTTCGGGGACAGGCCGTTCGCGGCGGCGAGCTGGTCGACCGTGAGCCCGTCCTGGGCGGCGATCGAGGACAGCGATTCGCCGGGGGCGACGACGTGAACGAAGTAGGCAGAGGCGGCCGCCGGAAGGGCCAGGAGCGCCCCCACCGACACCGAGATGAGCAGGAAAAGTCGCAAGCGCATGTGCCGCAGTGTGGTCAACAAGGCCGCCAACCGGAAACGCTGCAAGTGGCATTTCACCCTGCAAATTCGCCTTCATTTGTTTCGTGGGGCTAAGCGCTGGCGGCAGCGACCAGCGACCGGGCCGGCAGGAGCAGGCGCCCGTCGGGGCCGGCGTAGGGCATGCCGAGCGAGGCGACCCTGTCCTCGAGCGCCAGGCGGTCAGCCTCGGTAAGCCGCTCGTACGCGTCGGCGAAGGCTCGGGACAGATCGAGCTTTTCCGCCAGTTCCTCGGCCACCGTCACGGGAGAGCGCGGCAGCTCGAGCGACTCGACCAGCACCTCGAGGAACCCCGCCGCTTCTAGCATCTCGTGCAGGCGCCCCGGCGCGGCCAGCGAGAACATTCCCGGCGCGCTCGGATCGGGCGGCTGGGCGTGACCGAGCTCGATCAGCGCGCGGTCGGTGAGCGTCGCCCATGGGTTCAGCTCGGCCTGGTCCCACACCGCGAGCACGATCCGCCCGCCGGGTACCAGGACCCGCCGCGCCTCGCGCAGGGCCGCCTCCGGGTCGACGGTCAGCATGACCCCCCACCGGATCATCACCGCGTCGACGCTCGCCGTCGGCAGGTCTATCCACTCGAGCTCGAGCCGCTTGAACTCGACGTTGTCGATTCCGAGCTCGGCCGCTCGGGCGCGTGCCAGCTCGAGCATGCTCTCGGACCCATCGCTCGAGACCAGGACGCCTCCGGGCGTGATCAGCTCGGCGGCGAGCAGTCCCGTCTCGCCGGGGCCTGCCGCGAGCTCCAGGACACGCTGACCCGGCTGGAGCCCGGCGTGGTCGATCATCCACGTCGACACAGGCATGCCGAAATCACGGATGTGCTGCGTCCGTTGGCCCCATCCGCTCGCCGCGCGGTCCCATCGCTCGAGCAGCTCAGCCCGCAGCGCCCCGGGATCCGCAGGCTCGTTATCGGCCATTCACCGCCCCCCCGTCCTCGGAGGTCCGCTCCGCCACCCTGCGGGTGATCTCCTGGAACGCGTCCTCGAGCTGGTCCCGGAGCCGGCGCTGGAAGATAGCCATCAGCGCCTCGGAGGCCACGGGGCCGAGCCGCTCCACGGCGTGCTCGATCTCGGGCCAGCGCTCGGCCGGCATATCCGCCTGCGCGAACGGCTTCCAGATCTCGTGCACGAACAGCTCGACCAGGGACCGCGACACCGACTGGCAGTGCCGGTCGACGTCCTCGAGCACCGCCAAGGCGCTGCGCAGCGAGATCCCGCGCCCGACCGCCTCCTCGGCGATCGCCAGCAGCGACGGGCTGGGGGCCTGGAACCGGCCCTCGTCGATCGGGACGAGCACGCCGAGGCGTTCCGCTTCGGCCAGCACCTCGGGCGCTTCTCGCGCGCTGACCCGGAACCGACGGCCAAGCTCCTCGAGCGTCAGCGTCTCCCCACGCTCGGCGGCGGCTACCGCGCTCAAAGCCTCGCCGAAGCGCTGGAGCCGCTCCGCGGTCCCCTGCGTGTCATCGAGCAGCCGCTTGATCCCGCTCAGGTTGAAGCCGTCCTCCTGGAGGTCGCGGATCAGCCGCAGCTGCTCCAGATGCTCCGGACCGTAGTAGCCGACCCGGGCGCGCACCTCGGGTGGGTCGAGCAGGCCGCGCGCCTGGTGGGCGCGGATGTTGCGGACCGACATGCCGGACTGGGCCGCCAGCTGCTCGATCGTCAGCTGATTCTCCGGCGGGTCGAACTCCGGGGCGGAGGCCACCTGCCGATTAAAGCTCGCGCCGCAGCAGCTTGCCCGATTGTGTCCGGGGTAGCTCTGCGGCGAACGCGATCGTCTTGGGCACCTTGAAGCCGGCCAGCCGGGTGGCGCAGTGGGCGCGCAGGTCCTCAGGCGCCACCTCGAGCCCGTCGCGCAGCACCACGGTCGCGACCACCGCCTCGCCCCACTCCGGATCGAGCCGCGGGTGCACCGCCGCGTCGGCCACGGCGGGATGCTCGAGGAGGACGGCCTCGACCTCGGTGGGCGCGACGTTCTCGCCGCCGCTCACGATCGTGTCTGACTTTCGCCCGGTGATCTCGAGCCGCCCGCGGTCGTCGAAGCGCCCCTCATCGCTCGTGTGCAGCCAGCCATCTTCGGATAAGGCCCCGCCGGACACGATAGGCCCGCGGACGAGCACCTCGCCATCATCGGCCACCTTTACCTCCACGCCGGGGAGGGGCCAGCCGAACGTGGCGATCTGCGAGCACGCCTCGGTCATGCCATAGGTCGGCGCCACCGGGACGCCCGCCCGCTCGGCCCGCTCGAGCAGTGCCGGTGCGATCGGCCCACCGCCCAACAGCGCCCAGCGCAGCGTCGGAGGGTCTTTGAGGCCCGCGTCGAGCAGCCGCGCGAGCATCGTGGGCACGAGCGAGACCAGCGTGGTCCGCCGCCGCGGGTCCATCAGCTCGTTCAGGACCGCGCCGGTGTCAAAGCGGCCGTGCAGGACGGCCGTGGTCGCGTAGATCGCACTGCGAATCGGGATCGAGAGACCGCCGACGTGGGTCAGGGGCATCGGGCAAAGCCAGCGCTCGTCCGGGTCGAGCCCGAGTGCCACCGCCGAGCCGAGCGCGCTCGCCAGGAAGTTGCCGCCGGTGAGGACCACGGGCTTGGGCGCGGCGGTGGTCCCCGAGGTGTGCATGACGGCGACGGGGCGCGTCTGCTCCTCGCTCGTCTCGATGCCGGCCGGCTGGCCAACCAGGCCGGGCGAGCCCAGAAGCGGTGTGTCGATGAGGAGCTCGGCCCCGGCCCTCCGCTGCTCCTGCTCGCTTTGACTCAGGCGCAGGTCGACGGGCACTGCGGCCGCGCCGGCAAGCAGGCATGCGTGCAGGGCGATCACGAAGTCCTCGCCGGGTGGCAGCGCGATCGCCACCCGCTTTGATCCCCCGAGCGCGCCGACTCGCGCGATCGCGGCCCGCGACAGCTCGGCGTAGGTCATGCTGCGCTCGGGCGTCTCGATCGCGATCCGGTCGGGCTGTCGGTTCGCGGCGGCCAGCGTCCAGTGGTACACGACCGACACGGTAGTCTCGCGCGGGTGCCAACGACCTGGAAGCCCGATGGCGACTACACGGACATCCGGTACGAGACCGGCGAGGGCGACGCCACCGGGATCGCCAAGATCACGATCAACCGCCCCGAAGTGCGCAACGCGTTCCGCCCCGAGACCGTGGTGGAAATGTCGGACGCGTTCACCCGCGCACAAGAGGACCTTGACGTCGGCGTCGTCATCCTGACGGGCGAGGGCCCCGACGCTTTCTGCTCCGGCGGGGACCAGCGCGTGCGCGGCTCGCGCGGCGGCTACGTCACCGGTGCCGATCCGGCTGCCGCCGGCAAGCACGAGGCGGTGGGGCGATTCGAGGTCACCGATCTGCACGTCCAGATGCGCCGTATGCCGAAGCCGATCGTCGCGATGGTCGCCGGTTATGCGATCGGCGGCGGTCATGTCCTGCATGTGGTTTGCGACCTCACCATCGCCGCCGACAACGCTCGCTTTGGCCAGGTCGGTCCGAAGGTCGGCTCGTTCGACGGTGGCTTCGGCGCGAGCGTCCTGTCGCGGCTGGTCGGGCCCAAGAAGGCCAAGGAGATCTGGTTCCTCTGCCGCCAGTACGACGCCCGCGAGGCGTTGTCGATGGGACTCATCAACGCGGTCGTGCCACTCGACGAACTCGAGCAGGAGACCGTCAAGTGGTGCCGTGAGATGCTCGCGCTATCGCCGTTCGCGCTGCGGATGATGAAGGCGAGCTTTAACGCCGACGAGGACGGCCTCGCCGGTATCCAGCAGTTCGCACACGACGCGAACCTGCTCTTCTACATGAGCGAAGAAGCGCAGGAGGGGCGCAACGCGTACCTCGAGAAGCGCAAGCCGGACTTCTCGAAGTTCCCGCGCCGGCCGTGATGGCAACCACACGGGAGGCCACCAGGCCGAGCGGCATTCGCATCTGGCTGATGGCCGCCCGCGTGCGGACGCTGCCGGCGGCGATCGCCCCCGTGCTCGTCGGTACCGCGCTGGCGGGCTTCCTCCACGTGTTCCACCCGTTGCGGTTCGTCGCGGCGCTGGTCGGCGCGATGTTCATCCAGATCGGCACGAACCTGTCCAACGACTACTCCGACGCCCGGCGGGGTGCCGACACCGAAGACCGCCTCGGCCCGGTGCGCGTCACGGCCGGTGGACTCGTCCCACCCCGTCAGGTGCTCATCGCGACCTACCTCACCTTCGGCGTCGCCGTGCTCGCGGGCGTCTACCTCGTCATCGTGGCCGGCTGGCAGCTGCTCGTGGTCGGGGCCGCCTCGATCTTGGCCGGCGTGCTGTACACGGGCGGCCCAAAGCCGTATGGCTACGAGGGGCTGGGCGAGGTCTTCGTGTTCCTGTTCTTCGGGATCGTCGCCGTCGCGGGGTCGTTCTTCGTCCAGGTCAAGCACCTCGATTGGGAGGCGTTCGCGCTCGCAGTGCCCGTCGGGCTGATCGCCGCCGGCCTGCTGGTCGTCAACAACATCCGGGACATCGAGACCGACCGACGGGCCGGTAAACGGACGCTTGCCGTCCGCATCGGTCGCGCACGTACGCGCCGGCTGTTCGCCGCGATGATCTACCTCGCGTACCTGCTGACCCCGGTCACGTGGGTGTTCGGGCCACTTAAACCATGGCTGTTTCTCCCCTGGCTGACGCTGCCGCTCGCCGCGCGCGTGGTGCGGGCCGTCCGCACCCGCACCGATGGCCTGTCGCTGAACCAGGCGCTCGCCCAGACCGGGCTGCTCCAGCTGATCTTCTGCGTGCTGCTCAGCGCCGGCCTGCTGCTCAGTCGATGAACGTCGGGATTGAGGTTTTAAAGGCGCGCTTGCGCGCGCCGTTTGTCTCTGCCTCGGGAGCCCTCCGTGACCGCGAGCTCGTGCTGTTGCGGCTTGAGGACGCCGACGGGCATGTCGGCGTCGGCGAGGCGGCGCCCCTCGCGGACTACCACGGGGTAAGCATCGGGGACGTGCTCGAAGCGCTCGAGGCGGCCCGGGCGATGTTGACGGCTATGGACCCGAGCGCCTCGCCGCGTGAGGTGCTCGCCGAATGGAGCCGGCTCGCTCCCCAGCCGGCGCTCGCCGCCGTCGACATCGCGGTGTGGGATCTCCAGGGACGGCGCGCCGGCCAGCCGTTGTGGCGGCTACTCGGCGCCCAGGCGGCCGAGCCGGTCGAGGTCAACGCCACGATCGCCGCGGCCGACCGCGCGAGCGCCGCCGCGCAAGCCGGGGGGGCGCGCGCGGGCGGCTTTCGCTGCGTCAAGGCGAAGGTGGGGATCGGCGACGACGCGGGCCGGCTGGCCGCCGTGCGGGCGGTGCTGGGGCCGGGGGTCGCGCTCCGGCTCGACGCCAACGGTGCGTGGTCGGTGCAGGAGGCGATCGCCGCGTTGCGGGCGCTCGCGCCGGTCGGGATCGAGCTGTGCGAGGAGCCGGTTCACGGACTCGCGCAGAATCGAGAGGTCGCCGCCACCATTCCCGAGGTTTTGGTCGCGCTCGACGAAACCGCCTCGGCGGCCGGAGCGCTCGAGGAACGCGTGTGCGGGGCGGTGTGCCTGAAGATCGCGGCCTGCGGCGGCGTCACCGGTCTGCTCGAGGCCGCCCGGCGAGCCCGCGCGGCCGGCTACGAGGTGTACCTGGCTTCGACCCTCGACGGTCCGCTCGGGATCGCGGCGGCGCTGCACGCGGCGGCCGCGATCGACCCCGATCGTCCCTGCGGCCTGGCCACACTGGGGTTGTTCGCGGACCGCGAGAGCCCGCTGGAGCCGGCCGACGGCCAGATTGCGCTCCCGGTCGGTCCCGGCCTGGGCGAGGGTCTGCTCGCCTGGTATCGCTCCGGCTAGATGGCGGTTTTGGGCGTTGTGCACCCCTGGGCGACCGCCGCCCTCCCGTGCGCGTGTGACTCACGTCACGGATCGCTCCGATGGGCGTGGGTACAACAGATCACGGAAGAAATTTGGCCGAAAGGCTAAAGCCCGGCGCTCTGCTGACGACCATCCTCCGTAAAGCCGAGCTGACCGTTTGATCGGAGGCCGCAAAGATGAGTCCTGAACGCTCCAACGCATATCGCCGGGTCATGAAGACCCTCGAGGACATGGGCCCGAGCAAGCTGTTCGACGACGAGCAGCAGCGCATCCGCTACGCCGCGGACAACCTCATCTTCTGCCGGCACCTGGAGAGCGACGTGGAGGCGCAGAGCGCGCTGATCGATGTCGAGGATCTGTGCCGCAGCCTGGTTGAGGCCGGCCGCTGGGAGGAGGTCAGCGCCACCCGCCTGGCCGACGATCTCTACCAGTGCGGTCCTGCCAAGCCGGCGATTCTCCAGGCCGCCTAGCTCTCACCGCCGGCGAGGGATGGCGGACGCAACCGCCTCCGGCGCCTCCAGGTGCACGGCGTGGCCTGCGCCCGGTACCAAGATCACCTCGGCCTCGCGCAGACCCGAGGACATCTGCGCCGCGATCGCGCGGAATTTCTCGTCGCGCTCCCCCACCACGAGCGCCACGGGCACTCGGATCTCGCCCAGGCGTTCCCACAGCGAGGGCAGCACCCCGGTGCCCAGGCCTCGGAGCGCTGCAGCCAGGCCGGCAGGGTCGTTGCGCAGGCGATCGGCGTGGACGGCGGCGGCCACGTCCGGCGGCTGCCCGGCGAGCACCGGCGTCTGAGCCCAGCGGCGGGCAAACTGCTCGATCGACATCTCCTCCAGTTCGTCCGCTAGCTGGTCATCGTCGCGGCGGCGAGCCTCGCGCTCGGCGGGATCTGCGATGCCCGGGCTTGCCCCGATGAGTACTAGCCGTTCAAGTCGCCCGGGCAGGGCCAGCGCGGCGTGGAGCGCGATCCTGCCGCCCATCGAGTAGCCGACGAGCGTGAACCGATCGGGGGCGAGCGAGGCCACATCGTCCAGCACGCCCGCGAGCGCGACCGGCACGCGCGCCGAGGCCGACCCGTGGCCGCGGATGTCGAGCGCGAGCACGCGGTAGCGTTCCCCGAGCGCCGAGACCACGGGGTCCCAGCTCGCTCCGGTGTGGGTGAAGCCGTGCAGGAGGACGACAGCCGGCGCCATCTCGCAGATCTCATCATGAGTGCCACCGACACCTACCTCCTCCTGCGCGCGTTCTGCGACGAGCTCGCCCGCTGCGGGATGGAGCACGCCTGTACCGCGCCGGGTTCGCGCTGCACCCCGATCGTCCTCTCGCTCGTCCGCGAACCGCGAATCTGCGCCTGGTCGCACGTCGATGAGCGCTCCGCTGGGTTCTTCGCCCTCGGCGCCGCCAAGCGGACGGGCCGGCCCGTGGCGGTCACCTGCACCTCCGGCACGGCGGCGGCCAACCTCGCGCCGGCGGTGATCGAGGCCCGGCACGCGCGCGTGCCCCTGATCGTGTTGACCGCCGACCGCCCGCCCGAGCTGCGCGACGTGGGCGCCGGCCAGACGATCGATCAGCTCAAGCTCTACGGCGACGCCGTCAAGTGGTTCTTCGAGGTTGGCGTGCATGAGGCCACGCCCGCCGCCTTGCGGTTCATGCGGACACTGGCCTGCCGCGCCTACTGGACCGCGGCCCAAGGACCGCCCGGCCCGGTCCACCTCAACCTCCCCCTGCGCGAGCCGCTCGTCCTCGACGTCCCGCTGCCCGCGGACTCGACCGGCCGCGAGGACCAGCGCCCCTACGTCACCGTGGAGCCCGCGGTCCAGAGCGTCCCCTGGAGCGGTCACGATCCGGTCGGGCGGATCGTGATCGTGGCCGGCGCCGAGCGCGACGCGGTCGGCGCGCGCGAGCTGTCCGGGTTCGCGGCCCGGGCGGCGATCCCGCTGCTGGCCGACCCGCTGTCGGGCGCCCGGCACGGCGACGCGGCCATCGCCCACTACGACCTGCTGCTGCGCGATCCAGACTTCGCCGCCGGGCACCGGCCGGACTTCGTCATCCGCACCGGCGAGCTGCCGACCTCCAAGCCCCTGCGTACCTGGCTGGCCGGCCTGGATGCGGCGCAGATCGCCATCGATCCTGACGGCACCTGGCACGACCCGGACGCGGTGGTTGGCATGCGCGTGCCCGCGCCGCTCCACGCGGTGCTCGACGGACTGACCGCCGGCGAGGTGATCCCGATAGAGCCCGGCTGGCTCGATTCGTGGCGAGCGGCTGACGATGCCGCCGGACGGGCGCTCTCGGACGCCCTCGGCGATGAGCTGTCCGAGCCGCTAGTGGCGCGCAGTGTCGGCGAGTGGCTCCAAAACGACGCGACCCTATTCGTGGCCTCCTCGATGCCGATCCGCGACGTCGAGTTGTACCTACCCGCCCGCGAGGACGGCCCGCGCGTGATGTCCAACCGCGGGGCGAATGGGATCGACGGCACGGTATCCGCCGCGTTCGGTGTCGCCGCCGCCGAAGACGGTCCCGTCGTGTTGCTGATCGGCGACGTGGCCCTTGCGCACGACATCGGCGGTCTGCTGGCCGCGCGCCGGCTGAACCTGGCACTGACCATCGTGCTCCTCAACAACGATGGGGGCGGCATTTTCCACTTCCTCCCGGTGGCCGGTGAGACCGACGCGTTCGAGGAGCACGTCGCCACCCCCCACGGACTCGACTTCGCCCACGCCGCGGCCCTGTATGGCTCCGACTTCGAGCGCCCGCGAACCGTCGGGGAGCTGAAGGCCGCGGTCGAGCGCTCGATCGCGGGCGACGCCACGACCATCATCGAGGTCCGCACCGACCGCGTCGAGAACCTCGCCTTGCACCGCCGCGCCGCCGACGCGGCCCTGGACGCCGTGGCGCGGGCGGGGTCCTAGCCGGCCAGCACCGGCAGGAGCGCGCCCAGCTTGACCTCGGTTTCGGCCAGCTCTGCCGAGGGGTCCGAATCGCGCATGATCCCGCCACCGGCGTACAGGTGGGCGAGCCGGCCACGCAACAGCGCGCACCGCAGGGCCACGCAGAACTCCCCGTCCCCGGTGGCGTCGGTCCACCCCACCGTCCCGGCATACCATCCGCGATCCAGCCCCTCGAGTGCCGGGATCAGCGGCGAGGCGACCTTCCAAGGCTCGCCCCCGACGGCAGGCGTCGGGTGGAGCACGCCGGCGAGTTCGATTGCGCTCAGCGGGGAGGTCAGCTGTGCCCGGATCGGCGTGCCCAGGTGCTGGATGTTGGCGACGCGCACGACGGCGGGCTCGGGTGCGGCGGCGACCCACACGGAAAACGGCCGCAGTGCCTGGGCGATCCGCCGGACCACGATGGCATTCTCCTCGCGCTCCTTCTCGCTGTGCAGCAACTGCTCGCCCAGGTGGTCGTCGATCGCCGGATCGGCGCTGCGTCGGATCGATCCCGCCAGGCCGACGGTCGAAGCTCGCTGCCCCTCGCGACGGACCAGCAGCTCGGGACTGGCCGCGATGAACGTGCCATCCCCCCGCCCCACCGCGAACACATAGCAGGACGGGAACGATTCTCGGAGCAGTCCGAGCACGGCGCCGACGTCGTGGTCGACCGGCGCGTGCACCTCGACGTCGCGGGCCAGCACGATCTTCTCGAGCTCCCCGGCGCGGATCCGCTGCACCGCTCGGGCCACCGCCTCCTCGAAGTGCGCGGGTGGCATCGGGCTGAGTACCCGGTACGCCCCCGCCGGCGCGGGGTCGAGCAGGGGCAGCGTGGGCGCGCGCAGCTCGCCCAGGCGCTCGTCGACCCGCGTGCGCAGATCTTCGATGGTGTCGTCGGGCGCGATCATCAAATTCAGCGTCAGCGATACCCGATCGCCTCGGCGGGCGAGCGACAGCTCAGGCACGACCATCGAAGCGGGCGCGAATCCCTCCCAGCGGGTGGACGCGCCGCCGTCATCGGCGAACGCGAACCCGCCCACCGCCGCGAGTCCGGATCCCGGAGGACCGTCGACGTCATCGGCCAGGGCGCCCGCGACCACCGCCGACCACTCTCGACCCACCGTCCCGAAACGATCGCTGCCCCGCGCCTCGAGCATGTGTACGCAGCCGATCGCCGCCAGCGCGGAGCGGTCGCGGTCCGGCTGCTCGAGACTGAACCACGGCTCGCCCGGGCGGCGCGACGCGACCGCGGCCGCAATCGGGTCGAGTTCCGACCCGACCGAAGTCGTAAAGCTGACGAGCACCGGCTTTCCGGTGGCGCGGGCCTGGCGCAGCCCGGCGTCCATCCGCTTGGCCATCCGCCGGACGCCGTCGGCGTCGATCCAAGGCGATGGCGAGCGCCCCGAGAGGACGTCAGTCATCGGACCAGGCTACCGCGGGCGCCCACGCCGGCCGCCTCGAGGGTGCGCTCGAGTGCACGATCGACCGAGTCGTGGACCAGGGGCTGAAGCCACAGGGCGCGGAACACGTGGTCCCGGGTCGGGAGCGCCTCGACCCGCACGTTCGGCCACCGATCGAGCTCGGCCAGCAGGCCGAGGCGCGACAGCTGGCCGTGCAGCGCCTCCCCCTGGGAGAGGAGGAACAGCGCCTGGGTTCCCCGCGCGCCGAACGCCTCGAGGGCGCGTCGGGCCTCCGCGGCCTGGGCGCGCTCGGCCGGCCGGCGCATGCCGGCGCGAATCCTCGCCGGCCGAAGCCTGTGCGCGGAGCGGCTCATCAACTCACGACTCATGCGTAGGCGCAGGACGCGCCGCCACAGCGCGCTGCGCAGACCCCGCAGCGCCGCGCTCGTCTCCCGTTCGGCGGCGAGCGCTTCGCTCCAGGTGAAGGCGTACAGGTTGATCATCATCGCGCCGACCACGCGCTCGTCGCCTACCGCCACGTGCAGCGTCCAATATGCGCCCGCACACAGCCCACAGAGCACGAAGCGGTCGGCCAGCCCCCGCGCCGCCAGCTGGTCGAGCACGGCGCGCGCCTGCTCGATGCGGGGCTCCGAGTACAGGTTTGCGTTCGTGAGAGGCTGGCCGGTCGGGTCCTCCGACTCACCGATCCCGGCGAGGTCGACCCGAACGGTGGTCACGCCGCGGGCCGCCCAACGCCGGGCGACCTCGACCCACATCCGGTTCGGCCCGATGTGCCTGAGCGCGCCCGATCCGACCCAAACTGCGCACACCGGGCTTGTCGGTGCGTCGAGGCACTCGGTCAGGACGCCGAACACCTCGCCCTGCCCGGTCTCGAGGCGCAGGGGCGTCTCGCGAATTGAACTGCCATCGCAGACCAGATCCATGGTCGACTGCTCGTCCCGAGCCGTACCGTGGGGGGTCGTGTCGGCGCGAACGGGCCCCTCCCCCCGAGCCCTCGCCCCCGACCCCCCGCCCAACCAGGAAAGCGTCGTGGCGATCGTGTTCCGCGGGGTCGCAGCGTCCTGCGGCTCGAGCATCATCGGCGTGTAGTCGCCGGTGGAGACGATCGTGACTGCCGCGCCCGCCCGCTCGAAGTGCTCGCGCAGCGACCCGTCGACCGGCAGGCCATCGCGCCCGAGCAGCAGCACCCGGCGCGTCTCGCCGCACGGGATGGCGAGTTCGCGAAGGTCGACCGCCTCGAGTGCGCGTGCCGTCTCGCCGGTCATCAGGAACCCGGCCAGGTCGAGGTCCCCCGAAGTCAGCGACTCGGGCCGCGCATCGCCCGGGAACAGATCGGCGATGACGCGGGAGAAGGCGCGCATCTCGCGTAGTAGCGCCGCCCCCCGCGCCCGGACCGACCAGAGCACGAGGTCGTCGATCGGGGCGCCACGGGCGACGGCCGAGCATGCCAGCGTCCCGCCCAGCCCGATGCCAATCGCCACGACCCGGTCGGCGCCGCTCCGATCGCGAAGCCAGTCGGCACCCTGCTGGACCGCGGCGACCCAGGCAGAGAGCCGCTCCGGATCGGTTGGCGACCCCGCGCTGTCGCCGGTTGAGGGAAGCCCGAGGCGCGCCGCGACAAACCCCGCCTCGGCCAGTTTGTCAGCCCAGGTTCGCAGGGCGCGATACGAGCACACTTCCTCCCAGCCGAACGGCGGGCAAAACAGGACCGCGACTCCCGCGCGCGACGCTGATCGGGGCAGGTGGAGGAAGGCGAGGACCGGGTCCGGCTTGGCAGAAAGAACGACGGGTCCGCCCCCTACCACTGCATGGACAGACATCCCGTCTGAAGCTACCCGCAAATCGGCCAAGATCGTCGATCAGGGGTCGATTCGCACACGATCCATCAGGTTGAGAGCGCTCACATGCCCTTCAGGGCGCGGCGAACCCGCCTGCGCCCCTCCGGCTCCCTCCCGAGGGGTGCCGTCCCGAGGGGCGCCGTCATCGCCCGCTCTGCGCAGCTCGATCGTCCGCGCGTGTCCTGGCTCGATCCCGAACGCGTCGTCATCCGGAACGAATCCGGGGATGTGCAGCCGCACGCCGTAGGCCAGGCGCCGGCTGGTCACGGTGACGGTTGGCACCTCACGCTCCGCGCCCTGCAAACTCGCGCGCAGACCAAGCGCCGCCGCGCTCTCCGCGCGGGTGCGTCGGCCGGCCGGGAAGCGAAACGACTGAGACAGTGGCCGCTGCCGGTCGCCGCCTTCGAGGGTCAGGACGACCAGGTCCTGCGCCGGCGGACCGAACCGGTAGGACCAGGAAACGTCGACGAAGCGCCCGAGCAGCTGCTCGACGTTCCCCGACCACGTGTCGTGCGGCGCGAGCACAACTTCGACGCGAGCCTCCTCGACAAGGACCTCCAAGTCGCGGTAGAGGCTGATCCGAACCGTGGCGCTCAAAGCCTCGCGCCGGTCGTTGGCCACGTGAGCGACGACCCCGCTGAGCCCCTCGTCGGTGCTCCATACCGCCACCGGGGACAGCGCCCGGCGCAAATACCAGTAGGCCGCCTTGGGTCGAGCACGATCGTCGAGGAGGCCCCAGCCGGCTCCCGGCACCAGATCGGTCAACCAAAGCACGAGCGCGCCACCGCACGGCGAGGCCGGACGTCGCCATTCGCCAAGCGTCTCGGCCATGACCTCGCCGGTCACGTGGCGCGAGAGTTCGAGGTAGCGCTCGGGATCGATGCTGCGCAGCTCGACCGGATCGATCCCGTACAGCAGCCGAAGGTAGAAATCCCGCACGTCCTCGAAGTCCCACCCGGCACCGGCGTCACGCGGGACGCCCGCCTTCCAGCGTGGGGTGTGGACCGCGGGACCGCCCAGCACCTCGACCGTGGCCTCGTTCGGGACATTCGAGAAGGCCAGCGACTCGGCCGCGAACTTGACCTCTGAGCGGCGCGCGTCCTCGAGTGGGCGGAGGTAGGCGCCAACCCCGTAGTAGTTCGCCACGCCGCGGTCGGGGCGGAACGGAAGATCGCCTCCCCACGGGGCGGACGGAACGTACGGCGCCTGCACGCCGGCCTCCGCTACCACCGAGGGCAGCAGCTCCTCGTAGAGCGGGCCGTAAGCGAGTTGCGGGTCGAGCCCCAGCATCGCCACCTGCTGGGCGACCTCGCTGTTCCCGCAGAGCACGGCCAGGCTCGGGCGAGCCGCCAGCCCGGCCAGGACCTGGCGCGCCTCGTGCGCGACCGTGGCCATGAAGTCAACGTCTGACTCCGGATAGTCCAGGTTGGCGAACATGAAGTCCTGCCAGACCAGGATTCCGAGCTCGTCGCAGCGCTCGTAGAACTCCTCGCTCTCGTAGCAGCCGATCCCCGGGACGCGGAGCATGTTCATACCGGCGCGAACGAACGCGTCCAGCGCCCCTGAAAGCTGCGGGCCCCGCGAGCAGGGCGCAGCGAAGTCGACCGGCGTCCATACCGCCCCGCGGACGAACACCGGGACGTCGTTGACCCGCAGCTGGATCCCGTCGCGCTCCACCTCGCCCGCCGTTTCCAGCGAACGAAACCCGACCCGGCCGGCGGGCACCACGATCTCCTTGCCACCGAGAAACACCCGCAGCCCGACGTTGTGCAGGACCGGCTGGCCGTGGGTGTGGGGCCACCAACGCTCGACCCCGGGCACGACGAGCTCACCCTCCACGTCAGCTCCGGAGGACGCAATCGCCAGGGGCGCGCGGTGCGTCCCGCTCGGCCCGTCGAGTTCGACCGTGATCTCCCGGAGCGATTCCCCGCTCACCAACGACCGCAGCCGCCCGCGCACTGACAGCCTCCCCGTCGCGCCGTCGACGCTCGTACGCAGGCGGAGCAAGTCGACGGCCAGGCCTCGCGCTCGCTCGAGCCGCACCGGCTTCCACGGACCGACGCAGGCCGGGCCGGGTGCGAACCCGGGAGCGCGACCGAGCAGCGTCGTGCGGTAGAAGCGCAGATTGCTCTCAGAGACCAGGCGGGTGCGCCATCGCGCGCGAGGACGCCGGCGCTCTTGCAATCGCGGCCCGAGCGCCCGGCAGCAGATCACGAGCTCGTTGCCGGCGACACCCGCCCGCAGTCGTCGCGACACCTCCAGCCGGTGGGCGGCGAACATCGAGTCGCTGTCGAGCACGCGTTCCCCGTTCAGGTACACCTCGCAAACGGTTGCGATTCCGTCCAGCGCCAGCCGGACCTCCTCGGCCGCGCCGGCCGGCTCGCCCTCGAACCGGCTGCGAAACCACCAGTCCACGGCATCGAAGTCGAGCGCGTCACCCGGCGACCAAGCACCGGCGTCACGCAGCGCCCCGGCGGCGCTACCGGGAACCCGCGCGGGCAACCACTCGAGCCCGTCGACGTCCGCTGGTCCCTGGCACTTGTCCGGCGTAGTCGACGCAAGCTGCCAGCCGTCGGCCAGCTCTACTGCGGTCAAGGCATGGCCTCGACCAGCGCCTCCATAGCGCGCGTCCACGCGTCCGCCATGGCTGCGATCAGCGGCTCGGGATCGAACGGGCGGCGGCGGGCGAGCCGGAACGAGAGCGTCTTGGTGCCGGCGACGATCTCGGCGAGCGAAGTCACGACGTCGGCGGACGGCGCCCCCAGCAGCCAGTCCAGATGAGACGAAACGAGCTCGAATCCGGCTCCCGCCATCCGCACCGTGGCGAACGCGTACGCGTGGTAGTCCTCCAGATCGCCGGAAAGCAGCTCGGGCAGCGACCGCTCGAGCTGATCGCCGAACCGAACGAACGGGTTCTCGCGCGGAGCACGCTCCAGATGCCGCCGCAACACCGCGCCGGCGGCGTTGCGCAGCGCGAGGCCCGTCAACGCCGGACCGGCGTCGAAGCGCACGAGCTCGGTATAGGGCGACAGCACATCGTCGGAATACTCGCCGCCGATCCGGAACACGCCGCGATAGTCCTCCCCATCGAGCTCGTGCCGCCCGGCGTTGTGGAAGTAACTCAGCCGCTCGGCGGCCGGGTCGATCGCATCGGCCGCCAACGAGGTCTTGACGTGCTCGGTGCGGTAGCTGGTGGACGCGGTGTCGGGCAGATACCAGGCGTCGACCTCGACGATCATCGTGCGGCCCACATCGAGCTGCTCGGCGATCTGCACCGGGAGCGGCCGGTAGGGCTGCATCTCGTGGATGTCGACCCCGAACAGCAACTCGAGGTCCTCCGGAGGCGGCTTGAAGAACGTCCACTGGTCGCCCTCGAAGTCCATCCGGACCAGATGCCCGAACCCCGCCAGCGGCTCGTAGCCGCGGGCGTGTAGGAGCTCGATCAGTACGTCCGCGTAGCAGTTGGTCTCGAGGTAGGTGCGGGGCCCGTCGTGCAGGCGATGCGGGCGGTAGGTGACGCTGGAGATGCTCACGACCGAAGCC
>Ga0335075_10005768_pt1 | contig 19155 bp, 18 predicted proteins | sample Lox_Sample_24_FD_206723 | JGI IMG/M metagenome (GOLD analysis project Ga0335075, IMG submission 206723) | Soil microbial communities from Loxahatchee National Wildlife Refuge, Florida, United States - Lox_Sample_2.4 | ecosystem: Environmental > Terrestrial > Soil > Wetlands | place: USA... | reverse complement strand
TGCGGCCGAACGCGGCGACGCCCTCGGCCACCGCCGCCTGCGCCGCGGCCGGGTCGGTCACGTCGAGCGCGACCGGCAGGATCTGGTCCCGGTAGCGCTCGGCCAGGTCGGAGAGGGAGGCGGGCTGGCGGGCGGTGGCGACGAGCTGGTGCCCGGCCGCCAGGACGGCCTCGGCGATCTTGCGGCCCAGGCCGCGCGAGCTTCCGGTCAGAAAGAAGACCTGGGACATGGGACTGGCTCCCCTTCTCGAAGGCGACCCCTGCGGTGGGATCGTCACGCCACAATAATACACCGACGTTGTGTTAATAACAAACCGATGGTGCGATAACCGCATCGCGGGTAGACTGAGGTCGTGACGACGAGCGAGACGGCTGCCGGGGAGGCGAGCGAGACCTTCCAGCGCGCCCGCCGCCCGGAGCAGAAGCAGCAGCGCCGGGAGGACATCCTCGCCGCCGCCCGCGAACTCGCGCTCGCCGACGGCGTCCGGGCGGTCAGCCTGGCCGGCATCGCCGCCCGGGCCGGCATCGACAAGTCGGCGCTGCTGCGCTACTTCGAGACCCGCGAGCAGATCTTCCTCGAGCTGACCGCGCAGGAGTGGCCCGCCTGGGTGCTGGCCCTGCACGACGGCCTGGATGACGCCGCGCCGGGAACCGACGGGGCGGCGGACCTGGTGGCCGACGTCGTCGCCCGGAGCTTCGGCGACCGGCCGCTCTTCTGCGACCTGCTCGCGCACACGCCGCTCAACCTGGAGCGGAACGTCTCGCCGGAAGCCGTCCGCGGCTACAAGCTGATCTCGCTGGCCGCCGTCGGCGAGGCCGCCGACGTCGTCCGCCGGGTGCTGCCGGACCTGACCGAGCAGGAATGCCGGGAGTTCATCTCCGCCCTCGCGTCGCTGGCCGGCACCGTGTGGCAGATCGCCAACCCGGTACCCGCGCTGGCCGTGCTGTTCGCGTCCGACCCGGCCCTGGCGCACGCCTGCGTCGACCTGGTCCCCCGCCTGCGGCGGACGGCGGAAATCCTGCTGGCCGGCCTGATCCCCAGCCGACAAGCCGATCCCGGCGCGTTAGGGCTACTTGCCGGCGGTGACGGCCCTGAGCTCGTCGAGTGACTGGGTGATGAGCTGGGCGAGGTCGGGGCCGTCGGCGGCGGCGATCCAGCTCCAGAAGGCGATCCTGAAGACGGCCAGGCCCGCCTCGGCCGTGAGGGACGCCGCCGGGTCGGTGACGCCCCGGCCGCGCAGCGCGTCGGCGACCGCGGCGGCGACCGCGGCCAGCTTGACCAGCTCGCGCTCGCGCAGGTCGGGGTGGGCGGCGATGATGGCCGCCCGCCGCCTGACGCCGTCGGAGTGCTTGGTGAACATGGCGGCCGCGGCGTACAGGGCCCCGGCGACGGCGTCGATCGGCGCGGCGGAAACGGGGGCGCCGGCGACGCTGGAGACGAAGAGGTCCTGGAAGCCCTCCGCGCCCGCGAACAGGACCTCACGCTTATCGGCGAAGTAGCGGAAGAACGTCCGTTCGGTGAGCCCCGCCCGCTCGGCGATCTCCGCCACCGTCACCTGCTCGAAGCCGCGCTCGGTGAAGAGCTCGAACGCCGCCTGTCCCAGCCGGCCGCGCGCGCCCGGCTCCCATCGCACCATGCCCTCAGAATACGCGGGTTGCATCACCGGTGATGACAGAGACCGACATCAGCGTGCTACGCTGATGACAGCAGCTGACATCAGACAAGCGGAGGTTCTGCATCATGCGCGTACTCGTCACCGGGGCCAGCGGGCACATCGGGTCCGCCGTCATCCCCGAGCTCCTCGCGGCCGGGCATCAGGTCACCGGCCTGGCCCGCTCCGAGTCATCGGCCGCCGTGTGCAGCGCCGCGGGGGCGACGCCGCTGCCGGGCACGATCGACGACCTCGACCTGCTGCGGTCGGCCGCCGCCGACGCCGACGGGGTGATCCACCTGGCGTTCAAGCACGAGGCGATGCGCTCGGGCGACATGCAGGGCGCGGCCGACGCCGACCTGGCGGCGATCGAGACGATGCTCGACGCGCTGGCGGGCACGGACAAGCCCTTCGTCGGCACCTCGGGCACGCTGCTGCTGGCGATGATCGCGCCCGGACGAATCGGCACCGAGGACATCGCGGGACCCGGCGGCCCGCGCATTGACGCCGAGAACCTGACGATAGAAGCGGCCGCACGCGGGGTGCGGACCTCCGTCGTCCGGCTGCCGCCGACCGTGCACAGCTCGCTCGACCACCACGGCTTTATCCCCACCCTGATCGGTATGGCCCGCGCCAACGGCGCGGCCGCCTACGTCGGCGACGGCGGGAACCGGTGGCCGGCCGGGCACACGCTCGACGCGGCCCGGCTGTACCGGCTGGCGCTGGAATCGGCGCCGGCCGGAACCCGGCTGCACGCGGTCGGCGACGAGGGCGTGCCGTTCAGGGAGATCGCCGAGGCCATCGGGCGCAACCTCGGGCTGCCGGCCGTGAGCATCGCGCCCGAGGAGGCCGACGAGCGCCTCGGCTTCCTCGGCGGCTTCGCTCAGCTCGACAACCCGACCTCAAGCGAGCTGACCCGCAAGCTCCTGGGCTGGGAGCCGACGCATCCCGGGCTGATCGCGGACCTGGACGAGGGTCACTACTTCCGCAGCTGAACGGTTACCGCCGGCAACCGCGGAAACGGTTATCAACGGCCCCGGCCGGGAGCACAATGGGGCCGTGACCATTCCGACCGGGCCGCGGCACCGTACCAGCCGCGTGGAGGCGCGCGGCGTGCCGGCGCCGCGGCCTGACCGGAGTGCCCCGCCCCGGGACGACACGGACCTCGAGCGGCTGCTCGCGCTGGTAGCGCGGGGCGACCAGGACGCGTTCGAGGCGCTCTACGACAAGCTCTCCGGGCCGGCCTACGGCCTGGTCCGCACGGTTCTGCGCGACCCGGCCCAGTCGGAGGAGGTCACCCAGGAGGTCATGCTCGAGGTGTGGCGGGCCGCCTCCCGGTTCGATCCGGCCCGGGGCAGCGCCACCACCTGGGCGCTCACGATCGCGCACCGCCGGGCGGTCGACCGGGTGCGGTCCGAGGCCGCGGCGGCCGACCGGGAGCAGCGGTCCGCTCCGGTCCCTGCCGCGGTCGACGACGTCGCGGAGACCGTCGAGGCGACCATGGACGCCGAGCAGGTGCGCCGCTGCCTGGAGGGGCTGACCGAGCTCCAGCGCGAGGCGATCACGCTGGCGTACTACGGTGGCTACACCTACCCGCAGGTGGCGACCAAGCTTGAGATCGCGCTTGGGACGGTCAAGACGCGGATCCGCGACGGCCTCATGCGGCTGGGGAACTGCCTGGGGAGGAGCTGGTGAGACTCTTCTCCAGGCGCGTGCACGAGCTGTCGGGTGCGTACGCGCTTGACGCGCTCGACGACGCCGAGCGCGAGCGGTTCGAACGCCATCTGCAGCGCTGCCAGGCCTGCGCCGACGACGTCCGGCGGATGACCTCGACCGCGACGGCGATGGCGATGGCGGTCGCGGCAGAGCCCCCGCCCGGGCTGAAGGAACGGGTGCTCGCGGCGGCGGCGGCGACCCCGCAGCTGCCGCCACTGCCGTCGGCCACGGCGGCCAGGCGCCGCCACGGGCGTCGGCTCACCCGCTCCGACTGGTTCCCCCGGCTGGCCCTCGGGCTCGCCGCGGCCGGCGTGGCGGCGGCGGTGGTGCTCGCGGTCGTGACCGTCTCCACTCAGAACCGGCTCAGCACTGTGCAGGCGCAGAACCAGCAGATCGCGGCCGTGCTGTCGGCGCCGGACGCGCAGATCGCCACCGGGACCAGCTCGACCGGCGGCACCGCGACCGTCGTGCTGTCCTATGCGGAGCAGAAGATGATCTTCACCAGCTCCGGGCTCCCCGCGCTGCCGAACGCCAAGGTCTATGAGCTGTGGCTGCTGAGCACCGGGGCCGCCAAGCCGGCCGGCCTGCTGCCCCAGCCGACCGACGGCAAGACCGCGCCGGTGCTCGCGGCCGGGTTGACGTCGGCCGACAAGGTAGGGGTGACCGTCGAGCCCGCCGGCGGAACCAGCAGCCCGACGACCACCCCCATCCTGGTGATGACTCTGCCGGACTGAGCCTTCCCCTCCTTTGCGACCTGTTGCCTGGGTATCCCACCCCTCCCAGGCAGGCGACCGCGCCAGGGCTCAGTCCGGCCAGCTCAATCCGGCCAGCGGTACCTGGTCACCCGCCCGCCGTCGATGGTGACGGTGCCGACCGGGGTGTCGTGGTCCCGCCAGACCGTGTACGTGCCGACGGCGAGCTCCGGGTACACCGCGGCGTAGCTCGTGCCCGCCGCCGTCCCGCGCTCACGCACCATGGAGTGCGTGCGGTGGGCGAGGGCGTCGCCGCGCGCATGGTCGTGCGCGTGGCCGTGATCGTGGTCGTGGACGCCGTCGACCGGGCTGATCTCGATTTCCCTGCCGTTCAGCTCGACGGACGCCTCGAGGACGAGGACGCCGACCGCGTCGCCAAGCTCGAGGACGACGCTGCCCGCGCTGGATGGCCCGAGGACCTGCTCGGCCATGACTACGCTCCTCCCTGCCGAGGCGGAGCCGCTGGCGGCGGCCCCTTACGCCCCCTCTTCGGAGTCCCCGGCCGACCAGATTGGTGGCCGACTGCACCGTAATGAAAACGTTATGATGGTGTGCTGAACCCGCTGTGCGGAACCCCGAGGTAGGGAAAGTGGCTCAGATAGCCGCCGGCGACGCTCTTGGCCGTCAGCCCGTCGGTGACGGCGCCGGCCGCCGCGTCGGGCTTGTAGGCCGGGTCCACCAGCGGGACGGTCACTCCGGCGATCGCGCGCAGCTCGATCGTGACCACGTCGTCGAAGACGCGGCGGCCGTTGGGGAAGCCGGCCAGGTCCCCGCCGATGACGCCGAGCGCATTCGGGTTCTTGCTCGGCTTGATCGCGGTGTTGAGGCGGAGCATGTCCGCCTGCACCGGGCCGGTGTAGTTCTGGAAGCCCTTGACGATGCCGGACGGGATCCCGGTGAGCAGGATCGCCTCCAGGTCGGCCCGGTCGGTTCCCGCCTTGACCAGCGCCTCCAGGTGCGGGAAGACCCCCGGGTAGAGCGCGGGCAGCAGCCCGGCCAGCTCGGGGTGGGCGACGTAGGACGCGAACCGCTTGTCGTCGGCCGGCGGCAGCGAGTTCCACAGGTCCTTGCTGCCGAGCGGGATCAGGACCTCGTTGACGAGCGGGTTGCCGAGCCGCGAGACCTGGCGGAACGGGCCGCTGCTGATGTTCTCGCCCCGCCAGTCGTCCCACAGCGTCACCTGCTGGCGGCTCGCGGTCGTCCACACGCCGATCACCGCGGCCGCGTCGGACTCGCCGTGCTTGCCGGGCCGCAGCAGCTCGGAGGTGGGGATCTGCATCGCGATCGAGTGCACGTTCAGCTGCGCGGTGGCGTTGACGCCGGCCGCGGGCTTGCTGAACACGTGCATGCCGTACTGCGCGTGCAGCTCCTCGAACGGCCGCAGGTTGGCGAGGTCGAAGATCGAGCCGAGGTCCACGTAGAAGCCCTCGGCCCGCTGGCCGGCGAACACCTTGATGCCATCGGCGATCTCGTGCACCGCCTCGTTGGCCAGGTTGGCGTAGTGCGGGGTGGACAGCGGGCCGATGTTGCACGGCGGGCAGGGCAGGTTCTCGCCGATCATCGTGCTCTTGCCGTGCTGGATGCGGGTCACGTTGTAGAACTGCCGGCTGTTCCAGTTCGGGCTGTCGAGCGACAGGATCGGGCCGACGTTGTAGAGGAACGTGTTGGGGTCCCTCAGCTTGGTCTGGAAGTGAAACGCGTAGGTGATGTTGTCCTGGCCGTTGCCGTCGTTGTCGATGTGGATCTCGTACAGCACGTCGTCGCCGAACGAGTAGAAGTTCGGCCCGCCCGCCGGGCCCTGCAGCGGGATGTAGTTGGCGATCAGCGTGACCGTGTCGGGCTGGTCGGGGCTGACGAAGGCGTAGACGTCGGTGCTATCGGCAACCGGATCCTTCGAGATCTCCGGTGCTTCGCGATGCGATGACATAGATAACTCGCTTCTGGCGATTGCGGTTGGGGAGAGTTGCGGGAGGGCCAGTTACCGAACGGCGTGGGTCAGCCGGGCGGCGAGGTCCGGGTCGACGATGGTGGCGCGGCTTGTCCCGGCGAAGACGTCGAACTCGCCGGACGCCGCGTCCCGCAGGTACACGACGAGGGGGCCGCCGGCGGCGTCGGCCGAGTGCTCGGCGCTGGCAGCCGCGCGGTTGCCCGCGGCGGGCCGGGTCGCCGCCGCCGCTCCCCCGCTGGCTGCTCCGACTCCGACCGCCGCGGCGATACCCACGGCGCCGGCCGCGCCGGCGCCGCGCAGCATGGAACGGCGCGACGGGCCCGCGGTCGGCTCAGGGTGACTCTGTGCAGACATGGAGGTCCTTTCAGAGGCGAGGCCATGTCAATGGCCTATTACGCTCTTTCTTCGGAACGGCCTCCCGATCGGATCGGTCGCCTTCGGTACTTAATCAAAGCGTTATATTCGCGGCCGATGCTCAACCGGGGCACAGGGAATGCGGCGGCCATAACCGACGGCCGCATTCCCGGGCCTCCCGGTCAAAGGCGACCACATGGGCCGACAACGGGTAGGGACTTGGCGTTCCCGGCGGAGTCAGCCGGGTCCGTTCGAGATGAGGGTTTGGGATTTTGACTGGCTCGCGGGGGTACACCGCCTCCCGACCGGAACCACGTATTCGACGCGGCCATCGGCGCCGGTATCACTCCCTGTGGGCGATGTCGGAGTGCTCCTGGGAGGGGAGACTGCCACCATGGCCAAAATCTCAAGGACGGTCCCGATGTATAACAGCCAGGCTCAGCAGGCGAAACTTGAGTTCAACGTCGAGCAGATCCGCGCCGGCGCCATCATGCTCGGCATCGGCGGGGTGATCGCCTTCGCGGGCGCGGCGGTGGCCGGCCTGGCGATCGCGTCGGCCTTCCAGCGGCGCGTGCAGCAGATGGGCGTGCCGCCGACCGAGCTCGCGCGGCAGCACTGGTCGGCGGTCAGGCACGCGACCAACGCCGGCGTCGGCGTATGGCTCAAGGAGCAGCCGGGAGTGCCGCTCCAGCCGGGCTCGCAGCGCCAGCACGCCTGAACCACCCGGGCGGGGTGATGCGCCAGCCACCCCGGGAGACGGACGATTCCTCTGATAGCGCGCCATAAAAGCTGGCGTGTGCGACTGTCAGAGGAGGGGACTGTGAACCAGTACCCCAACATCGCCGACCACGGACTGATCGGTGACCTGCAAACCGCCGCGCTCGTCACTATCGACGGGACCGTGGACTGGTTCTGCACCCCGCGCTTCGACTCGCCGAGCGTCTTCGCGAAGCTGCTCGACGCCGAGCACGGCGGCTACTTCCGGGTCGGTCCCGACACCGACAGCTACGTGACCAAGCAGCTCTACTTCCCCGACACCGCGATCCTGATCACCAGGTTCATGACCGAGGACGGGGTGGGCGAGGTCCACGACTTCATGCCGGTGATCGAGGGCGCGGCGACCGACCGGCACCGGCTGGTGCGGCACCTGCGCGTGGTCCGCGGCACGATGCGGTTCGTCATGGACATCCAGCCGGCCTTCGACTACGCCAGGAAGCCGCACAAGCTGGACGTGAACGAGAACGGCGCGGTGTTCGAGGCGGACGGCATGGAGCTCACGCTGCACGCGGCCGGCCTGCCCGACGGCCCGACGCCGGATACCCAGTTCACGCTGGAGCGGCACGGTGACGGGCTGCGCGTGTCGCGGACGCTGCGGGCCGGGGACACCGGGGGCATGGTCCTGGAGTCGATGGGCGGGCAGCCGCGCCGGATGTCGGTCGAGGAGCTCGATCGGCTGGAGGACGACACGGCGAAGTTCTGGCGGGCCTGGGTGCACAAGTCGTCCTACACCGGCCGCTGGCGGGAGATGGTCAGCCGGTCGGCGATCACGCTCAAGCTGATGATCTACGCCCCGACCGGGGCGCCGGTGGCCGCGCCGACCACCGGGCTGCCCGAGCAGGTGGGGGGCGAGCGCAACTGGGACTACCGCTACACCTGGATCCGCGACGGCTCCTTCTCGCTGTACGCGCTGCTCGGCCTCGGCTACGTCGACGAGGCCAGGGCCTTCGGGGGGTGGATGCGCGGCCGCGGCGCCGACCTCAAGCCAGGAGAACTGCCGAAGATCATGTACCGGGTGGACGGCAGCTCCGACCTGACCGAGGAGAGCCTCGACCACTTCGAGGGCTGGCGCGGCTCGCGGCCGGTGCGGGTCGGCAACGGCGCGGCCGACCAGCTCCAGCTCGACATCTACGGGGAGATGCTCGACGCCGCGTACCTGGGCGACGTCAACGGCCTGCAGGTCTACACCGAGGGCTGGACGGGGGTCTCGCGGCTGGTCGACTGGCTGTGCGACCACTGGGACCAGCCCGATGAGGGCATCTGGGAGACCCGGGGCGGGCGCAAGGACTTCACCTACGGCCGGTTCCAGTGCTGGATCGCGTTCGACCGGGCGATCCGGATGGCCGCGCACCGGGGCCGCCCGGCCGACCTGGCGCGGTGGACCAAGGCCAGGGACGACGTGTACCAGCAGATCATGACCAAGGGCTGGAACAGCAAGATCGGCGCCTTCACCCAGCACTACACCACCGAGGTCCTCGACTCCTCGATGCTGCTGATGCCGCTGCAGGGGTTCATCGCCCCGGACGACCCGATGTGGCTGTCCACGCTCAAGGCGATGGACAAGGAGCTGGTATCGGACAGCCTCGTCTACCGCTACAACCCGAGCGCCTCACCCGACGGGCTGGCCGGCGACGAGGGCACCTTCTCGCTGTGCACGTTCTGGTACGTCGACGCGCTCGCGCGGGCCGGGCGGCTCGACGACGCACGGCTGGTCTTCGAGAAGATGCACACCTACGCCAACCACCTCGGCCTGTACTCGGAGGAGATCAGCAGCACCGGCGAACAGCTCGGCAACTTCCCGCAGGCGTTCAGTCACCTGTCGCTGATCAGCGCCGCCGTCAACCTCGACTACCAGCTCGACCACGGCGCCACTGCGCCGAGCCCGGTCGTCGGGGCGGTGACGTGATTCGCTAGGCAGGCGGAGCGGGCCCGCCCGAGTGCGCGGCGGCCCGCTCCGCCGCCTTCCGCCAGACCGCCCGCTGCAGCCGGAGCCCGGCCGCGCCGACCGCGATGAGAACCGCGACGTTCAGCAGCAGCTGGAAGGTGGAGCCGCGCGCCTCCCGCCAGCTGCCGTACGCGGCCGACAGGCCCATGTCGGAGGCGGCGGGGATCGTCGTGACCGAGATGAACACGCCGATGAGCGCGTTCGCCCGGGACTCGGTGAGCGACACGACGCCGACGATGCCGGCCAGCACCGCGACGATGACCGAGAACACGTTCGGCGAGTTGATGAGGTCGGACACGGGCCGCACGCCCGCGTCGTAGAGCCGAGGAGTGTGGCCGGACCACCGAATGAGCAGCCCGAAGACCGCCGTGAGGAGGACCGCGAGCGCGAACCCCGCCACCAGCGCGATCAGGCCGCGCCGGACCGGGCCACGGTCGCGTTTGTCGATGCCGAGCGCGGTCGCCATGATCGCGCCGTACTCCGGGCCGACCACCATCGCCGCGACGATGAGGATCTGCGAGTTGGTGAGGATGCCGACCGCGCCGATCAGGCCCGCGATGACCAGGAGCGCGAAGAAGCTGAGCGGGTACTGGCCGCCTGCGCGGATCTTCGCCTCGACGATGTCCCACACCGGGGGGTTGTCGGCGAAGCGCGGCCGGCCGGCCGGCGTTCCCGGCGCTGGCGTCGCGGTGATCGACACGTCCACGTTCTCGATGGCGATCGAACCGTCGCTGCCCAGCTGGGCGCGCAGCTCCTCAAGCACCCGGTTGGCGGACTGGTCGAGCAGGTCGAATTGGACCGCGTCACCGTCGGGGTGCCGCGCGGCCCCCGGCAGCAGGACGAGGTTGCGGATACCCGGGTCCGCGGCCAGCCTCTCGATCAGCTCCTCGGTCGCGCCGGGCGGGCTCACCACGCGGACGTGCAGCATCCGGGAGCCGCTCCCCTCTCTCCCGCTCCCTTCGGGCGCCGGCTAGGCCAGCTCGGCCAGAATCCGGTCGCCGACCCGGATGGCGTTGGCCATGGCGGTCAGGGCCGGGTTAACCGCGCTGATGCTCGGGAAGATGCTGGTGTCGGCCACGTAGAGGTTGTCGACCTCGTGCGCCCGGCAGTCGGCGTCGAGCACCGACGTGGCCGGGTCGGCGCCGAAGCGGACGGTCCCGGCCTGATGCGCGCAGCCCGCGATCGGGATGTCGGTCTTCATGTACATGCACCGGTGCGCCAGGTGGCCCTCGTGCATGTCGAGCGATCCGATCATCGACTTGAGCTGGCCGAACAACTGCTTGGCGGCGGTCGGGTTGCTCGGCGTGTAGGAGATGTGGACGCCGCCGTCGGGGCCGAGCGTCACCCGGTTGTCCGGCTGCGGAAGGTCCTCGGTGGACAGCCAGAAGTCGACCGCGTGCTCGGCGACGTCGCGCAGCGCCCAGCTCGGCGCGAACTTGGTCTCCAGCGGCTTCTCGCCGCGGAACATCGCCGCCTGCGACTTGCCGATCATCTGGATGTTGCCCATCGGGTACTCGAAGTCGGGGCCGCTGAAGTAGAAGTCGTTGACCCCGAGCGTCTTCTGGAAGACGGTCGGGTTCGGCTCCTTCGATATCGCGAGCACGGCCTGGCAGTCGTGGTACATGAAGTTGCGGCCGACCTGGTCCGAGCCGTTGGCGAGCCCGTTCGGGTGCCGGTCGCTGGCGGAGGCGAGCAGCAGCTTGGCGGAGTTGGCGGCGCCGCACGCCACCACCACGATGTCGCCCGCGTACCGCTCGGTTTCCCCGTCGTGCTCGACGACCACGCCGGTGACGGCGGTGCCGGCCGGGTTGGTCTCCAGCTTCACCGCCTGCGCGTTCCGCAGCAGGGTGACGTTGTCGTGCTCGAGGGCGGGCCGGACGCCCAGCACCTCGGCGTCGGACTTGGCGTGCAGCGGGCACGGGAAGCCGTCGCACTCCCCGCACTTCACGCACGTGCTGTAGGGCAGGTTGGCCTCGTCGACCAGGATCCCGCACGGGGCGTGGAACGGATGGTAGCCCTGCTTCTCCAGGTCATCAGAGAGCTGCTGGATGCGCGGCTCGTGCGAGACGGCTGGGTACGGGTACGGTGCGCTTGTCGGCGGCTCGGTGGGATCCTCCCCCCGCGCGCCATGCACCTGATAGAGATCCTCGGCGGCGGTGTAGTACGGCTCCATGTCCTGATAGGAGATGGGCCAGGCGGGCGACACGCCGTCGTGGTGCTGCAGCTCGCCGAAGTCCTTCTCGCGCATGCGGTACAGGGCGGCACCGTACAGCTTGGTGGCGCCGCCGACGAAGTAGTGCACCTGCGGCTGGAAGAAGGACTTGTCCTGGACGCTGTACCAGTTGTCGGTCGAGACGTAGCGGCCGTCCTCGAACACGTCCAGGGTGGACCAGTTCTCCGGCTCGCGGGGCAGCCAGTCGCCCCGCTCAAGCATCAGGATCCGCTTTCCCGACGGGGCGAGGTGGCGGGCGAGCGTGCCGCCGCCCGCCCCGGTTCCGATGATGATGACGTCATAACTTTCGGCCATGTCGGCCTCCTCTTATCCAACGGCTGAGCGCAGGCGGCTTGGTGCCGGATGTCGCACTTGGCGGCCCTTCTTGCGCGGGCACGGGCACGGGCTGGGCCGGCACCGGCTGGGCCGGCACCGGCTGGGCCGGCACCGGCTGGGCCGGTGAGAACTGCTCGCGGCTGACCCGCCGGCGGAACACGTAGTACGTCCAGCACTGATAGGCCAGCACGATCGGCAGGAAGATGACGACGACGACGGTCATCGCGTGCAGCGAGTAGGGAGGGGACGCCGTGTTGTGCACGGTGAGGTCGTAGGCCGGGTTGGTGCTCGACACCATCACGTTGGGATAGAGGCCGACGAAGATCGACACGATGCACGACGCCATCGTCACCGCGGTCGCGGCGAACGCGAAGCCGTCCCGGCGCTCGTAGACCAGCCAGACGGCGGCGAGGACGGCCAGGATCGCCAGCAGCTCAAGCGGCCGGAGAAAGAACGTGCTCGAGGAAGAGACGTGCGTCCAGATCGCAAAGGCGATGACCGCCGCGGCGGTGAACGGCGCCACCCACCGGGCGAGCCGTCCGGACCGCTCGCGCATGCTGCCGGTGGTCTTCAGTGACAGGAACGTCGCGCCGTGCAGCAGGCAGATCAGCACCAGCGTGACCCCGGTGAACACCCCGTACGCCGTGAACAGATCCCAGAATGAGCCGGTGTAGTTCTGGCTGGAGTTGATCGGCAGCCCGTTCACCAGGTCGCCCAGGGCGATGCCGATGACGAACGGGGCGAGCAGGCTGCCCACGGTCAGCGCCACGTCCCAGGTGCGGCGCCATTGCGCGGCGTCGCGCTTGCCCCGGTACTCGAAGGCGACGCCGCGGATGATGAGCGAGAACAACAGCAGCACCATCGCGAGGTACAGGCCGGAGAACATGGTGGCGTACCAGCCCGGGAACGCGGCGAACATGCTGGCCCCGGCCACGATCAGCCAGACTTCGTTGCCGTCCCACAGCGGCCCGATCGTGTTGATGGCCGCGCGGCGGCCGACGTCGTCTCGGCCCACGCCGCTGTGCAGCATGCCGACGCCGAAGTCGAACCCCTCGAGGAGGAAGAAGCCGGTCCACAAGACCGCGATGACGATGAACCAGAACGGGATCAGGTTTCCCATCGTGACCTCAGTACTGGACGGCCGGGACGGGGGTACCCACGTCGGCGTCGGATCGCGGCGGCGGAAGTTCCTTGCGCGAGTACTTGAGCATGAGCAGGAAATCGACGGTGCCGAGGGTGCCGTAGAGCGCGACGAAGGCCAGGATGCTGATCCACAGCCAGGGGGTGCTGACGGTCGGCGAGATGCCGTTCTTGGTCAGCATGATGCCCTGCACGATCCATGGCTGGCGGCCGCTCTCGGTCAGCAGCCAGCCCGCGGTGTTCATCACGAACGGCAGCACGGCCGCCCACACCGCCACCCACAGGAACACCCGGGACGTCGCGAGCTTCCCCCGCCGGATCAGCCATAGTCCCCACAGCGATATGAGCAGGACCAGCGCTCCCAGGTAGGCCATCGCCCGCATGGACCAATACTGGATGAACACGTCAGGGACGTAGTAGCCGGGCCCGAACTGCTTGCTGTACTGCTGCTGCAGCGGGTTCAGCCCGACGACCTTGCCGTTCCAGGAGTTGGTCGCGAGCAGGGACAGCAGGTGCGGGATCTCGATGATCTGAGTCGGGGTCTGGTCGTTGTTGCCGCCGCCGATCTGGAACAGCGAGAACGAGCACGGCTGGCAGGTGGTCCACTGCGCCTCGGCCGCCGCGATCTTCATCGGCTGGTACCGGCCCTCGATCACCCCGAGCTCGTCGCCGATCAGCAGCGTGAACAAGATCGCCGGGACCAGGACGATGAGCGCGAGCCGGGCCGACTTGGTGAACACCGGGCGATCCCCGCCGTGCCGCAGCTGCCAGGCGGACACCGCCAGCATGACGGCGGCGCCGGTGGTCAGCGACACCACCAGGACCTTGGAGTATCCCCAGACGAAGACCGGGTTGGTGAACACCGCCCAGATGTCGTTCAGCACCGGTTTGCCGTTGACCATCACGTAGCCGACGGGGTGCTGCATCCACGAGTTGGCGGCCATGATGAACGCGGCCGACAGCGCGCTGCCGAACGCGACCAGCCAGATGCAGAGCAGGTGCACTCGCCGGGAGAGCTTGTCCCAGCCGAATAGCCACAGCCCCAGAAAGGTCGATTCCAGGAAGAACGCGGCAAGCCCCTCCATCGCCAGCGGGGCGCCGAAGATATTGCCGACCAGCCGCGAGTAGGCGCCCCAGTTCATTCCGAACTCGAACTCCTGGACGATTCCGGTCACCACGCCGATCGCGACGTTGATGACAAGCAGCGTGCCGAAGAACCGGGTAAGCCGCAGGTATTCATCCTGCTGGTTACGGTGCCACGCCGTCTGCAGCAGCGCGGTCAGGAAGGCGAGGCCGATGGTGATCGGTATGAAGAAAAAATGGTTGATCGACGTAAATGCGAACTGCCACCGTGCGAGATCGAGCCTCACTCGTGCCCCCTTCGGTCGCCGCAAATGGCCGATCGTCGTACTGCCTCAGCGCTACTGCACTAAATCGGCCGACGACACGCATCGCCCGTCAGGGGTGATTAGCGCGGCTCAGTTCAGAAGATCGCGATTGGGTTGATGGGGGAGCCAGTCCCGGCGGGCAGCCGCAGCGGCGCCAGGACGCACAGGAACGACCAGCGGCGGAGCTCCTCGCAGAGCGCCACCAGGTCTTCGAATTCCAGGTAGTCGAGCAGGTGCAGGCCCATCGCGTTGATCGCGAGCACATGCACGGGAAAGTCGACGCCCTCGACGGCGCTGGGCGCGGTGTCGTTGTTGCTGTCACTGCCGAGGACCCCGATCCGGCGTTGCGCGAGGAGTTCGAGGGCCGCCGGGTGGAGTCCGGCGCGCGCCCCGGCCGCGTCCCACGGCCCGACCGACCGGCGGCGGGCGCGATGCCCGACCCGGACGAAGACCAGGTCGCCTTGGCTGATCCGGTCGGCCTGGGCCGACTCGGCCGCGAGCAAGTCATCGGCGGTCACATGATCGCCCGGCTCCAGCCAGGGCATCCCCCGCACCCTCGGGATGTCGAGCAGCAGGCCGCGGCCGGCGATCCCCTGGCTGACGACGTCGATGGAGAGCTCGGCCGCTCCCGTGGCGGTGGCGGTGTCGTCGGCTACGCCGTTGTAGAGCGTTCCGTCGAAGAGCACGTGGCACAGCGCGTCCATGTGACTGTCGGCGTCGCCGTGGATGTTCAGCGCCAGGCGGTCGGTGGCGAAGGAGAGCCCGGAAGCCCGCTCGGGGCCCTCCGCCGAGTGCGCCATCTGGTGCACGGCGGGATCCGGGTTATCGGCCGCCGGGCCTTGTATCGGCGCGGCGAGCGACACCGTGCGGCCGACCCGGACGTCGCCGGCCGCCGCTACCACGTCCGACATCGTGATGTTGTTGAGCGCGCCCCGGCGGTCGGCCGGCACCCACGCTGACGCGCGCCGCAGCCGCTCGCGCAGCGCCCGGAACTCGGCCTCGCTCATCGCGAAATCGCTCATCCGGCCAGCGTCGCCCGTCGGCCGCCGGACGTCATCATCTAAACCGGGTGAGCCGGCCGAGACGGTGAGCCGGCCGAAGCGGGCGAACTCCATTTCACCCCGGGAGGATGGCGCGACCATTGCCAGGCCGTGGTCGGCTCGGATTACTAGGACCGTGAGGAGCGGATAGATAATGGCAGCTAACCAGATCGACGCGCTTGTCATCTTCGGCGCCACCGGCGACCTAGCCAAGCTGGAGACCTTCCCCGCGCTGGTGGGCCTGGTCAAGCGGGGCGTCCTCAACGTCCCGGTGATCGGGGTCGCCAAGAGCGGCTGGGGGCTCGAGCAGTTCCGCGACTACGCGACCGCGTCCCTCAAGCTCAACGGGATGGATACCGCCGACCCGGCGGCGGTCAAGATGCTGAGCCTGCTGCGCTACGTGGACGGGGATCTCGGCGACGACGCCACCTACAAGGCCATGTCCGATGAGATCGGCAGCGGCGAGCACGTGCTGTTCTATCTGGAAGTGCCGCCGGTCCTGTTCGGCCGGATCGCGCAGGGGATCGCGGGCGCGAGCCGCGCGCGGGGCGCCCGGGTCATGGTGGAGAAGCCCTTCGGGACCGATCTGGCCAGCTCAAAGAAGCTCAACGAGATCATGCACGAGCACTTCGCGGAAGAGGCGATCTTCCGGGTTGACGACTGGCTGGCGTTCGACCCGGTGGAGAACGTCCTGTTCGCGCGCTTCGCCAACTCGGTGATCGAGCCGCTGCTCAACCGCACCTACGTGGACAACATCCAGATCACGATGGCGGAGCAGTTCAACGTCTCGGACCGGGGCCGGTTCTACGACCGGACCGGGGCGATCAGGGACGTGCTGCAGAACCATATGCTCCAGGTGCTCGCCACCGTGCTGGCCGAGCCGCCGAGCGGGTCGGGCCTGGCCGCCTGGCCGGACGCCAAGCACACGGTCGTGCACGCGCTCAACCCGCTGACCCCCCAGAACACGGTGCGCGGACAGTACGACGGCTATCTGCAGGTCGACGGCGTCGACCCCAAGTCGACCGTCGAGTCCTACGTCGCGGTCCGGCTCAGCGCCAACAGCTGGCGGTGGTCCGGGGTGCCGATCCTGATCCGGGCCGGGAAGTGCCTGCCGGTCACCACCACCGAGATCGCGATCACGTTCAAGCAGCCGCCGCACGACGTGTTCGGTATCGAGCCGATCGGACCCGCGGACATGCTCACGTTCCGGATCTGGCCCGAGACGGGGGTCAACCTCACGCTGCAGGGCAAGAAGCCGGGGGCCGGCTGGGAACCGCTGGCCGAGAACCTCTCGTTCGCAGTGGAGCCAGGATCGGACATTCGTCCCTATGACCGGCTGATCGGCGCCGCGCTTGACGGGGACCGGTGGCTGTTCGCCCGCCAGGACACCGTGGAAGCCATGTGGACGATCGTCGACCCGATCCTGGGCGACGCCACCGCGGTGCATCCCTACGCCCAGGGCAGCTGGGGTCCCAAGGAAGCGGACCGGCTGCTGACCGGGCGGATCGCCTGGCATGACCCGGCCGGCTGAGCGGGAGGAGCCCGCCATGACTGAGAGCGCCGAGCACCGAGGCGGCCAAGGCCCGCGCCGGGTGGTGATCGTCGGCGGCGGGTTCGGCGGGCTGTTCGCCGCCCGCGCGCTGCGCCGCGCCCCGGTGGAGGTGACCCTCGTTGACCGGGCTTACCACCACCTGTTCCAGCCACTGCTCTACCAGTGCGCGACCGGCATCCTGTCCGAGGGGCAGATCGCCGCGCCGTTGCGCAGCGTGCTCAAGAAGCACAGGAACGTCAAGGTCCTGTTGGCCGAGGCGACCGGCATCGACGTCGCCGCCCGGCGGCTGAAGGCCGTGCGCCCCACCGGCGATCCGATCGAGCTCGGCTACGACGACCTCATCGTCGCCGCCGGGATGCGGCAGTCTTACTTCGGGCACGACGAGTTCGCCCCGATCGCGCCCGGCATGAAGACGCTCGCCGACGTGCTGACCATCCGCCGTCGCGTCTTCGGCGCGTTCGAGATGGCCGAGACCACCGAAGATCCCGCCCAGCGGCGGCACTGGCTGACGTTCGCCCTCGTCGGCGCGGGCCCGACCGGCGTCGAGCTGGCCGGGCAGATCCGCGAGCTCGCGACCAAGACGCTGCGGGCCGAGTACCGGCGGGCCAAGCCGGAGGACGCGCGGGTGCTGTTGTTCGACGGCGGCACCGTCCCGCTGGCCACCTTCGGCCCCAAGCTGTCGGCCAAGGTCGGCAAGACCCTGGCCAAGCTCGGGGTCGAGATGCACATGGGCTCGATCGTGACCGACATCGACATGAACGGCCTGGCCGTCCGCGATCACGACGGCACCGTCACTCGGTACGAGGCCGGCACCGTGCTGTGGACCGCCGGGGTGGAGGCGCCTGCCTTCGCGAAGGCGCTGGCGGACGCGACCGGGGCCGAACACGACCGGGCGGGCCGCATCGTCGTGCAGCCGGATCTGACCATCCCCGGCCACCCGGAGATCTCCGTCATCGGCGATCTGATGAGCCTCGACAAGCTCCCCGGGGTCGCGGAAGTCGCCATGCAGGGCGGCCTCTACGCCGGGCACCGCATCCGGCGCGAGGCCGAGGGACGCGGAACGGGCAAGCCGTTCCGGTACCACGACCTCGGCTCGGCCGCCTACATCTCCCGCGGTAAAGCCGTCATGTCGGCCGGGCCGATGCAGATCAGCGGCTTCGCCGGCTGGGTCGGCTGGCTGTTCATTCACATCGCTTTCCTGACCGGATACCGCAACCGCCTCGGCGCCATCCTGACCTGGTGGACCGCCTTCACCCGCGACCGCCGCCGGGAGCGTGCCTTCACCTCCAGCCAGGTCGGTGTGGTCGCCGATATCTACGCGCCGATCATTCCGGGCCAGCGGCCTGGCGGCGAACCGGTGCCAGATCCCGGCGCGCCCGCGCCGTCACCGGACCGCACCGGGACCTGAACCGCGTCGGCCCGGCGGCGCGAACCTGCTGCGGGCGCGGAGGTCGGCCACGATCTCGGCCGGGGCGGCGGCCGGGGAGCCGGCGTTGTGCGGAGGCTGCGGGTCGTACTCGATGGCCAGCTGGAATCGCTGCGCCATGCCCGCTCCGCCGATCCGGTCGGCCAGCGCCAGGGCCATGTCGATGCCGGCCGACACGCCCGCGGCGGTGGCGTACTTGCCGTCGAAGACGTAGCGCTCCCGCAGCGGCTTGGCCCCGAGCCTGGCCAGCTCGTCCATCGCCAGCCAGTTCGTCGTCGCCTGACGCCCGTCGAGCAGTCCGGCCCCGGCCAGGATGAGGGAGCCGGTGCAGACGGAGGTGGTCCAGGTGCTGGTCTGGTCGGCCGCGACGAGCCAGTCGCGGAGCAGGCTGCCTTCCATCTGACTGGCCTGGCCCGGGCCGCCGGGGACGAGGATGATGTCGGGGTGCGGGACGTCGGCGAACGAGGCTTTGGCACCGATGGTGAGCACGCCGGACTCGTCGGTGACATCGCGCGGCCGTTCGGCCAGGAAGACGGTCGTGGCGCCCGGCAGCTGGACGAGCACCTGGAAGGGGCCCACCGCGTCGAGGGCGGTGAAGCGGTCGAACAGGGGGATGGCGATCAGCATGACGCTCCTGTTTGCTGTTGTCGGTTCTTAGCTGGCTGTGGTGGTCGGGCGGAATCGGCGGCGGTACTCGGCCGGGCTGACGCCGAGGGCGCGGACGAAGGCGCGGCGCATCGCCTCGGGGGTGCCGTAGCCGCAGGCGCGGGCGGCCTGCTCGACACCCCCGCCGGTGTCCTCCAGGTGGCGGCGCGCGGCCTCCAGCCGGGCCAGGTCGACGTACCGGCCGGGCGGAAGGCCGGTCTCGGCGGCGAAGGCGCGGGCGAACTGGCGCGGCGACAGGCTGGCCCGTTCGGC
>Ga0335075_10005767_pt1 | contig 19157 bp, 19 predicted proteins | sample Lox_Sample_24_FD_206723 | JGI IMG/M metagenome (GOLD analysis project Ga0335075, IMG submission 206723) | Soil microbial communities from Loxahatchee National Wildlife Refuge, Florida, United States - Lox_Sample_2.4 | ecosystem: Environmental > Terrestrial > Soil > Wetlands | place: USA... | reverse complement strand
TAACTCACCGGGAAACTTAGGGGAACCGCATGACGCGTCCGCTCACGATTGCGTGACGCCAATTGGAATGGCGCGGAGGGGTGGGTCTCCGCGCCTTTCGGGCGTTCCTCAAGGTGGCTGGCGGGCTTCAGTGCGGGCGATGATCCTGCGCATGGGTGGCGCGGAGACCATCAAGACCGTGTTTGGCAATCGCATGCTGCCAGGACAGGAATTCTTCGACTGACAGACTGTAGCGATCACAGGCTTCTTCGAGGCTGATCAGGCCGCCCTGAACGGCGGCAACAACCTCTGCCTTGCGGCGGGTCACCCAGCGCGTTGTTTCGCGCTTCGGCAGATCCGCCAGTGTCAGCGTCCGTCCGTCGGGTCCGATAACGACATCGCCAACAATTCTTCCATCACGTCCCATTGTTCTCGTTCTCCGTTTCGTTACCCCGTGTAACCCCACGCGCAGAGAACTCGGGCGATTGGATATGTTTCCAATGGAACCGGCGGCTTTGGCGCAACTGCCTAACCAATCGCCACCGGCTTCAGGACAATGAGATTAAAACCGTGCGGAGGCGCGATTTGCGGGCGCCGCGCCGGGGCGGTATGACCCAATAACGCACAAACGGGCTTTTCGGATGAACCTGCGCGACATACTTCCCTACCTCGGGCCGATACTCATTGTGATCCTGATCGGCCGGCGCATGCTTCGCGCGCAGAAACCCACGCGCATCCGCCCGCATCTTCTATGGATACAGCCGGCGATCCTTCTCGCCGGCATGGTCTTGCTGCTGGGAATGACGAAGGTTCAAACCTCTCCCCTTGCAATTGCGATCTTCGTTGGCGCCGCGGTCGCGGGGGGGGTCGTTGGATATTTCCGCGCGCTGCATCAGGAATTCTCGATCGATGCCGAAACCGGCAACGTCATGAGCAAGGCGACGCCGCTGGGCAGCATGCTGTTCCTCGGAATTTTCCTCGTCCGCTATGCGATGAACTACATGATGAAGGGCGGGCAGCAGGCCGACATGGCCCATCCGCCGAGCCCGACAGTCCTGCTCTACACCGACGCGATGCTGTTCTTCGCCTTTGCGATGGTCGCGGCGACGGCGTTCGAGGTATATCGGCGAACCCGGCCCGTCGTGGCACAGCACAAGGCCGGGCAGGGGATGGGGGGCTGAAGCGCACGCATGGTGTCGTCCCAAATCGACCCGCAGGCCAGACTCAACGCGATGCTCCGCTGGGGCGTTGCGTTGTCCATCGTCTGGTTGGCGGGCATCGGTTCTCTCATCGCGCTCTATCTGGGTGTTCGTGCGCAGCGCATGATCGCCGTAGACCCGAACCTTCACGGAAGCGGGCGCGCCCGGTGGTGCATTGTCGTGGGCGCGATCGGTGTTGTTCTGTTCGGCACACTCCTGGTGGTGGGCGTCCTCACGCCGCACTCGGTCTGACCCGCAGCCCGGCCCGCCCTTGCCCTGACGGGGCATGGTGTATAATGTCCGCCGCCTTCTGGTGCTCTGGACTTGGAATTGGCCGAGTCGCGCCGACTAACCAACTGAATTCATAAGGATTCTCATGGCACGCGTGACCGTTGAAGATTGTGTCGACAAGATTCCGAACCGCTTCGACCTGGTTCTGATGTCCGGTTTCCGGGCGCGCCAGCTCTCCGGCGGTGCGGAGACGCTCGTCGATCGCGACCGCGACAAGAATCCCGTCGTGGCACTGCGCGAGATCGCCGGCAAGAACCTGAAGCCCGACGAGATCAAGGAAGAGTACATCCGTTCGCTGCAGAAGCATGCCGAAGTGGACGAGCCGGAGGAGGTCCGCGAGGCGTCCGACGACCGCGAGGATCCCGCGCACCGCCAGGTCACCGAGGAAGAGTTGCTCCGTGCGCTCACCTCCGAAGCCCAGCGCCGCGCCGAGCCGCAGCCGGAACCGGAAGCGGATTACGAAGAGTAAGCCCATATTCCGTAGAGTTCGGGAAAGGCGGTCCGGTGGGCCGCCTTTTTCTTTGGCGGGATCCGGAGTCCGGACTCAGCGAATCGCACCAAACCCACAAATCAGCTATATATATTGCAAATGAGCGCTTCGACGCGTCCCGACGAAACCTTGGTCGGGGAGCAGGGTGGGATTCACTCTGCCGTCCCCCCGGTCGAGCACGCGTCCACGCCAAAGCCCAATCGCAAGCTGATGCGGCAAACCGTGCTGGTCGACCGGGTCAGGGCGTACGACCCCGACGCCGACGAAGCGCTGCTGAACAAGGCCTATGTCTATGCGATGCAGGCGCACGGAAAGCAGTTCCGGGCCTCGGGTGATCCCTATTTCGCCCACCCCCTCGAAGTCGCCGCGATCCTGACCGACCTGAAGCTCGACACCGCGACGATCATCACCGCCCTGCTGCACGACACGGTCGAAGACACACTCGTCACGCTCGATGACATCAAGGAAAATTTCGGAGACGAGATTGCGGGCCTCGTCGATGGCGTCACCAAGCTGTCGCAGCTTGAACTCTTCAGCGAGCGCACGAAGCAGGCGGAGAATTTCCGCAAGCTGATGCTGGCGATGTCGAACGATATCCGCGTGCTCCTGGTGAAACTCGCCGACCGCCTGCACAACATGCGCACGCTGGGCTTCATCCCGAAGCCGGAGAAGCGCCGCCGCATCGCGCAGGAAACCGTCGACATCTACGCGCCGCTCGCCGGCCGCATCGGCATGCAGAACATGCGCGAGGAACTCGAAGACCTCGCCTTCGCGGAGATGCAGCCCGAAGCGCGCGCCACGATCGTCACGCGCATCGCGCAATTGGAAGATTCGAGCGTCGATCGCGTCACGCGCATCGCCGATCAGATCAAGCGCAAGCTGGCCGAACGGAATCTGAATGCGTGGGTCAATGGCCGTGCAAAGCGCCCTTACTCGATCTGGCGCAAGCTGAAGGACAAGCAGCTCAATTTCGAGCGGCTCTCCGACGTTCTGGGCTTCCGGGTGATCGTGGCGACGACGGAAGATTGTTATCGCGCGCTCGGCGTGCTGCACACCAACTGGCAGATGGTGCCGGAGCGGTTCAAGGATTTCATCTCGACGCCGAAAGCCAATGGCTACCGCTCCATCCACACCACGGTGATCGGGCCGGAGCGCCAACGCGTCGAAGTCCAGATCCGCACGCAGGAGATGCACGACATCGCCGAGCGCGGCGTGGCGGCGCATTGGCGCTATCGCGAGCATCTGCCCGCAAAGGACAGTGGCGAGGCGAGCGCGCTGGAATGGCTGCGCGACATGGTCGAGTTGCTGGAGCGCGGCGACAGTGCCGAGGACTTCCTGGAGAACTCGCGCCTCAACATGTACCAGGATCAGGTCTTCGCGTTCACGCCGAAGGGCGACCTGATCGCATTGCCGCGTGGCGCCACGCCGATCGACTTCGCCTATGCGGTGCACACCGACCTCGGCCACCACACTGTCGGCGCGAAGATCAACGGCGCGCATGTGCCGCTGCACACGCCGCTGCGCAACGGCGACCAGATCGACATCATCACGACGAAGGAGCAGACGCCTTCGCCCTTGTGGGAGCAGTTCGTCGTCACCGGCCGCGCGCGCGCCGAGATCCGCCGCTTCCTGCGCCATGCCCAGCGCGACGAGCATGTGAAGTTCGGACGGCAGATTCTTGAGAAGGTGTTTGTCGACGAAGGGTATGAGCTGACCGAGAAAGCCATCGGCGGCGTTGCCAAGAAACTGCATCTCGCGAAGGCCGAGGACGTTTACGCGGAAGTCGGCCGCAGCGCCCTGCGCGGGCACGAAGTGCTTGAAGCGGTGTATCCCGAATTCAAGCGCGATCCGGAGAAGCGCAAGCAGGCCGCGTTCAGCGAACCGAAGACGAAACGCAAGCCGCTTTCCATTCACGGCCTGAAGGAAGGCATCTCCTATCACCTCGGCCAGTGCTGCCATCCGCTGCCGGGCGACCGCATCGTCGGCCTGTTGACGCCGGGCGAGGGCGTGGTGATCCACACCGTCGACTGCGAAGAGCTCGAGCGCGCCGAAACCGGCATGGAAGACTGGCTCGATGTCACCTGGGGCAGTCACGCCGCCGAGGCCGGCCCGAGCGTCGCGCGCGTGCGCGTGCGCACCAAAAACGTGCCGGGCTCTCTCGCCGCCGTGATGACCGTGATCGCCAACAATGGCGGCAATATATTCAACCTCAAGGTCACCGAGCGAAACCCGCTGTTTTTCGAATTCATGGTCGATATCGAGGTGCGCGACGTGGCGCATTTGCAGAACATCCTCGGCGCGCTACGCGTGAGTGCCTCGGTCGAATCGGTCGACCGCGTGCGCGACAGGGAAATCGGCGGATGACGAACGAACAGGTTCTGGCAAACAAACTCATAGAGATCTGAGAGCCATGCCAACTCATCTGCAGCCGCAGCTAGGGGCGATTTTCCTGCTTATAGCCTTCGGATACGCAGCGGCGAGCATCTATCGTCCTCATGGGACTGATCTGCCGCGGGTTCAGCAGAAAGAGTTAGACAAGAGGCGTTTATTATTTGGTCTGGGAGCTTTGTTATTTCTTGTCCAGCCGATCTATGTCTCGATTGTGCTTCATGTTTCGCCCTATCCCGCGCGACCGCCGTGGCTGTTAGATTTGATGTTTGCGTTGATCAGCCCCGTGGTAGGAGCTGTCCTGATGGCGTGGGCATGGTTCCTTCATGCCAAGTATGAGCGGAGCAAAATGTGAAGACTGATCAGGTTTTGGCGGAGTTCAAAAAGGCCGGAGCGTTGCTTGAAGGCCATTTCATCCTGTCGAGCGGTTTGCATTCCGACACCTTTCTGCAGAAGGCGCTGGTGTTTCAGGATGCCAAGCGCACCGCGAAGCTGTGCAAGGCGCTGGCCGCGAAAGTGCGCGAAGAAGTGAAGACGAACTTCACCGCCATTGTCTCGCCCGCGGTGGGCGGCATCGTGCCGGGCTACGAAATGGGACGCCAGCTCGGTCTGCCTGCCATGTATGTGGAGCGCGTCGACGGCAAGTTTGAGCTCCGTCGCAACTTCAAGCTCGAAAAGAACCAGCCGGTGCTGATGGTCGAAGACATCGTCTCGACCGGCGTCTCGTCGCGCGAATGTCTGGAAGCGATCCGCGCTGCCGGCGGCAAGCCCGTCGCGGCCGCCTGCCTGATCGACCGCTCAGGCGGCAAGGCAAAGGTTGGCGTGAAACTCGTCGCGCTCGCGTCGATGAAGGTGCCGGCATGGCCCGCCGACAAACTCCCGCCGCATCTGCGCAATACCCCCGCCGTGAAGCCGGGTAGCAGAGGATTGGCGTGAGGAGCTATAGAGCCTTTGTGCTGTGGACGAGAGCCAAAGCGAGCCGATTTATATTGATATGGGGCGTAGTTTTTTTTGGCGGCATAACTTTCGTTTGGAGCCTTCTCGATCGATCAAGTGAAGGATTGCCAATAGCTTTGAACGCCGGTCTGCATCTTTTCATGGGTTTGATGTGGGGCTGGCTTATGTGGCTGTTCTTGAATTGGCTCATCAAGCGGCGGAAGGTTCAGCAATGACCAAACTCCGCCTCGGCGTGAACATCGATCATGTGGCCACGATCCGGAATGCACGTGGCGGTGCGTTTCCGGATCCGGTGCGCGCGGCGAAGCTGGCGGCGGAGTCCGGTGCGGATGGGATCACAGCGCATCTGCGCGAGGACCGGCGGCACATTTCCGATGCGGACATCGAAAGGCTGAGCCGAGAGATCAATCTGCCGCTCAATTTTGAAATGGCGGCGACCGATGAAATGCTCGCGATCGCGTTGAAGGCGCGGCCGCACGCCGCCTGCATCGTTCCGGAAAAGCGCGAGGAGCGCACGACCGAAGGCGGCATCGATGCGGCAGGGCTGCACAACCGGCTTTCGCCGCTCGTGCGTCAGCTCAGCGATGCGAACGTGCGTGTGTCGTTGTTCATCGAAGCGAACAAGCGTCAGCTTGATGCGGCGAAGGCGCTTGGCGCACCGGTGGTCGAACTTCACACCGGCGCGTATTGCGACACGACCGGCGCGGAACGTGAGAAACATCTGAACGCGATCCGTGAGTATGCCGCCTATGGCGCATCGCTCGGTCTCGAAATTCATGCGGGCCACGGTCTGACGTACGACACGGTGAAACCCATCGCGGCGATCCCGGAAATCCGCGAACTGAACATCGGGCACTTCCTCGTCGGCGCGGCTATCTTCATCGGGCTGGAAGCGTCGATCCGTGAGATGCGCCGCTTGATGGATGAGGCACGCCAATGATCCTTGGTCTCGGTTCCGATCTGATCGACATCCGCCGCATCGAGAAATCGATCGAACGCTTCGGTGCGCGGTTCATCGACCGCATCTACACCGACGTTGAGAAAGCGAAGTCCGACAAACGCGCGCAACGCGCCGCATCCTACGCCAAGCGCTTTGCCGCCAAGGAGGCCTGCGCCAAGGCGCTCGGAACCGGGCTCAATCGTGGCGTCTATTGGCGCGACATGGGCGTGGTGAACCTGCCGGGCGGCAAGCCGACGATGAGACTCACGGGCGGGGCGCTGGCGCGGCTCAATGCCATCACGCCCGCGGGTTACGCCGCCGTCATCGACCTCAGCATCACCGACGATTTTCCGCTCGCCCAGGCCATTGTGATCATTTCGGCGATTGCGAAGGCGCCTTAAGCACTTAAGTAAGAGCAGGCTTTTGCCTTGACCTTGTGGGGGCAAACCGCTTCTGTCCCCGCCATCCATGACACATGAGCCCGAAATGTCCGATGTGAGCGCCCCCGGCGACGAGTCCAACGAGCCCGCGGCCGATCCGGCAACGCCTGCCGTGCAGCAGGACGAGGGCACGCACGCGCCGGAAGTTCCGGTCGACAGCCCGCTCGGTCATGCAGCGGCCGAAGAAACCGAGAGCGAAGGTCCGGCAGAGGAAATTCGTGAAGCTGAGCCTGTGGCTCCTGCGAAGCCCAAGCCGAATCTTGTGGCGCGTGGAAAAACCGCAAAGCCGACCGAAGGCGAAAGCTGGCTCGAGACCGTCAAGACGATTTTCTACGCGTTGCTCATCGCGGTTGTGATCCGCACCTTCTTCTTCCAGCCGTTCAACATTCCATCGGCGTCGATGGAGAACACGCTTCTCGTCGGCGACTATCTGTTCGTCGAGAAATTTGCATACGGCTACAGCCGCAACTCGTTTCCGTTCCGCGGCTGGCCGGTCGGCGATCTGTTCCATGGCCGCCTGTTCGGGCGTGCGCCGGCGCGCGGCGACGTCGTCGTGTTCAAGATGCCGAACGCGAACTCGCCCGACTACATGGAAGACTTCATCAAGCGCGTGATGGGCCTTCCCGGCGATCATATCCAGATGCTGAACGGTCAGGTCTTCATCAACGGCAAAGCCGTTCCGAAAGTGCGCGTTGCCGACTACGTCGGCCCCGATGAGTACGGCGTCGTGCGCAACGTTGCGCGCTACAAGGAAACGCTGCCGGAAGGGAAGAGCTACTACGTGCTGGACCTGACTCCGGACAGCGGAGAGGACAATACGCAGGTCTTCACGGTCCCGCCGGGCCACTACTTCATGATGGGCGATAACCGCGACAACTCAAACGACAGCCGCCTGGATGTGGGTTTCGTGCCCGCCGAAGACCTTGTCGGCAAGGCCGAATTCCGGTTCTTTTCCATCGATGAAACCGCGATCTGGTACGAGCCCTGGACTTGGCCGGGCGCCATCCGCTTCAGCCGCATGTTCACCGGCATTGACTGATCTCGAAACCCGCCTCGGTCACAAATTCAAGGACCCGTCCCTGCTCGCGCGCGCGTTGACGCATTCGAGCGCGAACGCCGCCGCATCGAATGAGCGCCTGGAGTTTCTCGGCGACCGCGTGCTCGGCCTCGTCGTCGCGGAGAAACTTGCGGTGCGATACCCGCAGGATGCCGAAGGTGCGCTGACGATGAAGCTGCACGCGCTGGTGCGTCGCGAAGCGTGCGCGAAAGCCGGTGAAACCGTGGGGCTCGGTGCGCATATCAATGCAAGCGGCGCGGCGCTGAACACGCAGATCATGGCCGATGCCTGTGAAGCGGTGATCGCGGCACTCTATCTCGATGGCGGCCTCGATGTCGCGCGCCGCTTCATCGAAACGCACTGGTCGGACCAGGTTGCCGCACTCGGCGGAGACATGCGCGATGCGAAATCGTCGCTGCAGGAATGGTCGCAGGGGCAGAAGACCAATCCGTCGATGCCGATGTATCGTGTCGTACGGCGCGAAGGTCCCGATCATGCGCCTCAGTTCGACGTTGAGGTCAGCGTGACCGGTCATGGCCCTGTCATCGGCTCCGGCGGGTCGAAGCGCGAAGCGGAACAGAACGCGGCAAGGGCGATGTTGAACAAGTTGGATATGGCATGACCACACGTTGCGGCTTTGCCGCGATCATCGGCGCACCGAACGCGGGCAAATCGACTCTGGTGAACCAGCTTGTCGGCACCAAGGTCGCAATCGTGTCGCCCAAGGTGCAGACCACGCGCATGCCGGTGCGCGGCGTGGCGATGCGCGGTGAGACGCAGATCGTATTCGTCGATACGCCCGGCATCTTCAAGCCGAAGCGCCGTCTCGATCGGGCGATGGTGACGTCTGCCTGGGCCGGCGCGAACGACGCCGACGCCATCGTGCTGATCGTCGATGCGCCGGAGCTTGTGGCGCAACCGGACGGGCTCGCCGCACGCGACACCTATGCGATCATCGAGAAGCTGAAAGAGAACAAGGCGAAGGCCGCGCTGGTTCTCAACAAGATCGACGGTATGAAGCGCACTGATCTTTTGCCGCTGATCGAAAAGCTGAAAGACGAAGCTATCTTCGAAGAAATCTTCGTTATCTCCGCACTCAAGGGTGACAGCGTCGAGGACGTTGCGAACTGGTGCGTCGCGAAGATGCCGGAAAGCCCGTGGCTGTTCCCGGAAGATCAGGCGGGCGACATCACCTCGCGCCTGCTCGCCGCCGAGATCACGCGCGAAAAAATCTATCTGCGCCTGCACGACGAGCTCCCCTATGCCTCGACGGTCGAGACCGAGAAGTGGGAAGAGCGCAAGGACGGCTCGGTCAAGATCGATCAGATCATCTATGTCCAGCGCGACGGGCAGAAGGCCATCGTCCTAGGCAAGGGCGGCGCCACGATCAAAAAGATCGGCGAACTTGCACGCACGGAGCTCGAGGAAATCTTCGGTCGCCGCGTGCATCTCTTCCTGTTCGTGAAGGTGAGCGAAGACTGGGCCGAAAAGCGCGAGCACTACATCGAGATGGGCCTCGAGTTCCCGGAAGGATAATCTCCCGCGATGGAATGGTCTGACGACGCCATCGTGCTTTCGGTGAAGCCACTGGGCGAGAGCGGCGCGGTGGTCGAGGCGCTGACGCGCAACTATGGCCGTCACGCCGGCCTGGTGCGCGGTGGTGCGTCACGGCGGATGAAGCCGATCCTTCAACCCGGCAACACATTGCATGTCCATTGGCGCGCGCGGTTGAGCGAGCATCTGGGAAGCTTCGCCGTCGAACTCGCGCGCGCACGGGCCGGCAATCTGATGGACGCGCGCGAGTCACTGATCGGGCTCAACGCGTTCCACGCGGTCGCGAGTACATCGCTCCCGGAGCGCGAAGCGCATGCGCAGGTTTTCGAGGCAGGGCAAATATTGCTCGATGCGATGATGGAAGACGGCCTCGACCATTGGGGCCCGCTCTATGTGCGGTGGGAGTCCGGGCTGCTCGACGCACTCGGCTTCGGTCTGGACCTCTCTGAATGCGCCGCGACTGGCGCGGCGGATGACCTTATCTATGTCTCGCCGCGGTCGGGCCGTGCGGTCTCGCGATCGGCAGGGGCGATCTACAAGGAGCGGCTGTTCGCGCTGCCGGCTTTCCTGCTCGGTTCCCAGAACGCGATCACGCCGGACGACATCCGCGCAGGCTTGCGGCTGACCGAATATTTCCTGCACGAGCGCGTCTGGGCGCCACACAACCGCGAAATTCCTGCCGCGCGGCTGCGTCTGGATGAGTTGGCGCAACAGACAGCCGAATCAAATAAAACCTGATCCGTCATGGCCGCCCAGGTGGCGGCCATCCATTTTCCAGAGGCCGCAGGCCTGAGTTCATGGATGGCCGGGACCAGCCCGGCCATGACGAGTGGAGAGAGTATGGCCGACATCAAAGAAGACATCCGTCCCGAACAGCTCAGCGACGCGCTGGCGCAGCGTTATCTCGCTTACGCGCTCTCCACGATCACGCAGCGTGCGCTGCCGGATGTGCGTGACGGCTTGAAGCCCGTGCATCGCCGCATCCTGTTTGGGATGCAGCGTCTGCGGCTCGATCCCGACGCCGCGTTCAAGAAGTCGGCGAAGGTTGTCGGCGACGTGATGGGTTCGTTCCATCCGCATGGCGACCAGGCGATCTACGACGCGATGGTGCGCCTCGCGCAGGATTTCTCGGTCCGTTATCCATTGATCGAAGGCCAGGGCAATTTCGGCAATGTCGACGGCGATAATCCCGCCGCGATGCGCTACACCGAAAGCCGTCTCACGGAGATGGCGCAACAGCTTCTCGAAGGTCTGGACGAAGACGCCATCGATATGCGCCCGACCTATGACGGGTCGGACGAGGAGCCGGTGGTTCTTCCCGCCGCGTTCCCCAATCTGCTCGCGAACGGATCGAGCGGCATCGCGGTCGGCATGGCGACGTCGATCCCGCCGCACAATCTCGGCGAACTGTGTGCTGCGACCATCGCGCTGATCGAAAACCCGAACGTGCAAGACCGCACGCTGTTCAAGCATGTGCGCGGACCGGATTTCCCGACGGGCGGCATTCTGGTCGATGACGCGGCGACAATTGCCGAGGCCTACAAGACCGGGCGCGGCGCGTTCCGCGTGCGCGCGCGGTGGAAGAAGGAAGAGGGCGCGCGGGGCATGTACCAGCTCGTCGTCACCGAGATTCCATATCAGGTCCAGAAGTCGAAGTTGATCGAACGCATCGCCGAATTGCTGGAGCAGAAAAAGCTGCCGCTGCTCGACGACGTTCACGACGAATCCGCAGAAGACATTCGCATCGTGTTGACGCCCAAAACGCGCACAGTCGAGCCGGAAATCCTGATGGAGCAGCTGTTCCGTCAGACCGATCTGGAAAGCCGCATCTCGCTGAACATGAACGTTCTCGACAAGGGCGTCGTGCCGCGGGTCATGAGCCTGCGCGACGTGCTCACCGCGTTCATCGATCATCGCGGCGAGGTGTTGGAACGGCGTTCGAAGCATCGTCTCGAAAAGATCGCGACGCGCCTTGAGGTCCTCGAAGGCTATCTCGCGGTCTATCTGAACCTCGACAGGGTCATCAAAATTATCCGCACCGAGGATGAGCCGAAGCCGAAGCTGATGCAGGCGTTCAAGCTCACCGAGAACCAGGCCGACGCGATCCTGAACATGCGGCTGCGCAGTTTGCGCCGGCTCGAGGAAATGGAAATCCGCAAGGAGCACGCGTCGCTCACCGCAGAGCAGAAGGATCTGAAGAAACTGCTCGGCTCGCAGAAGCTGCGTTCCGAACGTCTCGTCGATGAGATGAAGGCGATCGACGCGAAGTTCGGCCTCAAAACCGCGCTGGGCAAACGCCGCACCGAAATCGCCGAGGCCAAGCTGGTTGCCAAGATGGAGGCGATGGCGGAAGAGGTCGCAACCCTCGAGACCGCGGTCGAGAAAGAGCCGATCACCATCGTGCTCTCCGACAAGCTCTGGCTGCGCAGCTTCAAAGGCCACGCCGAGGAGAACGACAGCGTCAAATACCGCGAGGGCGACCGCGGCAAGTTCTGGATCCACGTGCAGACGACCGATCAGCTGATGCTGTTCTCGACCGATGGCCGGTTCTACACGCTCGATTGCTCGAAGCTGCCGGGCGGCCGCGGCAATGGCGAGGCGATCCGCAGCTTCATCGATCTTCCGCCCGAAGCCAGCATCGTCACCGCCTTCGCGCATGTTCCGGGCCGCAAGCTGTTGCTGGCATCGACCTCGGGCCACGGCTTCATCACCAACGAGGACGAAGCCGTCGCCATGACCAAGAACGGCAAACGCGTGATGAACGTGAAGACCGGCGCGGAGGCGACTGTGTGCCGCTTCGTCGATGGCGATTCCATCGCCGTCGTCGGCGAGAACCGCAAGATGGTGATCTTCGATCTCGCCGATCTTCCGGAAATGGCGCGCGGGCAGGGCAACTATCTGCAACGCTACAAGGACGGCGGCCTGCTCGACGCCACGACCTTCACCTGGAAAGAAGGCCTGAAAGACGAGAACAATCGCGAGTTCTCCTCATCCGAGCTGAAGGAATGGCGCGGCGCCCGTGCACAAGCCGGCCGTCTCGTGCCACGAGGCTGGGCGAAGAGTGGAAAGTTCGCGTAGCACTTGGACGTGCCACAATGGATCAAGGATGTTTGCTCTAGTTCCAATTTTTTCCACCCTCCTTGGAGCCGTTTTGGGTGGCTTCTTTGGCTTTCTGTTTCAAACACGACAAAGGCGATCTGATCTGCTTACTGTATCGAATGTTCTCGCGATTGAAATTGAGTCAATTCAAAACACGCTACTTTACGTGCGTTTTGTTCTGCCTCTTGAATTTGAACTCGATGCAGTAAATGACCAACTTCGCGTTGCTACGTATTCGCTAAAGCTGTCTGCCGGACAAACACGGTTCTTCGATGGGAATATCGCCGCTTTAGGCCGATTGGGGCCGCAGCATTCTGAAAGTGTTGTACGCTTCTATCTTGAGTTGGCTCAGATCAATGTGGCCGCAGAAAATGTAAATCTGGCACTGAAATCCCTAGGTGCTGCCCTCGAAAAATCAAAGGGGGGTGCAGCTACCGACGCCGAAATTCAGAAGATCGTAAATTGGTACGGGGTAAACTGGAATCTGTACCTAAATCATCTGGAGGCGGCGATTGATCGGGCAAATGTATTTCTTGGAGTGTTCGGGAAGCATTTGGAACATGACAATGTTCGTGAATCTATGTTGAAAAATTACGCGCAGAAGCGAGGTGGAAGTCGCTTTCCTGAGCCGAAGGATGGATGGCTCTAACTAGCCCCTTTTTATTATTTGCCCGTAAAGGAAGGGAGCCTCATGAGTTTTTCTGATATTGCCTACGCGGCCGACGGCCCGCTCGGCGTCATCACGCTTAACCTGCCGCACTACAAGAACGCGCAGGGTTATCGGATGCTCGATGAGATCGATGCGGCGTTCGATCTGGCGCGCGCCGACAAGGCGGTGCGCGTCGTGATCATTCGCGGCAGCGGCGGGAATTTCTCGTCGGGCCACGATCTCGGCACGCCGGAAGCAAAAGAATACCGCCGCAACCTCGGCGCCGCGCCGGGAATCGAGACCTACGACGAATTCCGCAAATACAATTTCGATCTGCTGTTGAAGTGGCGGAATTTCGAGAAGCCGACCATCGCGATGGTCGAGGGCTACTGCATCTATGCCGGCTGGATGCTGGCCGCTTGTTGCGACATCGTTTTCGCGGCGGAGGACGTGCAATTTCTCGCGGGCTTTGTCGAGTACATGTCGATCCCGTGGGACATCGGCATCCGCCGCGCGAAGGAACTGTGCTTCGAAAGCCGGTTCATCGGCGCGCGCGAGGCTGCGGATTATGGCTTCGTCAACCGCGTGCTCGCTCCGGCCGATCTTGAGCGCGAGACCTACGCGTTTGCGCGCCGTGTCGCGGAGAACACGCCGGGTGCGCTGCGTTACGCGAAGCTGCAGATGAACAAGGCGCAGGACGCGCAGGGCTTTAGCCGCGCAGTCGAAGATTCGTTCGGCGATTATGTGGCGATGATGACGACCTTGGCCGACGAGCAGCGCGTCGAAGGCGGTCTCCGGCTCACGACCGTCGATCTTGCCGTCAAGGGCCGCAAGGGCCAACGCTTCGGCCAGAAGGGCTGACCAACGTCGCGCGCCACGCGATTTTGCGTTTTGCCGCTTTCAGTCTAGCGTTTCGGCAACGAGAACAAATCGAAGGGTCGGGCGTGCCAGAGAACCAACAGGCCAAGGGCTTCACCCCGGCCTACAGCAATTACGTGCTTTTCGTTCTGACGCTGACCTATGTCGTCAATTATCTCGACCGCCAAATCCTCGGCATCCTGCTGCCCTACATCCAAAAAGAATTCACGATGGATGATTTCCAGGCGGGATTGCTGTCCGGCACCGTCTTCGCGGTCATCTACGCCACGTTGAGCATTCCGCTGGCGACGCTCGCCGACCGGATGAGCCGCCGCAATCTCATCGCCGCATCGCTCGCGACGTTCAGCCTGATGACGGTTCTGTCCGGATACACAAGACAGATCTGGCAGCTGCTCCTCACGCGCTTCTTCACCGGCGTGGGTGAGGCAGGCACTGGCCCCGCGATCAATTCGATGATCGCCGATCTCTATCCGCCGCAGAGACGTGCCGGTGCGCTCGCGTTCTATTCCGCGGGCCTCAACATCGGTCTTCTGTTCGGGTTCTTCGGCGGCGGCTGGATGCTGCAGCATTTCGGCTGGCGTTCGGCGTTCATCGCGTCCGGCGCGCCCGGTCTGCTTCTGGTGTTCCTGCTGCTCGGTACCGTTCGCGAGCCGATGCGTGGCGCAGCAGACCATCTCACCGATATGTCCGACGCGCCGCGTCTTTGGGACGTCGCCCGTTTCATCTGGACGCAGCCCTCGTTCCGCTGGATTGCGCTCGGCTGCTCGCTATCCGCATTCGGCGGTTATGCCAACCTCTACTTCGTTCCGAAGTTTCTCATCGTCTCGCACCATTTGACGCCGATCCAGGTCGGCGTGCTGCTGTCGCTGCTCACCGGCGTGCTCGGCGCGGTCGGCACGTTTCTCTCCGGCGTCATCGCCGACCGCATGGGCAAGCGCGACGTCCGCTGGTACATGTATGTGCCGATCATTTCCGTGTTCATCGCGGTGCCGTTCGGCCCGGTCTTCTTTCTCTATCCCGGCACCGCCATCGCGCTGTGCGCCGCCACGGTGCCGTCGCTGATGGGCGCGACCTATCTCGGGCCGTCCTACGCGATGGCGCAGGGCATGGTGCCACTGCGCATGCGTGCGCAAACAATAGGCATCCTGCTTTTCATCCTGAACATGATCGCTCTGGGGCTCGGCCCGGCGACAGTCGGCTACCTCAGCGTGCTTTTGAAACCCACGTTCGGCGCGGATTCGCTGCGCTATGCCCTGATGGCCGGCGTGTGTACGTCACTGGTCAGCACGCTTTGCTACTGGCGCGCGACCCGGACGCTCAAGGCGGATCTGGCGCGCGGCAGCTTCACAGGACCGAAAAATTAACAAATTACCGTTGCGGAGCCCGGTTGGCCGGGTGATGCTGTTAACCTCGACACGTCCCGAAACGGGACGGTCGGCCCGGGTTTGGGTTAGGGTAGTGGCGCGAGCGGACCGTCGATGAAATCGAGTGCCCTGAACACGTTAAGCGCCATCTACCTGCTGAGCGCCTCGGCCTTCGGCGTCGCGATCGCTTTGCAGCGCAACCCGCCTCTCGCCAACGCGACCTATCGTACCGGCGCCGCTCTATGGTCTGCCATCGATGAGAACGCGGTGAAGCCTGCCGGCAACCAGCTCGTCGCGTGGGATCGACAATTGTTCGATGCCATCGATCCACCGGTGCGGATCGCCGTGACGCATGTGAGGCACGCACCGAAGATCGCGCACGCGAAATCGAAGCCGGTTCACGTCGCGCGGACGACGCCGAAGCCGGTTGTCGTCGCGCGGCAGATTCCGAAGACGGTCGAGCCTGTATCGCCGCCGCCAACGCTGCGTCCCGAGATCGCTGAACCGCAACGTGTCGCGAAAGCGATCGAGGCGCCTGCGAAGCCGACCATGACGCTTGTGCCTTCGCAGACTTCGCCCGCGCAGACCGCAGCGGCGAATGCGCCGCGTCCCGACCTGACGGCCCCGAGCCCGGCCGAACTCACGCGCGTGATGCTGCGGCTGAAGGACAGCCTCACCAGCGAGATGCTGCAGAACTTCTCGCTGTTCCTCTATGTGAGCAAGGCGGACAGCGGCCCGCTCGCGCAGCGCATGTATGTGTTCAAGAAGCAGGGCAGCGGCGATCTCAGTCTGCTCTACAACTGGCCGGTGTCGACGGGCCGCGAGCTTGTCGAGTTCGCGCCGAACGGTCAGCGCGCGCCGAGCTTCACGCCGCAGGGCTATTACGAACTCGATCCCGACCGCATGTACAAGCACCACATGTCGGGCCAGTGGCAGACGCCGATGCCCTACGCGATGTTCTTCAGCTGGGAAGTCGGCGGGCGCCAGACCGGTCTCGCGATCCACAGCGCGACGGGCGAGGACATCGCCCAGCTCGGCAAGCGCGCGAGTGCTGGCTGCGTGCGTCTGTCGCCGGAGAATGCGGCCGCGCTCTTCAATCTGATCCGCACGCAATACAAAGGCCTCGCGCCGCGCTTCGCCATCGATCGCCGCACTGCGACGATGAGCAACCAAGGTCTGCTGATGCACGACGCGCAGGGCAATGTGCAGATGGCGGAAGGCTACAAGGTTCTCGTCTTCATCGAGAATTACGGTGGCAACAACGTCGTCGCGGCGGTGTTCTAATCACCAGTGCCCGGTCAGAAACCAGAACAGAAATACGACCGGTAGCGGCACACCCAGCAATATGAACAGACAAGAGCGCATCGGTTCCCCGCGATCCGTTTGCTCGGATATGGGGGCTGCGCGGCGGCTTCCAAGGCCGCGCGCACGGCTTCGTGATCAGGCGCGGCGGATTTCGTAGAGCGCGATCGCTGCGGCGTTGGAGACGTTGAGGCTTTCCATCGCGCCGTCGATCGGCACATAGGCCGCGACGTCGCAATTCTCGCGCACAAGCCTGCGAATGCCGGAGCCTTCAGAGCCCATCACCAGCGCCACATCGCCGGGCGGCATCACGTCCTTCAAGGCGCCGTCGCCATCACCCGCAAGCGCCACGCGCCAGAACTCGCGCTCCTGCAATTCCTCCAGCGCGCGGGAGATGTTGACGACCTGGATATACGGAATGATGTCCAGCGCGCCGGATGCGGCCTTCGCAAGCGCGCCGGATTCCGGTGGCGCGTGACGATCCTGCACGACGACGGCGGTGACGCCGAACGCGGCCGCCGTGCGCAGGATTGCGCCGGTGTTCTGAGGGTCGGAAATCTGGTCGAGGACGACGACGATGCGGCGCTTGTCCGACGGCATGTCCAGAACATCGCCGAGATCGCGGCGGGGCAGGGGATCGCATTGCAGCGCCACGCCCTGATGCACCGCGCCTTCGGGAAGCAGTTTGGAGACGGCGCCACCTTCGGCGATCTCCTGCCGAACCTTGCCCAGGAGCTTGGGACCGATTTCTTCCGCGGCCCGCTTGGTCAGAACGATGCGTTTCGATTTCCGGGCAGGGTTTGCCAAAGCCTCCCTTACGGCATGAAGGCCATAGAGCCAGAGCCCTTCGCCCCCTCTGGAATCGGGTTTCGGGTAGAAATGGCGGCGGTCGGGTCTGGTCATTCGGGGGGCTTATAGGGTGGCGGGTTCCCCTGCAAGGCGCGGGGTTTTTCTTGCCTTCGCCGCGGCCTTGGGATTAGCCTTTGTCCATAGAGGGTCGTGGGGCCAGATTCGGGGCTTTTCCGCGGTAATATTCTATTGACACCCTGTTCCAAGATCACCATAACCCCCGATCCGCAACCAGCTTTTTCGGGAGAATTCTCCACGTTCGGCCGTCCTGTTCGAGCGTAAGTTAACCCGTTGATCTGATTGAGAAAAGGTTTCCGGGGGAGTGTCCCGAGTGGCAAAGGGGGCGGACTGTAAATCCGCTGCTTTCAGCTTCGTTGGTTCGAGTCCAACCTCCCCCACCAGTCTTCGCTGCGCAGCAGTGAAGACTGCCCGGCATAGCCCGCAGGGCGACGACGGGCTGAGTTTGAAAGCGCAGCTTCGCCTGGCAAGCCAGTCGAAGGAGAGAAAGAAGGAAGTCGAATTAGGCGGGTGTAGCTCAATGGTAGAGCAACAGCCTTCCAAGCTGATGACGAGGGTTCGATTCCCTTCACCCGCTCCAGTCTTCGCTGCGCAGCAGTGAAGACTGCCCGGCATAGCCCGAAGGGCGACGACGGGCTGAGAATCGGTTCGCGCCGCTTCGCCTGGCAAGCCGGGCAGGGCGGCAAGAAAACGAAAGAGTACCTATATCCGCGAACGCGGAAATGAAGAACGAAGGACAAGGTTATGGCGAAGGCAAAATTTGAGCGGACGAAGCCGCACTGCAACATCGGCACGATCGGTCACGTTGACCATGGCAAGACGTCGCTGACGGCGGCGATCACGAAGGTGCTTGCGGAGTCTGGCGGCGCGACGTTCACGGCGTACGACCAGATCGACAAGGCGCCGGAAGAGAAGGCGCGTGGCATCACCATCTCGACGGCCCACGTCGAGTACGAGACCGCGAACCGCCACTACGCCCACGTCGACTGCCCCGGCCACGCCGACTACGTGAAGAACATGATCACGGGTGCGGCGCAGATGGACGGCGCGATCCTGGTGGTGTCGGCGGCCGACGGCCCGATGCCGCAGACCCGCGAGCACATCCTGCTTGCGCGTCAGGTCGGCGTGCCGGCGCTGGTCGTGTTCCTGAACAAGTGCGACATGGTCGACGATCCGGAGCTCTTGGATCTGGTCGAGATGGAAGTGCGCGAGCTCTTGTCGTCGTACAGCTTCCCGGGCGACGACATTCCGATCATCCGCGGTTCTGCGCTGATGGCGCTGGAAGACAAGGAGCCGAAGCTCGGCAAGGAAGCTGTGCTGGCGCTGATGAAGGCGGTGGACGAGAACATCCCGCAGCCGGAGCGTCCGATCGACAAGCCGTTCCTGATGCCGATCGAAGACGTGTTCTCGATCTCGGGCCGCGGCACGGTTGTGACGGGTCGCGTCGAGCGCGGCATCGTCAAGGTGGGCGAGACGGTTGAGATCATCGGCATCCGTCCGACGTCGTCGACGACGGTCACGGGCGTTGAGATGTTCCGCAAGCTGCTCGATCAGGGCCAGGCGGGCGACAACATCGGTGCGCTCTTGCGCGGTGTCGACCGCGAAGGTGTCGAGCGCGGCCAGGTTCTGGCCAAGCCCGGTTCGGTCACGCCGCACACGACGTTCAAGGCGGAAGTGTACATCCTGACGAAGGACGAGGGCG
>Ga0335075_10005766_pt1 | contig 19160 bp, 18 predicted proteins | sample Lox_Sample_24_FD_206723 | JGI IMG/M metagenome (GOLD analysis project Ga0335075, IMG submission 206723) | Soil microbial communities from Loxahatchee National Wildlife Refuge, Florida, United States - Lox_Sample_2.4 | ecosystem: Environmental > Terrestrial > Soil > Wetlands | place: USA... | reverse complement strand
CGGGTTCGGCCGTGGCGTGCCGCGCGGCCGGGCGCGTCCGACGAGTCAGGCGCGGGCGCGCTGCCTGCCGGCGGCGCGCGCCCGCCAGCGGCCGTCGTCGAAACCAACCTCGATCGGGTGCTGGAAGGCGGCGGACACGTGCTCAGAAGTGATAGCGTCCGCGGCCGGCCCAGCGGACACGACCCGGCCGTCCGCGAGCAGCAGCGCGTGGGTGGTGGAGGACGGCAGTTCCTCCAGGTGGTGGGTGACCAGCACCGACGCCACGTCCGGGTGGGTCTGCGTGAGCAGGTCGATGGACTCGAGCAGTTGCTCCCGCGCCGCGATATCGAGGCCGGTCGACGGCTCGTCGAGCAGGATCAGCCGCGGCTCGCAGACCAGCGCCCGGGCGATGAGCACGCGGCCGCGCTCGCCCTGGGACAGGACGTTCCACCGGAAGGCCGCCTTCGCGCCGAGGCCAAGCGACTCGATCAGGTCTTCCGCCCGGCCGGCCTCCTCGGGCGCCGGCCGCCAGCGCGGTGCCATCTCGATCGTGCCGGTGAGACCGGTCAGCACGATGTCGCGCACCGTCAGCGGTGAGCGCAGCGGGTGACGGGGGTTCACGTGACCGATCGCCCGGCGCAGCGCCTGCAGCTCCACCCGCCCGAGTTGCTTTCCGAGCACGCGCACGGTCCCCGAGGTCGGGTGGGTGACCGCGCCGCAGAATCCAAGGAGGGTGCTCTTGCCCGCGCCGTTCGGCCCGAGCATGGCCCAGTGCTCGCCGGCCCGCACCGTGAAGCTGACGCCGCGAATGATCTCGCTGCCGTCCCGGCGGTAGGTGACGTCCGCAAGCTCGAGCACAGGCGGCGCCGCGAACGTTTGCACATCCATCAGGGCGATCGCTACCTGCCAGTCGCGTTGGCGTCAGAAGGGGAACATGAAAATCCTAAGTGACCGCTGTGCCCCGGCAGTCCCGCCGGTCACGTGATCCGTGCCTCATCGGGGGAGCGGGCGAACTCGGCGCGCCCGCCCGCGCCCTCCGCCCCCCTGCGCCCCGTACGCCCCCGGCGCGCTCACGAGCGGACGATGTGCGCCCGCACCCGCGTCCCGTCCTCACTGGTCCAGCCCTTGTCCGCGGCGTACGCGAGCATCCCGTCGAATGCCGCGCCCCAGGACGGCGAGCCGTCGCCAGCGGCGCGCAGGGCGCCCGCGTCGAGCCATGCGTGGTCGCCGTCAACGGTGCCGAGCCCGACGGCGGCCAGGGCCGCGGCGGCCGCGTCATCGCCCACGCCACGGAACTCGGCGTGGAGTTGCCGCAGGTTCCCGGGATCTTCGACCGAGGCGCGGGTTTCGCTGTCACTTCCAGACACCAGCACGAACACGGCAGGCGGGTTCCTTCCACGCGTCCACGGGCACGGTCAGCGTCGGCCGCGACGGCGGAATGGCCGTGGCCGCCGCATGGGTTACCGTACTGACAGTGGCCTACCCATAGGGAGATCCCATGACCCGGACCGTGAAGATTCCGGACGCCAGCCACCCGATTACCATCCGTCCCACGAGTGCACGGGTCACCGTGCGGGTCGGTGACACCGTCGTCGCCCAGACCGACAACGCGCTGTCCCTCGCCGAGTCGACGTACCCGGTCGTGCAGTACATCCCGCTCGCCGACGTTGACCAGGCGCTGCTTGAGCGCACCACCACCCAGAGCTACTGCCCCTACAAGGGCGACGCCAGCTACTACACCGTCAAGTCCCCCGACGGCAGCACCGAGGCCGACGTCATCTGGACCTACGAGCGCCCGTACCCGTCGGTCGCGGAGATCGCCGGCCACGTGGCCTTCTACCCGGACCGCGCCGAGATCACGGTCGAGCCGGCCTAACCGGCGCGCGCCGAGATCCACGGTGCTTGTACCTGTTTGACCCTGAGCCTCCTGTCCCTAGTCCGCCGTGCGAGTGCCGGCCCACGGTGCCGAGCCCAAGATCCTGGATCGTTGTGCACGCCATCGCGACCTCATCGATCCAACATCTTTTCTGCCACGAACTTCAGTAGGCCAGCCCTTCCCGGAAATCGATGGCGCGCAGGGCCCGGCCGACTGTGACCGGTCGAGCCTGCCGCGCTAATGCGATCTTGGTGTGTTTATCCGGATAAATCCGGCAGGCCCGGCAGGCCCGGCAGGACCGGCCGGCCCGGCCAGCGCCCGCGGATCCGCCAGGTGCTAGCTAGGAGCAGAGCACGACCCGCTTGCCGTCGGGGGCGGCCAGGACGGCGTGCAAGGCCGGCTGTCCGGCGCGCTCGACCGGCACGTCCAGCTCAAGCGCGCGCAGCCGGGCGGTCACGACCTCGGGGTCCGGCGCGAACAGGAGGAACTCCGCGAGCCTCAGGCCCGCGGGAGCGCCAGTGGCGGGGTGAACGCCTCCGCACCAGTCGATGAGGAATGGCAGGATGCCAGCCACCGGAGAGCGGGAAGTGCTGGTCATCCGCCAGGAGAGCTCACTGCCGTCCGGGGTTCGCCTGCGGCTGCCGGCGATGTCGCCGTAGTCGTACCCGGCCGCCTGGGCATCCCGCACGGCGGCGTCCAGGTCGGCCGGCGCTACGGCCCATCCGCGCAGCGCGGGCGCGGTCAGTCCGTCCATGCCGAACGGCAGGGGCTTCATCGCGCCTGCCTGTGCTGGATCCGGCGCGATGATCTCCAGGTACGTCCGCTCACCGAGGGCTAGCAGCGCGTTGTGCGTCCCGAGTCCAGGGTGCTGGCCGCCTGACGCCGCACGGACACCCGTCGCGCTGGCGATCTCCTCGACAGCCGCGTCGAGGTCCGGGCACGCGTACACCAGGTGATCGACGGTGCCATTCATGGCTGAGCTCCTGTCCTTACAAAGGTGCCGGCACAGCTGGCAAGCAGGCGGCCGGAGGCCGCGTCAGACAGTTCCGCGGCCGCACGGCCGAGACGCTTCCCGGCCTGCACGACCGTGCCCCGGACAAGCAGCGCGCCGACCGGGGCGGGGCGCACGAAGTCCACCCGGAGGTCGACCGTGCTCCAGTCGGTGCCGGTCGCGTTGATGAGCGCGAAGGTCGCGGCGGTATCCAGGAGCGCGGACACCGCGCCGCCGTGCAGGAACTGCCCCCCGTCCGCGCCGGCGTGCTCTTCGCCTGGTGCGGCCTCGAACGCGAGCCCCGCCTCGTCGGCGGTGACGACCGTCAACCGCAGCCCCCGGTGCACCGGGGAAGAATCCACCAGACCCTGCAGCTCGCTAGCCAGCATCGGGGACCACCACCACCTTGCCGACCGCGCGCCGCTCCTCGAGTTCCGCGACCGCCTCGCCGACCCGTGACAGCGGGTAGACCCGGTGAATGACGGGTGTCAGTTCCCCCTCACGGACCTGGCGGGCCAGCTCGACGAGGTCGTCGCGGCTCCAGCCGTCCGAGCCAAGGATGGAGAGCTCACGGGTCCACACGTACCGCAGGTCGGTCTCCGCGAGGAAGCCGGTGCTCGCGCCGCAGGTGACCAGCCGGCCGCCGCGGCGCAGGGCGCGAACCGACTGCCGCCAGGTGTCCGCGCCTAGGTAGTCCACGACGACGTCCGCCCCTGTGCGCCCAGTGAGCTCCCACACCCGCGCGCCGAAGTCCCCGTCAGAGCTGTCCACCAGCTCGGCGGCGCCGAGCGCGGCGAGCTGGTCAAGCTTGGCGCGCGAGGACGAGCAGGCGATGACGCGGGCACCCGTCGCCGTGCCCAGCTGGATACAGGCGACGCCGACGCCGCCTGCCGCGCCGAGCACGACCACGGTTTCTCCCGCCCTGACCCGGGCGCGATCGCCGAGCATGCGGCGCGCGGTTCCGTACGCGATCGGCAGTGCGGCATAGACGGGGGCGTCTGCCTCGGGCGCGTCAAGCGGTATGGCGTTGGCGGCGGGCGCGACGACGTACTCGGCGAGCCCGCCGGGCAGGTCCTCGCCGAGTGCCTTGCGGCTCACCGAGGGATCGAGCAGGACGAACGTCCCTACGGGTGGTGTCTGGACACCGTCCCCGAGGGCATCGACGATCCCGGCGATGTCACCGCCAGGCACGTGCGGCAGTTCTAGGTTCACCCCGGGCATACCGCGCCTGACGAAGACATCAAGCATGTTCAGGGCGCAGGCGAGCACCCGCACCCGGATCCAGCCGGGCGGCGGCTCGGGGATCGCGGACCAGCCGTACTCCAGGCGCTCCGGGCCGCCGTGCTCTGTGACCAGGGCGGCGCGCATGCGGCTCATGCTGACACCAGCGCGTGAGCGCGTTCCTGCAGCAGTGCTCGGTCGACCTTGCCGGTGCCGGCGAGCGGCAGCTCATCGACGAACTCGATCACCCGCGGATAGGCGTAATGCGGGCCAACGCCATGGAAGAACTCGGTGAGTTCCGCGGCAGAAGCGGCGCCCGGCTCGCTGAGCACGACGAACGCGACGGGAACCGCGCCCTTGACCGGGTGGCTGCCCCCGATCACCGCGACGTCCCGCACCGCCGGATGGCGCAACAACAATTGCTCGACCTCCTTCGGATAGACGTTCTCGCCGCCCACGTTGATGAGGTCATCGGTGCGGCCGAGAAAGTAGTAGTAGCCGTCGGCATCTCTTCGCATCAGGTCACGGGTGGCGAGCCAGCCGTCACGGATGCGTTCAGCGGTAACCTCGGGGAGGCGGTGGTAACCGGGCGTCACCCCCGGGTTGCGCACCCAGAGTTCGCCCGCCTCTCCTGTTCCCACCTCGGTGACCCCGTCCGGTGCCCTGAGCTGCACCTCGCAGCCGGGGATCGGCAGGCCGAGCGAGCCAAGTTTATTGATGCCCCACCGAGGTGCGAGCAGCACGTCAGGGCCACCCTCGGTGAGGCCGTAGCCTTCCGCGATCGGCGCACAGAAGACGCGCTCGAAGTCCTCAAGCAGATCCACGGTGACCGGCGCGGACCCCGCCGTGGCGAAGCGCACGGACGTGACGTCGCAGCGGCTGAGCTCCTCGGTCTCGTTCAGTAGCATCCGGTACATGGCGGGCACGCCGCTGAGGTACGTGATGCGGTACCGGTCGATCGCGCGCAGCATGGCCGGCGGGTCGAAGCCGGGCAGCACGGCGCAGGCCCCGCCCGCCAGCAGTACCGCCTTGAGCGTCATCGCCGCGTTCTTGTGGAACAGCGGGGCGGCAAGCAGCGCCCGCTCGGTCTCGTCGAACAGGTAGACCTTCCGGACCATGTCGGCGCACCAGATCTGGCCGCGATGGGTCAACGGCACGCCCTTCGGCCTGCCGGTGGAGCCGGAGGTATACGGCTGCATGCACGGCGCGTCCGGATCGTGCGGCCGATGCGGATCGCCAAACGGCTCCGCCTCCTGCAGCTCGTCGGGTCCGGACACAAAGAGCCCAGGGCTCGCCAGCGCCTCCGCGCGCACCTGCTCTGACGGTCCGGCCATGACCCCTTCGCAGCCGGCGTCGCGCAGGACGTAGCCAAGCGTCTCGTCGTTCTGCCGGGCGTTCAGCGGCACCGCGACGGCGCCGGCCCGCATGATGCCAAGGAGCGCCTCGACGTAGCGGACATCGTTGTGCCAGAGCAGGGCGACCCGGCTCCCCGCGGCGACGCCCCGGCCGGCCAGCCATCCGGCCACCCGGTCGGCCCGCTCGTCAAGCTCCGCGTAGCTGAAGACCGTGTCATCTTGCATCAGCGCGGGACGGTCCCGGCCAAGCAGGAGCGCGTCCCTTGTCAGGTATCCGAGATGGTCAAGCTGGGTCACCAGCGCGCTCCTGTCCGTCTTCCTTGAGGGCGATCGCCGCCATGATCTCGGCGGCAGTCGCGATGCGGGCGTAACCGCGGCGCAGGGTGGCCAGTTCGGCTTCATGCAGCCGCGGGTCGTCGGTGCTGTTGCAGTCTGACCCGAAGACCACGTCGAACCCGCGCCAGAACGCCTCTCGCGCGGTCGCCCCGCAGCAGTAGTTGGTCATCGTGCCGGTGATCACTACCGTGCTGACGCCCAGTCCGCGCAGCACGCTCTCCAACGGCGTCTGGTGGAAACCCGTGTAGCTGTGCTTGAGTATCACCAGCTCGTCCTCGCCGGGAGCGAGCTCATGCCACATGGCCACACTCCGCATGATCTGGCCGTCGTATTCCGCGACGCCGGATCCGATCGGCACCCGGGTCTCCGCGAGCGGAAAGTTCAGCCCGCGAAGGCCTACCTCGTAGGCGAGGTAGATGACTGGTGCCCCGGCGGCGCGGAACGCGTGCCGCACCTCGCGGATCAGCGGCGCCTGCGCGGTCGCGTCCGGTATCCAATACGGCGTCCACTGCGGGCGGACGAACTCGTCGATCATGTCCACGATGAGCAGCGCCGTGCGGCCGGGCACGACGCGCATGTCCGCCTCCCCGTGCGCATATTCGCGAGCCGCCCGCGCGCTGATGTCCGCCGCGGTGAAGGTGCCAAGCGGCCTGGTCATGGTGTCTCCTCGGCGCTACCGGAGCTCAGCGTGCGCAGCATGGCGGCATAGGCGGCCCGGCCGCTCCGTGCGTTGGCCGAGGGCGTTCCGCCGAGCGCGAGCCGCTCCCCGGCCTGGGCGTGCCTGACGGTCGTCACCGAGGCCGGAAGCACGGGCGGCAGGAACCGGTGGCCGGCCCCCGGCAAGACGACGTGCTCCTGGCGCGCGCCGCCGGCGCGGCTGCGCAGCGAGGAGGCGGCTAGCTCGCCGAATAGCGCCGAAGGCCAGACCTCGTCATTCGTCCCCGAGATGAGCAGCACACGGGACCTGCACTCCTGCAGCGGCATCGTGGCGGCGCGCACCCGCTGCCAGTCGTGCAGGTGACGCAGGTACGTGGGGGTGCACACGATGGCACCGTCCCGCCACTCAAGCGTTCCGCCGTCGTGCGCCAGGTAGGTGATCGCGCGGCCGTCCACCCGCCAGGCGGGCACGTCGGAAAGCCAGCCGTCGGCGCCCCGCCTGATGCCAGCGTGGACCACGCCGCTCGGCACGAACGCGATCACCGGATCCGCGCCGAAGTGCAGCCCAAGCAGGAGCGCGAGCTCGCCACCGCGCGACCTGCCCGCCACCGCGACGGGGCCGGGCGCCGCCGATGGCTGCGCGCCGAGCCAGCGCAGCGCACGGCCGAAATACTCAAGCTCGATATCGACGAGCTCATCGGGGAGTCCAGGCGCCGCGAAATACGGCAGCGCAAGCGCGAGACAGCCGTGCCCAGCCAGATAGGCCGCCAACGGCTCGTTGGCGTCACCGCCGGAGCCGCCGACCACGAGCACGGGCCGGAAAGGACCGTCACCGGGCGGGGTGAACAGCGTGCCCGCGAACTCCGGCTGCTGGATCGCGCGCCGCACCGTTACCTGCGCGATCCGCTCGATCGTGACCGTCGCGGTCCGCGTCGGCTGTGTGCCCACGGGCCCGCAGGTCAGCTCGATGTCCAGCGGCTCAAGGCCGCCAAGCAGATGGCTCGCCTCGGCCTCGGCTTGACGCTCAGGCGCCAGGGACCAGAGCAACCCGTTGGCGTCGGCGCCGCGGTAGCTGCCGCGCAACGGGGCCGCCACCGCCACCCGGACCGTGCCCGCCTCGTCCGCAGCGAAGTCGGCACCGCTTGACCAGCGCAGGCCGTCCGGCGCTCGCAGCGCGGCGGCGACGGTGACGACGTTCCCCGGCCGCAGGCCGCCGATCGTGAGGTCAAGGTCACCGTCGAGGGTCAGCCGTTCAGCGACGTCGATGATCATTCGCTGCTCCACAGCCGTCCCGCGGTCGCAAGCAGATGCGGGCGCCGGATCGCAAGCTCGGCGAGCAGCGCGAGCCCGATCACCACCCACGCGCCGACGGCGTAGACGGCATAATCGAACGGGTTCGCCGGCAGCGGCCAGACGCTCGTGTACAGCGGGAACGCGACGATGATGATCGACGCGGCCGGCAGCACCAGGTGCGCGATGACGCGGAACGACGCCCGCTCCCGGCGAAGCATGAAGACGGGTAGCGCGATCGACGCCAGGATGTAGGCGATCAGGGCGCCAATCGACAGCACGGTCGCGAGGAACAGGAAGGCGTTGAACGGGCCGAGCCAGAAACCCAGGCCAAGGCCGATAGCGAGCGTCAGCGCCACCTGCAGCAGCAGCGCCGCCGACGGGACAGCGCGCCGCCTGGAGACCGTGCCGAGAAGAGGCGGCAGCACGTGCTCCCGGCCCATCGACAGCCACAGCCGGGAGGAAGCGTTCAGCCCCGCTAGCCCGCAGGCGAACATGGAAACCCAGGCGCCGATGTCCACCGTGAGGCCAAGGCCGCTGCCCCAGAACTGGTTCGCCACCGTGTTCCACGGCAGCGGGTTGCTCGCGATGCCCGCGATGCCCTTGCTGCCGAGCCCGAGAACGCCCGCGTAGCCGGTGACGACGAAGAACAGGCCGCACAGCACCACGGACAGGTAGAGCACCTTAGGCAGGCTCCGGCGTGGCGCGGACGTCTCTTCCGCGCCGGTGACGGCTCCCTCGAAGCCAAGGAACGCGGTGATACCGAGGATCCAGGCCAGCCGCACGCCGTGCCAGCCGGTGGAACCCGGGGTGAAGGGGGCGGCGGTCCAGTGCGACGGGCCGAGTCGCAGCAGCACGGTCAGCGCCAGCGCGAGCAGCGCGCCAAGCTCATAGATGAGGAAGATGATGTCGGTCCGCAGCGACGGCTTGATGCCGCGAAAGGCCAGCCAGGCGGCACCGCCAAGCGCGATGAGGAAGATCAGCCACCACGGCACGTTCACGCTGAACGTGGTCTCTAGGTAGCTGCTGACCTGGTAAGACGGGTAGACAAGTGCGAACGCGGTGATCGCGCCGTAGTCCGCCATCAGCATCCAGCCGGCCATGAAGCCGGCCCGCGCGCCGAGCCCCTGGGAGACGAACGTGTAGAACAGGCCGGCGCTCGGGACGCGCCCGGCGAACTGGGCGACCGTGTTGACCATGGTGAGCATGGCCACCCAGGAAAGCACTAGCGAAAGCACCAGGGCGGGCCCGGCGATTGAGCCGAGCGTGCTCAAGTTGAAGAACGCCCCGGCTCCTGGACCTACCAGCGCCATCGCCAGGACCAGCAAGCTCAGTGAGCCGAGTTGGCCACCCTTGAGCCTCGATCGCGCCGCCGTTCCCGACGTACCCTCGTCGACCGACACGCCGTCCGCCGCCTGTGCCATATGCCACCCCTTCACCCTGCTTGCCGTGAGAGGCTAGCATGTTCAATAGAGTGTCAGCCTGTCAAGACATTTTGTACTATCTCGACTGGTTGGCTAGGTATTTCCATTGTGTGCTTCGATCGCACGATCGAAGACGATGCTCGCAGTGACCGGCGGAGGCGCTCAGCAGTGAACGATCCTGGCCAGATCCGTCTCGCGGACTCCGTCTACGCGCACGTGAAAGCCCGCATCCTGCTCGGGCAGGCACGTCCGGGCGACGTCATCGCCGCACACGCCCTCGCCCAAGAGCTTTCCGTCAGCCGCACCCCCGTGCACGAGGCGCTCAAGCGGCTCGTCGGCGAGGGCTACCTGGAGTCCCTGCCGCGCATCGGCTACACGGTGACGCCGGTCGACATCGACGAGATCCGTGACCTGTTTCAGGTCCGGATCCGGCTGGAAGCGCTCTCGGCGGAACTCGCCGCGCGGGCGTGGACGGATGAGCACGCGCTGGCGTTCGACGCCGCTAACCAGGCGGCGCAACTGCGCCACCATGAGCTGCTGACGGCGGGCTCGCTTTCTGAACTGGCGGAGTTCCTCCACGACGAGCACCGCCGGTTCCACGGCATGATCGGTCGCGTCGGCGGCAACCGGCGGCTAGAGCGACTGATCTCGGAACTTCAGGACGAGACGCAACGATTCTGGTCGCTGCTGCCCGCGGACCAGCTGACCGGCAAGGTGTTCCTCGCCGACGGCGCGCACCAGGCGATAATCGATGCCATTGCCACGAAGGACCCGGCGCGGGCGCGAGCGGCCGTGGTGGCGCACCTGCGCGAGGGGGTCCGCGCGATGCTTGAGGCGATCGTGCCGGAGGAACCACCAGCCGACGACCTGGGAGCGTGATCCGCATCCGGGCGCTAGGCCGAGCCGGCGCGGCCGGCCGCGGATGCAGGCATCGGACGCCTAGCGGTCGAGCCGGCCAGGCAGCACGGCGTGCACCCGGCAGGCGGTAGGTCACGTCAAACCCGGCGTCGCGGGCCTGCCGCACGAGCTCGCCGACCACGTCGAGCCCGCAGGCGCCAGTGCGGCCGGGCGCCAGCGCGGCCCGCGCCGCGCCCGGGGGCAAAGATCTTGGATCGTTGTGCCCGCGATAGCGGCATCATCGATCCGCGATCTTTCCGCCGACCCCGTCGGCGCCGGATAACAGCAAGAAGCGCGCAGCGCCGCCTGCGCGCAGCGCCCGTCGGCGGCGCCGCGCCCGCCAGCGCGCAGCGCCCGGTAACGCCGCGGGCCGGCGGCTGGTGCTAGATCAGCGCGCCCAGCGGGTTCTCCAGCCGGGCGGTGAACGCGGCGAGCCAGCGGGCCGCGAGCGCCCCGTCGATCGCGCGGTGGTCGACCGAGAGCGTGCAGCGCATGACCGTGGCCACCCGGACCTCGCCGTCCACGGCCACCGGCTGGGCCCTGGCCGCGCCGACCGCGAGGATCCCCGACTGCGGCGGGTTGATGATCGCGGAGAACTCCACGGTCCCGTACATGCCCAGGTTCGAGACCGCGAACGTCCCGCCCTCGAGCTCGTGCTGCAGCAGCTTCCTGTCCCTGGCCCGCCGCGCGAGCGCCGCTGACTCGGTGGCGATCGCCGACAGCCGCTTGCCCTCCACCCCGCGCAGCACGGGCGTCACGAGCCCGGCCTCGGTCGCGACCGCTATCGATATGTCGACAGTTCGATGGGCGATCAGGCCCTCGTCGGTCCAGGTCACGTTGGCCTCCGGCACGTCGCGGAACGCCGCCGCGGCCGCCGCGATCACGAAGTCGTTGACCGACACCTTCACGGAAGACGCCTCGTTGACCCGCGCGCGCAGCGCGAGCAGTTCGTCCACCACCGGCTCGGCCGCCAGGTAGAAGTGCGGGATCGTCGCCTTCGAATCCGTCAGCCGCCGCGCGATCGCGCGGCGCATCGGCGTATGCGGAATGAGCGTGCCGTCGGCCGCGCCGGTCCCGCCGCCAGCGGTCGGCGCCCCGGCAGAAGGAGCATTATCCCGAACGATTGCGGGCTCCTCGGGGCCGCGCCCCGCCGCCTCACCGGGCGCGGCGGGCCGCGCGGTAGCGCTTGCCGGGGCCTGGGCCCGTCCCGCCGCCAGAAAGCGCTCCAGGTCACGCCGCACGATCCGGCCGCTCGGCCCGGTGCCCGCCAGCCGTGCGAGGTCGATGCCGCGCTCCCCGGCGAGCTTGCGCACCAGCGGGCTGGCGAAGATCCGCTCGCCGGCCGCGGGTGCCTGGTGCCCGTTCGTCCCGCGCACGGCGGCGACGGCCGGGCCGGATCCCGCCGGCGGCGCGGGGGCGAAGGCCCCGGGTGCCGTCGCCACCGGCGCGCCGGGCGCGCCTCCCGTGCTCCCCGCGCCCGTGCCTCCCTGGCCCCCACCTTCCGCGCTGTGGGCGTCGGCCGTGAGTGACGGCGCTGGTCCCGTGGCCTCGGGCGGGGCGGCCGCTGAGGTACCCGCTGACGTGGCCGCGCCCCGGCCGCCGAGGGCCGCGTCGATGTCCGCGTCGGTCTCGCCGGCGGCGACCAGCACCGCGATCGGGTCGCCGATCTCGCCCGGGTCGCCCTCGGCGAGCACGAGTCGCCCGACGACGCCGGCCTGCTCGGCCGCGTACTCGACGAGCGCCTTCTCGGTCTCGATCTCCGCGAGCGGCGTGCCAGCGGCGACCGTGTCGCCCAGCGCGACCAGCCAGCGCGCGATCACGGCCTCGGCGGCGCCTGCCAGCACCGACGGCATCCGCACGACGGTCGCCATCAGCGGGCCGCCTTCCCTGACCCGGTGTCTCCTGACCCCGTGTCTCCTGACCGTGTGTCTCCGAACCCCGCGCGCACCCGTTCAAGCGCGGCCGCGACCTCCTCCGTCTTCGCGATCGCGGCCCGCTCGAGGACCCTGGAGATGGACGGCGACGACTCGGTGCCGTGCACCCGCTGCACCGGCTGGTCGAGCCAGTCGAAGAGCCGGCGCTGCACCTCGTCGGCCAGCCAGCCGCCGTAGGAGGGGCCGAGCGCGCCCTGCTCGACGATCAGCACCGCGTTGGTCTTCCTGACCGACTCGCCGATGGTCTCCCAGTCCAGTGAAGCCCGGTCGAGGAACCGCAGGTCGATCAGCTCGGCGTCGATCCCGGTGCGCTCGATGGCCTCGGCCGCGTGGGCCACCATCGACAGGTACGTGAGCACGGTGACCTCGGACCCGGCCCGGCGCACCGCCGCCCGGCCGAAGGGGATCTGGTAGTCCAGGTCGTCGACCGGGATCTCGCCTGCTGACCCGTACAGGTCGACGTGCTCAAGCATGAGCACGGGGTCGTCGACCGAGAGGGCCGCGTTCATCAGCCCCACGTAGTCGAACGGGGTGGACGCCGCCACGATCCGCCAGCCCGCCGAGGTGGCGAAGATGCCCGCCGGGTCCATGAGGTGCTGCGACCCGTACCCGGACCCCATGGCGACCTTGGTCCGCAGCACCAGGGGCACCGGGTTCCTGCCACCGAACATGTGCCTGGCCTTGCCGATCTGGTTGAACACCTGGTCGGCGGCCACCCACAGGAAGTCCGGGTACATGAACTCGACGACCGGACGGAAACGGCCGTCGAGTGCGAGGCCGCCGCCGAGCCCCGCGAAGGCGTTCTCGCTGATCGGGGTGCCGAGGACCCGGCCCGGGTACTTCTTGGCCAGGCCCTTGGTCGCGCCGTTGGTGCCGCCCGCCAGCTTGTGCACGTCCTCGCCGAGCACGACGATCCTCGGGTCGGTCTCCATCCGCCGGTCCATCACGGCCGAGACCGCGTCGACGAACTTACCGCGCCGCAGGTGCCCGGCGAAGGACGAGCGCTCCGCGGTCCGCACCCCGGCGATCTCAGAAAGGTCGCCGCGGACCCCGACGTTGACGAACGCCGGGTCCGGCCACAGTTCCGGGCGGATGCGCCGCGCGCCGGGCTTGGCCCCGGTGGCCGGGTCAGGCTCGACGAGCGCGCCGGCGGCCGCCCGCATCGCCTCGACCGCCTGGGCGCGCACGGCGGCGACACCCGCCTCGTCGATCAGCCCGAGCCTGGTCATTTCCCGCGCGACCCGGTCGAGCGGGTCGCGGGCCCGCCACTCGGCTTCCTCCTCTTTGGTCCGGTAGCCGAACGCGGACCCCGGGTACGGGCCGTTCTGGTGGAAGAAGCGGTAGACGAGCGCCTCGACGACGACCGGTCCCTGGCCGGCGCGCAGCCGCTCCGCCGCCTTCCGCATGACCAGGTGCACGGCGAGCGGGTCCATGCCGTCGACCCGCCAGGACGTAACGCCGAAGCCGAGCGCCCGCGCCGACAGGCGCGGCTCGCCGGTAGCCTCCGCGACGGTGGTGGACACGGCGTAGCCGTTGTTCTCGATGAAGAAGCAGACCGGGAGCTTCCACGCCGACGCGAGGTTCAGCGTCTCGAGGACCGACCCGATGTTGACCGCGCCGTCGCCGAAGTAGGTGACGGTCAGGTCCGTTCCCTCGTTGGCCCACGCAGGGGGCTCTTCGCCGGCGCGGGCGGGCCTGATCCGGTCGCGGTCCTCGCGATCGGGCCCGGCCGCGCCGACAGCGGAGGGCACGGGGGACGGGGGGCGGGAGCCCATCGTGCGCGGGAGCGGTCCCCCCGGGAGACACGAGTGCTTTTGCGCCCAGGCGTTACCCGCCGCCATCGGGACGCCGCCGCCCACGATCGCGTTGGTGCCGAGCGCGCCGGCCTCGAACCACTGCAGGTGCATCGACCCGCCGCGCCCGGCGCAGTACCCCTGGGCGAGGCCGAGGATCTCCGCCAGCGTTCGCTGCAGCACCTCGGCGACCTCGGGGGTCACCAGCGCGTCGAGGGACAGCGATCCCTTGGTGACGTGGGTGAGCGCCTTGGCGAGGAACTGGTGGTGCCCGCGGTGCGAGCCGTTGACCGCGTCGGAGGAGCGCAGGCCCACGATCGAGCCGACCGCGCCGCCTTCCTGGCCGATCGAGGAGTGCGCGGGCCCGTGCACGAGGCCCTCGCCGGCCAGTTCGAGCACCGTCTCCTCGAACGCGCGGATCAGGTGAAGCTGGCCGAGCATCGTGGCGAGCAGCGCGGGGTCGGCCGCCTTCCAGTCCGCCGCCGTGGTCGAAAGCTCGCTCCACTCAGCGGCCGGGGTGAGGCGCTTAATGCGTGGCATGTGCGCCACGCTAGCCGGAAGATGCATACATTTCAACAGTTATCTGAACTCGTTAAGGCGAAAATCGCTGTTTGTGTGGTTGGATTGGATACATCACTCCCGCGGCCTCGGCTCGCGGGGCAAGCAGGGAGGGCGGATGGGCATACCGGGGCTGCGCGGCGGCGACCACATCGGGATCACCGTGCCCGACATGGAGCAGGCGCATGAGTTCCTCGTCGGCGTGCTCGGCTGCGAGTTCGTCTACTCGCTGCCAGAGATGCGGCACGACGACGACTGGATGGGCGAGCACCTGAACGTGGACCCGCGCCGCGTCGTCAACGAGATCCGCTTCTACCGCTGCGGGTTCGGGCTGAACTTCGAGGTCTTCGAGTACCAGCGGCACGACGGGCAGCGGGACGTGCCGCGCAACAGCGACCTCGGCGGGCACCACCTGGCCCTCTACGTCGACGACATGGACGCCGCGTGCGCGTACCTCGAGGCCAGGGGCGTCCGGCTGCTGGCCGGGCCCGTGGCCAGCAGGAACGCGTCGGCCGGGCAGCGCTGGCGGTACTTCCTCGCCCCCTGGGGCATGCAGTTCGAGCTGGTCAGCTACCCCGGCGGCAAGGCCTACGAGCGTTCCGCGGCGGTGACGTTGTGGCACCCGGGACACCCGGAGCTATGACCGGCGGTGCCGACGGCTACGGCAGCGCCGACCGCGGTATCGCCGACCACGGGACCGCCGAGTTCGAGCCGAGGGCGGGCGCGGAAAGCACGCTGAGCGAGTGGATCGCGGACGGGCTGCGCACCGCGATCCTCGACGGCAGCTACCGGCCCGGCGAGCGGATCAGGCAGGAGGACGTCGCCGCGCGGTCCGGTGCGAGCCGCATCCCGGTGCGCGAGGCGCTGCGGATGCTGCAAGCCGAGGGGCTGGTGACCCTGGTCGCGAACTCCGGCGCCTGGGTGACCCGGCTGACCATGGCGGAGTGCGCCGAGCTGTACCAGATCAGGGAGCGCCTCGAGCCGCTGCTGCTGCGCGCGTCCCTGCCGGGCCTTGACGACGTCACCCGGGGCAGGCTGGCGGAACTCGCGGCGGCGATGGAGCGCTCGGGCGGCGACGTCGACGCGTTCCTCCGCGCGGACCGTGCGTTCCACCTCGCCTCCTATTCGGCCGCCCCGGCGGGAGAGACGTCTCAGATCATCGGCAGAATGTGGAATACCACCCAGCATTACCGCCGCGAGTTCACTAAGCTCGCCGCTCGGCAGGCAGACCTGGGGCTGACCCACCTGGAGCATCGCCTGCTGCTCGACTGCCTGCGCCGCGAGGACGCCGACGATGCCGAGCGCGTGCTTGTCATGCACATCAGGCGCACCCGCCTCGAGCTGAGCAGGCACCCGGAGATCTTCGGCTGAACCGCGGACGGGACGCATGTGGCGAATGACTTGACATTGACGCGAACTATCGCCAAAGTTGCAAACGATTGCACCTCAGTTGTTCGTTGTCTGTGGTTAGAGTTCTTACGAGGAGGATCGCATGGCCGCTGCCACGCCCACCGTCGGGTGGATCGGTACCGGTCGGATGGGCTATCAGCTCGTCCTCCGCCTGCTGAACGCCGGCTACGACGTGGCCGCCTACAACCGGACCAGGGCGAAGTGCGAGCCGCTGGCCGAGTTTGGCGCGAAGATCGTCGACTGTCCCGCCGACCTGGCCGACCGCGACATCGTTTTCATCATGGTGTCCGCGGACAATGACCTTGAGGCCGTCATCAGCGGCCCTGGCGGCCTGCTGTCCGGCGCGGGCGCGCCGAAGATCATCGTTGACTCCTCCACCGTCTCGACCGAGGCCTCCGGGCGGATCCGCGAGGTCGTTGAGGGCCGCGGCGCCCAGTTCCTCGCCGCGCCGGTCAGCGGCAACCCGAAGGTGATCGCGGCGGGCAAGCTGACCGTCGCGGCCTCGGGCCCGAAGGAGGCGTTCGACGCGGTGGCGCCGCTGCTCGGTACCTGGGGCCGTGGCGTCACGTACGTGGGCGAGGGCGAGGTCGCCCGGCTGGTCAAGATCGCGCACAACGTCTTCCTCGGCGTCGTCATCCAGTCCCTGGCCGAGATCACCGTGCTCGCCGAGCGCGGCGGCGTCTCGCGGGAAGCGTTCCTTTCGTTCCTCAACGAGTCCGTGCTCGGCTCCGCGTTCACCCGCTATAAGTCGCCTGCCCTGGTGAACCTGGACTTCCACCCGACGTTCACCACCGTCTTGCTCCGCAAGGACCTGCAGCTCGGGCTGTCGGCCGGCAAGGACCTCGGCGTCCCGATGCCGCTGGCCGCCGCCACCGACATGCTGATCGCGCAGGCCATCGGCGCCGGCTACACCAGCGAGGACTTCGCTACGCTCGTCCTTGAGCAGGCCCGCCGCTCCGGCTATGCCATCGAGCCGGAGGACGTCCCGGTCGACGACGGGCTGGCGCCCGAGGAGGAGTAGCAGCGCATGCCGGAGTCAGCAGGCCGGTTCGAGCGCCCGTCGCAGCGGCCCGCCACGGTCCGCCCGATCGGCGCCCCCGGGCACATGGGCGTGGACTACGAGGAGCGGGTCGACTTCGGCCGGCTGCGCGGCTACCGCCTCGCCCGGGCGCAGGAGGCGCTGCGCGCGAGCGAGTGCGGCGCGTTCCTGCTGTTTGACTTCTACAACATCCGGTACACGACCCAGACGTGGATCGGCGGTGCGCTCGGCGACAAGATGATCCGCTACGCGCTGCTGCTGCGCGACCGCCCGCCGGTCGAGTGGGACTTCGGCTCCGCCGTCAGGCACCACAAGCTGTACTCGCAGTGGCTGCCCGACGAGAACTGGCGGCCGGGCTTCCTCGGCTTCCGCGGCGCTGTCGCGCCCGAGGCGGGGCTCATGCGGGACGCGGTCGCGGAGATCAAGTCGCTGCTCGCCGAGGCGGGCGTGGCGGACGCGCCGCTCGGCCTCGACATCGTCGAGCCGCCGTTCCTGTTCGAGCTTGAGCGGCAGGGCATCGCCGTGCGGGACGCGCAGCAGCCGATGCTCGACGCCCGTGTCATCAAGTCGCCCGACGAGATCATGCTGCTCAACCAGGCCGCGGCGATGGTCGACGGCGTCTACCAGGACATCGCGGAGTTCCTGCGCCCCGGTCGGCGGGAGAACGAGATCGTCGCCCTCGCCAACAAGCGGCTCTACAAGATGGGCTCGGACCAGGTCGAGGCCGTGAACTCGATATCCGGCGAACGCTGCAACCCGCACCCGCACAACTTCACCGACCGCCTCATCCGCCCGGGCGACCAGGCGTTCTTCGACATCATCCACTCGTTCAACGGCTACCGGACCTGCTACTACCGCACGTTCGGGGTCGGCTGGGCGACGCAGGCCCAGGTGGACGCCTACCAGCAGGCTCGGGAGTGGATGGACGCGGCCCTGGACGCGATCAAGCCGGGCGTGTCGTCCGACACGGTCGCGCTGACGCTGCCGCGCGCCCAGGACTTCGGCTTCGACAGCGAACTCGCGGCGTTCGGGCTCCAGTTCGCGCACGGCCTCGGCCTCGGCCTGCACGAGCGCCCGATCATCTCGCGGCTGAACTCCCTGGAGCACCCCATCGAGCTCAAGGCCGGCATGGTGTTCGCGATGGAGACGTACTGCCCGGCCGCCGACGGCATCTCCGCGGCCCGCATCGAGGAAGAGGTCGTGGTCACCGACTACGGCACCGAGATCCTCACCAGGTTCCCCGCTATCGACCTGCCGATCGCCGCTCGCTTCTAGCGGGTCCACCCGGACCGCTCAGCTTCCGCCGTCTGCCTGCCTGATCTGCCCGGTCTGATCTGCCCGGCCTGATCTGCTCGGTCTGGGGCCGTGAGGTTCTTCTGGGGCGGGCGTGACGGCTGTTGCCCTCTGCCCGTTTTGCCCGCCGGGGGTTAACGGGTAAATTCCGTTTAACGTGAAGACTTTTTTTATCGTGAAGGAAAAGCTCGTCTGGCGAGAGCTTTATTTACCCGTTGGACGGAATTTACATCGCGAAAAAAATTTACCGGTTAATCTCCGGGCCGCATAGGGTGAAATGTCGGCTATAACGGGCGGGCGGGCCGGCGAATGCCGCCCGGGTACGGCATCGTTTCACCGGCCGGCCTTGTCCAGGGCGTTTTGCAGCGAGCCGATGTAGCCGCCCGACGTGTACGTGGCGCCGGACACCGCGTCGATCTTGGCGCTGCCCGCCGCCAGGGCCTCGGAGTTGAGCTCGGGGATGGCGAAGGAGTTGATCTGGTAGTCGCGCGGGGTCTCGGTCGGGTACTCCGTGGCGGTCACCGCGCTGAGCTTGCCGTCCGTGACGGTGATCCGCACCTGGACGGGGCCGTAGATCGTCGGCCAGGCCGCGCCGGTCACGGTCGTCACGGTGCCGGCCTGCGCGCTGGCGCTCTTCGCGGCGCCCGCCGTCGGGGTGGGGCTGGCGCTGGCGCTGGCCGCGCCTTCACCGTCGCTGCTTCCCGGTGCGGGCGTGCCGAGGGCCGCGGCGGGAGAGGTGCCCGGCGCGGCCGACTGGTTGTGCGTCTTGAACGACAGCACCAGGACCAGGCCGACGGCCGTGGCGCAGATCGCGAGGATTACCCGGCGCAATGGGGTGCCTTCCTGGTCAGAACTCGAACGACTCGTGGTGGATCTGCCGGCGCCGTACCCCGGCGTCGGTCAGCGCGCGGGTGACCGCGGCGGTCAGCCCCGGCGGCCCGCACAGGTAGACGTCGTGGTCGATGAGGCCGGGGACGCGAAGGGTCAGCTCGCCGCCGCTCAGCGGGTTGTCGTCGAGCTCGGCCCGGCGGCCGGCGACGAACCAGACCTTGGCGCCGCGGCGGGCGGCGATCTCCTCAAGCTCCCGGCGGAACACGACGTCGCGCA
>Ga0335075_10005765_pt1 | contig 19160 bp, 16 predicted proteins | sample Lox_Sample_24_FD_206723 | JGI IMG/M metagenome (GOLD analysis project Ga0335075, IMG submission 206723) | Soil microbial communities from Loxahatchee National Wildlife Refuge, Florida, United States - Lox_Sample_2.4 | ecosystem: Environmental > Terrestrial > Soil > Wetlands | place: USA... | reverse complement strand
AAGGGGGGACCGGCGGCACGGTCGGCATGCCGCTCGTTTCGGCCGCCGCGGCCGGCTTGTGAGGGACGCGCCCCAGCTCCGGAGCGGGCCGAGGCTTGGTTTCGAGAACCGGAATCTTGCGATCGGCCGGCGGCAGAGGGCTGGTCGGACGGTGCGGCGCGGACGCCGAGCCGCTGCCCTTTTTCTGCACGATCTCCACAATCTGATCGCGCTCCTCCGGCTCGATGGAGCTGAGCTGGCTCTTGACATCAATGCCATTCTGGCGGCACAGAGCAACAAGATCCTTGCTCTCCATGCCCAGCTCTCGCGCCAGAATGTAAATGCGAACTTTCTCTTTAAGCAAGCGGAACTCCCTGTGCTGACTATTCTTGCATACCCACTCCCCCTACAGTTCTCGCCATCGCTTCTCGCCGCTTGCGGTTTAGCACAGCTGCGCTAAGCCGCAAGCGGCGAGAAGGATAGGTGGATGGAGCGTTCCGTTGTCATCCTTGCCCTGTCATTCGGGGTTACGATCCTCACCCGCCGTCAATGTCTGGGTGCTGTCTCTTTATTCTACCCGATTGCCGTATTGCTTCAATTGCGTTTTCCCGCGCCGTTCCGTCCGAGCCTGAAGCGTAAGCGAAGAAACCTCTTCGCCTACGCTTCAGGCTCGGACGAACAATCCTTGGTCCGTTGGCCCTTGGAAGACACTTCTTTCGGCCAAAAGGCTCACTCCGTCGATCCGGAATCCACTGGAGTGGTAGTCGGTTGTTCACTAACCGGCGGCCCCTCCCGCTCCGGAGCCGGTTCCTGGACCACTTCCGCCGTTGGCTCTTCCGTTGCGGGCGGAGCCTCCTGTACGACCGCTTCGGGAGCTGGGGCGGTCTCCTCGACCGGGGTTTCCGGCGGCGCTTCCTGGGCTGGTCCAAATAGGCTTTCGAAGGTCTGCTTGGGTTCGGAGGGGGCGGCGGTGGCTTCCTCGCCCAGCGGAGCAAACAGCTTGGCCGCCTTGGCTGCCGGCGTTTGCGGTATCGAGGGCGTCACTTCCGGCTTGGCCACGCGAGCTTCTTCTTCCTGCTCTTCCGCTCTTTCTTCCGCGTAGGCGATGATCTCCTCGGCCTGCTCTTCCTCGACACCGCCCAGCTCGCCCAGCTCCGCCGCCTCCACGAACGTCAGGTCCGTGTACGACAGGAAGCCCTCTTCGATGAACGCCTCGGCCATCTCCGCCGTCACGCCGGGGATCTCCAGGAAGCCGCCCTCGGCCTTCTCGATGCTCATGTTCAGCTCATCGTGCGTCATGATCTCGATGTCCCAACCCACCAGCTTGCTGGCCAGGCGGACATTTTGACCGCGCCGCCCGATCGCCAGCGACAGCTGATCTTCCTTGACCAGCACGATGGCCCGGCCCAGACGCGGATAGAGCATCACGTCCTCGATGCTGGCCGGCTGCAAGGCGTTGGGAATCAGCACCTGCAACGAATCGTTCCAGCGCACGATGTCGATGCGCTCGCCGCCCAGCTCGTCGATGATGTTCTTGATACGGCTGCCGCGGACGCCGACGCAGGCGCCGACGCAATCGACTTTCATGTCGATGGACGAAACGGCGACCTTGGTGCGATGGCCGGCCTCGCGGGCCACCGCCTTGATGGAGATGGTTTGGTCCTCGATCTCCGGGATCTCGTTCTCGAACAGCCGCCGCACGAAATCGGGGTGCGTGCGCGACAGGATGATCTTGACGCGATGGCCGACCTTGCGCACGTCGAGAATGACCGCCTTGACGCGTTCGCCGACGTGATGCGATTCGCCGGGAATCTGTTCGCCGCGCGGCAAGAGCGCCTCGACCTTGCCGATCGTCACCGTGGCGGCTCCGCCCTCGAAGCGCTGCACGGTGCCGTGTACCAGGTCGCCCTTCTGAGCGGAATACTGGTTGAAGACGTTCTGGCTTTCTTCTTCGCGCAGCAGCTGAATGATGGCCTGCTTGGCGGCCTGGGCGGGAATGCGTCCGAGCTGATCGGGCATGAGGGCGGTTTCGCCCTTCTGAGCGTGGATCTCGCCGGTAACGCGGTCGATGGAGACGGCGACGCCTTCTTCATCGTCGTAGCATTTGTGGATGGCCAGGCGGACGGCCTTTTCGATGGCGCCGAAAATGGTGTCGCGCGAGATGTTTTTTTCGCGGTGCAGCAGCTCCACACCATTCAACAGCTCTTTCCCGTTCATGGCGTTCCTCACAGTGACAAACCGATACGTGTCTCGCGCTAGAAATAAAAAAAGTGGGACGTGTCCCACTCGTTCTCAGTCGGCAGTAGGCAGGAAGCAGTAGGCAGACGCTTCTTGACTGCCTACTGCTTCCTGCCTACTGCCGACTGACACAGCCGTGGCACAATGCCCGGCCGGTTGCGGGATCGAACAGGGAGGCCCGCGTCAGGTCGAAGGCGGCGAACACGGTCGCGCCTTCCTGGATTGTGGGTGTGATGGCCAGCCGCGCCGTCACCGTCCAGCTTGCCGCCGCCAGCGTCACCAGCTGGACGGGGCCAAGACGCTCCACCAGACGCACCTCCATGCTCAGCCGGTCTTCGCCGGGGCCTTCCGCCAGCCTCACATCCTCCGGGCGGATGCCCAGGGTGAGCGGCCGGCCCACGAAGGGATACCAGTCCGGACGCAGGCCTGTCACCAGGCATATCTCCCAGCTGCCAAAGCAAAGCCGGTCATCGACCACAACCAGCTCGCCGTCCAGCAGGCTCATGGGCGGCCAGCCGAGAAAGCCGGCGACAAAGCGATCGCTCGGCCGATCGTACAACGCTTGCGGTAAGTCCGCCTGGCGAACCACGCCCTGGCTCAGCACGACAACGCGATCGCCAAGCGACATCGCCTCGTCCTGATCGTGGGTGACATAGATCATTGTCGCCCGAAGTCGCCGATGGATCAAGTGCAGCTGGCGGCGCAGCTCCAGCCGTAGTTGAGCGTCCAAGTTGCTGAGCGGCTCATCGAACAGGAAGACCGCCGGCTCCCGAACCAGCGCTCGCCCCAGCGCCACCCGTTGTTGTTGCCCTCCCGACAGAGTACCCGGCCGGCGCTCCAGTACGTCTTCCAATCCCAGCTGGCGGGCAGCTTCCAGGACTCGCATGTCTATCCGGGCGGTACGACCCTCCCTGCGAAGGAGCGGCCAACGCCGCCAGCTTAGCCTCAATCCAAAGCCGAGATTGGCACGGACACATAGATGAGGATACAGAGCGGGTCGCTGAAAGACCATCGCCACGTCGCGGCAATGCGGTGGAATGTCATTGACGATGCGCTCGCCGATGCGGATGGTGCCGTATGTCGGCCTTTCCAGTCCCGCGATCAATCGCAGGAGCGTTGTCTTGCCGCTGCCGGACGGGCCAACCAGGACGACCAATTCCCCGTCCTCGATTCGCAAGCTGACATCGCGAAGCGCCGCGACGCCGCCGGGATAGGTCTTTCCGACTTTCTGCAGCGTCACCTGGGCCATTTCGCCAGCCTCCCTCGTTCGCTGTACGTTAGGGAGGTTGGCTGGAATCTGTCAAGCCGTGTGAGGTCAAGGGGCTGCGAGCGCCGGTTCGCGTCGAGCTGCCCGGCTCGACCGGAAGACGGGGGGAGATGAGGGTAGACAAGCCGAAGTGACGCTTCCTCTGGATGCGGATGGCCTCGAGGAGGTGAGCCTCGCTCAGCTCCTGTTGTCCGTTCAAGTGGTAATAGCGTCCCAGGTGCTCATGGGCCATATCGTTGTCGCGGGTGACGTTCACGGCATGCTGCCACAACGTTAGCGTATCGCGCCAGATGCCGACCTGCGCCCAGGTCAAGCAAGTCAGACAAGCGAGCACGGCGGCAGCGCCCAGCCGGCGAACCAGTGCGGGAACGCGGAGGCGCTCGCACCACGCGGCCAGCTCCCAGACGACGGCGACGAACAGCCCGATGTGCGGCCAGTAACTGAAGCGATCGGCCCATGCCTGCTTACCGCCCTGGGACAAGCCGATGACCGGCAGCAGCGTGCCCACGAACCACAACCAGCCGACGATCAGCCACGGTCTCCGTCGTCTCTGCTGCCAGGCCGCGATAGTGCAGGCCAGCAATACGCCTGCCCCGAGGGCCGCCGACTTCATCGACCAGTTCTCGTAAGGATGCGGATAGAAGACCGCCAGGCGCGTGGGCCAAAAGGTGGAGGCGAGATACCAGGTGTAGCCCGTCAGGGCATTGGCGAAACGCGCGGACAGGGAGATGGTGATCAGCGAGACGATCGCTCCGCGCTGCTCGCGCATCGTCTGTGTCACCACGGCGATGACCGCGACGATGACGAACAACGGCAGCTTCTCGAGAAGCAGCCGGGCCGCTGAGCCGCGACCGTAAGGGAGCGGTCTCGTCTCCGCTCCCTTACGGTCGCGGCTCAGCTGCATTCGCTGTAACGGCCAGTAATCCAGCAGCAGCATCACGCAGGGCAAGGTGATGAGCATGGGCTTGGCCAGCAAGCTCAACAGCAAGGTCGCGGCCACCGCCGCATAGCGCAGCACGCTCGGTTTCTCGACGTATCGGAGGTAGGCCCACAGGGACAGCAGACCAAAGAAGCCGCTGAGGACATCCTTGCGCTCGATCGCCCAGGCCACCGACTCGACGTGCATCGGATGCACGGCGAACAGGCCCGCGATCACGAAGCTGGGACCTGTTTTTCCCGTGAGGCGGCGGCAAAAACCGAACAGCAACAAGACGCAGGCCGTGTGCCAGAAGAGGTTATCTCCATGAAAGGCAGCGGGGGAGAGGATGCGCTCTCCGTCCGGTGTGTACGTCGAGAACAAATGTGCATCGAGCTGAAACGACAGCCAGGTGATGGGCATCCAGTACGGCGCCACGGTAGGGTCCGGCTGCCAGACCCGGAAAAAGCTCGGCCAGGTGAATCCCGCCGTCACGTCGGGATTCTGCACGATGTAGGGCAGATCATCGTAATCGATGAAGTCGTTCTTCCATACGGGGAGATATGCGACAACGGTCAGTGCCGCCAGGCCGAGGCAAAGTACAGGTGTGTGAAGCAGGCGCACAGGCGGACTCCAGACTCCATCAGTTGATTTCCCCGTCGTGTGATTGTCGCAGTCTGACAAATCGCGCTGCGCAGCCGCAATCGCGAGCGGCGGCGCCGCACCTGCCCAACGCAAACACCCAGCTCAACGACTGGGAGCTATGAGATGGGTTTGCTCTATTGTATCGAGGAAAAGAGGAGCCACGAGAAGAAAACGGAAATGTTGAGGAGAGGGAAATGTGTCGTCGCCGATAACCACCGACTACGGCTTTTCCTTCAGGAACGTGAACAGGAAGTGCGCAGTGCCGCGCTTGGAAACGAGCGCTTTGGGCCGGTCCTGGCCGTTGGCTTTCGTCGTACAGAGCCTCAGCTGGTTGTTCTTCAGCTCATAGACGCCAAGAACCAGAGCGCCCTTGTTGACGACTTTCACGGTATCGGTGATGGTCAGGTCGATGGTCTTGGGCTTGCTCGCGGGGTTGATCGTGTAGCGGCCCTGGACCGTGATCTTTCCTCCTTGTTCGATCGTGAAGGAGTCTTTGTGGAAGCGAAGCCACATGCTCCGGGCACAGTCCGGCGGCAGAGATTCGCCCTGGATTTCAAGCTCGAAGCTCCGCCAGACGCCCTGGAGCTTCGGGATGTCGTCGCCGTCATCCCGCATCTCCGCGACGGGTCCGGCAGCCATCAACAGGCCTGAAACAGCCACCATCGCGATCAACCGCATCATGCCGGCGCCCTCCGGAGTGTTGTCACCGGAATTTTTCTCGTCCGGCGGAGGACGTGCGCTTAAGCGATCCGCGTCCCGTCAAGCCTGGTCCGCGCTCCGGAAAACGGTAAGAAAGGAAACGCCGGAATGATCCACGTCACGCCAGGATGTCCTTGACCACCTTGCCCGACACATCCGTCAACCGGAACTGCCGGCCCTGGAACGGATACGTCAGCTTCTCATGATCGACGCCCAGCAGATAGAGCATGGTCGCATGCAGGTCGTGGACCTCGACGATATTTTCGACGGCGTTGTATCCGAACTCGTCGGTGGCGCCGTAGGTGAGGCCCGGCTTGACACCGCCGCCGGCCATCCATATCGAGAACCCCTTGATGTGGTGATCGCGGCCGCTGCCCTGCGCCATCGGCGTTCGGCCGAACTCGCCGCCCCAGACGACGAGCGTATCGTCGAGCAGGCCGCGCTGTTTCAGGTCGTGCACCAGCGCCGCCGCTCCTTGATCGACCTCCCGCGCCGTCAGCTCGATGTTGCTCTTGATGCCGCCGTGATGGTCCCAGCCGCGATGATACAGCTGGATGAAACGCACGCCGCGCTCCGCCAACCGCCGGGCCAACAGACAGTTCGACGCGAACGAGCCGTCGCCGCCCTTGGTGCCGTACTGATCGAGCGTCGCTTTCGTTTCGCCCGACAGATCCATCAGCTTCGGCACACTCGTTTGCATGCGAAAAGCCATCTCGTACTGACGGATGCGTGTCAGCACTTCCGGATCGTCGCTGTCATCGTGAAAGAGCTGGTTGAGCGCCTGCGTGGCGTCCACCACGTCGCGCTGCCGCGACGGCGTGACGCCGGCGGGACTGTTGACGTAAAGCACCGGATCGCCGGTCGAGCGGAACTCGACACCCTGGAAATTGCTCGGCAAAAAACCGCTGTGCCACTGGCGCGTGGCGATCGGCTGGGCCTGTCCGTGCTTGCCGATGGACGTCAGCACCACGAATCCCGGCAGGTTGTCGCACTCGCTGCCCAGACCGTACCACAGCCACGATCCCATGCTCGGACGACCGGAGATGGTCGTGCCGGTGTTCATGAACGTGTGGGCCGGATCGTGATTGATCGCCTGCGTTCGCAGCGATCGGATAATGCAAATATTGTCGGCCATCTTGCTCAGCTGCGGGAAGATGACGGCGATCTCTTGGCCGGATTTGCCGCACTTCTGGAAGGGATGCTGCGGCGCCATGCACGTCAGCTTCCTCCCTTGCAGCTGGGCGATGGGCTGCCCCTTGGTGATCGATTCCGGCATCGGTTTGCCGTTCATGCGCGCGAGCATCGGTTTGTGATCGAGCGTTTCCAGGTGCGAGGGACCGCCGGCCATGTACAGCCAGATGATGCGTTTGACTTTCGGCAGATAGTGCCGCGGATGGATGACGCCGCGATAGGCCGGCGTCTTCGGGGGGCTTCCACCGTCCGCCGCGAACAGGCGCGGATGCAAAAGCGAGGCCAGGGCCAATGAGCCGAGACCGGCGGCGGTGCGGCCCAGGAAAGTACGGCGAGCCAGTAAGAGAGAATAACGCTCTAATTCAGTCATATTATCGGTTCCTCGTGTGGAGGAGAAGCGGTGTGTGGATCGAATTCACGTTAGCAGTTTGCGGACGACTTGGCTATGCACATCGGTCAGACGGAAATCGCGGCCCTGGAAACAGTAGATGAACCGGCCTTCATAGCTTCCCATTTCCTTTCGATCCTTCCATCCGTAGCGCCTGGGGCGGCGATGCCGTACTGATCACGGCAGCACCTGGATAGTGATGTCTGGGAAGTTTGCCAGTTGGTTGTCGTTGGTCAGAAACACATCACAGCCCGACTCAATGGCGGCGGCGAGATGGAGGGCGTCGGCCAGCCCGTACCGCTTCGGCTGAGCGGGTGGGATTGCCGGGTAGGTGTAGCTGCCCCGGATGGCGCTGGCCCGGTCATGCGTTGCGGCCGTCAGACCCAGCGTCCGCAGGTTCGGCCCGTGGAAGAATCGGAAAAAGTCCGAAAGCCGCTGGCCGGTGCCTGGGCCAAAGACCGGGACCAGACATTCCGTGCGCGTCAGCTCGCTGATCGCGAATCGATGGCCAGCCTGTTCGAGCAAGGCCAGGTGGTTTAGCGCCCGCTGTTGGTCGGCGGGGTTGCCCTCGACGGCGTAGATGACGATCACGGTGTCCAGGTAGTACAGCACTCACGGCCCCCCCAAAGAGGCGGCGCGACGTGCGGCGTCCAATTCCCGGTCGCGCTCGGCGTCCTCGTCCAAGCGCGCCGCCTCTTCGGCGCGTAGGTCTGCTGCCGACCGCCCAGGGAAGCCGTGCGAGCGCTGCTCGGCGGCGATCGCGCGGATCACGTCCGCCAGGCCGCGGCGCGGCCCAAGCGCCGTGGCGGCCCGGATTGTCACCTGCACAGGGCCAGGCGGCAGTCGCGGCGGATGGGACAGGCTTAACTGACCGTTCGCGTCCAGCGTGGCGTCGATCGTCTCTTCAAAAGCACTCATAGCGAATCCTCCTTCGAGCTGAGGGAGCCAGCCTCACGTCTCAAACTCGCTCCGCGGCAATCCGGACTGGCGGAGGATCGAGCGCAGCGTTCCGATCCGCAGCTCCTTATGGTCGGGCACCGGGACCGTGGCGGTCCCGTCGGGGGTGACGCACTGCATGACAATGTGACTGCCGCACTGGCGTACGCGCGAACCCGGGCCGCTCCACAATCGCGCATGCCTCCTGGCCTGCTAACACCCGCAATCTATCCAACGGCCACCTCGACCTGAGTAACGAACACCTCCTCGACTAGGCGCTCCGAGATTTCCGCGGGAGATGCACATTCAAAGAACAGCTCCAGCGCCTCGCGGAGATTGTCTCGGGCCGCTTCGATCGTGACTCCCTGGCTGGCGATATCCAGCTCAGGGCAGAGAGCGACAAACCCATCCCTTTCGCGATGAATCACAGATGTCAGACGCTTGCTCATGTTCCCTCCGAAGAATCTCGGCCGCCCCGAACCGAGTTGGCTGTAATCTGTCTATTTAATGCCTCGATCATCTGATAGATAAACTGCGTTTTTTCCGTATCGAACGCGACGCGTTTCCCGATCACTTTGTCCGCCCATACGCGAGCGCTGCCTCCATCTTCACCAAACTCCTGAGCCATCGCCGTCCAGTCGCACACCATCTCGATCAGGTCAACATCCGACATGTCATTGGGGTTGGCATGGAACTCCGGATGATGCCTGTTCGAGCTAACGTGGTGACGAATCGCCCGTTTTACCCTTTCCTCCATGCCTTCGGGGTATGTGAAAGGCTTGCCGTTTCTTCTGCACCGATGATATTCGGTAAGCCAAACATAGGGGATTCGTTCTTCAGGGCTGAATTTCGAGGCGTCGTGAATGCGCGCCCGTTCGATAAGCTCCTCACCGTAGTTTGTGATCTTGGCCAACAACGTCAAGCACCTGCGGACCCGCTGAATATGCTCATTCGTGCGGCGTTCGTAAAACGCAAGCATCTCCGGTGTTGGCTCTATCCTATCATTTTGCATGGTATGCTCAGGTCGAGCTAGGATCGTATTTGCGAGAAGGATTGAAATCTATTCACCGTCTCACGCCAGCAGCTTGCGCACCAGCTGGCCATGCACATCCGTCAACCGGAAATCGCGGCCCTGGAAGCGATACGTCAATTTCGTGTGATCGAATCCGAGCAGGTGCAACAGCGTAGCATGCAGGTCGTGAACATGAACGCGGTCCTTGGTGACGTTGAAGCCGAATTCGTCGGTCTGGCCGAGCGTCAGGCCGGGCTTGAGGCCGCCGCCGGCCATCCACATGGTGAAGGCGTTGGGATGATGATCGCGGCCGTCGTCGCCGCCGCCCTGTACCATCGGCGTGCGGCCAAACTCCCCGCCCCACAGCACGATCGTCTCGTCGAGCAGGCCGCGCTGTTTCAGATCGCGCACCAGGGCGGCGCAGGCCCGATCGGTGTCTTTGCAGTTCTTGGCGAGGTCCTTTTTGAGATTGCCGTGCTGGTCCCACGATTCGTGGAACAGCTCGACGAAACGCACGCCGCGCTCCAGCAGTCGCCGGGCCAGCAGGCAATTGTTGGCGAATGACGGTTTCCCCGGCTCGGCGCCGTACATGCGGAGAACGTGCTGCGGCTCCCTGGAGAGATCCATCAGCTCCGGGGCGCTGGATTGCATGCGATAGGCCATCTCGAACGAATTGATGCGCGTGGCGATTTCGGGATCGCCGATCACGTCGAGACGCGCCTTGTTGAGGCGCTGGAGGGTATCGAGCGATTCGCGCTGGATTTGTGCATCGACGCCGCGCGGATTGGACAGGTACAGCACCGGATCGCCGCTGCTGCGGAACGAGACGCCCTCGTAGACGGTGGGCAAAAAGCCGCTGCCCCAGTTGGAGTTGCCGCCGCTCGGACCTTTATGGCCGGAGCTGAGGACGATAAAGGCCGGCAGCTCGCGCGTCTCGCTGCCGAGGCCATACGTTACCCACGAGCCGAAGCTCGGCCGGCCGAGCTGCTGCGAGCCGGTGTTCATGAAAATCTGCGCCGGCGCGTGGTTGAAGGCATCCGTCACCAGCGATTTGACGATGGCGATGTTATCCACTACCGTCGCCAGGTGCGGCAGCAATTCGGATAATTCCGCCCCACATTTCCCCTTTTTGGCGAACTTGAACTTCGGGCCGAGCAGCTTCGAGCTGGGGTTGATGAAGGCGGCGCGGTAGCCGTCGAGGAGATGCCTGGGCGGCAGTGTGCCGTCGTACTTGGCCAGCTGCGGCTTGTAGTCGAATAATTCGAGATGGCTCGGCGCCCCGGCCATGAACAGAAAAACGACGCGCTTGGCCCGCGCCGCGTGGTGCGGCCGCTTGACGGCCAGCGGATCGCTGTTCGCCGGCGCGGCGAGGCCCGCCTGACGCAGCAGCTCGCCCAGGGCGATCGACCCGAGACCGACGCCGCACTGGCGGAAGAACCAGCGCCGCGTGACGAGCTTTGGATCCTGGCCGAGATAAAGCTGCGATTGGCAATTCATGGTGTCGCGTCTCGAGTGTCCGCAAGGTTGGGGTGGGGATCGAGGGCGTTTGGAGGCCGCTACAGCCCTCTTCCCAACCCTTTCGACCTACGTTCTTTCCTTCCATCATCGAAAGTTGCATCGTGATGTGCAAGAGGAAGAACGTCAATATCCGTCCTTCGGCAGGAGCCAGGGAGCTATGCGGTGAGTGAGAAAAATCGGCATGCACGCGCCATTGTGCAGGCCGTCCGTGCCTTGCCAGATCATGCCCAGATGCCAGGGCACCTGCACCAGGCGACGATACGCTCCGCGTCCCTCCTCGTCGAGATCATCCGGTTCGCGGAAGCCATCGAGTCCGGCCGCGGGACCGTACACTCGATCGGCCGTGCCGAACAGGCTCGTACACCAGTCCAGACACAATCGATCGTAGGTGGAGCTGAAGGCGATCACTTCGCGGCGAGTGGCCCGAAGGGCGGGGCGAAGGTCGTAGGTCGGCGACACTGCCGCCGCCAGCAGAATCATGCGTTCGACACTGGCCGGCGGCAGCTTTTCGGAGGCCGCCAGGATCAGCGCGGCGCCGGCGCTGTGGCCGAGCAGGTAGATGGGGCGGCCGGGATGACGGGCCTGCTCCTCGAGCACCGCTTCGGCCAGGCGATCCGCCTGTTTCAGCAGATACCGCACATCCTGTAAATCGCGCAGAGGCCGCAACATGCCGTGCGTCCACGGGAACACTTCGATGCGATGGGGAACGCCCGCGTGCGGCAGCGCCCACGGAGCGCTGGCCTGAAGAGGATCAAGACCGCCGACGCCGCCGACCACGAACACCGTGCCGGCGGACACCGGCTCTGCGGCCGGCAGCGGACGAACGGCCAGGAGACCGAGGACAAGGAGCAGCAGCCGTTGAAGACATCGCTTTGCGGACATGACTTCTCCGAAAAATGGGGAACACGTCCCGAATGTCTACGCGCTTTCCGCCTGTGCCTCTTGTTTCTCATCATCGGGCCAGTCCTCGAAACGAACGGCGAACCGCCGCGAGATGCCGGACTCCTGCATGGTGATGCCGTACAACATGTCCGCGCAGGCCATCGTTCGCTTCGAGTGCGTGATGATGATAAACTGCGAGCGGTCGAGAAAATCCTTCAGCACCGAGGTGAAGCGGCCAATGTTCGCCTCGTCGAGCGCGGCGTCCACCTCGTCGAGAATGCAAAAGGGACTCGGCTTGCTGCGGAAAATTGCCAGAAGCAGCGCGACCGCCGTCATGGTTTTTTCGCCGCCGGACATCAGCGAGATGCTGCGCAATTCCTTACCGGGCGGACGAGCAATTACTTCAATACCGCTCTCCAAAATATCGTTTTCGTCCTCCAGCACGATGTCGGCCATGCCGCCGCCGAACAGCTTGCGGAACAATTCCTGAAAGTGCGCGCGGATGACGGCGAAGGTCTCGCTGAACAGCTTGCGGCTGTCGCCGTTGATCTTGGCGATGATCTCCTGTAACGCTTTCTGGGCCGACGTTAAATCGTCATACTGGAGGTGCAGGGCGCCGGCTCGCGCTTCGAGGTCGGCCAGCTCTTGCAAGGCGTCGAGATTGACGCTGCCCAGACGGTTGAGCTTGCGGCGCAGCTCTTCGATTTCCTGCTCCGGCGACAGACCGTCTTCGACAGGCAAATCCGAAATCACTTCCTCCGCCGTTCTGGGATTTTCTTCTTTATCTTCCTGGTTTCCTTCGGATTTCGGATTTCGGATTTCGGATTTTTCGTAGAGAGCGGCGAGGTCGATCTGATAGTCCTCGGACAAGCGGGTGCAGAGAGCATCGCGGCGGTGGCGCAGGTCGCTGACGGTCAGCTCGCGCGCGTGCGCCTGTTCCTGCTGGGAACGCCAGGTGGCGCGGCTGGCCTGCGCCTGCTCGGTGAGCTGCTGCCGCTCCTGGTTGAGGCGGGCGCGCTCGCGTCCCCACTCGGCGAGCTGGCGCTCCGATGCTTCCTTGCATACATAACAGATCGCCAATGACGATGAGGCCTCAAGCATGGTCCGTTGGTTCTCTTGCCGGCGCAAAAGCGTGACGGTCTGTTGCCTCTGCGCCTGCTCGCGTTCTCGATGGCGCTGATGCAAATCGGCCTCGATCTGGGCGTGACGGGCGCGCAGGGCCGAGAGACGCTCCTCCACTTGCGCCAGGGCGACCCGCGCCGACATGGCTTCCTGCTGCCGCTCTTGCCGGTGCGATTCGTGCTCGCGGATCTCGCTCTTGGCATCTTCGAGCCGGCTGTGCAGATGCTGGACCTCCGCGTCGGCGCGAGCGGCCTGATCGCGGGCCTGCTGCCACGATTGCGTCAGACGCTCGATATCGCGCTCCAGGTCGCTGATCTCGCTGCGGCTGACCTGCACTTCCTCATGCAAGCCCTCGCGGCGCTGGCGGTGCTGGCCGATACGCGAGCGCAAATCGGATACTTGCTCGGACAGCACGTCGATTTCCTGCTGGCCATTCTCGGCCCGACTGTCGAGCAGCGCCAGCGCCTCGCGCAGATCGAGCAAATCGCGGTCCAGATCAGTGAGGCGGCGATCGAGATCGACGACCTGCTCGCGCAGCTCGCGCAGCTCGCTTCGCCGCGACAAAATGCCGGTCTCGGCGTGATGCGTGCCGATGGTCAATGTACCGTCGGCTTCCAGCAATTCGCCGCGCAGCGTGACGAAGCGATGCCCCGGTAATTGCGGAGCCAGTGTCCGCGCCGCGGTGAGATCGTGGACGATGAGCGTGCCGGCCAGCAGCTGCACGGGCAGATCGGCCAGCTCCGGATTGTCGCAACGTACCACCTGCTCGGCCAGCGCGATGATGCCGGGATGCGGCGGCACGCCCTTGATCGGCAACGGTCCTTTACCCGAGGCGAGCAGCATCGGTGGGACCGGCGCCTCGCCGGTCCGGGGTTCGGACCGGCGAGACGCCGGTCCCACTGTCAACGGCAAGAAGCTCACGCGGCTGGAAAACGGCTGCTTTCGCTGGCGCAACGCTTGCGCGAGCTGATCGGGATCGCGCACCAGGAAACGCTGCGCGCGTTCGCCCAGCGCCAAATCGATGAGCGGTGCGAACTCGCGGCGCACGGTGAGGAACTCCGCGAGGATCCCCAGTACCGTGCGCCACGGGCCGGGGTCCGGCTGCTCCAGAAGGGCGAACAGCTCACGCGGGCCGGTGCCCAGTCCCTCATGGCTGCGTTCCAGTCCTTCCAGCACTTCGATGCGACTGAGTAGCCCGCTGCGTTGCTCGCGCAGGTCGGCGGCACGCTGCGTGGTGGCATCGCGCACCTGGCGCATGCGATCGCGCTCCTGACGCAGATCGGTCAGCGCCTGACGAGCACTGCCCAGGCGCGCTTGCAGCTCGTCCTCGGCGGCGCTCAGCTCTTGCAGCTCCACGTCGAGCGAGGCGAGGTGCTCGGCCGCCTGCTCGCTGCGATGTAACAAGCGCATCCGTTCGCGCGTCAGGTTATCGACCTGGGCCTTGAAGCTGATGGCATCGTTCTTGAAGCGGCCGGACTGCCGCATTCGCTCGATATGCTCGTTTTCCTCGCGCTGCACCTGCTGCCGCAGCTCGCTCAGTCGGGCTTCCGTGGCCTGAAGCTGCTGCTCGCGCTCTTGCACGTCTTGACGCTGCGACTGACAGGCCGTCTCGACCTGCCGCAGCTCGTCGCCGACGCGGCCGGACAGCTCGGCCAGCACGACGACGTGCCGGCTCAGCTCCAGGCGGCGCTGCCGCACCCGCGCCAGCTCCTTGTCGATGTCGTCGGCAAGCGTCCATTCGTGCGCCAGCGTCGCTTCCTGCGAGGCGATCTGCTCCCGCGCGCTCGCCAGCGCCGCCGCTTGCTCGCGGATCGAGCCGTCGAGCTGGGACAGCGCATCCTCCAGCTGATGCAATTCCTTCTCCCAGGCATCGGCCTGAGCCATCTGCTCGCTCAGCTCCGCACGCATCCGCTCCAGGATCGCCGTCTCTTCTTGCAGCTGTTGGCTGAGCTGATGAAACTCGCGCAGGCCGAGCGCTACGCGCAGCTCGCGCAAGCGCTGCGAGTATTCCTGGTAGCGCTGCGCCTTGGCCGCTTGCAGCTTGACGCTGCGCAGCTGCTTCTCGACCTCATCGAGAATGTCGCGCAGACGGGCGACGTTTTGATCGACGCGCTCCAGGCGGCGCAGCGTTTCGATTTTCTTGGCCTTGAAGCGGCTGATGCCGGCGGCTTCCTCGAAGATGGTGCGGCGGTCCTTGGTCGAGGCTTGCAACAGCACATCGACGCGGCCTTGCTCGATGATGCAATAGGCGTCGCTGCCGGCGCCGCTGCCAAGAAAAAGGTCTTTAATGTCCTTGAGGCGGCAGACCTGGTTGTTGATGAGATATTCGCCTTCGCCGCCGCGGTAGACGCGGCGCGCGATCTGCACTTCCTCGGCGGGAGTGGCCAGGACGTGACGGCTATTGTCGAAGGTCATGGTCACTTCGGCCATGCCCAGGCTGCGCCGCGATGCCGAGCCGTTGAAGATGACATCTGCCATCTCGCCGCCGCGCAGGCTCTTGGCGCTCTGCTCGCCAAGGACCCAGCGCACACTGTCCACGATATTCGACTTTCCCGATCCGTTTGGTCCCACAATGCCCGTCACGCCCGGCGCGAAGTCGAAGGCCGTCTTGTCGGCGAACGATTTGAAGCCCACCAGCTCGAGACGTTTGAGCATGAACGATCACCGCGGGGTCTAAACCACAAGCCCGGAACGCCGGCGCTCCGGGCTTGTGGGAGACTCTTGTCCTCGCGCAGCCGCAGTGGCTGCCGCTTGTATTGTCTTGTCTTGTCCCAGGCCTGTCTACTCCGGCATGGCATCGCCGTGCTGTTGTTGCTGCTGCTTGTCCTTTGCGAGCATGCGTTGCCGCTGCCGCACGCGAGCCGTTTGGGTGGCCAGGGGATTGTCAAACAGCGTCGGCGTAGGCCCCAGATCCTGCCCCGCCGGGATCAGCTCGGCTTCGGCCTCACGCGGGTCGAGCTTGGTCTGACCGAGCAGGGCCAGCTCCTCGACCTGGACAGCCTGCGGCAGAGCATCGCAGCGCAGCCGGCACGACAAGATGCCGCCGGTGTTGGCCTGCTGCAACAGGGCGATCGCTTCCGGATACATGCAGCCCATGTCGGCCAGCGTTTGCAGCACCTTCGTCAGCTCCAGGGAGCTGAATCGGCGCTTCGGCCGGCCACGCAGCGGCACCCGGCTGATCGTGCAGCGATGGTCGTCCTTCGTCGCGGTGACGACGAATTCGCCGGCCTGGAGTCCGAACGACGGCTTGAGCATCGGCTCCTCGCCGAAGACGACAATCTCGGCGCGCCGTGTACTGGAGATATGTACCAGCGAGGTCGAGTGCGGCGCGACGCGATGCAGCCAGAAGGAATCGTTGAGCAATTCGCCGTGCACGAGCTTCTGGTGTGGATTCAGCGTGTGCAGCGCGCGGAACGCACCGTAGCGCGTCTCGTCCTCGCGTCCGCTGGTCAGCAGCTCCGTCAGGCGAACGTGGCAGACGGCCTCGTCCAGCGACGCCATGGCCGTCAGCGCGAAGGAGCGAAGCAGCGGCGAGCGGTCCACGGCGGCGGCCAATTCGTTGCCGCCCTCGGATTCACCCAGGTAAGCCAGAGCTTCCGCCGAGCAGAAACGCACCAGCGGATGCTCGCTTTTCAAACCCTGTTTCAGGGCCGGTATGCTTCGCTGTCCCAACGCTTCCAGACGCAAAGCGGCGACGACGGTGCGGGCCGGATCGAGCAAATCGTCGGCCAGTCGCTGCCGATACGACCGATGGTCTTCGCTCTTGTCGTTGATGGGCATATCGAGCACGCGTGGATCGATGAGGAACGGGATGTCCAGGACCACGCGCAGATAACGCGGGGTATTGAGGCGATACTGCGGCGGCACGCGCAGCGCGATGAGATAGGGCGTCTTGGCGACGGCCACGGCCGTGCCCGGATCGCCGTGGAAGCCGGCCTGGAAAGATTCGTTGACGCGATTGGCCACCAGGTCGGCGACGCGCGCCGATTGTTGATTGAGGATGAGGCTGAACGCCTGCGACGACAGCAAACGTCCGCCGCCCCAGATACGGCCGCGCTTGACGCTCGCCGTCTCGTCGTCGCCATTGCCGCCCACGCCCACCAGCAATGTGCCCTCGGCCTCGACCATCTGCTGGCCGCGCAACAGACCGTGGGGGCCGTTGGGATCGGAGCTAGGAGCGAGTCGCTCGGCGAAATCGTAGTTGAACAGGAAACACTTATGCAGATAGCCGCCCCGCAAGCTGGTCGCTCGACTGTCGTGCGGCAACAGCACCTCCAGATCGATGGTATCGCCCTTGCTGGCGCCCGGCGGGATGACGCCGTTCACGTACACCATCGCGTTTTCCGGCGAGGACATCAGCTGGCGGATGTTGTGAACGTTTTCCTTGCGCAGCTCGTTTTCGAGAATGGAACGGTAGCTGCTAGGCGGGCAATCGCCGCCGGTGCCTTCCAGACCGACGACCAGGCCGACGCCGCCGACCTTGATGGGCATGGCGTTGCCGACGGTGGCCTTGTCGCGAAGGGTTTCGATGGGGTAGCGCTCGCCCTCATCGTCGGACTGCAAGCGCGGCTGCAGGGAGGTGCATCCGAGCAGCGCCGCGAGCGTGAGCAGCCCGGCCCCCAGCACCCCCTGCACAATCCACCGGCCGACGCCCCGTGGACGTGTGATCCTGGCACGACGATTCATGGCCTCGCCCCCGAAGGATGGCACCCCATTAGGGCCGGATGCGGCGCCGGCCCATCTCCCCGATGCAAAAAGAAGCCGTTAGAGGAGGCGAACCATAGAAACCCATCCATTTTCTGTCAAGTCCGATTCCACGCCTGTCGCAAGCCGCTTGCGGCTTAGCGGGAATGCGGGCGCGCTAAGCCGCAAGCGGCTTTCTTCGCGGCGCCTCTCAGAAGGGAAGGTCGTAGCCCTCGCGCTCGGCGAGATGGTTGCCGAACCCGACATGGCGGCGCGGCCGGCTGCTCAGCTCGTGGCGGTTGATGTCGAACTGTTTCAGCGCCCAGCTCCAGCTCCAGGTGTTCGTTTCCATGAAGTGCATGACGAGCAAGTTCTTCAGTTCCTCGATCTCCGCGAAGCTGTAACCGTCGGTCGAGGCGACCGCCTGCTCGATGTCGAGATGCCGGCGGATGTCCTCGTGCCAGCGTTCGAGCAGCCGGCGGCGCAGGCTGGCGTCGGGAGCCTTGAAGTGCAGCACCAGATCGAGGCGCCCCGGACGCTTGAAAGCGCGGTCGATCAAATCGAGCGAACAGTTGGTCGTGAACACGAAGACGATGCCCTCGTTGATCTCGATGCCGTCCATGGCGCTGAGAAAGACGGCCTGGTCCTCGGTTTCGGCGATCTTGTCGCGATCGCGGAGAGCGAGGTCCATATCGTCGAAGAACACGATGCCTCGGCGCTCGACGCTGAACAGCATCTCGATGTTATCATGAGCGCGGGCGGCGCGGTAATTGTCCGGCGTCACCAGGCGATATTCCCAGCGGCGCTGACGGCAAGCCTCCCAGATCCAGCGGCAGGCCATCGTCTTGCCGTTGCCGGGCGCTCCCGTCAGCAGCACGCCGCGCTTGGCCCGTCCGCCATACGCCTTGATGCGCTCGATATTGTTGCTTTCCAGATAGCCGATGGTGTTCTTCCACAGCAGGTCGAGCTGATCTTGCGGCAGGATCGGCGCGACGCAGGGCGGCTCATTGTCGCGCCGGCAGCGCAGGGCGATCTTATACAGCCGGCGATAGTCCTTGCGATCGACGACGGCGAAATCGAGTCCCCAGCAGTTGAGGGCATCGCTGTGCGCGAAGCGGACGCGAACGAAGCGGATGCCTTCGATGGTGTAGAGGCGCATGCCGATTTGCAGGCCGGGCGAGGAATGGCGGTTATCGGGATCCCAGTCGCGCACCAGGACGCCCTCGATGGGCAGGAGCGGACCGCGTTGGGCCGCCTTGACCAGCGGGGTGTAAAACTCATCCATGTCCACGGAAACCGGTGACTCGAAGCCGACCTGGCGAGCGACGGTTTCGAGGAGAAAGCGGTGATCGGCGGCGTACTGCTGGAGCTGGCTGTTCATGATAAGTCGGACACCGGGTTGAAGGGAGTGGTTCGCCCTGACACCAGACTGTCATCCAGTGGTAGGCAGCGAATCGAGTCCAGGCGCTACCCGCTTTATTCTAGCCACTCCTCCCGCGCTGCCGCAACCGTCTTGGAAAGATGCGTGGCCTGCCTTGCTTTTTTGGAGTGCGGCGCTTTTCCGCCGCTTTGTTTTGCTTTTTTTGGAGTGCGGCGCTTTTCCGCCGCTTTTTTCAACCGTCTTGGAAAGATGCGTGGCCTGCCTTGCTTTTTGGAGTGCGGCGCTTTTCCGCCGCTTTTTTCT
>Ga0335075_10005764_pt1 | contig 19160 bp, 15 predicted proteins | sample Lox_Sample_24_FD_206723 | JGI IMG/M metagenome (GOLD analysis project Ga0335075, IMG submission 206723) | Soil microbial communities from Loxahatchee National Wildlife Refuge, Florida, United States - Lox_Sample_2.4 | ecosystem: Environmental > Terrestrial > Soil > Wetlands | place: USA... | reverse complement strand
CTTGTGACAAATTACTTTATCTGCGTGCATCTGTAGTTCAATTGTTTGCCTGCTGGAGTCCTCGCAACGATGCCAGCCAGCCCGCACGCCCGCCAGCGAATCGGCCCTTGCTCGACATATATCGGCTTGCGCAAAAAATTCCTTTCGGCAGCAGACAACATGCGCTAGAGTGCCGGCCCGTCACTTGGCCTGGGACTTGCACCTCCCGCCTGGTGGCCGGCGCGGACGCCCGTTGGCGTGCGTCCGCCGCATGGACCGTGTTTTGCCGATCGGATCAGTCAACCATGAGGCTAGCTGTCTGCTTTCTCGCACTTCTCGCTACACCCGCCTTGGCCAATCCACCTCGCGGCATCGACATGAACGGCGCCGAGCATAAGTGGTGGGAGTGCCACATTCAGCCTGGAACGGCAGTTTCGTGCTGCCGGGCATCGGATGGACACGTGCTCGATGACAGCGACTGGCGCGCCATCGATAAGCCCGATGGATCACGAGCCTACCAGATCCATGTCGGTTCCAGGTGGTATGACGTGCCGCCCAAAGCCGTCGTCAACGACGTCAGCAAATGCGGACCCGAGCCGGTGCCGGCAAAACGGGCAATGGCGAAGGTCTGGTACGCCCCAAGCTGGGAAATGAATGCGATCGTCAACATCAATATCTACTGCTTCATGGTCGGCACGATGTACTGACGGCCCCGTCCCGCTCCGCCCGCCCGGGCCATCGCACGAAAGCATCCAGGCCGCCTGACAGCATTGATGTGTCCGCCGCCGCGGCCCATATTTGCGCCGTTGCGGGTCGCGGCTCTGCTGTGGCCGCAGGCCATGGCCGTACCAGCGATCCCTCGAACGTGCGGTTCGGGAGGGACGATCATGACCATTCGAAACCCCGTCGTGTGGACCTGGGACCAGGTCAGGCAGGCAGCGATCAGCCTGGACGAGGCCGGCCATCGGGATGCCGGGGAAGCTGCCAGATCGGCGCGCCCGCTGGTGCGCCGGATCGGCTTGGCCGACATTCGCTATGCGCTCGCCAAAGGCATCGAGGACTTCAACGCCGATCCCACCCATTACCTGTTCCTGTGCGCGCTTTACCCGGTGGTGGGCTTGATCCTGGCGCGATTCGCCTCGGGCGCCGGCGTGATGCAACTGGTGTATCCGCTGGCGGCCGGCTTTGCGCTGCTTGGTCCGCTGGGCGGGATCGGCATCTACGAGATGAGCATGCGCCGCGAGCAGGGCCAGGAGGTTCACTGGTGGAATGCATTCTACGTGGTTCGCTCGCCGGCCCTGGGTGCGATCGTGAAGCTCGGGCTGACGCTGGCGGTGATCTTCGTGCTCTGGCTGGTGGCGGCACAGACCATCTACCGGCTGATCCTGGGCGCGACTCCCCCTGTCTCCGCGGCAGCGTTCCTGCACACCCTGTTTGCCACCACGGCCGGCTGGGCGCTGATCATCGTGGGCAATTTCGTCGGCTTCCTGTTCGCCCTGCTGGTCCTGATGCTCAGCGTGGTCTCCTTCCAACTGATCCTGGACCGCCAGGTGACTGCCGAGATCGCCATTCGGACATCCATCCGCGCGGTGGCGGTGAGCCCCGGGACGATGGCGGTCTGGGGGCTCGTCATTGCCGGCGGCCTGGTTCTGGGCTCGATCCCGCTGCTGCTCGGCCTCGCCCTGGTGTTTCCCGTGCTGGGCCATGCGAGTTGGCACCTGTATCGGCGGGTCGTGCTGCCGTAACGACCCACCCGGAGGCGCCGGCTTCCCCGAACCGTCTCGCGGCTGTAGTAGCACCGTAACGCCAGTCCCGGTAGGGCCGGCCGCGACCTCGAAGGGGGGAGAAGCACCGCAATGCACCGCCGCAGCCTGCTTGCCGGCACCGCCGTGCTCGCCGCCGTTCCGCTCGCACGGGCCGCGCCCGCCCAGGGGACCCCGACGAAGCTTGTGTTCTGGCACGCCATGACCGGTCCGCTCGGTGACGAGGTGATGAAGATCGCATCCGGCTTCAACGCCTCGCAGAGCGCGGTGCAAGTCGAGGCGATCTACAAGGGTGGCTATGCCGACCTGATGACCGCCACCATTGCCGCGTTCCGTGCCGGCCAGGCGCCGAATCTGGTGCAGATCTTCGAGGTCGGCACCGAGAACATGATTGCCGCCGGCCGAGCCACCAAGGAAGTCTGGCAGTTGGTCAAGGAGACCGGGGTTTCGATCGATCCGAAAGCATACATCCCGGCGGTGCGCGGTTATTACAGCCTGCCCGACGGACGGATGGCATCGATGCCGTTCAATTCGTCCACCGCGATGATGTGGTACAGCAAGGATGCATTCCAGAAAGCCGGCCTCGACCCAACGAAACCCCCGGCGACGTGGGAGGAAGTGACTGCCGCGGCGGACACGATCAAGAGCAAGAACGCGGCTCAGATCCCGGTGAACGCCTCCTGGTTCACATGGATCATGGTCGAGCAGTACGGCGCCATCCACAATATTCCATTCGCCACCAAGGAGAACGGGTTCGGCGGGCTGGACGCGGTGCTGCAGATCAACAGCAAGCCGCACGTGGCGATCATCGACCGGATGCTGGCGATGGCGAAGGACGGCACGTTCAAATACGGCGGCCGCGACAACGCACCCGACCCGATTTTCCTGGCCGGCCAGGCGGCGATCTCGTTCAACTCCTCCGCCTATCGCGGCGCACTGGTGCAGGGCGCGAAATTCGCCTTCGCCCAGGCGCTGTTGCCGTACGACCCGACGATCATCAAGCAGCCGATCAACTCGATCATCGGGGGCGCCAGCCTGTGGCCGATGACAGCGCCGAACCGTACCCCAGCGGACTACAAGGCGCTGGCAGAGTTCCTGCGATATCTGGCCAGGCCGGAGGTGGATGCGACCTGGGCCGAGAATACCGGCTATGTGCCGGTCACGCTGGCCGGCGCGGCGCTGATGCGACAGCAGGGCTGGTTCGAGAAGAACCCCGGCACCGACCTGCCGATCAAGCAGCTCACGCGCGGCAAGGTAACCCCCAACTCGCGCGGCATCCGACTGGGACGGCTGCCGGAGATCCGCAACATCATCTCGGAGGAGTTCGAGAAGGCCCTGCAAGGCGGGATGAGCGCACAGCAGGTGATGGACAATTCCGTCGAGCGCGGGAACCAGGTGCTGCGGCAGTTTCAGCGGTCGGTGCGGGCGTGACGACATAACAGGTTGCGAGTAGCAACTAAGTTTATATGCGTACACCTGACATTAGTCAGACCTCGTCATCGCCGGCCTTCCGAGCCCATCCTGCTCGCCAGTCCGGCCGGGACGGGCACGGCCGGTCATAACGGAACGGACGGTCGCACCCGGCGGCAGGGGCTTGTGCGCTGCACAATCCGCCTTGAGGCTTGCGCTCGTCAGTATTCCGCGAGTACGTGCATTTCCCAGAACGACAAACACCAGGGAACGTGCAGGATGAGCACCACCACTCAAGGACAGCGGCCAGGCGCCCCACCACCTCCAGCCGGCGGAATGAAGCCGATAGCCAGCGCGAGCGCACGGCTCGACAGGCTGCCGATCACCTCGCTGCATCGCATCGCCGTCGCCGCTCTGGCCTTCGCCTATTTCTTCGAGCTAGCTGACCTCAACACCTTCGCCTACGCTGCGCCTGGCGTCAGGGTGGCCTGGAACATCCCGAACAGTGCGATCGCCCTGATTACTTCGGCGAGCTTTGGCGGCATGTTCATCGGCGCGGTCTTCGGCGGCCGGTTCTCCGATGCGTTCGGACGCAAGCGCGGCTTCATCATCTCCATACTCGTTTATGCGGTATTCTCGTTCCTCAACGCACTCTCCTGGGACGTTGCCTCGCTGGCTATCTTCCGCTTCCTCACCGGTGTCGGCCTGTCGGGAATGACGGTGATCGCCAACACCTACATCAGCGAGTTCTTCCCCGCCCACGTGCGTGGCAAATATATGGGACGCATTGTCACCATCGGCTTGATCGGCATTCCCGCCACCGCCTGGGTAGCGCGCTTTCTGGTGCCGCTGGCGCCCTGGGGCTGGCGCCTTGTGTTCGTCTGGGGCGGCCTCGGCGTGTTCGCAATTCTGATCGCACTGCGCATGAAGGAGTCGCCGCGGTGGCACGTGCGTTGGAATCAGATCGCGCACGCCGATTCGATCCTGGATGAGCTTGAAGCCGTTGCCGTCAAAGAGCACGGCCCACTCGCCCCCCCGGTCGCCACGCCGCCCGATCCCGCCGCCGCTTCGGGCGCCTGGCGCGTTCTCTTTGCCGACAAGCAGCGCAGTCGGACGATCATTCTACTGCTGGCATGGATTTTCCAGACGCTCGGCTTCTACGGCTTTGTCGCCTGGGTGCCCACGCTGCTGGCTCAGCACGGCTTCTCGCTGGTGCAGTCGCTTAGCTACTCGAGCCTGATCGCGATCATGAACCCGATCGGTGCGCTCATCGCCTCCGGCCTCGTCGACCGCTTCGAGCGCAAATGGTTTATCACCGCTGATGGCGTGTTGATAGCGGTCTTCGGATTGGCCTATGGTTTCTCGGGATCGCCCATCTTCATTGTGCTTTTTGGTTCGCTTGTCGTCATCACCCTGCAGTGCATGGCGGTTGGCCTCTACACCTATACACCCGAGCTCTACCCGACGAACGTCCGCGGCTTCGGCATGGGTCTGACATACGGCACCGGCCGGCTTGCCAATGTGCTCGGCCCATTCTTCGTCAGCACTATCTTTGCGGCCGCCGGATACCTTAGCGTGTTCGCTTATATCGCGGTCTGCTGGCTGATAGTCGTCCTGGTGGTCGGCATCTTCGGCCCGACGACCACGGGAAAATCGTTGGAGGTGCTTGAATAGCCGCATCCGGACGGGTGCAATCGACAGGAGAAAGGAATGGCCGCGACCGTGATCGATTCCGCCGTGTTCCGCGATATTTTCGGGACATCGGCCATGCGGCAGATCTTCTCCGACGAAAGCCGCGTGCAATACTACCTGGATATCGAGGCGGCGCTGGCTCGGGTGCAAGCGCGCCTCGGCATTATTCCAGCCGAGGCGGCGGACGCCATCGGTCGCCAGTGCACGGTCGAGAAGATCGACATGGCGAAGCTGAAACAGGCCACCGAGCGGATCGGCTATCCTGTGCTGCCGGCGGTGCAGCAGCTCGTGCAGCTCTGCGAGGGCGGCCTCGGCGAATGGTGCCACTGGGGTGCTACCACCCAGGACGTCACCGACACCGCCACCATACTGCAAATTCGCGGCGCGTTGACGCTGGTCGAGCAGGACCTGGTTGCCATTGCCGACGCGCTCGCCGGGCTCGCCCGGAGCTATCGGGACACGCCGATGGCTGGGCGCAGCAACCTGCAGCAGGCCACGCCAATCACTTTCGGCTACAAATGCGCTGTGCTGCTGGCTGCTTTCCAACGTCATCTCGCGCGCCTGGCCGAGCTTCGGCCGCGGGTCCTGGTCGGCGAATTCGGTGGCGCTACCGGCACGCTTGCTTCGCTCGGAGACCGCGGGCTTGAAGTCCAGCAATTGCTCATGGCCGAGCTCCGTCTCGGCCAGCCGGAGATCGCCTGGCATACCATGCGCGATCGAATCGCAGAGGTCGGCTGCTTTCTTGGTCTCGTGACCAGCACGCTCGGCAAGATCTCGACTGATGTAAAGTTAATGATGCAGACCGAGGTCGAGGAAGTGTACGAACCCTTCGCCGAAGGTCGCGGCAGCAGCAGTACCATGCCGCAGAAACGCAATCCCATTTCGTCCGCCTACATCCATGCCTGCGCCGGCGTGGTGCGCCAGCACGTGGCCGCCCTGCTCGACGCCATGGTTGCGGATCACGAGCGTTCTACGGGACCGTGGGAGATCGAGTGGATATCGCTGCCTGAGATCTTCGTTCTTTCCGCTGGCGCGCTCGCGCAAACCCGCTTCGTGCTCCAAGGGCTGGTGGTCGATCCCGCGCGGATGCGGAAAAACCTTGATGTCACTGGCGGTCTTGTAATCTCCGAGGCCGTCATGATGGGCCTTGGCCCCGCCCTGGGACGCCAGCGGGCACATGACCTTGTTTATGAGATCTGCCGCGCCGTTATTGCCGGGCAGGGCAGTTTTCTCGATCTGCTCGCTACGCATCCCGAGATCAAACCGCATATGGATCGCGACGCGCTCGCCCGGCTGCTGGACCCGGCGAATTATTGCGGCCTCTCCGGCGCGATGGTGGACCGGGTTTTGGGGGCGCATCAGGCAGCGCAGAGGCGGCCACCATGAGCGCGCAGGCCTCGCTCGACATCGATCAACTCAAATCCTGGATCGGCCGCTCCGAATCGACCGACGACATCATTACACCGGTGCCTGTCGGCCCGCTGTTCGACACCGCACCCTTTGCGGTCGCCGGTACGCCTGAGTCCGCCACCGGCGGCGCTACGCTCCGGGCCGAAGATACCGAGGGTTTCTCGCGATGCAAGCCGAGGCGCGCTTCGTCTCTTCTGGAGTCCTGAAAGGATCTGCCGTCATGCAGCTCACAGGTCTGCTCTACGGTGCACCCCTTCTCCGTCATGTCGATTTCCCGGTCACCGAGGTGCTCGGTCCAGCCGCAAGCGAGGCCGAGATTCAAGGCCTGATCGACCGCCGCAAGATGGTTTTCATCAAACCAGTCTTCAAAGGTGGGGTGGGCAAGAAGGGGAAAGCCGGGCTGATTGGCAAGGCAACTGACCTGCGCACCGCGCTGGCGGAACGGGAGCGCCTGTTCTTCGTCGAGCATCGCCACGGCAATGCTACCGCCAAGGCCAACGGCGTCACCTTCGAGGGCGGCGTACCGGCGAAGCACGAGGTGTATTTCTCGATCTCCGATTCCACTGCGTTTCGCGCGCCGACCATGACACTGACCCACATGGGCGGTGTCGATATCGAAGAACTCGAGAAGCAGCACGTCGCCAACGTGCCGTTCGAAGCGCTGACCGGCCTGAAGGCGTTCGTCGTCGCCAACGCGCTGTTCGACATTGGCGCGCCGAAGGAGATCATCTCCCCGCTGGTGCAGCATCTGCCGAAGCTGTGGGAACTCGTGCACCATTACGGCATGACCACGCTGGAGATTAACCCGATCCGCATGTCGCCGGGGCGCGATGGCCGGCTTGCCCCGATCGCGTGCGATTTGAAGGTCGCCTTCGATCGGGATGATCCCCGTTGGCAGCGGCTCGACCTGCCCGATGAGCTGTTCACCGCCGATACGTCGGAGTTCGAGCTGGAGGTAAACCAACTCCGCACGCACCAAGGTCAGTCGGATGTCTTCGTCATCAATGCGAACGGCACGATCCTCGCCCCCACTTTCGGGGGCGGCGCTAACTCTTTGGTGACCCAGGTGCTCGGTGAAGCAGCGATCATCTCGTCGGATTTCGGCGGCAACCCACCTTACGAGAAGATGAAGGAGGTGGCGCGTATCTGTTTCAAGCACTGGCTCGCGCAGACCAACGTGCTGTTCATTATCGGTGGGAAATCCAACAATACTGATATCTTTGAGACCTTTCGTGCGATAGGTGATGCGCTGCGCGAGTATTTCGGCCGCCACGGCCCGACACCATTGTTCGTCGTCGTCGGCCGCGGTGGCCCGAATCTGGTGCGCGGAATGGGCGCGCTAGCAGAGACTTGCGACAATCTCGGCCTGCCGTACCGTTTCTTTGGCTTCGACAGCGCGATCTCCGAGGTCGTCAATTACGCCAAGCAGATTGACGAGTGGATGCGCGGCGGAGGTCGCGCCACGATCGCCGCCGGCCTCGGGATCAAGCAAGCCACCTGAGCAAATAACAAGCGCCTCGGGAGGATCAGATGTTCAAGAACGGTATCGAAGGGTTTCCGTACTATCTCGGTGTCCGCTCGCTTGCCGAGCTTGCCACTCGAGCGGACCGTGTCGCTGTGCTGAATATCCTTGGCGGCGAATCCCGGCAGGTGACGCCCGTCAGCCACTCCTTCTCGGGCGGCAACGTCGTGTTTGGCACGTCGCCAGGCCGTCGCGGTCAGGTGCTCGCAACACCTGCCGGCAACATCCCAGTCTATAACAGCGTCCGCGAAGGCATCGACGACGGCCACGGTTTCGATACCGGCGTCGTCTATCTGCCGCCGTCCGGCGTACGCGATGGCGTAGCGGAGCTGGCCCGCGTCAATCCGGATCTCAAGAAGATCGTGATCATCACGGAGAAAATCGCGGTCCATGATGCGCGCGAGATTCGTGCTATCGGTCAGGCGTACGGCATCGATATTCTCGGAGCCAATTGCCTCGGCGTCGCGGATTCCTGGAACCGCGTGCGGATCGGCGGCGCACTCGGTGGCGACCATCCGGAGGAGGCGCTGATTAAGGGTTCGATCGCGATCTGCTCGAATTCGGGTGGCTTCACCACGACCATCGCTCAGTACCTCGCAACCGAAGGGTGGGGCACAACCACGCTCGTCTCGTCAGGCAAAGACGTCTATATCCATTACGCCGCGCCGGACTTTGCCTATGGGCTCAACAACGACCCACGGTCGAAGGCCGCCGTTCTCTATTGCGAACCGGGCGGCTATTACGAGCGCGACCTCAATGTCCGCAAGCCACTGGTCGCCTGCGTTGTCGGGCGTTGGAAATCCCGTCTTACGCGTGCCGTTGGCCATGCGGGTGCGATGGCCGGCTCCGGCGACAAGGCCGAGGACAAAGAGAGCTGGTTCATGGAATCGTCCGGGGTGGATGGCATCTTCACGCCGGAACATCCTGTAGTTTCTGCCAAGGGTGCTGTCGTCACCAACATCGCGCATATCCCGGCCGCTCTCACGGCGGTGATGCGGCAGAACGGAATCTCGCCGGATTTCGTGCCGCGAGGCACGCTGGCGCTGAAGCCCTGGATCGCCAACGACCAGGGGCTAAAGCTCCCGGCGCATATCGCGTTGCCTACGGTCGAAGCGCTGGAGCCGTACAACGAGCAGATCGCAGCGCTGTCGCGGCAGATTGGCGCGATTATCGCCCGACAGAACATGAAGGATACGTCCGGCGCCTCGGTGATGGACCCGACCACGCAGGTGACCAGCGTGCACGGGCACCCTGTCCTCGATCTGGCGCTCGAGCCGCTGGAGGCAAATTTCGCCCTACCTTTGGTGCACGAGATCGCCGGCCCGAATGATCGTGTGATGCTGGACATTGCGGTTGCGGCCGAGATCAATCTGGTGGGGGACGCCGCGCTGATTGCGGCTGATGCCGCACGCGAGGCAGGCAATTCGCCCAATACGGTGATGGCCGCCGCCGCCGCCATCATCGGGCCGAGGCGTGTCGAACGGGCGCTGGCGTGCACCAAGACGCTGATCGATCTGTTCGCTCACTCCGGTCTGATCAACGCCCATGACGAAAGCTTCGAAACAGGTAAGATTCCCATCGACGAACGGGCGAAGGTATTTTTCGGGACGGATGCCGACGCAGAGGACCCGCGACCCGATGCCATGCTTGCCGCAGTGCGGGCTCGTGGCGGGCATTCGGTGTTCCTGAAGTTCCTCGCCGGGCTCAATCAGCACGTCTCGCGCGACGCCATTCTCGCCGCAATCAGCACAACGATTGCGTGGGGTCCCTTGATGCGCAAACGCGTCTCGCGGCTGACCGCGGAGGCCCTGCCGTGGTACTTGCGTCTCTATGGAGTGATGATCGGCGCATCCATTCCTGGTCGCTATCATCAGCGTGGCAGCCTGTGCGGAGTCTCCCGCGAGGAGCGCTTCAGTCACTGGACCATGGACGATTTCCTTTACCTCGCCCTGATCGGTAAGAAGCCGGCTAGCAATGTCGAGGCGCGTCCGCTGCAAATCCTGATCGGCCTGTTAATCTCCAACGGGCCGGGGTCGATCACGTCGCAGGGCGCCAAGGGAGCCGTCTCCGCCGACGGACCGCAGACTCCGGGCCGCGTGCAGATCAACAAGGCCATGGTCGGGTTCCTCAGCCACAGCGGATATAGTCATGGCGGCAACGGCTTCGAGGGTATGGCTTTTCTGCTCGAGCGCTTCCGCGGCATCGATCTTGCGGATCCGACGGATCCCGCTCATGGCATCGACCTGAAAGCGATGGCGAAGCAGTTCGCCGAGACCTACCGCGACGAGAAGGCCCGCTTGCGGGAAGAGGGTTCCGAGTTGCGCGCGCTTCCCGGCGTGCATCATCCAGTGTTCAAGGGCAAGCCCGTCAACTACGATCCACGCGAGCGCTTCATCGCCGAATTCATGGCCAAACGCGGCGATTATAACATCTTCCATGCGTTCTACCGCGAGCTGGTTCAGGCGCTGTACGACACCGGTGCATCGCCGTACGTGTTCTGCGTCAATGTCGATGCGATCATCGCTGCCCTGCTGCTCGCGCTGCTGTGGAAGGACTATCGGGGCGGCCGGCTCACCGAAAAGGACCTGGAGACTGCGGCTTTCAATGTGTTCCTCTACGGCCGCATGATCGGCGCAGCCGCCGAGATCGACGACCATCTCAATCGCGGACGCAATATGGACATGCGCACGCCGCAGGAGCAGTGCGGCTTTGTCATGTAGAGCGGGACGGGTCTAAATAGTTTCTGCCCCAATCAGCCGCCACCCGTTTTCCGCCCGTCCTGGAACTGCAGCAGCCGTCCCGCATTCGCCATCACCGCCACAGTCCCCAGATTGTGCAGCACCGCCACCAACACCGCCCCGCTCGCGCCCAGCATCCCGCTGGCGGCCGCGCTGACCAGCACCACCGTCCACCCCAGTCCAAGCGCCACATTCGCATGGATCGTCCGCCGGCATCGCCGGCTCAGGCGGATGCTGCTGCCCAGGCGCCCCAGATCGTTTGTCATCAACACCAGATCGGCGGATGCCGCCGCGATATCCGCCCCGCTCGCGCCGATCGCGATCCCCACCGCCCCCGCCTTCAGCGCCAGCGCATCGTTGATCCCGTCCCCCACCACCAGCGGCCGATAGCCCTCGCGCACCTCCTCCAGCACGCAGTCCAGCTTCTGCTCGGGCAGCGCCTGGGCCCGCACCTCCGGAATATCCAGGTACGACGCCACGCGCCGCGCCACCGCCTCGCGGTCGCCAGTCAGCAGCACCTGCCGCCGCAGCCCCAGCTCCCGCAACTCCGCCAAAGCCTCCCGTGCCTCCGGCCGAGGCTCATCGGCCAGCAGCGCCCATCCCAGGAACGCGCCATCCCTAGCCACCCCGGCGATCGGCCCGTCATGCGCCGGCGCCATCGGCACGGTGATGCCCAGTTCGCCGAACAAACGAGGCGCCCCCAGCGCCAGCAGTCCGCGCTCGCCGACCGCTGTCATCCCCAGCCCCGACAGTTCCGTCACCTCGGAGATAGCCAGCCGCTCCTCCGCCGGCACCGACCCGGCCAGGGCGTGTGCCACCGGATGGTTGCTCGCCGCCCCAAGCGTCCCGGCAACCCGCAACAGCTCCCCCCCTTCCACACCGGGCTCCGGGCGTACCTCCGCCAGATGCAGCCGGCCGAACGTGACGGTACCGGTCTTGTCCAGCACGAGCGAGTTCGCCGTCGCCAGATCCTCCAGGAACGCCGTGCCCTTCACCAGGATGCCGTGTCGGCTGGCCACCGCGATCGCCGCCACCGAGGTCGCCGGCGCCGCCAGCACCAGCGCGCAAGGACATGAGGCCACCAGCACCGCCAGCATCGCCGCGACGCTTCCGGTCGCGAACCACACACCCGACGCGATCAGGATCACCAGCACCATGTATCGCCCGGCGTAGCGCTCCAGCAGGCGCGTCGCCGGCGGCTTGGCCTGTTCCGCCGCCTGCATCAGCGCCAGCACGCGGCCCAGCGTGGTCTCTTCCCCGACCCGGGTGATCTCGACCAGCAGTTGCCCATCGAGATTGATGGAACCGCCGAACGCCATCGCGCCCGGCTCGACCTCCACCGGCACCGACTCGCCGGTGATCGGCGCAGTATCCAGACTGGACCGCCCGGCCCGCACCAGGCCATCGACTGGGATCCGCTCGCCCGCCCGAAGCTCGATCATGTCGCCGACCATCAGCTCGTGCGCCGGGACTATGACGGTCGTGCCGTCCCCCAGCCGCTTGCGCACCTCCGCGCGGGTCAGCCGGGCGATCGCCTCGATCGCCTCCTGCGAGCCCAGCAACGAGCGTTCCTCGATCACATGCCCGATCGTCATCACCAGCGGCAGCAGCGCGGCGGTGATCAGATCGCCGGCGGCCCAGGCGGCCAGCATCGCCAACGCGATCAGTTGGTCAGTGAGCCCGTGCAGGTTCGGATGGCGCAGGCTGTGCCACGCCGCTTCCAGCGCCGGCACCGCAATAACCGCCGCGCCCACCCCAGCAACCAGCTCGGCCACCGCGACCTGATCCGGAACAAGCGCGCGCATCGCCACCGACAGCAGCAGCAGCCCGCCGGCGACCATTCCCGCCGTCAAGCGACCCGCGATCTGGCGCCGCTCGATCCCGGTCAGCAGTCCGCCGGCCTCGACCGCCGTCGCGCTCGCGCTCATGGACTGGCCCCGGGCAGCACGAGCTCCGCCCCGTTCGACGGATCGAAGCCGACCACCTGTTTGGCCCGGCGGAGCAGGGCGCCGACGCGGTCGTAGTAGATCCGCGAGATCATCGCCTTACCGGCCGGCGTCCCCGCCTGCGGCACTAGCGCCATGATCGGCGCGGTCGTCGCCACCGCCTGGCTCCGGCGCTCATCGGCCGCCGCCGTCGCCGCCGACAGGATGCGCTGCTGCTCCTGCACCGCCCGTTGCCGCGCCGTTTCGGCATAGCTGCGCGCCTGCGCGACGGTCTGCTGGGCAAGCTGCGTGACCGCCAGGATGTGGTCGAAGGCGTAGCGTGCCGCCTCCGGCAGGCTAGCGGCCAGATCGACCCGGGTTACCGTAACGCCCAGCCCCGCACCCTCGGCCGCCAGTGCCGCAAGCCGGCGATTCACCGCCGCGACCAGGTCGAGCCGAAGCTGCTCCGGACTCGGCAGGGCACCCGCGCCCTCGGCGGTGGACGCCACCAGGATCGCGTCGATGCTGCGCGAGGCCGCGACCTCGACCGCGCTGGCCACCACCAACTGCTCCAGCGTTGCCCCCACGTGGTCCCGCTCGATCAGATAGGCCGCCGGATCCGAGATGCGGTACAGCACCGTCGCCTGCAGATGTGCTACGCCGCCGTCACCCGTCAGCAGGAACCCGGCATTGCGCCGCGGGTCCTGACTGAGCTGATACTCGACGCGCCGGCCCACCAACGCGGTACCTGCATCGAAGCGCGCGATCCGCATGGAGAACTGGCTGTCCGCAGAGGGCAGCAGCACGACCTGCTCGATTGGCCGCGGCCAGGCGATCAGCAACCCCGGCCCCTGCACTCGCACCACCTGACCCAGCCGCAACACCACCGCCCGGCTGTCCGGCGGCACCTGCCGGATGCCGGATACCACCCAGCCGACAGCCATCACCACAACCGCCGCGAACAGAAACCGGAACCCGAGGCGCACCGACTGCGCCCACGGGCCGTCCGGCATGTCGGTCCGAGCCGGACGCAGCTCGTTCATGGTGCCGCCTTGGCTGGTGCCTGCGGCCCGGCCGGTGACTCGTCCGGCCCATCGACCAGGACCCGGAACGGCGCCGCGTCGGTGCGCAGGATCAGCCGCGTGTTGCCGCTGACTACCTGGTCCAGCGTGTCCAGCGAGCGCAGCGTCGTGTAGAGCGCCGGATCGCTCTGATACGCCTTGCCGTAGATGCCAGCCGCCTGCACCTCCGCCTTCGCCTTGATGGCCGCAGCCTGGGCCTCAGCGTCGGCCACCGCGATCCGGGAGTCGCGGTCGGCGTCGGAGCGGATCTGAGCGGCCTGCCGCTCGCCCTCCGCCATCCGGGCGGTCGCGACCGCCAGCCGGTCGGCGCGCATCCGCGCCACGGCGGCGTCCAGCGTTTCGGGGGGCAGGGTGAGGCGCTCCAGCCCCACTTGCCGGATGGCGATGCCATAGGTCCGCAGCACTTGATCTTGCAGGTGCCGGCGCAGCGCTTGGTCAAAGCGGTCGATCTGGACCTTGGCCGGGTCGGTGTTCACCAGGTCCGAGAGGGCGAAGCCGCTGGCGGTCACCTCCAGCGCCGACGCAACGAAGCTGCGCAACTGCTCGGCCGCGTTGTTCGGTTGGTTCTGCACGGCGCGGAGGAACTGCCGCACGCTAGCGGGATCACGCGGCACCTGCCAGGCGACGTAGGCCTGCATCAGCACGCGCAGGCCGTCGCGTGTGCCCACGTCCTGCAGCCCGCTCGATGTAGTGCGCAGCCGGAGATCCACGGTCATCGTGTCCTCGATCGGCGACGGCAGGCGCCACGCAAGACCGGGTTGGGTGATTACCTGGACTGGATTGCCGAACCGGGTGATCACGACCGCATCGCCGGGCCCGATCAGCACGAGGCACGCCGACAGCACCAACCCCACCACGATCACCGCGGCGATCACGTAGCGCAGGCCGTGCAGTGGCGGACGAGCGGCCATCGCGCTCCCCCTCCCCTTGTGGGAGGGGGCTGGAGGGAGGGGGCCCGCGTGTGGCTCGCCGGCGTCGCCATGGCTATGGAGATGAAGGAGCGACATCAGTTGGGCTCCGCTTGCGGGTGATGGAGCTCGCCGGGCCCGGGCAGGGTCTGGCCCGGCGCCATCGGCGGCCGCAGGTCGATGGTGGGCGCAGGTCCGTGCGCCAGCCGGTGATCGACGATCAGTAGCTCGGTGCCGCCGAGCGCGCGCGTAACGTCGCTGAACCAGCGCTCCAGCAGGAAGGCCTGTCGGCTCTCCCCGTACGCCTGCTCGTCGCCGGCGAACAGGGCCGCGTCACCGCGGGCGTGCCCGAGAGTCGTCGCTGCCTGGCCGTCCGCCGCGTCCAGCTCATAGGCGACGGTCTGCTGGGCGAGACTGCGGCTGTCGGCGGCCTGCCCCGTCTGGTCGGCAACGGCGATCTCGGCGCGGATGCCGGCCGCCTGCACGGCGTGATAGGCGCTTGCGGCCGCGGGCGGCGGGTGAATTGCCTCGATCACCACTCCGACCAGGTCGATCCCACTGCGGAGCGCGCCTAGCTTTTGCTGCATCTGTTGCCGCAACGTGGCGGCCAGGCTGTCCCGGTCGGCGGTGAGCAGGTCCGTCAGCCTGAGATGCGCGAAGTTCTGGACCAGCACCTGCGCGGCAACCGAGCGGACCAGCCGGTCCGGGTCGGCATCGTTGGCCACTGCCTCCAGCGCCGCTTGATCGGACAGACCGAGCCGCCAGATCAGCCGCAGATCAAGATCGACGATCTGGAACCCCTGCCGGCCGGTCTCCTCGCTGGCTATCAGGTATGTCGTTTCGGCCGGATGCGTGCCGTCCCACAGGCGATCCTCGCTGGGGGGTGGCATCGCCTCGGCGCCGACGACGGGCGTGCTGGCGCTTCTCGAAGCCGCATCGAACGACACGGGGACATCGTGCAGCACGCCAAGTTCCACCGGCCGGAGGATCCCGAACGGCCAGGGCAGATGCAGGTGCAGCCCAGACCCAAGCACCGCGACCGGCACGCCGAGCCGTTCATACACAGCACGCTGGTCGAGGCGCAGCGCCGTTAGTCCGGTCACGCCCCAGGCGAGGATGGCGATCCCGAACGCAACCGGAACCGCTGCCCGAGCAGCGAACGAGAGCGCCCAGCTTCGCCGCAGGTCGATGCCGACCTGTTGTTCCAGTGCTGCATTGAGCCCGAGCAGTGTGGGCCGCGTCGGCCGGATCGCCCGGGCGAGGAGGCTGCGAGCGATTGGTTGCAGGTCCTCGATCGGTGCGGGTGGCTGGAAGGCGGTGGCGAGGCTGCGTAGCAGCAGCTCGACCGCGACCAGCAGGACCAGGGCGCCGACTGCCTGCTCGATCCAGCCGGGCCACGCGAAGCCGGCCGCCTGCAGCAGCTCGCTGACGCCGACCCCAAGCAGCGCGGCCAGCGGCACACGGAGAAGGAACGCGAGGCCCCACGCTGCCATGCCGGCAAAGGTCCGTTCCAACACCAGCACTGGAAAGGCGCCGAGCACCAGGACGAAGCCGCCGATAACGCGCACATCGCCGTTGACCGGCACTGGCGCCCCGCGCCAGGCCAGCACGCAACCGGCGCCGGCCAGCAGGGCCAGGAGGGCGTTGATCAGAACACTCCCCCTCCCCTTGCGGGAGGGGGTCGGGGGGCGGGGGCCTGCGGAGTATGGCTGCCGAATCGCCCCAGGCGCCGTTCCCTTCCCCCCAGCCCCCTCCCGCAAGGGGAGGGGGAGTGCCTTCGCGCGCACGACCAGCCCGGTGCACAGCAACCCATCCGCCGCGATCACCAGCGATGCAGCGGCAAACACGGTTGCAGCCGGCAGCGGGTAGCCCAGCCTGATCGCCGCCGGATCGATCGCTGACGCCGCGGCCAGCCACGCGCCCAGCACGCCAAACATCACTCCGCCTAGCAGCAGCTTCGCGGAATGGTCGGGGTAAGCCGGCGCGGGAATGCGACGCCTCCCCGTTCAGGCCGCCCGACCGCGACGCGCATCGGGTGCGAACAGGCCGGCCGAGGCCAGGATGCTTCGCAACGTATCCAGATCGCGTGCATCGTCGAGCGGCAGGAGCGGCGGGCGCACATGGCCTCCGGGCTGGCCCAGCAGGTTCATCGCCGCCTTGATCTGTGCCTGCGGCGAGGCGAGCGTGCCGCTCCAATCCGGTCGAACAAGCTGGCTCATCAGCGCCACATAACGATCGGCCGCCGCTTCGGCCGTGCCGAAGTCGCCACGCCACACCGCTTCGTAGAACGCCACCGCGAAGCCGCCGCCGAGCCCGCCGCCATCGATGTTGCCGTCGCCCCCGAGACCGCGCAGCACGCCAAGCCCAACGCGGCTGATGAAACTTCCGAACACGCGCACGCGGTCGCGCACCTTTTCCAAAGTAGCCAGCGCCTGCGCCTGGTTTGCCGTGCTGTCCTTGAGCGCCACGACGTGCTCGATCCGTGTGAGTTCCAGCGCCGTCGGGGCGGTCATCTCCACCGATACGCCGCGCGGCCAATTATACACCATGATCGGCAGAGCGACCTGGTCCGAGATCGCCGCGAAGAAGGCGACGATTTCGCGCGGCGTCGGCGCGGCATAGGGGGGCGCGGTGGACAGCACGCCGTCGGCGCCGATCTCCTTTGCATGGCGGGCGAGGGCGATCGTCGCCGCCGGCGTGAAAGTGGTGCAGCCGATTACCACGGGGATGCGGCCGCGCAGTTCCTCGACCGCGATTTCGGCGACGCGGCGGCGTTCGGCCTCGGTCTGCGAGAACCACTCGCCGGTGGTGCCGTTCACGAGGACGCCGTGCACGCCTTGGCCGAGGTAGAGGCGGAGCACGTGGCGCCAGGATTCTTCGTCGAGCGCGCCGGAGGCAGTGAAGGGCGTTGGCGCGGCGACCCAATAGCCCTTCCAGTCCACGGAGTTTCGGTCCATCCGCGCCTTCTCCTGTTTGCGGCGTGCGGTGCGGCAGGGTAGGCGCGTGGTGCTTGGCGGTGCAAACGGGGAATTGTGTCGGTCGGCGAAAACGGCGGTTCCTGCCAGCGGGACGATGGCTTCACCCGTCGGTGAAACCCGTCCGTCGGATCAGTGAAGCTCAGGCCCCTATCCAATCTGATGTTCCGACCGGTGACAGCAGGAAGGCTCGGTCGCCGAGTATTCCGCAGGACTGGTTTTGCCCGCCGCTCACCGGCGACGGCGCGAAAGACCCGGTTGCGTTATGCCGAGCGCGAAGCGGCCACACTCAATGCGCGGATCAGGTCGCGCCGAGAAGCCCCCGAAGCATAATTCCGCGCCGTTCATTTTATGCTACAACGCTTACATGAGACCGTCCGAAGCTCTTGCAGCCCACCGTGCCGAGTTGCGGCAACTTGTCAGCCGCTACGGCCTGTCGCGCCCTCGCGTCTTCGGATCGGTTTTGAGCGGCACCGACACCGACGAAAGCGACCTTGATTTGCTCGTGGAAGCCACGGAGACGACGACCTTGTTCAAGCTCGCAGGGCTGGAACACGCCGCGCGAGAGTTACTTGGTGTGCCGGTATCCATTCTGACTCCAGGGTTTTTGCCCCCCAGGTTCAGGGATCGCGTACTGGAACAAGCGGAACCGCTATGAAGCATCCGGAGCGCGTTGAAGACTATCTGGAACACATTGCACAAGCGATCCAGCGAGCGAGCGAATACATTGAGCGTTTGGACAGTGTGAACGCCTTTCGACAAAGTCAGCGTGATCAGGATGCCGTTATCCGAAATATCGGGATCATTGGTGAGGCTGCCCGCCAAATTCAACAGCACGCCCCGGAATTCGTAACCGCCCACCCTGAATTACCGTGGATCGAGATGCGTGGCATGCGCAACAAGATGATCCACGATTACTTTGACGTGGATGTCAACGTTGTGTGGGTACCGTCAAAGACGACTTGCCCCGACTGAAACAACAGATCGATGACTTGCTGAATGAGCAGCGCGGCAGCGCGCCAGGAGAACGGGAATCAGACCCTTCCCGGTGAGGCCTCGCCCATGCGCACCCTATACGGCGACCGGCGACGTCCTGCACGGGAAACAGGCAAGTTCTGCCTCCAATATGGTCTGTCTCCCCAGAAACAACGCATTTGTTGCCCCAACAAGCTGGCCCGAAGATTGCACCCGTAAAGAGGCTGCACACACAACCGGCAAACCGCAGGGGCAACGACATGCGTGCGGTACCCGCCCAACCCTATGCGTTCGACCTTCACCCCCCGACGGCCGCCCTGCTGGTCATCGACATGCAGCGCGACTTCCTCGAGCCAGGAGGTTTCGGCGCCGCTCTCGGAAATGATGTCTCACTGCTGCGGCAAACCATCGCCCCAACCACCCGCGTCGTCGGCGCGGCGCGCGAGCGTGGCCTGCTGGTCGCACACACGCGCGAAGGCCATCGCCCTGACCTGTCCGACCTTCCAACCTCGAAACTGACACGTGGGCGGCTCCCACTCCGCATCGGCGATCACGGCCCAATGGGCCGCATCCTGGTGCGAGGCGAGGCGGGCCACGACATCATCCCCGAGCTTGCCCCAGCAGCCGGCGAGCCGGTGATCGACAAGCCCGGCAAGGGCGCCTTCCACGCCACCGATCTCGACGCCGTTCTGCGCAACCGAGGCATAGCCCAGCTTATCGTCTGCGGCGTAACCACCGAGGTCTGCGTCCACACGACAGTGCGCGAGGCCAACGACCGCGG
>Ga0335075_10005762_pt1 | contig 19165 bp, 15 predicted proteins | sample Lox_Sample_24_FD_206723 | JGI IMG/M metagenome (GOLD analysis project Ga0335075, IMG submission 206723) | Soil microbial communities from Loxahatchee National Wildlife Refuge, Florida, United States - Lox_Sample_2.4 | ecosystem: Environmental > Terrestrial > Soil > Wetlands | place: USA... | reverse complement strand
CCAAACCGCCCTTCGGGGCCAATCCCCAACTACGCGGCGGCGTGGGTCGCGGGGGGCTCGTCGCCGCCGGTCTGCGCGAGGCACACGCGCCCGCGGCCGGACTGCTTCGCCGTGTACATCGCCGTATCGGCGCGGCGCAGCAACGCCGACGCGCCCTCGCCCGGCACCGCGAGCGCGATGCCGATGCTCGCGCCGATCTCCGCGCGCCGCCCTGCCGACAGCACGATCGGCACCGACACGCCCGCGATCACGTTCACCGCGATGTCCTTCGCCTTCTCGACGCTCTCGATGCCCGGCAGCACGACGACGAATTCGTCGCCGCCCGTACGGGCAACGACGTCTGTACGGCGCACCGACCGTTCGAGAATGGCTCCAACTTCCCGCAGCACGCGGTCGCCGGCCTCGTGGCCGAACGTGTCGTTCACTTCCTTGAAGTAATCCAGGTCGATCTGCAGCAGCGCGAGCGGATGCTGGGCGGTGTTCGTGGTCAGCAGGTTAGCGAGCGAAGCATCGAGACCGCGCCGGTTCAGCAATCCCGTCACCGTGTCGCGCGACGCCAGCTCGCGCGCCGCCGACTCCGCGCGTTTGCGCTCGGTGACGTCGGTCAGCAGGCCCTGCAACAGGTTGTGGCCGAGCGGATTCACCGACAGCTCCACCCAGATCGACCCGCGCACTCCGCCGCGGTCGATCTCGAAATCCGCGTCGCGCGGTTCGCCGGACGCGCGGCTCTCGCCGATCAGCCGCGCGATGCGCTCGCCGTGCGGCGCCAGCAGGTCGGCCAGCCGCACGTTCGGTTCCGCGGCCTCGGCGCCGAGGATGCGCACGAACGCGGGGTTGCACGACTGCACCGCGCCGGCCGGGTCGAGCACCAGGATGCCGGTGTCCGCCTTCTCGAAGACCAGCCGCATGCGCCGCTCGCTGATCTCCTGCGCCACGCGCAGCTGGTGTTCCTTCTGCAGCACGTCGGTGAGCCGCGTGATCAGCGCGTTGACGTCGCCGACCAGCTGCCCGATCTCGTCCGTGCGCCGCCGGCCGCGCAGCGCGATCTGCACGCCCGAGGCGACCTCGAGCCGGTGCAGCTCGTCGGAGATGCCCTTGATCGGTCGCGTCACCAGTAGATAGACGAGGAACGCCACCGCGGCCGCGACGATGGCCACCTGCAGGCTGAGGATCCACGTGATGTAGCCCGAGTACGCCGTGGCCTGCGCCTCGATCTCCTCGTGCGACACGTAGATCGTGAGGCCGCCGATCGCCGGGCCCTTCTCGAACGGCGAATAGACGGGCCGCGTAATCTTGTCGACCTTCGCGTGCGCGCGCGCGTTGGCTTCGATAATGGTGCCGGTGCCGAACAGGATCGTCCGACCAGACGTGATCGTCACGCCCGCGACGATGCGGTTCTTCATCAGGCCGTTGGCGATCTCCTGCGCCAGCTTCGTGTCGTTGACGAAACAGGCGACGCTGACCGTGCTCTCCACGGTCGACGCCAGCTCGTCGACGCGCGACATCAGGCGGTCGTGCTCGGCGGCGCGCACGCGCCACGACGCGGTGATCGAGAACAGCAGGCCCATGATCACGGCCAGCACCAGGATCGAGAGGCTGGTGCGCGCGACGATGCTGCGCGGCAGGAAGGCCGCGAAGCCTGCGCGTTTGTCAGGGCCGGATTTCAAGCACCACCTTCACTTTCGGATTCACGGCGGCGCGGTCCACGTAGGCGATGGCGTTCGGATTGCTCTCCACGAGCTGCAGCGCGGTCTTCACGTCCGGCACCTGGAACGGCGGCGAGGTCTGGCCGGAGAACACCAATCGCGCCCAGTACGAACTCATCTCCGCCGGACTCTTCTTCACCAGCTGCTGGTAGAACTGCGCGCGCTCCGGGCCGCCCTCCGCGACGTCGATGGGCAGCGCGAGCTGCCCGGTGGGCAACTTGCGATAGCGGCCGAGGAAGATGTCGATGACCTCGCTGCGCGTCAGGCGCTCGACGCCGCTCGCCGGGTTCACGATGACGACGATGCCCGCGGGCGCGTCGTCGGCACGCGCGACGGGCAGCGCCAGGGCGAGCATCAGGATGGCGACGAGGCGTTTCATGGCGGTCAGAACACGAAGTCGACGGAGGCGGTGAACACGGTGAGATCCACCGGGCTGCCGGCGTCCGGCCGGCGGTCGAACAGCAGCGAGGTGTCGGCCGCGTGCATGCGATCGACCTGCAGCTTGAAATCGAAATGCGACGACAGGTCGTAGCGCACGCCGGCCGTAGCCGTGTGCTGCGTCGAGCGCGTGACTTCCTGGATGCGCACGATGGCGCCGTTCAGCGGCGCGAACATCGGCAGGTCGGGCAGGCCGGTGGTGCGGATCGGGTTGCGGTCGCGCGAGGTCGCGAACGCGACGAACGGCGTCCAGCGGTCCAGGCGATAGCCGACCTCGGCGAGCACCTTGTTGAAATCGGGGCCGGAGATCGAATCCGAGTTGGCGAAGCCGTACAGCAGCTGCGCCTGCAGCGGACCGTCGTCGTAGGCGACGCCCGCCTGCACGCCGAACGAGTGGTAGACGCGCTCGTCGAGATCGTTGGCGATGGACGCCGCCTGCGGCAGCCCGGTGGCGCGCAGGCCGGCGACCAGCAGCGGGATGTCGTTGCCGGCGTCGTAGCTGATCTGGACCATCGCGATGCGCGCGGTCCAGCCGCCGCGCAGGTAGTCGAGCGTCGCGCCGACGAGGCGCTGCTGCGATTCGGAGCTGGTGCCGTCCTCGAACGCGAGCTCGCCGTCGCCTGCGCCGGCGAACAGGCGCGCGCGCACCAGGCCGCCGCCGATGCGGCGCTTGTAGGTGAGATCGCCGCCGTCGATGTCGTCGTTGCTGATCTGGCCGTAGAACTCCGGCGACGGGCGCGCCGATAGATAGGAGTAGCCGACCTGGCGGGACTCGGCGAGGAGATAGATGTCGTAACCGACGCGGCCGGCGCGCACGACGAACGAATCGTCCGGCGACCAGCGCAGGTAACCCTGCGTCAGCTGCGGCACCCAGTCGCCGTCGGCGCGCTGGTGCGTGACGCCCTGCACGACGACGTCGAAGTCGGCCGGCAGCTTCGCGCTCAGCTGGACGCCGAGCAGCGAATCGCTGGCGAACTCCACTTCGCCGGCGCCCGCGCCATCGGACTGGCCGGTGTTGCGGCGGAACTCGACGTCATCGGTGTCGTGCGTCACCGCGGCGATCGTGCCGAAGCCGCGCACGGCGAAGCGATCCTCGCGGAAATCCTGCGCGCACAGCGACGCCGCGCCCATCGAGAGGACCAGGAACATGGAGATGCGGAAAATCATTTTCCCCCGGGGAGACACTCGCCGCGGACGCGGGAGCCCCTCGATAACCAGACACTTCATGTGTCATTTAACGGCATCGAGGTGCAGAGACTGAGTGATCGCAGTCACAGCGATGGAATCATTCTGCGATGGGAAAACCCGTAGGGCTCATCCCTCTCGCGAGAAATCCCTCGCCCGATCGATGACGTGGTCGAGCGGGGGGCTTGCCGACGTCATCGACCGGGGAAGGAAAAACTTTCAACGCATGATCAACGCGCGCTTTCGATTGCTCCGAGCTCGCCACTCGCGCGCGCGTGGCGGCCGTACACCGCTTCGAACAGCGGCGACGCCATCAGCGTGGTGACGATCGCCATCAGCACCAGCATCGAGAACAACGCCGGGCCGATCACGCCGGCCTGCAGGCCGATGTTGATGATGATCAGCTCCATCAGTCCGCGCGCGTTCATCAGCGCGCCGACGCCGAGCGCCGTGCGGTTGTCCTGGCCCGAGAGCCGCGCCGCGGCCCAGCACGCGCCGAACTTCGCGAGGATGGAGCACGCGAGCACGCCGAGCGCGACGGCCAGTAGATAGGGATCGGCGACCAGCGTGAGCTGCGTGTTGAGGCCCGAGTAGGTGAAGAACATCGGCAGCAGCACGATGACGGTGAACGGCTCGAGCTGCTTGCGGATGCTGTCGGCGAGAATGCCGCGCGGCATCACGCAGCCGAGCAGGAAGCCGCCGAACACGGCGTGCAGGCCGATGGCGTCGGCGGTGAACGCGCTGAGCATGAAGAGCGTCAGCACGATGGCGAAGATGCTGGAGTTCAGCGGTTTGCCGGCTGCGGCCTCGCGCTCCGCGCGGCGCGCCAGCGGCGCCAGCAGCCGCGGGACGATCAACAGCACGACACCCGCGAAGATCACGCCGCCGATGATCGCCGTGTACGCGACGCCGTGGCCGGCGTTGCCGAAGCTGGCGAGCACCACGGCCAGCACGCACCACGCGGCGGCATCGTCGATGGCGCCAGCCGACAGCGCCAGCGTGCCGAGCGGCGTGCCCGACAGGCCGCGCTCGTGGATGATGCGCGCGAGCATCGGGAACGCGGTGATGGCGATGGCCGCGCCCATGAACAATGTCGCGTCGAAACGCGAGGCCGTTGCCGCGAACAGGCCGGGCACCTCCATCAGCAGCGGCGTGATCGCGATGGCGACGAGGAACGGGACGAACATGCCGGCCAGCGAGACCGACGCGGCCTTGTGCACGTTCTTGCGGAAGTGGTCGGTGCGGAAGCCGAGGCCGACCAGGAACATGTAGAGGCCGACGCCGAACTGCGCGCCGACATACAGCACGCCCTTGTTCTCGGGCGTGAAGACGACCTTCTGGATGTCGGGGGCGACGAGGCCGAACAGCGACGGGCCGAGCAGCACGCCGGCGATCATTTCGCAGACGACCTGCGGCTGCTTCAGGTACTTCTGGCCGAGCCAGCCGACGACGCGGCAGGTGGCCAGGATGACGGCCATCTGCAAAAAGAACGTGATCGACAGCTTCGCGACACCCATGGAACCCCCGTTGATCGTCGGACCGTTGAGGTCCTTGTCGTTGTGGGTGTCGTTATAGGCAGTGGGGGTGGTGGACGGCCAGTCGGCGGCTGATTGATTCTGCCTATGGAGAGGCTATCCCCACGCAGCCTCGCTGGCCCCGCAGTATTTGCGCACGAAATCCGCATGCGCCGGCAGCGGCGCCACCACCTTCGCGACCCGCTCGCGCATCTGCGCGAGATAGCGCGTCAGCTCGCCGTCGTTCGTGCGCGGGAAATGGTGGTAACTCTCGGGCTCGATGCCCTGCCCCATCATCACCGCGATCCACGAATCGATCGCGAACAGGTCGCCGTCCTCGACGTACACGTACGCTTCCTTCCTGAAGAGATCGATGCGCCGGCGCAGCGACTCCGGGATCTCCATCGCGCGGCAGTAGCGCCAGAACGGCGAATCGTCGCGCGTCGTCAGGTAATAGTGCATGCAGACGAAATCGCGGATGTGCTCGATCTCCGCGCGCGCCAGCCGGTTGTAGTGCTCGACCACGGGCGCCTTCATCCCGCTGAACGGGAAGAAGTGCAGCAGCCGGCTCGCCGCCGACATGATCATGTGGATGCTGGTCGACTCCAGCGGCTCGACGAACCCGCTCGACAACCCGATGGCGATGACGTTGCGGTTCCACGCCTTCTTGCGCCGTCCGGCGCGCGTGCGGATCTGCCACGGCTCCTTCACCGGCGTGCCGCCGGACTCCGTGACGAGCAGGTGCCGCGCCTCGTCGTCCGACATGTAACGGCTGCAATACACGACGCCGTTGCCGACGCGATGTTGCACGGGGATGTTCCAGCGCCAGCCGGCCGTGTGCGCGTAGCAGGCGGTGTACGGCGCGGGCGGCGTGTCGACGCGCGTCTGGAACGCGACCGCGCTGTCGCAGGGTAGATAGTTGGACCAGTCCTCGTAGCCGGTGTGCAGCGCCTGCTCGATCAGCAGGCCGCGGAAGCCCGTGCAGTCGACGAAGAAGTCGCCCTCCACGACGCGGTCGTCGGCGAGCTCGAGCGCCTGCACGTCGCCGTTCGCCGCGAGCCGCACGTGCCGGATCTTCCCTTCCACGCGGCGCACGCCGCGCCGTTCGCAGATGCGCCGCAGGAAACGCGCGTACAGCGCGGCGTCGAAGTGGTACGCGTAGTTGATGCGCGGATTCTCGTGCAGCGCGAACTTGCCCTGCATGCCGGCCGACCACTCGTGGTTGTACGCGCCGAGCGGCTCGTCGAGGCCGATCTCGCGGCCGCGCAGCCAGAAGTTGTGGAAGTCGCAGGTCAGCGAGGGTTGGCCGTACACGCCGAAGGGATGCAGGTACTTCTCGCCGAGATGGCCCCAGTTCTCGAACCAGATGCCGAGCTTGAACGTCGCCGCGCATTCGGTCATGAACTCGCGCTCGCTGATGCCGAGCACGCGGTGGAATTTCTGCAGCGGCGGCACCGTCGATTCGCCGACGCCGATGGTGCCGATCTCCTCCGACTCGACCAGCGTGATCTCGACGAGATCCGCGAAGTACGTCGACAACGCCGCGGCCGTCATCCAGCCCGCCGTGCCGCCGCCGGCGATCACCACTTTCTTCACGGCACCGGGTGCATCGCTTCGTGCGTGCGTCGTCTTTCCTTGCATGGCGCGTTTATATCCACAACGCGCATCGCGCACACCATTAATTTGATCAATGGAGTGGTGGAATTTCTCCCCGTACGCGCGCGACCCGACCGTACACGAGCTCGAACAAGGGCGAGGCCATAAGGGTCGTCACGATCGCCATCAACACGAGGATCGAAAACAGGGACACGCCGATGATCCCGGCCTGCAATCCGATGTTGATGATGATCAGCTCGGTGAGACCGCGCGCATTCATCAGCGCGCCGATGCCGAGCGCGCGATCGTTGCTCTGTCCCGAGATGCGGGCAGCGCCCCAGCAGGCGACGAACTTCGCGAAGATGGAAGCGACGAGGATGCCAACGGCGATCCACGCGAGTGTCGGCGTGTTGACCATCGTCAGTCGCGTGTTCAGACCGGAGAACGTGAAGAACACGGGCAGCAGGAACACGAGCGTGAACGGCGCGAGCAGTTCGTGCAGGCGTTCGGCGAACACGCCGCGCGGCATGGCGGTGCCGATGAGGAACGCACCGAACACGGCGTGCAGGCCGATGGCGTCGGAGACGTACGCGGACAACGTGCAGGCCATCAATGCGATCGCGAGGACGGTCGGGCTCAGCGCGCGACCCGCCGCGTGCTCGCGCTCCGCGAGACGGCCGAGCGGCGCGAGCAGCTTCGGGCCCAGCAGGATGAGGACGGCGGTGAGGACGGCGCCGCCGACGATCGCGATGACGGCGACGCGTGTGCCCGCGCCGAGGCTCGCAAGCACGACGGCCACGACGCACCACGCGATGGCGTCACCAATCGCCGCGGCGGCGAGCGCGAGCGTGGCGATGCTCGTGCCGTTCAGATTGCGGTCGTTGATGATGCGCGCGAGCACGGGGAACGCGGTGATCGCGATGGCCGCGCCGAGGAACAGCGTCGCGTCGAAGCGCGAGACGTGGGCGGTGAAGAGGTCGGGGATGTCGAGCAGGGTCGGCGTGGCGAGGATCGCGACGATGAACGGCACGACGATGCCGGTCAGCGAGACGGAGACGGCGCCGCGCACGTTCGACTTGAAGTCCGCGCTGCGGAAATCGAGGCCGACGAGGAACATGTAGATGGCGATGCCGAGCTGCGCGACGACGCCGAGCATCGGCCGCGATTCCGGCGGGAACAGGAACTGCTGAACCTGCGGCGCGATGGCGCCTAACAACGACGGGCCGAGCAGCACGCCGGCGATCATCTCGCCGATGACCTGCGGCTGGCGCAACCCGCGACGCACGAGCCAGCCACACAGGCGGCAGGCCGCGAGGATGACGAACATCTGCAGGAAGAAGATCAAGGTTGGGGTTGGTGCCAACTCCTACCTGCCCACGTTCCACGCGCTCTCATCCGCCCCGCAATACTGCTTCACGAAATCCGCGTGCGCCGGCAACGCGTTGACGATCGACGCGACCTGCGCGCGATGCTTCGTCAGGAAGTCGCGCAGCTCGCCGTCTCCCACGCTCGCGAAGCGGTTGTACGTCTGCGGCTCGATGTGCTGGCCCATCGCCACGGACACCCACGAGTCCACCGTCATCAGCTCGTTGTCCTTCGAATACGCGTGCCCGCCCTGGCGGAACAGCTCGACGCGCGTGCGCAGCGACTCCGGGATCTCCATCTCGCGGCACATCTTCCAGAACGGCGCATCCTCGCGCTGGTTGTAGTGGTAGTGCATCACGACGAAATCGCGGATTCGTTCGAATTCGTACTTGGCGAGCTCGTTGTACTGGTCGCGCAGCGCGTCGTTCACGCCGTTGAACGGGAACAGGTTCACCAGGCGCATCGCCGCGGTCGTGATCGTGTGGATGCTGGTCGACTCGAGCGGCTCGATGAACCCCGACGACAAGCCGAACGCCACGACGTTCTTGTTCCACGCCTTCAGCCGCCGCCCGGCCTTGATCTTCACCAGCCACGGGTCCTTCACCGGCGTGCCGCCCGAATCCTTCAGCAGCAACGCCCGCGCTTCATCGGCCGACATGTACTGGCTGCAGAACACCACGCCGTTGCCGACGCGATGCTGCACGGGGATGTTCCAGCGCCAGCCCGCGGTGTGCGCGTAACACGCCGTGTAAGGCGCGGCCGGTTTGTCGACGCGCGTCTGGAACGCGACGGCGCTGTCGCAGGGCAGCCAGTGCGACCAGTCTTCGTAACCCGTCTGCAGCGCGCCTTCGGTGAGCAGGCCGCGGAAGCCGGTGCAGTCGATGAAGAGGTCGCCCTCGATGATCTGCCCGCTCTCGAGCTCCAGCGCGGAGACGTCGCCGTGGCCATCGCGCACGCGCACGGTCTTGATCTTCCCCTCGACGCGTTTCACGCCGCGTTTCTCGGAGAGGCCGCGCAGGTAACGAGCGTACAACGCGGCGTCGAAGTGATAGGCGTAGTTGATGCGCGGGTTCTCGCGCAGCGCGAAGCGGTTCTTGACGGCGGCCAGCCACTCGTAGCAGTACTCGCCGATCGGCACCTTGAGGCCGAGCGAACGCGCGTGCAGCCAGAAGTGGTAGAACTCGATCATCTGCGACGACTGGCCGTAGCGGCCGAACGGATGCAGGTACCAGTCGCCGACCTTGCCCCAGTTCTCGAACCAGATCGCGACCTTGAACGTGGCCGCGCACTTGTGCATGAAGTCGCGCTCGTCGATGCCCATCACGCGATGGAAGCCGACGATGGGCGGCACGGTGGATTCGCCGACACCGATGGTACCGATCTCCTCGGACTCGATCAGCGTGATGTCGAGCACGGTGCCGAAGTACTTCGACAGCGCCATGGCCGCGACCCAGCCCGCGGTGCCGCCGCCGGCAATGACGACCTTCTTGACCGCGCGGGGCGCGGATTCGGTGTTGTTCATCGTGGTTCCCCTTCGCGGCGGATGATAGCGAAGTTGGCGATGACCGGAACCCGACCCGCCCGCGCTTTGTTACAAGAAAATAGGGTACGTCCCCAATTACGCCGTCTGCGTCCTCAGGAACTGCTCGTGCGTCGGCAGATGTTCGACCATGCCGGCGATCGCCGCCTTCGCGTTCCGCAGCGTCTGCTCGATCTGCGCGTAGTCGAGATTCTCCACGCGCGGATTCGGGCTCGCGGGCCGGATGCCCATGCCTTCGAACACCGACTGCCAGCTCGACGCGCGGAACAGCTCGTCGACGCCCTCGCGCATCGCGCCGTGCGCCTTGAACAGCTCGATGCGTTCCCGCAGCGTGTCCGGCAGCGGCAGATTGCGGCAGTGCTGCCAGAACGGCGTGTCGTCGCGACGCGTCGCCGAGTAGTGCAGCACGATGAAGTCGCGCACCTCTTCGAAATCCGCCGTCATGCGCCGGTTGTACTCGCGCACCAGCGCCGCATCGCAGTCGCGGTCCGGGAAGTAGCGCAGGAAGAAATCCATGCCGCGCGCGATCAGGTGGATCGACGTCGCCTCGAGCGGCTCGATGAACCCGGATGACAAACCCAGCGACAGGCAGTTCGACTTCCAGAACTGCTTGCGATGTCCCGTGGTGTACGGGATGACGCGCGGCTCGTCGAGCACGGCCGCGTCGAGCGAGCGCAGCAGCGTCGCCTTCGCCGTCGCGTCGCTGGCGAACTGGCTCGAATACACGTAGCCGTTGCCGACGCGTTTCTGCAGCGGGATGCGCCACGTCCAGCCCGCCGCCTGTGCCGCCGCGCGCGTGTACGGCGTCAGTGCGCCGGCGTTCTCCGTCTTGCAGGCGACGGCGCGATCGCAGGGTAGATAGTTCGACCAGTCGTGGCTCTCGACGCCGAGCGTGTGGCCGATCAGCAGCGCCTTGAAGCCCGTGCAGTCGATGAAGAAGTCCGCGTGGATCTCGCGGCCGTTCTCGAGCGTCACGCTGTCGATGAATCCGTTCTCGCGCTGCCGCACCGAGACGACCTTGCCCTCGGTGCGCTTCAGCCCGCGCGCCTCGGAATAACCGCGCAGGTACTTCGCCACCAGCAACGCGTCGACGTGCAGCGCGTAGTTGGCCCCGCCCACCGGCGTGTTGCGCGCCTTCGCCGGGTGGAAGAACCGCCCCTGCTCCGCCATCACCGTGCACGGCGAGAAATCCTGCAGCTCCGACGTGTCGCCCTGCGAACGCGCCTTCAGCCAGCACTGGTAGAAGTCGTGGCTGCCGATCGGCTTGCCGATGACGCCGAACGGGTGGAAATACGAGTCGTTGCGCTCGTGCCAGCCGACGAACTTGATGCCTAACTTGTACGTGCCGTCCGTCGCGCGCAGGAATTCGTTCTCGTCGATGCCGAGCCGGTGGATCAACCCCACGAACGGCGGCACCGTCGATTCACCGACGCCGATCGTGCCGAGCTCCTCGCTCTCGATCAGCTCGATCTCCGTGATCTCGCGCTTCAGGTGCTGGCACAACATCGCGGCCGCGAGCCAGCCCGACGTGCCGCCGCCGATGATCGCGATGCGCGAGATGGGTTTCGTCACCAGTTCTGGTTCTCCACCATGACACCCGGGGCATCCGGCGTGCGGGCGGTATTGTAGTTCCAGTACGCCGAGCTGCTCGCCTGGATCGCCTTGCGCAGCAGGTCGATCGCCTTATGTCGCGGGAAGCTCACGCGCCAGGCCAGCGCCAGGCTGCGTTTCGGCACCGGCGGCGCGAACGGCCGGGTGATCAGCAGGTTCGGCGCGTACAGCGGTGCCTCGGCGGCGCTCTGCGGCAGGATCGTGATGCCGAGCCGCGAGGCGACCATATGGCGCAGCGTCTCGAGCGTCGCGCCCTGCGTGAACGTGCGCACGCCGGCGCCGGATTCGCGGCTCGGATCGAGATGCGGGAACGCGGCGAGGATCTGCTCGCGCAGCGCGGCGCCCTCGCCTAACAACAGCAGCTCGTTCGGGTCGAGGTCGGTGGCGGCGATCTGGGCGCGGCTGGCCAGCCTGTGATCCGCCGGCATCAGCAGCATGAACGGTTCGTCGAACAGCGGCTGCGTGACGACGTCGGATTCGGCGAACGGCTGCGTGATGAGGAGCGCGTCGAGGTCGCCGTTGCGCAGCTTGTTGGCGAGCTCGGTGGTGGTGCCTTCCTCGACGTACAGCGAGAGCTTGCGGCTCGTCTCCTGCAGCAGCGGGATGAACTGCGGCAGCAGATAGGGACCGATGGTCGGCAGCGTGCCGAGCGCGATCGGGCCTTCGAGCTGGTCCTTGTCGGCTTCGGCGACGTCCTTGATGGCGGCCGCCTGCTCGAGCACGCGCGACGCCATGGCGACGATCTTCTCGCCCAGCGGCGTCGGCAGGATCTTCTGTTTGCCGCGTTCGAACAGGACGCCGAGCTCGTCCTCGAGCTTCTTGACCGCGATCGACAGCGTCGGCTGGCTGACGTGGCAACGTTCGGCGGCACGGCCGAAATGCTGCTCCTGGGCCAGCGCGACGATGTAGCGGAGCTCGGTGAGGGTCATGGGGCGGCATCTTCACGCGATCCGCGGGCGGAGTCCAACGGACCCCGCCGACCCTGCTTTTCAGGCTAGACGCGCACGTCCAGCAACGGCTGCGCCCCATCATTCACCGACGTCGTCACGTGCGCCGCCTGCTGCGTATACGTCAGCGTCCGCGACACCTCGTTGGAATCCTCATGAACCCGCGCCGCGTTCCGCATGTACAGCAGCTTGTGCTCCGAATCGAGCACCGCTTCCTGCCGGCCGCGGGACTCGACCGAGTGATGCGACTCCGTCGTGGAGCGCGTGACGGTGACCGCCTGCTTCTCGACGTTCCGCTCGGTGCGTTCGACGCGCTCGGGACGCTCGGCGCGTTCGTGGCGCTGCACCTGCTGCGGGACCTGTCGCGGCGGCGGGGTGGACTGGGCGGAGCTGACATTTTTCATGCGGCCAGCTTAGCGGCGCGGCATTGCCGCCGTCCGTGACCGATCTTCCGCTCGGCGCCGCCGCGCGGATTATTGTCAGGCGATTATGGAACGGAAACGCCACCCTGCCCGGGGGCGCGTAAGGGAAAGGCGCAGCGGCCTATCTACTGCGTCACGGCGCGGATCAGGGTTCCGGGACGATCAGGATCCGCGGCTCGGCGAGCAGGATGGATTTCAACGCCGCGTCCAGTGCCTCGCGCGCCGTGTCGATCTCGCTCTTGCGACCGAAGAAACGCATCCTCAGGCCACCCTCGGTGACCGCGAAGCAGTGCCAGACGATCTCGTCCGCGGGCGGCGCGGCGCCGGTGTCGGCGTCCCCGTCACCGACGCTGCCGACGCCCACCCACAACGCGAACGGAGAACGCTGGCACATCAGGCAGCGGCCCCAGTCCTCGTTGATGACGTCTTCGATGTCGTACCCCGCGGCCAGTAGTTTGTGCCGCAACCAGCTCGCGAGCTGGCGGCCGTAGATGCCCGGGTTGATCTCGCCGTCTTCGCCGGGCTCGATCTCGAACAGGGTCGAGCGGAACCAGAAACCGTCGGACACCACGACCCCTCGGGTTAAGGAACCGGGCGAAACCCTTCCGCGTGGATCACCCAGCGGCCGTCACCCGGCTCGCCGGGATTGTTAGCCATCAGCGCGACGGCCAGCAACAACGCGCCATTCGAGGGGAAATAGGTCTCGGCAACCCGCCGATATCCCGGCGTGTCCTCCGTCCCCGCCGCATGCGGCGCGGCGTCGTCCGCAATGTGTAACCGCGGCGTCATCCCACTCGCCCCGAACTGGAAATTCTTCGCCTCGCTCAACAGGAAATCGAACGCCCGGTCGCGCTCGCCGAGCCGCCACGCGGTCATCGCCAGCATCGGCCAGTCCCAGCCCCAGGTCTGGCGCAGGTCCCAGTCGCTGATGACGGCATCGAGCGTGCGGCGCATGGTCTCGTGATCGACGTCTTCACCCGGCAACAGTCCGAGCGCGGCGACGAACGACGGATGATCACGGTTCGGGCAGTCCGGCCCCGCCTTCTTCGAGCAGGCCGGCGTGCGCGTCTTTTCCCACAGGTCCGGCTGCGATTCCGCGGCCAGATAGAGCCCGTCCTTCTGCGGCAGCGGCGACAGCTTCTTCAACACGTCGTCCCACTTGGGATCGCGCTTCAGGCCGAGCCGCTCGCGCCACGCCTGCGCCGTCTTCAACCCGAAGCGCCAGTACTCGAGCTCGAACGTCGGGTTGAACGTGGTCAGCGGCGCGTGCGTCTCCTGCGCCGGGATGATCGGCGGGCCGAGACGGAAGCGTTTCGTCTTCCGGTCGTACGTCGCCCAGCTGGCCAGCAGGTCGGCCGTGCCGAACACCACTCCTTTATATGTGTCGAGCGTCTTCGGGTCCCGGGTGTCCAGCCACAGCGACTCGGCCAGGTAGATGGGATGCGGCTGCTGCCACATGATGAACGGATTGACCGTGCTCGGGCTCTCGCGCCCTTCGGGCCCGACCATCTTCGGCCACCACGCGCCGCGCAGCTTGTGCGAGCGCGCCCGCGCCTGCGCGTTCGGTAGTTGGGCCACGTACCAGGACATGCTGCGCTCGAGCAGGTCGGGCCGGCCCCAGCTCGCGAAATGCCCCGAGTGCCAGGCGTGCATCTCGAGATGGAACTTGCCGTTCCAGCTGTTGGAGAACAGGCCCTCTTCCTGCGGTGGATAGACGCCGGCGCTGTTCACGGCCGTCAGGTACTGCGACAACACGATGCGGCGCTCGAGCTCGTCGGCGCGCGGATCCTTGCTGTCCTTCAGCTCGACCATCGCGCCGCGCGTCCAGTAGTCGTTCCACCAGCGCGCGACGGTGGCGCGCGCGGTCTCGGCGTCGGGCAGTTTCTCCGGATCGACCCGCGGCGAGAACTCGATCAGCAGCGTCATCTGCGTGGCGCCGGGCGCGGTCAGCCGGTAGCGATGCCGCGCCGGCGTCGCGATGTCGAGCTCGCGATCCGACGCGACGCGCACGGCGTACGTCGTGTCGTCGATCTGCCGCGTGAGCTCGAGGCCGCCGGCGCCGCGCGAGATCTCGTTCGTGACGTGCGCGTCGGGGTTCGACCAGTCGGCGGGATCCGGGTTGATCGCCTTGTTCACGCCGGGGAACGCGAGATCGACGCCGAGCCGGCCGTCGAACACGAGCCGCGACTTTACGCGCACGATCAGGACGTCGCGGACCGGGTGCATCGACGTCTCGACCTCGACGGGCTCGCCGTCGAACGTGAACGAGCTCGAGAGCCGTCCGCTCCACAGATCCAGTGTTTGTTTGCTGGCCGAGAGATCCGCGAACGCGGCGGGTTTGCCGGCGCCATTCGTCAGCGCCAGGCCCACGCGGCCCAGCGAGAACTTGTGCGGGTTCTCGCGCAGCCACTGGATCGCGGGATTCTTCGCCTCGTCCCAGTTGCGCAGGTACGGATACTTGCCGCGCACGCCCGGCACGCCGACGTCGACCTGCGCCGCATCGAGCGTGACGCCGCCCGGATTCGGAAAGCTGTGCCAGCCCCATTGCGATTCGATGAGCAGCGGCACCAGCGGCGAATACTGTTCGGGAAACGTCTGCAGGCCGGTGATGTCGGCCGTGAAGGCCAGGTTGCCGTTGCCGACCATCAGCGGCGCGGCGCGGTCTATGGTCGTGACCGTAGGGTTGTGCCGCATCACGAGCGCGTGGCGGTCGATGGGTGCGGCCATCGCGGTCGCGGCGATCAGCGTCGTGGCAACGAACGAGAGCAGCTTCATCGATCCCCCTTCAGGCGCCCGAGTATTACCGACTCTTCACTGGCGTGCTCGCCCGTGATCGCTTCTGATCGGATTTGCGGTATCTTCGCGCTCGATCTCAGCCAGACCAGCCAGCCATTCCTCGGGGGGACATAGAGATGAGTGAATCAACGATCGACCGGCGCGCCCTGTTGAAGACCGCCGGCGTCGCCGCCGTGGGTTTCGCGGCGAGCTCGATGGCGGCCGGGCGCCGGCGCAAGTTCGTGAACGTCGGCGTGGGCTCGCGCTCGCGCATGTACCTCACCGCGATCACCGACACCTTCGCGAAGGACAACGAGCTGGTCGGCATCTGCGACGTGAACCCGGGCCGCCTCGACACGGCCGTGCGCTTCGTCTCGCCGAACCTCGCGAAGACCGGTACCAAACCGCCGAAGAAATACGCCGCCGCCGACTTCGACAAGATGCTCAAGGAGCTGAAGCCGGACTGCGTCATCGTCACCTGCCCCGACGGTTTCCACGACGACTACATCGTGCGCGCGCTCGACGCCGGCTGCGACTGCATCACCGAGAAGCCGCTGACCACCACGCCCGAGAAGGCGCAGCGCATCGTCGACGCCTGCAAGCGCAACAACCGCCACGTGCGCGTGTTGTTCAACTACCGCTACTCGCCGCCGCGCACGCAGGTCAAGGACATCCTGATGTCCGGCGCCATCGGCGACGTGATGAGCGTGGATTTCCACTGGCTGTTGAACACGCTGCACGGCGCCGACTACTTCCGCCGCTGGCACAGCAACAAGGCGATCTCCGGTGGTTTGATGATCCACAAGGCGACGCACCACTTCGACCTCGTGAACTGGTGGCTGGGCAGCGAGCCGGAGATCGTGCAGGCCTACGGCAAGCGCGAGTTCTACACGCCGGCGATGGCGAAGCGTTTCGGGCTGCAGGGGCCGCACGAGCGCTGCCTCACGTGTCCCGAGAAGCAGAAGTGCACGTTCTATCTCGACATCGGCGCAGACCAGAACTTCAAGGACCTCTATCTCGACAACGAGAAGTACGACGGCTACCTCCGCGACCGCTGCGTGTTCCGCCCGGAGATCAGCATCGAGGACACGATGAACGTCATCGTGAAGTACAGGACGGGTGCGACGCTGTCGTACTCGCTGAATGCGTTCAACGCGTGGGAGGGTTACCACATCGCGTTCAACGGCACGAAGGGCCGGCTCGAGCACCGCATCGTCGAGGGCGGCGCGACGTCGGCCGGCGCCACTAACTACCAGGGCGAAGAGGCCGACGCGATCACGACGCGCGTGATCCCGATGCGCGGCAAGCCGCAGGTCATCGAGCCGTGGACCGGCGCGGGCGGCCATGGTGGCGGCGACAACGTGATGCTGACCGAGGTGTTCGGCACGGCCGAGCCCGACAAGTACAAGCGCGCGGCGGACGAGCGCAGCGGCCTGTACTCGTGCCTGATCGGCGCGTCGGCGAACAAGAGCTTCGTCAGCGGTGGCGCGGTGAAGATCGAGGAGCTGGTGCAGGGGTTGACGTCGCCGGTGGTGGCGCCGATGCCGACGCGGAATGACGCGGTGCCGATGCCGATCAAGGCGTAGACTCCTCCGATGTCCTGCAGGGCCGGGCAAATGCTTGCCCGGCTCGCGACCAACGTGGATAGTTCGAGCCGGTCGCGTCGGTTGGGAGGCCGTGCGTGTTCGGCAAGATAGTCCTTTTCATCGTCAGCCTGACCGCGGTACCCGCGCTCGGCCTCTTTGCTTCGAACTACGGCAAGAACCGCCTGGTCGAAGTGAATCACTTCGATACGATTTCGGGCCTCGCAGCGGTTTGCGCCCGGCCGGGCAACGAATCGCACCCCGTCTGCGAAGCGCTCGGCACGATGGATTTCTTGTCCGACGCGTCCTCGATTGCGCTCGCCGTATCGCTCGGGCTGCCGCTGCTGTACCTGCTCGCCGCGTATGCACTGGCGCGGGATCGCAATCTCCTGGCGCGGTTTTTTCCGATGCTGGTGCGGGTGATGCTCGGGCTGCTACCCGTACTCCTTCTCTCTCATGGGCTGCTGCTGTGGTTCGCCACCTGGGAAGGCATGCAGGTCGGGCTCGTCCCGGAAAACATCAGGATCATCGCCGTGCCTGCAATCCTCGGAGGCACGCTGATCCTGACGGCCATCGGCATCGTCAGCGACCTGCGCCGCATGCTCGAGATCGATCCGCTGCGCATCACGGGCGTCGTCGTGGAGCGCGCGGAGATGCCGGCATTGTTCGATCGCATCGCACGGATCGCGCAGAAGCTCGGATCGGTCGCGCCGAGCCGCCTGATCGTGGGGATCGAACCGAACGCCTTCGTTGCCGACACGGTCATCCGACTGCGCGGTGTGGGCGACCTGCCGGGCGCCGAGACGCTCTATCTACCCTCATTCGCATTGCGGCTGCTCGACGACGCGGAGCTGGACGCGGTGATCGGCCACGAACTCGGTCACTTTCGCGGCGCCGACCTCGAGTTCAGCCGGCGTTTCGCGCCCGCATTCCGGAGTTTGCAGATCGCCACGGAATCGGTGCACGCCCACGCGAGCGAAGAGCCGGACGCCGCTTCGCTCGCGATGATCCCGGCGGTGGGCTTCCTCGCGTTCATGCTCCACACCCTCGGCCGGATCGTGAGCGGGATCAATCGCGAACGGGAATTCGCGGCAGACCGCGCCGCGCTCGAAGTCAGTACGCCCGTCGCGATCACGTCGCTGCTCGTGAAGTTCACCTTGATGTCGATCCGTTGGGAAGCCTTCCATCGAGGGACGAGCCAGCTGCTGCACCGGGGCGTATCCCGGAAGAACATGGGTCTCGACTATCTGGCGCACGTGCGGGGTTTCCTCGGCGCCATCGAGCCCGACAAACTGAGCCGCGGCCTTCTCGCCTCACACACCCCGCACCCTCTCGACTCGCATCCGACTTCGGCACAGCGCGCGGCGGCGGTGGGCGTGGATCTCGCCGCCGTGATCGGCCCGAGCCTCGAACAGCTGCGCGTCGATCGCCCGGATCCTCCCGGCCTGCTCGCCATCGAAGAACGCCTTTCGCAGATCGACGCCGACTACTACCGGCACCCGGCCCAGCCCGTCGTCGTCGATGACGATCCGGCGCTGCCGCACGAGCTACGCTTTCGGACCGGATGACTCCGATACGGCGCACCGGAATTCCGCCCGACCGGCCGGAACTCCATTCGCCGCAATGAATATAGTGTGCCCATGGCTTTCGACACCTTCCTCCTCTACCTCGCCACCTGGAGCCTCTTCGCGCTGTCTCCCGGTCCCGCCGTCCTGTTCGTGATGTCGCAGGGCGCGCGCTTCGGCCAGCGCGGCGCGATCGCCGGCACCACCGGCATCCTGCTCGGCCACGTGGTCTGCTTCACGCTGGTCGCGTTCGGGCTCGCCGCGTTGCTGGCGCGCTTCAGCACGGCGGTCGACGTGATCCGCATCGCCGGTGCGCTGTACCTCATCTATCTCGGCGTGAAGATGCTGCTGTCGAAGGCGCAGCCGCCGCAGGCCGTCGTGACGGACACGCCGCCTGCCCATCACGGCATCGCGCTTCAAGGGCTCGCCGTGCAGCTGACGAATCCGAAGAACCTGCTGTTCGTGCTGGCGCTGCTGCCGCAGTTCATCGACCGGTCGCGGCCCGTGTTGCCGCAGCTCGCGATCATGTTCGTGATCACGGTGGTCGTAGACGGCGCGTTCCTGATGTCATACGCGCAGCTCGCGGTGCGCGGCGCGCGTGCGCTGAAGGGCTCGCGCGTGATGTTGTGGATCGAGCGAGTGTTCGGCGCGGCGATCATCTTCTTCGGGATCAAGCTGCTCGCGACGCGGCGATAGAGCTGCGGCACCGTGGGGACTTTCCTCATTTGCGCCGCGTAGCGGGCGAAAGGGGACGCTCCTGCTTCAGGAGTGTCCCCTTTTGCTAGCAAATGAGGAATGTCCCCATTTACCCTTGAGGGCATGCCCATCCGCAACGTCGTCTTCGACGTCGGCGGTGTCCTCCTCAGGTGGGACCCGCCGGCCTTCATCGCCACCGTCGTCCCCGATCCCGCCCAGCAG
>Ga0335075_10005760_pt1 | contig 19167 bp, 19 predicted proteins | sample Lox_Sample_24_FD_206723 | JGI IMG/M metagenome (GOLD analysis project Ga0335075, IMG submission 206723) | Soil microbial communities from Loxahatchee National Wildlife Refuge, Florida, United States - Lox_Sample_2.4 | ecosystem: Environmental > Terrestrial > Soil > Wetlands | place: USA... | reverse complement strand
TCAGCCCGTCGACAGCGGCCTCGATGTAACGGCTGTGAATGTCCTCCTCGTCGCCGGGCAAACCGCGGCGCGTTTCGGTGGGTTCCTTGCCGCGCGCGAGAATGGCGACGCCGTTCCAGCTTTTCTGGCCGTGCCAAATCGCGCCATAGCCCGCATTGCGGATGGGGCCCTCCGGAAACTTCTCTTGCGGAGCCTTCAGTTCCTGCAGGCAAACGACGTCGGGTGCCGCTTCGTCGAGCCAGCGCAGAATAACAGGAAGCCTGCCGTTGACGCCATTGACATTGAAGGTCGCGAGCTTCATGGCGTGCTGCCGACAAGGGCTGGAGTGTAGAGAGGTTTGCAAAAGGGATCGGGCGCATCGAAGCGGCGGCCGCCCCAGGGCTTGTCGGCAGGTCCATATTGGACGGCACTGGCGATCCTTATTGCTTTCAATGCGGCGCCGACGTTATCCACCTCTATCGAAAAATCGGAAACGGCCACCCCCGAGCTGCCTTCGCCTGCCATGCTGACCTGAAAGGCCACCTTCTGGCGCGAGCCGTGAGTCACAAACCGCCCCAGGCGCATCATGACCTCAGGCCTGAGAACGTCGTGAACCGCGAGGTCGACAGCGGCGATGTTGCTGATGATACTGCTGAACCCTCACAGTCGCGTTCTCCTATCGACCACGCTTTCTCAGTGGGCGGCGGCTCCGCGCCAAACACGCTGCGGCCGCCATACTGGTGCGAGCGCGCACGTTGGTCGGAGAACAGTGCCTCGACTGAAGGTCCGCAGGCATGCCGCTCCAGCCGGCGGGCCTGTTCGTCTAGACGTTTGATCGCAGCCAGTTCTTCAGAGTGGCCGAGCCTGGCCCTTTTCACGGCGGTCTTCAGCACGTTGATTGTGCGGTCGTAGATATTCAGTGGTACAGGATAAGGATGCCGGTCCTTGCCGCCATGGGCGATCGAAAACCGTGCCGGATCGCTGAAGCGGTAGGGCGCGCCATGCACGACCTCAGCGACCTGGGCCAACGCGAGGACGGTCCGTGCGCCGACGCCCGGCACGAGAAGGAGCTCGGAGAAATCTTTTGGACCACATTCGGCGGCGGCAGCCAGATTGGCGTGCAGGCGTCGCGTGACGACGTCCTCCGGCCTGACATCGTGACGATCGGGCATGACGAGATGCGGCAGCATGGCCTGCGTTTGTGGACCCTGATCTTTGGTGCAACCCCGCAGCTTGGCAAGCCGCCGCTCGATCCCGTCTGGCCCGAGTTGCCCGAGAATGTCGACTTGTCGCCAGCGCGAGGCATCGGCCCGCCGATCGGTCAGGTTGACAATTACGCCCTGGTCGATGCCATCGATCGCGGCATGCGGCTCGTCGACGAAGTTCTGCAAGCCCTCGGAAAGCCAGTGATAGCGTCGGGCCTGGCGGCGATCGCCGTTCATGCCCTGCTGGACCACGACCCAGCGCCCGTCATCGGTGACGATGAAGCCGTGGAGATAGAGGTCAAATCCATCCTGGACCGCCGCGCTGTCGACCTTGGCGACAAGTCGGCTCGCTCTGGCGAGCGCCGCGCCGTCGACACCGATCCGGTCGCCTATCGCGACAAGCTCATGTGGCGTCTGGCGCGAGTGATTGCCGCGTCCACCGCAAACATGAATGCCGAGCTCTCCGGACAAGGGAGGCAGACCGCGCTTCAGGGCGCCGATGACACTCGTGGTGATACCGGACGAGTGCCAGTCCATCCCCATCACTGCGCCGAACGACTGGAACCAGAAGGGATGCGCCAACCGGCTCAGCAACTCGTCGCGGCCATACTCGAGAACGATTGCCTGGGTGATCACCGCGCCCAGCCGGATCATGCGGTCGCCGAGCCATTTTGGCACGTGGCCGCCGTGAAGCGGCAGGTCTGCGCTGCCCGCCCGCTGCACCATCAGGGCGCACCTACCGCTGCTACAGTTGGAGCAGTGTCAGCTTGGGGCGGGATTGCCTCGCCGTGGCCGACTGCAACCGGACGGCCCCAAAGCTCTGGCTTGTCCGGCTGTTCGACCGACGCATAGCACGCGTTCATGTCGACGTGGATGATCTTGTGCAGCGACATAATGCGACCATATCAAGCCGCGAACAGAAAGTGAACTCCGGCCGAGACTGGCCCCGTATCTCCCGTGTGGGGCCGTCCGGTCGGCAGACCAGCTTCTGATCCTGGATCTATTGGCTATTAGCGAGCGTGTCGGCTGTGCAATCCGGTTTGTTCGATGGGCCTGCGCTCGCGGGTTTGGCGCAGGCCGACTCAATTGTGACGCCAAGCGAGGAAAAGACGCTCATCGCGTCCATCGACAAGGTGGAGCTGTCTCCGTTCCGCTTCCAGGGATGGCTCGGAAAACGTCTGACGGCCTCGTTCGGCTGGCATTACGATTTTGACACGGCGCGCTTTTCTCGCACCGAGGTTATTCCCGAATGGCTGCTACCACTGCGCGAGCGGGCTGCGCACTTTGCACATCTTTCCCCGGAAGAGCTCGTTCAGGCTTTGTTGATCCGCTACGATGTCGGAGCCGGGATCGGCTGGCATCGGGATCGCCCGGTGTTCGAGCATGTCGTTGGCGTGTCGTTGGGGGCGGCGGCAACGATGCGCTTTCGTCGACGCAGGCATGGAGGCTTCGACCGCGCGTCCGCCGAGCTGACCCCTCGATCCATTTACCATCTGAGCGGAGAGGCACGGACTCAATGGGAGCACAGCATCGCGGAGATGGCCGTCACTCGATGGTCCATCACCTTTCGCAGCCTCTCTGTCAGAGGCCGCCAGCCCATCAAGTCGATATGAACTCTTACCCACGTCCTTCTTCTTGGAAGGGACGCAACTCACGATGGATCGGCATCAATTATTCTGCTGCGGATGACAGTCGCCTCGGCCTGCCGAGTACGCGATAAACCGACACGCGACCGATGCCGAGACGCTGCGCATAGCTGTCGCGGCCGGCGACTTCAGAGCCTCGCGCTGTAGCGAGGTCCGGCGGATCGTGCCGGCGCGAGAGTAACCGTAGGGGGATATCCGGCAGGATGGGGCAGGGAAGGGGATCGCGCGTCGATGCCGTCATGGCGCAGCATTTCGAACCTACAATGGGTGAGTTCGTGCTCGCGTTCGAGCAGGTTAGCGACGCCCTCGGCGACAAGGTTGAGTGTCTGCATCCGCTTCAAGCCATGAGCCAGATCTCGCGACTCGTCTTAGCTCAGACGGCCTGTTTCAATGTCGGCGACGCTTTGATCCGCACGGTCTTCCCAGCCGTTACCTTGACCTTCTCCGGGTTCGCGGATTCAAAGCCCTCCCGCGCCTTCGTCTTGCGCACGGTGAACGTACCGAAGCCCGGAAGGGTAAACCTACCCTCCTTCTTCAGCTCTTTGACGCTTTCCCGACCAGGCAAACGCCATCGGTTGCGGCGTCACGTTCCAGGATAGGGCAGGGGCTCCCGCCGAGGATCTGCCGCCGGGCCGAAAATCCACACCAACAGCTCGACCGGCCGCGCCGGCGCAACCCGCCCACGCGCGCCCAACGGGCGTGAATTTGCTGCGGCTCCTGAAAGCCACTTGCCCCCGGTGACGTGGTGACGGTGCCGCAGATCTGTTCGGGGTCTGTGCCACGAACCGCGCTATTTTGCCCGTTCTATGGCGTGACCCCGAAACGGAAGGTCGTCTTGCCAACGTGAAGCTGGCGCCTTGACGCCGACGGTCAGCACCGGCCCTTATTGCGAATACTGCGCCGAGGACTGGGACGACAGAGGGAGCGGAGGAGGCGCAGACTGTGTCGCAGGCGTATTAGGGCTGTACTGCGCTATCGGGTGTTCCCCCTGCGGTTGGCTCAAATCGACCTGTTGGGGCGTCGTGGCCGCGCCGCCGACGGCACCAGCAACCGCGCCAACCGCAGCGCCAACCGCCATACCGGGCGGACCCGCGATTACGCCAATCAGCGCGCCACTCCCAGCGCCCACGCCGGCACCGCTGGCACTGCGGCTCCCAGGCGAATCGCCGCATCCTGCGAGAAGGACGGCGGCGCCCAACGCAACCGCCATGCTCAACGTTCTCGGGATCATTTTCACGCTGCTCACCCGCCAGTCCGCGGGCGGGTTTATGTGCACAGCGCGATTCGGGGAAAGTGTGCGCCTTATCTCTGGTTGAACTTCGTTCGTGGGTTCGCGTCCATAAGCGCGAAGACGGCTCAGTCGGGCCATGTAGGGCTACGCAAGGATGAGCCGGTGCGCGACGTGCAGCGACCAGTTCCGCATCCCAAGCTGCCCTCTTGGAGAAGTGCGTTACCTGCACCTTGCCGGCAGAGAGATGAAATCAGGGTGTGGCTTTGTGCAGCAAGGTCGATCGGCTCCAACAGCTCCGGCCGTTATTCCTCGGGCTGCTCGCCCGCCGATCCACCCGCCAGACCCGCAGCACGCCTGCGATCGCACATTCTGCCCAAAAGGTAGGGCCGGCGTAGTTCCAGAAGCGGAACAGACTGCGGGCGAAGCGGTGATCAGCCGGTAGGGCACACCGAAACGGCGGAGAGACGGTCTGTCGCCGCCGCAGGCCGCGGCGCGCGAAGACCGTTGCGGCCGCCTCCGCAGGGCACAGCTTCGAGAGGCTGCGCCAAGCGCGGTCGATCCGCTGAAGGCGACCCGGCCGATCCAAAGACCGAACAAGTCCGGGCCCGCCTCGATCTGCGTCGGCTCGCCTGCGCGGCCGGAGTGCTGGACGAGCCCTTACCCGACCACCCGCGCCGCCGTGGCTATGGGGGAGGCTCTGAGGCCGCGAACAGCGCCTCCGTTCGCACGCGGCCGCGCCAGACTCGGCGCATGAGGACCAGGAACAAAGCGAAACTCCCTGCCGCTTGCGCCGGGAGGGCCGCAAGGGTCCCCGCGCGGGCGCGGGGCCCGGCTGCGCCGGCTGTGCCCTTGCCCCCCTCCGGCTTCGCGGCCGTGCGGACGGGAGACGCCGAGAATGGAAAGGGCAGGGCAGGGGCCCCGCCAACCCGCTCGGCCGGACCCCGGAGCCGAGCAATGCCCGACGATGCCGAACTGGAGCTGTTCCGACAGAACGTGAACTGCGCGACCGTCCTCGAACAGAGTGGCTGGAAGCTCGACGCGCGCGAAAGCACCAAACGCGCCCCGAAATACAGGCGCGGCGCCGGCGAAATCATCATCGTCAACCACGACGGGCGCGGCTGGTGGGATGCCATGGGGGCGGCCAAGGGCGACGTCTTCAGCCTGGTGCAGCACCTCGACCCGTCGCTGAACTTCGGCGAGGTCCGCAAAGTCCTGCGCAGGCTGACGGGTCTGTCACCGAGCTGCCCGGCCTTCACCCGGAAGCCAGCCGCTACGGACGGCAAGCACTCCCCAGCGGAGCGCTGGGTGAAACGCAAGCCGATCGTGCCCCAATCCGCCGCCTGGACCTATCTCGCGAACACACGCGCCCTGCCTGCTCCATTGCTCGCCGCCGCCGCGCGGCAAGACTGCATCCGGCAGGGCGCCTATGGCAGCGCCTGGTTCGCGCATCGCGACGAAGTCGGCGCCGTCAGCCACGTCGAGATCCGCGGGCCGAACTTCAAAGGCTCGCTCCGCGGCGGCCGCAAGACCCTGTTCCGCTTCGGCGGAGCGGCACGATCGCTGCGGCGGGTGGCCGTGCTCGAGGCGCCAATCGACGCGCTCAGCCTGGCGGCGATGGAGGAGATGCGGGCCGACACGCTCTACCTCGCCACTGGCGGCGGCATGGGACCGGGCACGGTCGCCGCGATCCAGGCCCTGCTGGCGAGACTGCGTGAGGCCGGCGGCGTGGTGGTGAGCGGAACGGACGCCAACGCGGCGGGCGACCGCTACGCCGAGCGGCATGCCGCTCTGGCAGCCGAGTCTGGCGTGGCCTTCGAGCGGGCGCGACCGCCGGAGGACTGGGACTGGAACGACGTGCTGGCGCAGGGGAGGGGGCGTGACGCCGGAGCGCGCCTGGGCGCGCCCGCAATCAGGGCGCCCGCGGCGAATGGCGCATCCGTTCGCACGCGGCCGCGGCAAGGTCGGCGCACGAGCGCTCAAACGATGAGGCCCGCCACGGAGCATGATCATGTCGATATCCAGTGACGTCCTTGCTGGGCTGACGCGCGAGCAGGCGACCGCGGCGGCGCTGACCGGGCCAGTGCTCGTGCTGGCCGGCGCCGGGACGGGCAAGACCAAGACACTGACCGCCGGGGTCGCGCATCGGATCGCCAGGCGCGGCATCGCCCCGGCGCGCATCCTCGCGGTGACCTTTACCAACAAGGCCGCGGCCGAGATGACCGGACGCATTCGGGCCACCCTGGGCGAGACAGCGGCCCCACACTGGGTCGGAACCTTCCACGGGCTCGGGGCGCGCCAGCTGCGGAGCGAGCCGGAGATCGCCGGACTACGCCCGGGCTTCGATATCATGGATGCCGACGACAGCCGCCGCATCGTCAAGCGCGTCATGCAGGCGACGAACCTCGCCAGCGACGAGCCGGGTGCGATCGGACGCGATCCGCTCAAACTCGTCTGCAACAGGCTGTCCTGGTTGAAGGACAATCTGGTCCTGCCCGACGAAGCGGCGGCCTACATCGAATCGCGGATCGCCGAAGCGAACCACACGGGCCACCCGGTCGACGCACAGCAACTCCGCCTCTGCGCCCGGATCTACATCGCTTATCAGCGCACCCTGCGCGACGCCAATGCCGCGGATTTCGGCGACCTGCTGCTCTGGCCGGCGCGCGCGATGCGCGGCAATCCGGACTACCTGGCACGGTGGGCCGGCCGCTTTGATGCGGCGCTGGTCGACGAATACCAGGACATCAACCCCGCCCAGTATTCCTGGATCAGACTACTCGCATCGCAGCACCGCGAACTCTTCGCGGTCGGCGATGACGATCAATCCGTGTATAGCTGGCGTGGTTCCGACATCGGATACATACGGCGCTTCGCGCGCGACTTCCCGGGGGCCGCCCAGGTCCGCCTCGAGGAGAACTTCCGTTCGACAGGACACATCCTCGCCGCCGCGAACGCGGTGATCGCGCGGGATCCCGCCCGACTCGGCAAGACGCTCTACACACGCAGGCAGGCGGGCGATCGCATCGAGATCCTCGCCTTCGCAACCGCCGAGGCTGAGGCGCGCGCCATCGTCTCCGAAATCGGGCGCCGGCATGCTGACGGAAGGCGCTGGAGCGACATGGCCATCCTCTATCGCGGCAACTCGATGTCACGCGGCTTCGAGGAGGCCTTGATGGTGGCGCGCATTCCTTACGTGCTCGTGGGCGATGTCGGCTTCTACCAGCGCGCCGAAATCAAGGACGCCCTGGCGCTGCTTCGGCTGGCCGCCAATCCCGACAGCCCGCAGGCCGATGGGGCGTTCCGCCGGGTGATCAACGTGCCCGCACGCGGCTTCGGGCCGCGCGCCCTCGATGCCGTCGAAACTGAAGCCGCCTGGCGTCGGGTCTCCTTGCTGCAGGCGGTGGAGACCGCCGAACTGCCGCCCAAGGCGCGCAGCGCGGGGTTCGCCTTCGCGGATGCGATCCGTGCCGTGGCACGCAACCGGACAGCGACACTCGCCGACCAGATTTCGCTGTTGCTCGACGCGGCCGGCTATCGGGCAATGCTCCGTGAGAGCAGGGCGGAGACGACCGAGGACAGGCTCGACAACCTGCAGGAGCTGATCACGCTCGCCGGAGGCTTTCACACCGCGCGCGAGCTGCTCGATCATGCCGCGCTCGCCACCAATGGGCCACAGGACGAGACCGCCGATCGGGTCCGCCTGATGACGATACACAAATGCAAGGGTCTCGAATTCCCGCACGTCTTCCTGCCGGCCTGGGAGGCGGGAACATTCCCCACGTCGTACGGCGACCTCGCGGAGGAACGTCGGCTCGCCTATGTCGCGCTGACCAGGGGCATGCAGCGCGTGACGGTCTCGTACGCCGTGTGGCGGCACGGGTCGACGGTCGCTTCGCCCTTCCTCGCCGACATCCCGCCGGCCCACAACGTCAACGGCTGGTTGCGCGGCGTCGGCGTCAACCCCAAGCGCGCCAACACTCATAGCCCGAACGCTCAGCTACAAGCCGAAACAGCATGACGGTCACAAGAGAAACCGAGGTGCCGCATCGCGCCCGGCGCGGCAAGGGTCGGTGCGGCGGTCCCGCACGCGCCCGGCTTCGCCGGCTATCACCCTTGCCCCGCTGGTCCGCCGATGCGGCGCTGCGGGAGTCAACGTCCACTCAAAGAAAGGGAGAAAGCTATGGACATGCAGCTCGCGGAGACCGGGATCGCGGACGGCATCGCGGAGATTTCCCGGCAGATCTGGGATGCGAAGTATCGGCTGAAGACGCTCGACGGCACGGCGGTCGATCGCACGATCGAGGACAGCTGGCGGCGCGTCGCCCGCGCCCTTGCCGAACCCGAGACCGATCACGAACACTGGGAGCAAAGATTCGCCGCGGCCCTGGATGATTTCCGCTTCCTGCCGGCGGGACGCATCCTGGCGGGCGCTGGAACTGACCGGCGCGTGACGCTGTTCAACTGCTTCGTCATGGGCGACATCGAGGACGATCTCGGCAGCATCTTCGAGCATCTGCGCGAAGCCGCGCTGACCATGCAGCAAGGCGGCGGCATCGGCTACGATTTCTCGACGCTGCGACCGAAAGGCGCGCCGGTGAAGGGCGTGGGCGCCGATGCTTCGGGTCCGCTGAGCTTCATGGATTGCTGGGATTCGATGTGCAGGACCATCATGTCCGCCGGCGCGCGACGCGGCGCGATGATGGCAACCCTGCGCTGCGACCATCCCGACATCGAAGCCAAGCGCGAGCCGGGACGGCTGCGCAACTTCAACCTCTCGGTCCTGATTACCGACCAGTTCATGGCAGCAGTCGAGGCCGACGCCGAATGGCCGCTCACCTTCGACGGCGAGACCTACCGAACCGTCAGCGCAAAGCAGCTCTGGGACTCGATTACCCGCGCGACCTATGAGTATGCCGAACCGGGCGTGCTATTCATCGACCGCATCAATACCCGCAACAACCTCAGCTACTGCGAGACGATCCACTCGACCAATCCGTGTTCCGAGCAGCCGCTGCCGCCCTACGGCGCCTGCCTGCTCGGCTCGATCAACCTGGCGCGTCTGATCCGCCAACCCTTCACGCCGGACGCCCACCTCGACGAGGGCGAGCTTGCCGATCTCGTAGGCGTGGCCGTGCGCATGCTGGACAACACGATCGATGTCTCGGGCTTTCCCCTGGCGGCCCAGCGCCAGGAAGCGCTGGCCAAACGGCGGATCGGCCTGGGCATGACCGGCCTCGCGGACGCCCTGGCGATGGTCGGCCTGCGCTACGGCTCTCCCGAGGCCGCCGCAATGGCGGAGGAGTGGGCACGCCAGATCAACCGCGCTGCCTACACGACTTCCGCCCTGCTGGCGGAAGAGAAGGGCGCGTTTCCGCTCTTCGATCGCGATGCATACCTGGCGGGGGAAACCGTGCGGGAGCTGGACGAGGACGTGCGCGCGTTGATCGCGCGGCATGGCATCCGCAACGGCCTGCTGACCTCGGTCGCACCGACCGGAACCATCTCGCTTCTTGCGGACAACGTGTCATCCGGCATCGAGCCGATCTTCGCACACAGCTACACGCGCAAGGTGACCGAACCGGACGGTACGAAGCGCGAGGAGCAAGTCTCCGATCATGCAGTGCGGCTCTACCGCTCGATATTCGGAGACGACAACAAACTGCCCGCGCACTTCGTGACCGCCCAGGACCTCACATCCGCCGAGCACGTCCGGATGCAGGCGGCAGTGCAGCGTCACGTGGACAGCGCCATCAGTAAGACCGTCAATGTGCCGGAGGACATGCCGTTCGAGGACTTCCAGCAGGTCTACCTCGACGCCTATCGGAGCGGCTGCAAGGGATGCACCACCTACCGGCCGAACGCGATCACCGGTTCGGTGCTGGAAATCAAGGCGGCCGTCCCGCCCACGCCAGCCACCCTGACGCTGGATGTCCTGACGCAGCGAGCGGAGAAGCTGACGGGCGCCACCTACAAGCTGCGCTGGCCGGACAGCGAGCACGCAATCTACGTCACCGTCAACGACATCGAGCAGGATGGCGGGCGGCGGCCCTTTGAGGTGTTCGTCAATTCGAAAAACCTGGAACACTACTCGTGGGTGGTGGCGCTCACGCGCATGATCAGCGCGGTGTTCCGTCGCGGCGGCGAGGTCGCGTTCGTCGCCGAGGAACTGAAGCAGGTGTTCGACCCCCGCGGCGGACAATGGAACAATAGCCGCTACGTGCCCTCCCTGGTCGCGGCAATCGGCGACATCATTGAGCGGCACATGATCGAGACCGGGTTCCTTGTCCGTGGCCACGATGAGGTAGCCCAAAGGACCATGGGCGTCGCCCATCTTCGCCCGCTCTGCCCGAAATGCAGCCAGCCCGGCCTGGTCAAGGAAGCGGGTTGCCTGTCGTGCGTGCATTGCGGGTGGTCGAAATGCAGCTGACAACCGCCGTCATTCAGCAAGAAGGAAACGACGAAATCGCCGCGCCGGGCGATACACATGCCAACCCGGATTTCGCTGAATACGAAGCGCGGCGCTGCGCCATCTGTGGCGGACACTATCCCCCCTTCGGCTTCGGGCCCATCGCCTCAAAAGGCACAACCCTCTGGGCGTGCGCAGCACATCAGCAGGAGGTCGATCGCCAATTGCGCGCGTATGGTGCCGAACACCGCGCCGAGGATCATTCCGAGCAGATCAAGAATCGACAAGCCACCCTGTTCTGAAGGTAGAACAGCGCGCCGAATTGACCGAAATATTTCAGGAGTCCCGTTCAATGCGTTCACCCAAAAAGCCTGACTTGACAGCACAGCTGGAAAATCGTGCCGCTTGCGCGTCGGCCTGCGCAAGGGTCGCGTGCTGACGCACGCGCCCGGCTTCGCCGGCTGCGCCCTTGCCCTGTCCGCCGCGAAGCGGCCGCTCAAAGGGGTCTTCCAGAAAAAGATCCCACAAGGAGAGCCGGCCCATGCGCAGGATCAACAGATATGCCGTCGTAGCAGCAGGAAGCGTGGCAGTCGCACTCACGGTCTACCTGCTGGCGGCGCTTCCGGGAATGCTCTCGGACCAGGATAGCACCACCCCCGTCCAACAGAAGAACGAGGTGCGGCGATGAGCGAACGCACAGACATCCCACCCGATACCCAGGAGACCAACATAAGCGAGACAATACTTGACGACACCGATCGTGCACGGATCGTAGCCGGGGAGGCGGCAAGGCAGGCCGAGCGGGATGCCAACACCGACACGCGCGACGCTAAGATCGCGGCGCGGCCGCGCTTCGCGGACCAAAACACCTCCTGAGGCGCCGCCGCGCCGCACCGAGCCGATCGCACCGTCTGACCCGCCACGTGCGGGTCTTTTCATATCCGGAGACCGACGATGGCCAACTATTATCTGCAGTTCTCGTGCATTTTGGATGTCGACACGGCAGAGAACGCCGCGCGTGCCGAAGAGATCCGTGGCGAGTTCGCCGCCGAGCTCTACCGCCACGAAGGCGAATCACTCGGGTTCGTAATGGAGCTAAATCACGAGAGGCTGGGCGCACTCTGGATCTACAGCGACGAGTACGGCGAACCCGAGCACGTCATCCGCTTCGTCCTGCGTTGCGCCGAGATGCTCAATCTGAGCGGCTTATGGGGCTTCACCTGGGGCCTCTCCTGCAGCAAGCCGCGCCTCGACGCCTTTGGTGGCGGTGCACAACTGCTCGATCTAGGCAAACAAGAATCGATCGATTCCATCGACTGCACTCACTGGCTCGAGTCGCGCCTCCGCGAGGCCGCCACGCTGCAGGAAGCGTCGCCATGATCCCTGCCGCTTCCTCGACTGCGGCAACGGCCACCTTTCGTTAAAGACCTCGGCGAGGCGCGAACGCGTAGCTCGGTGACGACGTCCTGCGCCGGCTCAGCAACACCCGGGCCGCCGGAATCGCCCGGCGGCAACCCGCCGTTCAAGCCGAACGGAAAGGGCCAACAATCTCCCTGCAACACATCCCGCATGGGGCCGCTGCTCGACTATCGGGACAAAGGCCCGGCGGCGACTCAAGGAGTCAACACTATGCCGATTGACTTAGAGCGCAACGAAACTCGCAAAATCGCGAATGCGATTGAGGCTCTTGAACGTGCCGCCCCCGCAATCGGCGACGCCTTTGGCGACGATGACGCTTACACGCTGCTCGCACGGGCAGCCTTGGGCATGCTGTGCGATGTTTACGACAGCCACACAACCGAGGCGGATCGAGAAGCGCACAAAGCTTTCTGGATCGTCATCCGTGATGCGCTTGAGGGCGCTTGGACACATGTGAACCGATCGATCGAAATAGCGGAAGGGGATCACGACGCACCCGGGGACCTCGAGGCGATGCGCGCGACCCTTGCTTCAATCGAGGCAGCACAAGATAAGGCGCACAAATTCGCAAACCTGCTGAGCGAATGCAAGACGGCAATCACCGAGGAATGGGATATCGAGCACGAAGACACGACTATGCTGATCGATAAAATCGATGCCATCCTGACGTCACGCGCCAAAGACAACTGTTAGCAATGGCAACCATGCCGCATCGAAAGAAAATGGATCCAGGCAATACATACTTTTGGTCCGATTGCCTTCCGCGCAGTCTGAACGATCCGCTCCTCTACTTGCGATGTCTGGCAGCAGCCCGCGCGGCCTCATTCGACAACGCATCAGTACCAGCAGGGCCAACTCGACTTTAGCAACCAAGCCCAACGGACCGTGACGACTGCCATCCGGCGATCCGCCGCGCAAGGGTCAGGCCGGGCGCCCATCGGCGCCCTTGCGCGGCGCGCCGCCGGCCGGCGGGGAGGAGGCACCACGATCCAAACGACAACGGAGAGGACCATGCGCAACGACACCGATTACGATTGGACTGACGCAACCATCGCGACGTTGCGCCGTCTCTGGTCCGAAGGACACTCGACCGCCGAAATCGGCCGACGAATGGGCATCTCGAAAAACGCCGTCGTCGGCAAGGCGCACCGGCTGGACCTGCCCGGGCGGCAATCGCCGATCAAGCTTCGCGATCCTTCCGCACCCAAGCCCGAACGCAGGCCGCGCCGGCAACAAGCTCCCCGAACCACCCTTCCCCGCCTGCAGTGTCTGCCAGCCCAGCTTTCAACATCAATACCCGCGGCCACCTCGCGAGAGGTTAAAACCGCGCCTGATCTCACGGAGAACCGCGCGCCCACTCCAGTCACCGGCAACCACCCCTGCTGCTGGCCGATCGGGATGCCCGGCACACCGGCATTCCGCTTCTGTGACGCGCCCGCGCTGCGCGGCAAACCCTACTGCCCCGAACACGCACAGCTTGCCTATGTGCGGCTGCGCGACCGCCGGGAAGATGTCGCATAACCACCGCACCGTAACGACGCCGACTGGACCTCTCCTTCATACGCAGAGCGAGTACCGCATGCCGCTCCGGCGCCGCAAAGGGCGGGTCCTCGCCATGCTCGCCTGCGGCTGCGCGTGGCTCTGGTCCCGCGCTCGGGCCTTTGGCCCGGCGCGCCTTTGCCGCGCCGTCCCGGATGCGGGGCAGGGGAGGGGAAAGGAGAAAGCAGATGACGATGCTTGCAAACCAGCGCGTCTTCCACGCAACGGACCCCGATGCACCGACAACGCCCGCGCTGCGGCGCAGACTTGCGGAGGCTGGCCGGCTCAGGCCGGTTGCCTCGAATGGTGGGCTTGGTGCCGGTCAGCGATGCGGTCTCTGCGGATGCAATCTTGACTCCGACGCGGACGCAGACCGGACGCTTCCCGCTTGCGGATCGTGCAAGTCGCGGCCGGAGGCGCGGCGACTCCAGAACCCCCAGCCGGCGCACTCCTTCACTGACGCGGAACGGTCGCTCATACGCAAGATTCACGGCTACCTGCCACCACTTCAACTGCTGAGCATCCTGAACGACCGGCTCCGGAGCGATCTGGGGCCGGAGGCTCAGCCATACACGATCGAGCAGCTCCACACCGAAATCGCGGCGATGCCAGGCACACGGGCGGTCGGCAACAACGGCTGGGCCGGACTTCGCAAGCTTCTCTCGCAAGCCAGGCGCGGCGGCGTGCTCGATCGGATCGACGAGCAAGTCATCAACGACTTCGCCATCGTCTTCTCGCTTTCCCCGAAACAATTGATGCGGCTGAAGGACATTCTTCTTCAAGCCGATGAGGAGTGAGCCATGAAGCGCAACGTCATCCGGCGCGACGAAATGTTCGGCGCCACCCTGGAGCTCGGTGGCACACCAATCACGCTGGACGAATACGCCACCACGGGCCTGCTCGCGGTTGCGATCGGGCCACGCGGCAACGGGAAGACGAATGCGGGGCTGCTGATGGCGGAACAGCTCTCCGCGCAGGGCTGGGTCAGCGTGCTGATCGATCCGGAGAACGAACTTGAGTCGCTCTACGGCGATGCAGTCGCCGATCCCGATATGCTCGGCACAGCGCTCACAAAGCGCACCGAGCCCATCGTAGTCGTGAATGCCAAAGACGCCGGCGAATTCGTCCCCTACGGGCGCGCTATTCTCCAGGCCGCCAATGAGTACCGGAAGCCGATCTTCGTCGTGATCGACGAAGGCCAGTTGTTCAGCGCCAGCCGCAAGCGCAGCAACGGGATCGGTGAAGCCGCCGACATCATCAACGAGTTTGCGGAGCGGGGCCGCAAGCGCGCCCTCGACCTGTTCATCACCGCGCTGCGGTACACGGGAACCCTGCAGCGCACCCTGTTCAGCAACAAGAACCTCACGCTGATCGGGTGGCAGGAGGATCCGACCGCATGGGCGGCACTCGCACCGCAGTTCAAGGCATCGAAGATCGAATTCGCCGATCTCAATGCGCTCACGCCGGGCGAGTTCTTCTGCTTTAGCCGGCGGGGCGTGGAGAAAATCCGGATGCCGATGGCCGCGGCCCTGAAGACGGTCGCGCCGAAGGCCACGCCGGTCGCGAAGGTGCTGCCCACCACCTTCAACCAGTGGACGCGGGCAATGGGCGGGATACCGACTGAGCGCCTGCGGGCGCTGGACGACGATGTCACCAGGCTGCTGAGCACCGTGGCCGAGTTGACACCGCAGCAGGTACTCGCCGGCCAGGCCGCCCTGCAGGACGAGTTGGAGGCACGGACATGACGCGCCTCGAGGAGTTAGGTGCAGATCGCGCATGGAAGGACTTCGTGGTCGCCCACGGCCATCAGGCGGTGACGAAGCATCTCGCATTCGTCCTGGGCCGGCCGGACGCGGAGATCAGCCGGCTGCGCGCCGCGGGCGTGTGCTCGAAGGGCGGCCGCCGGAAGACGTTCCCTGAACTCTTCCGGCTCTGGCATGGCCGCGAGGCGGCCGACGACGAATGGCCAGTGCCAGCAAAGGCCGGCCATGGCAGCTACGAGTGGCAGGGACCCGAGCTTGCCCTGCTCGCGAGCCTCGTCGGCCACATCGGTAAACCGGAAATCGCACAGGTTCTGACGGACCGGCTACGCCGCATTACGGGAGACGCGGCGGCAACTCGCAATCCGACATCAGTGCAAATGGCGATCGGCCGCATCGGCATGCAGACCAAGGATGTGGTCGGCGGCATCACGGTCGCCAAAGCCGGCCGCGAGATCGGGTCTCTTCCCGTCGTCCACCAGGCGATCCGAAAGGGTGATATCCGGGCGCGGCGCGTGGGCCGGGCCTGGGTGATTCCTCACGAGGCTTGGAAGGCGTGGAAGGCAAAGCGCGTTTTCCCGCCCGCGGGCTATGTTCCGCTCACCACCCTGAAGCAGCCCCTCGCCATTCGGAGCGACAAGCTCTCCGAATTTGCGCGCATGGGATACGTCCCCACGGCGGTGCGCTGCAATCCGTACGGGACCGGCTTGCCTTCCACGCAGTTCGGCACCTGGTACATCGACCCCAAGGTCGCGGAGCAACTTGTCGCCGATCGCCACGCCGGCCGCCCGATGCCCTGGCACGGAAAAGCTATCGCCGACAATCTCCGCGTCACCTACCGCCTCTGGCAGCAGCGTAAACATCCACCGGGGTGCAAGACCTGCTCCGAGATTTGGGGTCCCGACGGCGCCCCACGGTCTTTCGAGGAATATACCGAGCGTTACCCAGCGCTCGCGCACGGCGCGAAACGCCACCTGACGCTGCCCTGGGCCCCAGGCCTGACAGTCGCCGAAGTTGCCCGCAAGGCCGGTTGCGCTGCCAGTCGCGTCCGGCGCGCCGTCGCCAACGGCACAGTGAACGTGCAGCGCCACGCCGGGGAGAGCTACATCACCAAGACCGACGCGACGCGCTGGATCACCCGCGGCTGTCCCGCCGGCGATGATGCCCGCTCGTGGATCTCGGTGGCGACGGCCAGCAAGCGCTATTTGTTCTCCGCGCGAGAGCTCAACGCATTTATCGCCGCGGGCCGCCTCAACGCGAAGACCGGAACGGACGGCGCGATGCGCGGCGTCGTCTACGTCTCCTGGCAGCAATGCGCGAAGCTTCGCGAGGAGATCGGGTTCACCGAGAAAAAGGCCGCGCGCCGTGCCGGTGTGACCGTCGCCGATTTGCGGCGAGCCCTCGCGGGCGTGAACTGGCGGGGCACCGGGGCAATCCCTCTGGTCACGGTTCAGGCCGTCATCAAGCGCCTGCAATCGCGCCCAGGCCTCACGATCGAGGAAGCCGCCGAAGCAGTCGGCCGGGACGGCGTGTGGGTGCGCGCCAGGATCATGGACGGCACCGTTCGCGTTCTGCGGAGGAGGTGGGACCAGGGCCGCCCGTATCTCTCGGAGCCGATGGTGCGGCGCCTCCACGACGCCGCGGCCAGTGCCGCGCCGTCGGAAAGCCCCGGGGCGGACGCGCTGCGTCTGAGCGAAGCTGCACGCGAGGCCGGGGTGACGACCGGTACCATCCTGAAATGGGCAAACAATGGTGAGCTGCACCGGTTCCAGGCCCGCTCGGGGTGGCGATATCCCCGCGAGGCCGTCCGGGACCGGGCGCGGCCGTACTGGCAGCGTATACGCTTCCACCGGGCCACGCCGCCCGAGTGGCTGCGGGCGGAGATCCAATCATGCCGCGAAGCGTGCGCGGTGGCCGTCTGACGCGCTCGGATCCCGGACTTGAAATCGCCCCGGCCAGCGTGCATATGCAAATGGATATGCAAAGGAGAGTCACATGCCTCAGCCTCAACACCAGGAGCCGGGAGTGGCTCGAGAAGCCAAGCTTTTCCGGAATAACAAGAGCCAGGCCGTGCGAATTCCAGCTGATTTCGAGTTTCCTGGTGATCGGGTGTTGATTCACCGCGAGGGGGAGCGGCTCATCATCGAGCCGGTTCGGCGCAAGAACCTGCTGGAAGTGCTGGCCCAACTGGAACCGCTCGGGCCTGAAGATCAGTTTCCTGAGATTGACGACACCCTGCTGCCGCTAAGGGACGTCGATCTTTGAGTAAACTCTATATGCTGGACACGAACATCGTGTCTGAGCTCGCCCGCAACCCGCATGGGCCTGTCACCCGGCGCATCGCCGCTGTCGGCGCGGACGCAATTTGCGTCAGCATCATTACAGCGGCCGAACTGCGCTATGGCTGTGCCAAGAAGGGATCGGCGAAGCTGCTCGCTCAGATCGAAGCAATCCTCGGGAGCGTGCAAGTCCTCGCGCTCGACGTTCCCGCTGACACAGAATACGGGAGCATTCGCGCCGCGCTGGAAGCTGCTGGAAAGCCCATCGGGCCGAACGACCTGTTGATTGCGGCTCATGCCTCTGCACTTGGGGCTGTTCTCGTGACGGCAAACGTCGCGGAATTCAAACGCGTCCAAGCCTTGCAAGTCGAAAACTGGCTGGGTTGACCAGCCTCCGACGGTCACGGGTGAACCGCCAGCCCGCATGAATGCGGCATCGGCCTGCGGAAACCAACAAAGAGAAACAGCAAAAAAGAAGGAAGAGATCCGCTGCCGCGGGCGGCTTGGCCCGCAAGGGCTGGGTCCTCGCCATGCTCGCGCTTTCGGCGCTGCGCGTGGCTCCGGTCCCGCGCTAAGCGCGCCGGCAAGGCGACCCGCGCCGCCTTGGTGGAGCGGTTCAAGGACGAGCCCTACGTCTATCCGGCGGCCCGCTTCGAGCTGACTGCCGGCGAGGCCGACAGCTTCGCCGAAAGAGCCGCCGACGCTGCTTCGTATGACACCGAAGACGAGGAAGCGGGGGAGGAGCAGGCCGCCGGGCCGGATGCGGAATCCGCCGAAGTAGAGCCGGGCACCGAGCTCGACGGAGAGCGGGTCGAAGTCGCCGAAGACGCCGACGCCAGCCACCGGGCGGCGCCGCCGACCGCCGAAAGTATCTCTGACCGTAGCGGGCGTGCTGCTTTACCATTTGCCGGAAAGGATAAGCATATGACTAAGCGCGAGATTGAGGCGAGGATCGCCCTCACGGGCGTCAAGCCGTTCTACACCGTGCGGTGCAGCTCGTATGACGGGATGCAGGACGTAGACGTGCCGAACGCGCGGCTCGGCAACGCGATCGTGCGGACGCTGCGCGCGCTGGCGATGGATCGACCTGATCTGTTTCCGCCTTCCGCTGCTCGTACAGCGGCGTACGTCTTGGCGGCCGAAAGGCAAGCATGACCACGAAAATCTCAGCGGGTTGCGGCGGACGTTGCGACGCTGCTGCGCGCGAGAAATTCACTGCTATGGGTGGTGACTCGCGAGCAAGCGCGCGGAGTCTCCTGGCCCGATCTGTCTCACCGCCAATCAGCATGTTCTCGTTCATGCTTGCCGATTCGACTGGCAACGTGATCTTCACGATTGCACCAAGCCAAGTGTGGCTCAGTATGCTTATCGACAACACGGTGAGCGTAACCTACCAGACGGGCGCCAACGGCAACCTGATCCTTGATGGGCAAGACAACCCGATCATTCTGAACGTCGTCGGCACGGGCGACGTCTGGCGAACAGCCCCAATCGGGGCGACGACATCAACGCTCATCGGTGCTTCCCACCAATCGCAGTCGATCGTCTGGCAGGGCGCTGCGCGGCCGCGGCCGTAAGCCGGAGCTTCTCGGAGTAGCCGACCCGGCTGCGGCTTATCCGCCTGCGGTGCCACTGCGCGGCGGGCAGGGCAAGGGTCCGTCGCGCGGAGCGCAACGGCCCGGCTCCGCCGGCTTCGCCCTTGC
>Ga0335075_10005759_pt1 | contig 19167 bp, 12 predicted proteins | sample Lox_Sample_24_FD_206723 | JGI IMG/M metagenome (GOLD analysis project Ga0335075, IMG submission 206723) | Soil microbial communities from Loxahatchee National Wildlife Refuge, Florida, United States - Lox_Sample_2.4 | ecosystem: Environmental > Terrestrial > Soil > Wetlands | place: USA... | reverse complement strand
AACACCTCGCCGTCCCGGCCCTCTGTGATCCAGCACGCGGCGGTCTGGCCGTCTGACACGGCGGCCTGCGTGGCGTTCAGTTCCCCGTTGGGCGCGATCCGGTAGGCGGAGACCGCCGAGGTGTCGCTGGCGCCGTCGTCGGCCACGAGCAGCTGATCCGAGGGGGTGAACACCTCGGAGAACGACAGAGGCGAGTCAGACGGGCTGGTCACAGCCGGCCCCAGTGCCCCGCCGAGGCCGACCGCAAAGGTGTCGATCGTGTCGGACAGCTTCTCGGTCACTACCACGTGCGTGTCCCCAGGGCTGATGGCGACATCCTCAGGGCTGGACGCTCCCGCGCTCAGCGGCCGGCTGCCGCCGGGGATCGCTATCAGGCCGGCCGGGGTCGCGAAGAACCCGGCCACGTTGGCCGTGCCGCCAGAGTTCAGCACCTCCGCCAGGCCGCCCCTGATCGCGACGCTGGTCGGGGTGGTGCCGCCGCTGGCCACCACGTTCCGCAGCCACAGTGCGCCGTTCGGCAGAACCGCGAAGTCCGAGACCTGGTTAGAGCCGGCGTCTACCACCAGCAGCGTCCGGCCGTCCGCAGACAGCGTGACGGCGCCCTGCCCGTAATTGGCGACGGTGCCGGTCCCGCCAGTGTTGTACGTCCCAGCGAGGGTAAGGGTTCCGTCGCTGTTGCGGGCGAAGACCTCGACCTGGTTTCCGGCGGCCGAGTTGGTACTGGTGTACACCCACCCGTGCGCGCTCCCGCTGTCCGACAACGTCGCGGCCGAAGCGCCTGCCGTGCCGGCCAGCACCAACCCGCCGACGGCGGCACCACCCAGCGCGATGCCCAGGGCCCGGCTCTTGAGACGGTACATCGTGATCCTCTCCTCTTCCGCCGCAGCACGTTCCGCAGCCAATTGAATTAGGACGCGCTCGTCGGCCGTTCGTAGGCCCATCCCCGGCCGCCTGGCGCAACGCCGGAACCGATACTCGCCGACCCCAAGGGATCCCACATCGTCAATTCGAACGGTGCGTGGCAGCCCTTACATGCCGCCGATCGCCACGGCCGCCCTGGTCACGTGATAGTGGCCTCGGCGGCCACTATCCAGCTGGACTCACGACACGGGTCGGGAGTCGCGCCAGGCATCACCTGGAACTGGGACGCGCTCCAAGCCGCCGCTCAAGGGGCAGAGCGCCTCTGCCACCACTCAGCCCAGCCCGGATAGCTCCGTCACACCGGCGCGGCGGACACGGCCGGGTGGGCGCGCCCGCCGCGAACACGTCAGCTGGGCGAGCTGGCCACGATGATCTCGTTCATGTCTGGCGCGTACGCGGTCGGATTCGATAGCTCGATCGTGTTGTTGCCAGCGGTCAGCGCGGCGGTCACGGTCATCGCGCCGACCGTGTCGAAGCTGCCCGTGGGCGTGAAGGACAGCAGCTGCGCCGTGCCTTCGTCCACGGTGATGTCGGCCTGACGGCCGGTCGCCGAGCCGTCGCAGTAGATGATGGTCACGTTGTACGTGCCCGAGGCCGGGACGCTGACGTCGTTGTAGGTCAGCGTGCCGCCCTCGCCGACGTAACCGACCTTCTGGCCGCCGTAGCAAGTGGAGCAGCTCGCCACCACCGCACCGCCGGCCAGCGTGTTCGCCGACGAGGCGGCCTGGTAGGCGGTGGCGATGGACGGTGTCGTGGCGCTGCCGGTGACGCTGAACCCGTTGAACACCGCCTGGCCCGGCTCGCCGGTCGCGTGCGACGTCACGAACATGCCCGCGTCCTGCATCGCGGCCTGCGCGGGCACGGTCGCGGAGCCCACCTCGAGCCAGTCCGTGCCGTCGAAGGAGTAATAGCCGGTGTAGGTGGAGCCATTGCGGACCAGCTCGAGCCAGACCGGCAGCAGCTCCGGATTGGTCCCGTTCGGCGGCGTCACCGAGTTGATGTAATCTCCGCCGCCCGAGTCCCACTCGAGCTGGATGCCACCGGAGGGTGACTCGAACAGGATCACGCCTTCCGGCGTGGACCCGGATCCGGTCATGTCGTTCCGCACGATGATCCCGGCCTTGGCGTAGCCGGTCATGTCCTGCTCCGAGGTCACCTCCGTCTCGATGGTGGCGGTGTTGCCGACGGTGCCTTTCTGGTAAATGGTGCTGTACGCGTCGGCGTCCGAGTACAGGTCCGCACCCGCCCCGGAAATGCCGAACTCCTGCCCGGACTGGCCGAACGCGGCCGGCGCGTCGGTGGCCGAGGAGTACGTCAGATACGGCGGCTGCACCGGCGGGCTGGTCGTCACCTGCTGCTGCACCAAGAGCCGTTGCGGGGTTTTCCCCGCCCAGGTATATCGCCCGGCCGCCGACAGCGTCGAGGTCGCGAACAGGCCGGACGGCTGCGGCGCCACCACCTGGAACGTTGCCTGCACCGTCGCGCCGCCGGCCACCGACGAGAACCACGTCGGCGTGGTCGCGGTCGAGGTCCAGCCGGCCGGCAGGCGCAGCCCGAGCCCGACCCGCAGGGCAGGCAAGACTCCATTGTCGGTGAATGACACGGTGGCGGTGGCGGTCTGGCCGCCGTTCAGCGCGGCGGGGACGGTGAAGTTCAGCGTCGCTGATGGCGGCGCGGCGGCCGGGTTGCTCAGCACTGAGATACGGAACAGTGCCACGCCGTCTGGCGGCACGTTGGCGCTGATCGTGCCGGCCGTCTCCGTCACCTGGTGGGTCCACAGGTTGTTCAGCAGGTAAGCACCGCTGGCCGGAAGGCCAAGCGTGGCCGCAGGCACCGAGATGACCTCGGGACTGCCGCTGGTGTTGAACAGCCCGGCGACGACATCGCCGTCCGTCTCGGTCTTGGCGAACACCTGCTCGGCCGAGGTGTTGACGAGCCGGGTGGCGTCGATGGCGTCCTGGTCCACGGAGATCACGGCCCGGTTCTCCAGGATGCTCAGGTCGGCCGGGTCGAGGTCGGTCATGTCGGCGTTGATGACCAGCGGCGACGCCGCCAGCGACCACAGGCTCATCATCGACTGCGCTTGGGTGTAGGAAAGGCCATCGGCGGCGGGGCCGCTGCCGATCGTCAGGGAGTCGTAGTCGTTGAACCCGCCCGGGCCGCCGTACGGTGCCCACTGCGCGACCTGGTTGAACCGGGACGCGACGCTGGACCACGTGGTCAGCGGGTACGGGTCGCCGCAGTAGCACTGGATGTCGCCGCCGGTCCGCCAGCCGTTGGAGTACTGCTGCCAGGTGGAGGCGTCGTTGATGTTGAGGCTGTTAGACAGCTCCAGGTGAATGGGCCGGCCTGTCTGGCGCAGCGCGCTGGACCACGCCTCCACGTCCGGGATGTCGAAGGAGCCGACGCCGTCCAGCTTGACGTAGTCGACGCCCCAGGAGGCGAACTCGTCCGCCCAAGAGTCGATGAACGCCTGCGCGCCCGGCTGGGAGTAATCGATGCCCTGCATGCCGCCGCAGTTGTAGTTGTTCTCGGCGACCCCGTCGGCGATCTCATCGGCTGTGTACGGCGTGCCCTCGATCGGGGTGTTCTCCGCCACCGCCTGGTCGGAGATGCCCGGCGTCACGTAGATGCCGAACTTCTCGCCGAGGTGGTGCACGTAGCTGGCGACGACCTGAATGCCGTTAAGGGACCCGGACGGCGGGAACTCGCTGGCGTTGATGACCCAGCGGCCGTACGCGTCCACGTCGGGGCCCTGCGGGCCCGGGCACTCATACCAGAAGTCGTCTTGGTTGACGTAGTCGTAGCCGGCCTTCAGCAGGCCGCTGGTCTTCAGCGCGAGGGCCGCCGCCTCGTCGCCGGCCGCGGTAGGGTCACGGCCGGGGACGTTCCAGGTGCTCCAGCCCATCAGCGGCGTCAGCCCGACACCATTGTCCTCCGCGCGGGCCGGAGGCGGCGCAGACGTGACAGCCAAAACCGTCAATGGCACCGCCATCAGGACGGCCATCAGGATCCGGGTTAATCTCTTCATGATCTTCTGCTCCTCCGCTGTCCGCGGCGGTAGTGCCGCGGGCAGGTCCATGACTTCCTCCCCTGCCGCTTGGGACAAATAGGGTCAGCCACTCGTCGTCTCCGGCGTGAGGAGTAGGATGCTGGCGGCGCTCGCATACAGGTTGACCGGGCCCGTGGTCGCCGTGCGGACCTGCAGGTCGGTGACTGCTGTGGCCGGAACCTGGGCCAGCAGGGTGAAGGTCACCGGCGTGGCGGTGAGCTGCACCGGGTCGGTGGTTATGTCCTCCTCGCCGTCGTAGAAGTCGAGGTAGACATCGCCGGTCCCCTGCACGGTGATCGATATCTGGTAGTAGTCACCGCCGGTGAGATTCGGCGACGGCTGGACCCAGATCCACGAGTCGGGGGCGGCGCTGGTCTCGGTCCACTCCACGGCGCTCGCACCCTGCGGGGTGGTGGTCGGCGTGATCGTGCCCGGGATGGAACCGACGCCGTTCTCCACCGGGCCCAGCCAGTCCAGCTGGCCGGTCGGCGTGCTGCCCAGCAGGTTCGGGCCGGTCGGGACCAGGACCTCCGGCTGGCGTCCCGGCGGGAACTGCAGCGGCCCGGCCTGGTAGGACGGCGGCGCGTCGCTGGGGGCGGCAGCCCAGGAGCTGTCGGCGGTGGCGGTCATCGCGAACGAGACGCTGGCCGGCCCGGGCCGTGACCCGCCGCCGTCGAGCACCGACGCGGGCAGCCAGGCATCCGGCGTGGACTGCCCGTCAACGCTGACGCCCCGCACATACGAGGAAGCCGAGGCGCCCGGCGCGGTGATCGTGACCGGGGCCCGGCCCGGGACGTCGAACTGGGCCACCGGGAACACCGGCGCGCCGAGCACCAGGACCGGCGCGCCCGGGGTCTCCGGGTACATGCCGAGGCTGGCCCAGACGTACCACGAGCTCATCGCGCCCAGGTCGTCGTTGCCCGGCTCGCCGCCCGGGGTGTCGGAGTAGACCGAGGTGAGGATCTCGTGCACGACCGCCTCGGCCTTGTAGGGCGCCCCCGCGTAGTCGTACACCCAGGGCGAGCCCAGCGACGGCTCGTTGCCGGCCCAGTCGTACGGAGCGTTCGGCCCGGCGTTGAGCTGGGTGAAGAACGTGTCCAGGCGCTGCTGGACGGCGGTGTCGCCGCCGATCGCCTGGACCAGGCCGCCCAGGTCCTGTGGCACCGACCAGGTGTACTGGGCCGCGTCGCCCTCCTGGAAGCCGGACTGGCCGAAGCTGCTCATGCCCGCGATGTTCGGGCCCAGCTCCGGGAACTGACCGCTGCCGTCACGCGGCTCGATATAGCCGGTGGCGGTGTTGAAGACGTTGGTCCAGTTCTGGGACCGCTGCAGGAACGTCTGGTAGGTGGATGTCTGCCCGAGTTCCTGCGCTACCTCGGCGATGGAGAAGTCCCCGGCCGCGTATTCCAGGGTCTCCGAGGCGCCGTTGTCGACCGGGGACAGGTCGCTCTCCTGCGTGTTCGGCACGTATCCCAGCGATTCATAGTCGGACAGCTGTGGACGCTCCACGTAGAAGCCCTGCCCGAGCTGGCTGGTCGTGGGCACCACGGTGGCGCCCTTGATCATCGCGGCCAAGGCGGCCTGGGCGTCGAAGTCCGTGGCCCCCAACGCGTAGGCTTCGGCCAGGATCTGGTCGGCCGCGTCGCCGTTCATGACCTGGGTGTAGTCGTTGGCGAACCCCCACTTGGGCAGCCATCCACCCTGGGCCTCGTCGTTCAGCAGCGAGGTCATCATCTGGCTCGTCTGCTGCGGCGCGACGACCGCCAGCAGCGGGATTTCGTCGCGGTAGACGTCCCAGCCCGAGTAGTTGGCGTACTGGACCTGGCCGGGCGGCAGCTGGTGCACCTGGTTATCGAACCCCAGGTACTGCCCGTTGACGTCGGAGAACGTGCTCGGATCCAGCAGCGCGTGGTACAGCGCGGTATAGAACTGCACCTGCTCGGACTGCGTTCCGCCGCCGATCCGGATGCGGCTGAGCAGGCTGTTCCACTCCGCGTAGGTGCGGGCGGCCACGGCCGGCCCACTCCACCCGGGGTCCTCGGCGCGGAGATTCTGCCACGCGTTGGCCTGGCTGACGTAGGAGATGGAGACCTTCATCGTGACCGTGCGCTGCGCGGTGGTGTTGAACGTCACCCAGGACCCCGAGCCGAGCCCGGTCGCGGACGCGACCGTGGTGCGCGACTGGTCGCCCTTGGCCTCCTGGCCGGGCGGGGCGACGAGCGGGCCGCCGACCGGCTTGCCGTCGGGCGCGGCGGGCTCCCGCTGCAGGGCCGGGCCGCTGCTGGAGGCCCGAGCCGATCCCTCGGTCTCGACCACGGACTCCTGGCGCAGCGACACCGCCGAGGCGAGCAGGCTGACCGGCCCGGTGCTGGCGGTGCGCACCTCAAACTGCTCGGCCCCGACCGACCCGGTCGGCACCGTCGAGGCGATCGTCAGCGTGACCGGCGTCGACGACAGCTGGACACTCTGGCTGTCCACGTCCACCTGGCCGTTGTAGAAGTCGAGAAACACGTCGCCGCTGCCCTGGAGGGTGACGCTCGCCTCGTAGGTGTCGCCCTGGGTCAGGGCCGGCGGCGTGGCCTCGATCCAGGTGTTCGCCTCGGCCGTGGACTGCTGCCAGGAGACCGCGCTGGCCCCGGCCGCCGTGGTCGCGGGCGCGATCGTCGGGGTGCTGCCGCCGCTGCTGATCGCGTGGTAGCTCCAGGACAGGCTGCCGGCGGCCTCGGTGAAGATGTTCGGGCCCGTGGGCTCGGTCTGCCAGGTGCCGTAGGAGGAGAACGGCCGGGAAAACTTGGCCACGAAGTGCACCGGGTAGGTGCCCGGGCTGCCGCAGAACTGCCCGGCGGTCTCGTCACCAGTCACCTCGTCGTCGCCCACCACCTGCACGTCAGCAGCCGTGTTGCCGGACTCCGCGTCGCCCGCCTTGAACAGGATGTTGGCCGCCGTGCTGCTCGGATAGGTGAAGCTGCCGATGCCCGTGCGGGTCGTGGCGGCCAGGCTGGCCTGGATGGCGGAGGAGGTGGACGGGTTCAGCGTGACCGAGTAGGAGCCGGGCCTGGCGTTCTCCTCGCTGTGCGAGAACGGGTCCGTGGTATCGGCCGGGTCGCTGCCGAGGGCGCCGACCGTCGGCAGGATGGGGAAGTCGCCGTAGGCGCTGCAGCCGGGGCCCGAGATGTGCGTCAGGCTGAAGCCCAGGATCGACGAATCGGCGTAGTTGTACCCGCCGCCGTCCGGGCGGGACGGAGTGTCCGGGCTGAACGTCAGCATCCCGAACGGCGCCGCCGCGCCCGGGAACGTGTCTATCTGTCCCACGATCGCGCCGCCGGAACCGGTACCGATCATGGGGTTCACCAGCGACGCCGGGTCGGTGACCAAGGCGCTGCCGGCGACTGACGCACCGATGGCGGCCGTGGCCTGGGGTGCGGCAGCGACAGCGAGCGGTGCCGCGCAGATGGCGGCCGTCATGGCGGCCAGTGCACGCGGACGGCGCTGCCGGCGAGCGCGGGGCGGATGACCAAGCACGGTTCGCCTCCATGACAACGTTGTCTCATTCTTCTATCGCAGCGAGAACGTGCCGACAAGGCGCAGTCGGGCGATGGTCAGCGGTCCCAAGGCCGGGCCTGCTCTTTTGGCCAGCCGAGGAACAACGTTGTCACCTGCGCGTTACGGCATGGCCGACTGAAGTCCCGGCGTTAACCGGCCTGTCCGAGATGCGTCCCCCGGTGCCGCGCCGCCATCGCCCGGCTATTGACACGGTCAAGATGGTTTGGGATGAAACACGTATGACAACGTTATCAAGGCCGTAGTCAGGCGACGTGCCGCCACGACGAGACGCCGTGTCCAGTCACGAAGAGCACACCAGCGGCCGGGTAGGTCATCAGGACACCGGGGCCGGCCGGGTATCTCGGCGGCATTTCCTGCGTTACTCGGGGGGCGTCGCCGCCGGGCCACCACGCTCCGGCACCGTCACCCGCAACGATGATCACACCAAGACCGCCCCCCGGGCCCCGGCCGCGGCGACCGGGTATTCCTATGTCTTGAGAGACCCCATTCGCATGTCCTGAGGCTGGACACTGCCCCCGCTACCAAGTAAGTGCAGTTCAGGGCCTGATCGCCGGAAACGGTGGTCAGGCTTTTTGATCGTTTGTCCGCGGTTCGTCCGCAGGATCGAGCCCCGAGGCGCCGTGAAGCACGCGGTGAGCGGCATGACTGAGCCCATCGTCCCGGTCAAGCCCGGCGGCGAGATCAACCCGTGGTGGCAGCAGGTCGTTTCGGCCGTCCGCGCGGACGGCAGGGTGAACGTGGACGCCGATCCTGACGACGCTGCCAAGGTGGCCGAGACGCTGGGCCTGTCGGGAGAGACGCTGGTGGAGCGGACCTGCAGCCAGTTCGCCGAGCACTGAGCCCGCGGTCTGGAGTCCGGTCCTGCAGCCGTCAAGCCGATAGTGGCCGCTGGCGGGCAGCGGATGCCTCGGACAGCTGGCGGAACTCCGCATCGGGAGTTTCCGGTCGGTTGCATCCGGAGCTTTCGAGCACGGGAAGCCCCGTCACACTGGCGACCTCACCGCACTTAGGACAGGCGCCCGCATCGCCATCGAAGGAGAAGAGGCAATTACAAAAGCACGCGACGTCAGTCATCACTGGCACCTTCTCTCTCTGCGCCCGCTGCGGCTGGCCGACCGATGCGGGCAGCGGAACCGGCGCGCTCTTCATCGTTACCGGGCGGGTGCTCGCAGTCCTGATACAGCAGCGCCGACCGGCTGCTCCTGTCTCTGCGGTGGCCGCCCTGGGCCGACTATCCCCGCATGCTGTGTGACTCAGCGTGTGAAAGCTCGCGGCAGAGTGTGTCCACGACGAGGTCGCTGGACGGCGTCCCAAGGGACTGCCGGGCGGCGGGGACGGACGAAGATGCGACGGCAGGATGGGAAGTAGCGGGACTCCGCTGGACTCAGCGGGACTGGTTTCCCGGGCCGCGGCGCGCTGACCTAGGCCACTCGGCATTCACGGAGGCGGGTGGACGGAATGCGGGTTTCCACCGCGGGAGCAGAGGGGGTGCGCCTGCGGCACCAGCCCTGGCATCACCGCCAGTGAAAACAGGTGGCCGGGCTGTGCTGCCAGCAGCGCATCTGGGTCGGCGTGATCAGGTCGGTCACCAGGCCGTTCTGCGGGGAACGTGACCGGGTCCGGCTGACCGCTGACGGCCTTCACCGCATCATCCGTTCAGCCGAAACAGCAGGTCAACGATGCGATCGAACTTGCGGGCGGCGCAAGACCGCGAAGATGGTCGCTTCCGCCTGCTCAATGGCGTCGGCGGCGGATGCTGAGACGCCGAGCTGACCGGCGGGGGGCGGGCGCAGGGCGTAATTCCCAAGGCCTTTGGGCCAGGCCAGCGTAACCGGGCACCTCGTCGCCCATGTCTGGAGCTGGCGAACCTGGATGCCACCGGTGAACCTGCACCAGGCCCGGCTCCAACAACTCCAGGCCGTCGAAGAAGTGCATGACTTCTGCTCTGGTTCGCAGCGTCGTCGGGGCGGCCGCGCGCAGGCTGACCTGGCGCGCTACCTCGCTTATCTGATCAGTCAGTATGTCGCTGGCCGGGTGGAAGACCGCCAGCCAGCTGCCCGGTGGCACCGCCTCCATCAGGCGGGCGACGATCGCGAGCGGGTCGTCCTCGTCCGGGATCAACTGCAGGATGCCAACCAGCAAAACGCCGATCGGCTTGCTGAAATCCAGCAGCGCTGCCGCCTCGCTGAGAATCTTCGCGGTGTCGCGCAGGTCGGCGTCGAGATAGCTGGTCGTGTTCGGCCTGCTGGCGGTCAGCAGGGCACGAGCGTGGGACAGCACCAGGGGATCGTTATCCACATAGACGATACGGGCGTCCGGGTCGGCTGCGTGGGCAACCTGGTGCGTGTTGTTGGCCGTCGGGATGCCGGTGCCGATGTCGAGGAACTGCCGGACGCCAGCGGTGCGGGTCAGGTATTCGACTGCGTTGGCAAGAAACGCCCGCTGAGCTCGGACACCGCGGCGCAGTCCGGGGTAAGCAGCCAGCGCCCGCTCGGCCGCCTCGCGGTCGGCGGGGAAGTTGTCCTTGCCACCGAGCCAGTAGTCATAGACCCGCGCCTGATGGGGCCTGGTCGTATCGATCACGACCCGAAGCTCCGGCTGCCCAGCCGGACCGGCCGCGGGCTCATCCCTCACAACGGAGATCCCTTCAGGTCAGCACGCCTGCGGATAGCTTAAAACGCCGCGCCGGGCTCGCGATCGTCTGCGCCAACGTCAGCCGTGTTCGCCGCCGGTTCCGCCAAGCCCTTACCTGCTTGCCGCCGGGTTCATCCTGGCAGGCGCCTGGGCTAACACACGGCCGGGGCCGGGTTTGCCCCGGCCGTTGTGGGTAGTTGCGCACCTGGAGCCGGGAGCTCGGAGCCGGGGGCGCAACAGGGCGGTGCGAGGGGTGCGCTTGCGTTGATGACCAGGAGGAGACCAAATGAAGTTTCGGCGCGCGAGTCAGGGCGCGATCGGCGAGGGTGTGGCTGGCATCGACCGTCTGGTGCGCAATGTGGAGACTGGGCGCTTTGAGCGGAGCCTGTCGGCGCTCACCGCGGCGGGAGCGCTGGTGACCGCCGCGGAGATTTACTTTGAGCACGACAGCGCCAGCTTCGGTAACAAGATGATGTGGCTCCCGGTGGTGCTCGGCCCGGTGGGAGCGGTGGCGGGCATCGCCGGGTTCTGCAGCCGCCGGATGGCCAAGACGGCGTTGCCGATCACGTCGGCTGCGATCGTCGCCAACGGCCTGCAGGGTCTGTACCTGCACGCTCGCGGCATATCGCAGAAGCCGGGCGGCTGGTCGAACGCCCGCTACAACATGGAAATGGGCCCGCCGCTGCTGGCTCCGCTGCTGGTAACCATGGTGGGCGGGATGGGATTGCTCGCGGCGATCCTCAGGCGGGAGGGATGAGCGGCCCCGCGGGTGGCAACGGCACCACGGCCCGGCGGCCGGACGGCCCAGGGGATCGATTCCCGGGTTTCGAGGCGACCAGCCAGGCACAGCACTGGGATCAGGTGACGGCCGACGTTGTCCTGGCCAGGACAGGTCCGCCGCCGGTGCTCAAGTTTTTCACCGCCGCCGAGGAGGCCAGTGCCACAGCGCTGGCTGACCAGATCACCGGTCAGCACGATGAACACCTGGTGCCCGTCGTGCAGATGATCGACTCCCGGCTGGCAGCGGGCGAGACCGACGGCTGGCGCTACGCGGACATGCCAGAGGACGGCCAGGCGTGGCGGGACACGCTGTCTTATCTGGATGCTGATGCCTATCGGCGGTGCGGCGCGACGTTCGCCGGTGCCTCGGCTGTCGACCAGATGGCGCTGCTGCAAGCCGTGCAGGACCTGGGGTCAGCTCAATGGCACGGCCTGCCCGCGGCTCATGTGTGGAGCCTGTGGACCCGGTACGCCTGTACGGCCTTCTACTCGCATCCCTCGGCCTGGAACGAGATCGGCTTCCCGGGGCCGGCCTACCCGCGTGGCTACAAGAACGCAGGAGTCGGCAAGCGGGAACCCTTCGAGGTGCCGGACGCACTGCCATCGGATGACCCGGTACGGGAGGGAGCCTGATGGACGGTGTGCGTTCCCGCAACGAGTCAGCGTGGCTGCTGCCCAACGACGGCACCAGGACGAACCACCGGCTGCGGCAGGACATGCGGCGGTTCGCCGACGAGGATGAGATCGATCTGGTGATCGTGGGCTGCGGCGCCGGTGGCTCGGTCCTGCTGCAGCGGCTGGCCAGGGCCGGGTGGCGGGTGGCAGCGCTCGATGCAGGCCCGTTCTGGGATCCCGACGCCGACTGGGTGAGTGACGAGGCTGGCTCGCATCACCTCTACTGGACCGATCCACGCGTTATCGCGGGCTCCGACCCGGTGCCGATGGGCTCGAATAATTCAGGACGAGGCGTCGGCGGCTCGATGATTCACTACGCGGGATATACCCCCCGGTTTCACCCGAGCGACTTCATGACCCGCAGCCTGGACGGGGTCGGCGCGGACTGGCCGCTGGACTACCAGGAGCTGCGACCCTACTACGCCGAGATTGAGCACGAATTGCCTGTCGCCGGCGAGCGGTGGCCGTGGGGGGATCCGCACGGCTATCCGCACCGGCCGCATCCGGTCGGCGGGAACGGCGAAATCTTCCTGCGCGGGGCCCGCAAGATGGGGATCACCGCGAAGGTTGGCCCGGTCGCCATCGCCAACGGCCGGTTCGGGAACCGGCCGCACTGCATTTACCGCGGATTTTGCCTGCAGGGCTGCAAAGTGAATGCCAAGGCGTCGCCGCTCATCACCCATATCCCCGATGCGCTGGCGCACGGCGCGGAGGTACGCGCGGACGCCATGGTGACCCGCGTGGCCGTCGATGAACGCACCGGCCGGGCGACCGGGGTGCATTACGTCTCCGGCGGGAGGGAGCGGTTCCAGCGGGCGGCTATGGTGGCGGTGGCCGGGTACTCGATCGAGACGCCACGGCTGCTGCTCAATTCTGCGTCCCGCCGGTTTCCCGACGGACTGTGCAACGACTTTGACCAGGTCGGCCGCTACCTCATGGTGCAAGGCGCCCCACAGACCGCGGGACGCTTCGACGCCGAGGTGCGGATGTACAAATCGCCGCCCCCCGAGGTGAGCTCCGAGGAGTTCTACGAGACGGATCCGGCAAAAGACTACAAGCGCGGATTCGCGATCCAGACGGTGTCGCCGCTGCCGATCACCTGGGCCGAGCACGTCGCCGCGCAGGGACACTGGGGGCGCCCGCTCCGCGAGTACATGAGTGACTACGTGCACTGGTCCTGCCTGGGCGCGCTGTGTGAGTTCCTCGCCCAGCCAGATAACCGGGTGACCCTGGCCGACGAAAAGGACCGCTTCGGCCTGCCGGTCGCCCGCTTCGCCTATTCCCAATGCGACAACGACCGGGCGCTGATGAAGGTGGCGCAGGGCGTCATGGAGGACATCCTGCACGCGGCCGGCGCGGACGAGGTCATCACCATCCAGCGCTACGCCCACCTCGTCGGCGGCGCGCGGATGGCGGCGGACGAGCGGCAGGGCGTCGTCGACGCCACTTGCCGCACCTTCGCCGTTCCCAACCTGTACATCACCGACGGCAGCGTGCTGCCCACCCAGGGCAGCGCTAACCCAGCCCTGACGATCATGGCCGTCGCGGCACGGACCGCAGGCCAGCTGATCGCCAGGGCCCGGCGCTGAGCTGCACATCACGAATCATGGAGGACAGACATGGCACCCAAACCTACGGTTGCTGACTATCTGCTCGGGCGGCTGCGTGACTGGGACGTGGATCACGTCTTCGCGTACGCCGGCGACGGGATCAACGGCATTCTTGCCGCCTGGGGGCGAGCGGAGAACCAGCCGCAGTTCATCCAGGCCCGGCACGAGGAGATGGCCGCCTTCGAGGCCGTCGGATACGCCAAGTTCACCGGGCGCCTCGGCGTGTGCATGGCGACATCAGGCCCGGGAGCCATCCACCTGCTGAACGGCCTCTACGACGCCAAGCTGGATCACGTGCCGGTCGTCGCGATCGTCGGCCAGACCAGCCGCAGCGCGATGGGCGGCTCGTATCAGCAGGAAGTCGACCTGCTGTCGCTGTTCAAGGACGTTGCCAGCGAGTACGTCCAGATGGTCACCGTGCCCGAGCAGCTGCCCAACGTGCTCGACCGGGCTATCCGCACCGCGCTGGCCGAGCGGGCACCCACCGCGGTCATCATTCCCTCCGATGTCCAGGAGCTCGAGTACTCGGCGCCGACCCACGCGTTCAAGATGGTGCCATCCTCCATCGGGGTGGACTGGCCAACCGCCCTGCCCGGCGACGAGGCGATCATGCGGGCCGCCGACGTGCTGAACTCGGGCAGCAAGGTGGCAATCCTCGCTGGGCAGGGCGCCCGCGGTGCCCGGCCCGAGCTCGAGCAGGTCGCCGAGCTCCTCGGTGCCGGGGTGGCTAAGCCGCTGCTGGGCAAGGACGTCCTGTCCGACGAGCTGCCGTACGTCACCGGATCGATCGGGCTGCTGGGCACCCGCCCGAGCTACGAGCTGATGATGAACTGCGACACGCTGCTGACCATCGGTTCGAGCTTCCCTTACACGCAGTTCCTGCCTGCCTTCGATCAGGCACGCGGCGTTCAGATCGACGTCGACGGCAAGTTCATTGGCATGCGGTACCCGAACGAGGTCAACCTGGTCGGGGACGCCGCCGCCACCCTGCGTGCCCTGATCCCGCACCTGCAGCGCAAGCAGGACCGCAGCTGGCGCGAGGGGATCGAGGCCGGCGTGGCCAAGTGGTGGGAGTCGATGCACGCCGAAGCCGACGTCGAGGCGGATCCGGTCAACCCGATGCTGGTCTTCCGCGAGCTGTCGGCCCGGCTGCCCATGGACGCCATCGTCGCGGCGGACTCGGGCTCGTCGGCCAACTGGTACGCCCGGCAGCTCAGGTTCCGCGGCCAGATGCGCGGCTCGCTGTCGGGCAACCTGGCCACGATGGGCCCCGGCGTCCCGTATGGCATCGGGGCCAAGTTCGGCCACCCCGACCGGCCGGTGATCGTCTTTGCCGGGGACGGAGCGATGCAGATGAACGGCCTCGCGGAGCTGATCACGATCAAGCACTACTGGGAGGAGTGGGCCGATCCCCGGCTGATCATCGCGGTCCTGCACAACAACGACCTCAACCAGGTCACCTGGGAGATGCGGGCGATGGAGGGCGCACCGCGGTTCATCGAGTCCCAGCGGCTGCCTGACGTGTCCTATGAGGGCTTCGCCCGCAGCCTGGGCCTGCACGGGATCGCGGTGGACAAGCCCGGCCAGGTCGGGGCCGCCTGGGACCAGGCCCTGGCCGCCGACCGTCCCACCGTGCTTGACGTGCGGACCGATCCCGACGTTCCCCCGATCCCGCCGCACGCCACCTTTGAGCAGATGAAGGACGCGGCCGCCGCCATGCTCAAGGGCGACCTCGACCGGTGGGGCGTGATCAAGGAGGGTGTCATGACCAAGGCCAGGGAAATCCTGCCCGGCAATGGCGACTGACTACGAAGCTTCATATCATGAAGACCTCCGCGACAGCAACCACCCTGCGCTGATTCCGGCGCGGTTGCTGCCCGGTCGTGATGGCGACTGGGCAGGTTCCGGCACACACACGGCGTGCGCTGGGCGGGCTCCCGGCTCTCAGGCGCTTTGGCGTCGTAGTCGGTGTCAGCGGGTGCAGCGCGGGTAGAGGACGTGTCCTTGTCAGGCTGAAGGAGCGCCGTGCTTACTTATGCCCTCGCCGTGCTCGCGGCCTGCGCGAACGGGATTTCTTCGGTGCTGCAGCGCAAGGCGAACAAGCAGGTTCCGCAGCGCGAGGACCTGAGCCTGCGGCTGGTCTGGAGCCTGCTGCACGAGCCGGTGTGGTTTGGCGGGATCGTTGTCCTCACCCTTGGGTTCCTGCTGCAGGCGAGCGCGCTGGGGACCGGGCAGCTTTCCCTGGTCGAGCCGGTCCTGGTGCTGGAGCTGCCGGTGACGCTGGTCCTGGCTTCCCGCGTCTTCCGGCAGCGGCTGGGGCCGCGGGAGTGGCTGCCGGCGGCGGGAATGACCGCTGGGCTGGGCGGGCTGCTGTACCTGCTGGCGCCGTCAGCAGGCGGGCCCGCCCGGGTGCACTGGTATGTGTGGCTGGCCGGGATCGGGGCGAACCTGGCGCTGGTCGGATGCCTGACCGTGTGGGCCCGCAGCCGCCCTCCCGGTAACGCGCGCGAGAAGAGCTCCCGCCAGCAGGGAGGCGCCTTCCGGGCGGCGGTGCTCGCGATCGCGGCCGGGTCGACGTTCGGGCTGACCGCGGCCCTGATGAAGGCGATGACGATGACGTTCGCCGGAGGGTTAGGCGAGCTGTTCACCAGCTGGCAGGTCTACGCCATGGTCGCGGCTGGGTCGCTGGGGATGTTCCTGACCCAGTCCGCTATGAACGCCGGCCAGCTGATCGCCGCGCAGCCAGGGCTGACCCTCTCCGATCCGCTCATTTCCGTTCTCTGGGGCGTGATGGTCTTCAACGAGCGGGTCAGGCAAGGCTGGTACATCCCTGGCGAGGTGATATGCGCGGGGGTGATCGTCGTGGCCGTGATCGCGCTGGCCCGCTCTCCGCTCCTGTCCGGAGCCAGCTCACCGGGCGGGGACGACAGTGACCACGACGGGCGTGCCCCTGCGTCAGCAAGCGGTTACCCGCATGATTACCTCACGGCGTAGTGTGATGCGGCAGCGCCGCGATGGGCGTGCTCGATGGCAGGTGAGCCAGGCGGTGCACCACCCATTGTCCTGGGGCGCCGGAGTCTGGCGCGACCTGCGGTTGGCGGACCTCCACCGCAGCGGCAAGGAGTTTGAGCTCTTGGGCCGGGCCATGGGATTCGCTGCCCTGGCCATGCTCACGTTGTTCCCGCTGCTCGTCGTCGTCGCTGCCGCCAGCGCCGCCACGCATCACGGCCTGGCCGTATGGGTGGTCTACGGCATGGGCCTGACCGGCCCTTCTGCCCGTGCGGTGCTACAGCTGTTCTCCGCGCCCGACCGGGTCCTGAGCACGACGAGCGTTTTCAGCTTGCTGCTGCTGGCCGTCTTCGGGGTGACGTTCGCGGGCAGCGTGCAGGCCGGGTTCGAAAGGATCTGGGGCCTTCCCGCCGGCCCGTGGCATAAGGTCTGGCGTCAGGCGGTGTGGCTGGCCGTCTTCATTGCCTACATCTACGCGGCGGCCACGGTGGGCGCTGCGACGCGCCGCACGCCCGCCGAGACGGTGAGCCGGGTATTGGTGGCGGTAGTGCTCGGCGTCGTCTTTTTCTGGTGGGGGCTTCGCTTCCTGGTCGGCGGCAGGGTGAGCTACCTGGCGGCGATGCCAGGCGCAGTGGTCACGGTGGCGTTCCTAGCTGGCCTGCGGGTCTTCTCCGCCCTGGTCTTCGAGCCGCTCATCGTCACGAATGCGGTCACCTACGGGGCGCTGGGCACCGTGCTGATCGTGCAGTCGTGGCTGATCGGCGTCGGCTGGGTCGTCTATGGGAGCCAGCTGCTCGGGCGCTGGTTCCACGACGCCTGGCTTCGGGCCTGGGCGGACAACCACTGGGGCAACAGGCAGCCTGGCGGCGGAACGGGAGGCCACGGGCAGCCGGGCGGCGAGGGAAGCCAGCGGACTCGCGGGGGACCGAGAACGTCGTCTGGGTAGTGGAAGGCTGGGAAGCGCCAGCCCGGCGGCGGAGACGTGACCCGCATTCATTGTGCCGATGATGGGCCCGAGCGACGATGGGTTATGGCGGATTTCGGCGGCCCACGGGAATACACAACTTGGGACGGTGAGCCGGTTAGCCGCGAGCGGCCGCACGGGGCCACGGTCGTCGTTGCAGCCCAGGGTCCGGATGGGTGGCGATACGTGCTGCTGCACCGCGGCCATCATGGTCCGGGCTGGGCGGACGACTGGGCTTGGACTCCGCCCACCGGCTCCCGCAAGCCGGGCGAGGACCTCGCCGCATGCGCGGTCCGGGAGCTGCACGAGGAGACAGGCATCCGGGCCGAACCCCGCCCCGTTCTCACCAGCGACACCGACTGGGAGTTGTTCGCGCTGGAAGTTCCGTGGGGGACGACAGTCACGGTCGACAGCACCGAGCATGACAGATTCGAGTGGGTTAGCTACGCAGAGGCATGCCGCAGGTGCCGTCCGAGCGAGCTAGCTGCCAGTTTCGTCATGGGTTGCCGGGCGCTGGGCTGCCCGTAGCAAGCCGACAGTCAGGGAGCTGACGTGCTGTTCGTCGGGGCCGCAGGTCATGATGACGAGAGTCTGATCTTGGATCAGCTCATCCAGTGCGGCGGCCTGCCAGGCGATTCCGCTGCTCCGCCAGCCTGGGATCCAGTCGTCCCCGCAATCTATGTCCTGCAAAGTGCTAGTGCCGGCCGGGCAGCAGACCACATCTGGCCAGGCCTGCATTTGGCGATCGCAACGGACGGCCGGTGCGACGCGGACATCCTGGCCGATCCGGCAGCCGAGCAAGTCGGTTCCCTGTGGCAGCGCCGGCTGGTGCCGTTCGAGGCGAACCTGCGCACCGGGCGCCGCGCGCCGCGGCGGCAGCAAGCCGTGCTGGCCGGCCCTGACCCGACTTGGCCGCGGCAAGCGCGCCGGCTCACCAACCGGTTGCTCTTCAGCGTGGCTGCGATGATCATCCGGGTCGATCACATCGGCTCCACCTCGGTGCCCGGCCTGCCCGCGAAGCAGCTGATCGACATCCAGGTCGTGGTCGCGGACCTGCCGGTGGCCGCGCACGTGGCAGAAGCTGCCCGAAGGTCTGGGTTCGTGCACGTTCCCGGCCGGTGGTTCGGTACCGATCAGCACGGCGTCGACCATCGGGAGGAAGTTGTCGTCGACGCCGACCCAGGCCGCCCGGTAAACATCAACATCCGGCCGGTAACCGCACCGATCTGGCGGGAGACCTTGCTGTTCCGTGACTGGCTCCGAAGCCACGACGACGAGCGGAACGCCTATGCCGAGCTGAAGCGCGGCCTGGCCCAGCGAACACACCGCAACGTCGACGACTACAGCACAGACAAGATGCCCCTGGATCAGTGATGCCCTGTCACGCGCCGGGCAATGGGCGGCCCGGTCGAACTGGTCACCGTGACCGTCACCGGGTGCCAGCACCGAGCTATAGGAGCCGCTGCCCGCGCCGATCGTGCTGCGAAAGGCCCGTCTGCCCCCGGCTGCGGTGCGACCCATGATCGAGGCGGGGTCGTCACGGCGGTCGTCGTTCTGCTTGTAAGCCATCAAAGCGGCATTCCGGCACGGCGCTGCGGGTCATCGCCAACTACTCATAGCCAGGACAGGCTCGGATGCGTGGGTTCTCACCGCTAGCGAGCAGCGTCGGTTACCCTGCCGGTCCGGCGGTAGTGGGCGAGGGTCTTGCGGACCCGCCGGCGTATTCCCACGTCCGGGTCGTTGTGGCGAGACTCCAGGGCCTGGATTACAGCCGGGACCCGGGGCGCGGGCGTGCTGTCGGTGATGGCGTGGATCACGTCACCGCGGACCAGTGGATCGGGATCCCCAACCAGTTCGAGCAACCTCGTCCACACCCGGTCGTCGTCGGCCCGGACGTGGCAGGTGCACAGGTTCCTGCAGGCGAGCTGGCGAGCCCGGCTCTCCTGGCTCCGGGACAG
>Ga0335075_10005758_pt1 | contig 19168 bp, 15 predicted proteins | sample Lox_Sample_24_FD_206723 | JGI IMG/M metagenome (GOLD analysis project Ga0335075, IMG submission 206723) | Soil microbial communities from Loxahatchee National Wildlife Refuge, Florida, United States - Lox_Sample_2.4 | ecosystem: Environmental > Terrestrial > Soil > Wetlands | place: USA... | reverse complement strand
GTGAAGGTGCGGCTGCATCGGGCGCGTATCATGCTGCAAAAGGAGCTGGCGCCTAAACTGAAGCTGGCGAGTCCTCAGAAAAGGAGGTGGCTCTCTTGGCACTAGAATGTAAACACGTCTGGGACTACATCTCCGAATTCCTCGACGACTCGCTTCCGGCGGAGACGAAAGAGCTGGTGCAGAAACACCTGGCGAACTGCGAAATCTGCTCTGCCATTCTCGACTCGACGCGCAACATCCTCATCCTGACCGCAGACGATCGGGTCTTCGAGCTGCCTGCCGGCTACAGCGAACGCCTGCATGCACGGCTGGCGCGGGAGATCCACACCGCGAACATCCGCCCCGAGGAGCCCATCCAGGATCAGGATTAGATTGTGCCGTGGAGATAGATGTGGAATCCCCATTCCACTGCAACCAGCAACAGAGTCGCAACCGCCAGGCCGATCTGCCATGATTCGGACCGGAGCTGCTTTGGAGTAGCCGGTTTCATTCTCCACTGAGACGCAGGCTGCGCACGCAATCTGCGAACGCGCCGGACGGCAATCAGATTCACAACGGAGCCGGCAATAGCGAAGATTTCCATCGGGATGCGAAGTGCCGCGAAATGCAGCGCAACGAGGAAATTGAGTTCCGTTGCCGCCGCGGCAAGCGCGCCCACGCCGATCAGCAGCCGCAAACCGCTGATAGCCATAAATGCGGTACACGCGCTCTGCAGCAGGATAAAAAACAAACTGGTGAGGCCAACCGCGAGGCCGCGGCCCCCACTATGTTTCGGCTCTGCCAGGTTAACTTCCAGCTTTTGTTCGGGCATCGCGTCCTCAGTGTATCGAAATGACCTCGGACGGACCAACCCATACGCGCGCTGATATTGAATGTGCCCGATCAAGCGAAGAAAGCCGGGGCGTCCCGGGCAGAACGCCCCAGCTCATCGTTAGTAGGCAGCGATGCCGTTGATGCCGGCGGACGCGGGCAGGCCATCTTGCTGCCCAAGATTCGCCAGGCTTCCGTCATCCTGAACGGCGGAGATGCCAATGGCGCCGGTAGCGGCGTACAGGGTGTACAGATAGCGGCCGTCAGAGCTGGCAGCGATGTCAATGTTTGTGCTGCCAGTCGGGGTCTGGCCAACCACTGCGCCGCCAATGGGAGTGAGTTCGCCGTTACGTTCGATATTGAAGCCCGAGAGTGTCGAGTTGTTTGGATTGGATGTATACACGGTGCGGCCAAGCCGGCCGATTACGTCCCAGCAAGTGGCGCTGCCGCCCGTGGGAAGAGCGTTTGAGATAGTGCGGAGCGATCCGTTCCCGTTCAGTTGATACGAGGAAATCGTAGACGAAACCGTCTGGTTATTTTCCACGTTGCCCACAATCAGGGTTCCATTAGGAGCAAACACGGCAGCGAAGGGGACCGTACCGGCGCTGTCCGTAGCTATCGGATTCGAGAGGGTTCCGTTCGGAAAAACGTGGAACACATCGATCTTATTGGTCGCAGATTCAGTGACAACCAGTAACTGCCTGCTGGGACTCAGAACAACATCGGTCGGCGCAGTGGCTGTCCCGCTGAGGTAGCTCGTCGAGTGCGGGATAGCCTGTAGGTGACCATTGCCGACGATGCGGAAACCTGTGACGCTGGCATTGCCCCCGGCATTCAAGACGTACACCAGGTCGCCGACCTGAGTGACCGAAGTGGGCATGCTGCCGCCGGTGGAAGCCGTATCAAGCAGGGAGAGCTGGGCGCCGCGAACCGCAAACAACGAAACCGTGCCGCTGCCCGCGTTCACGGCAAACAGCTGACGATGGTCTGCGCTGAGCGTCAGCGAACCCTGTGAGTGCAGCGGATCGAGAGTGCCTCCGCTGCCATTGCCTCCAGTCGGATAGGCGGCGGAGAACTGGAGTGAACCATCCTCGCCTCGGATGTAGGCGTTGATCTGGTTGTTGGAAGCGGCATTCGTCATAGCGAAGACAGCGCCGTTCCCGTTCTGCCCGCCGAAACCATCGCCACCTCCGTCCTGTGCAACAGCGCGGTTGGGCACGTAGACCAAAACCGCGGCTGCGGCAAGGAATAACACATAGGGAAGCCTCAGACTCTTGATCACAATTCAACTCCAATGATTGAAATTAGGCCCGAAGTGCACACATCTGTCGCGCGCACAGAAGGCCGGTTGTTGAATGAGAGTTCTGTGGGCGCGAAAGGTTACACAGAGCGCGCTGCGGAAAGGCGTCTTGCAGAAATTATGTGGCGCACCGGAATCATGAACGGGTGCGCTCCGTTGCGAATGAATTCCTCGAGGCAGCCGCAAAGACCGGAGCGCACGAATCCGGAACCAAAGCCTTGTACTGGCTTGATTTCATCGGCCGGACCCACTTAGACCCAGGCTGCGACCACGATATCAGCCTGGGAGAGCGACCTTCAGATGAAGGTCACGCACTCTTCAGATGATTTTTTCGAAATATCCGGGACGTGGGCCTCTCCGTCCGGATAGCCGACGACAAGAATGAGAAAGGGCTTCTCCTGGACCGGACGTCCGAGGATTTCGTTCAGGAATCCCATTGGGCTCGGCGTATGTGTAAGCGCGACCAAGCCGGCCATATGAATCGCCGAGATGAGCATGCCCGTGGCAATGCCAACCGACTCTGTCACATAGTAGTTCTTCATTTTGCGCCCATCTGTCGAAATTTCGTGATGTTGCGCAAAGATCACGATGAGGTAGGGAGCGACTTCCAGATACGGCTTGTTTTCGTCTGTCCCCAGCGGAGCGAGAGCATCGAGCCACTCTTTAGGAGCACGCCCATGGTAGAAGCGGCGCTCCTCTTCTTCCGCAGCAGTACGAATCTTGGCCTTTACCTCTGCATCGCTGACGACGACGAAATGCCAGGGCTGCTTATTGGCGCCGCTCGGGGCGCTTCGCGCAACGGAGAGGCAATTCTCGATCACCTCCCGCGGAACGGGACGTGAAGAAAACTGCCGTACGGTGCGACGTCGAAGCATTTCATCGCGAAATGACTTCGCTCGGCTGACTATTTCCTGGGCAGGAAATTCCCGGTACGTGGTAAGAGGAATAAAACCTGGGGCCGACATCGATGCCTCCTCGCGTTGTTATTGTAAGCGGCAAACCAAACTGGTCACAACCGGACGCGCAATGGAGACATCGCGCGTGCAGTGCCCGTTTTCACCTCGATAAACCAGAGCTATATCTGCGCCATACCGCCATCGACACAAATCTCGCTGCCGTTCACAAAGCTCGAGTCATCGGAGGCGAGAAATAGCGCCACTGTTGCGATCTCTTCTGAGCGCCCGAACTCCTTGCGAGGGATTCCCGATCGGAAATATTCCTTCGCTTCTGCAGGGGCGTTCGCGAGAGCGTTGGTAGCGATCGGCCCTGGGCTGAGAACATTCACACGAATTCTGCGCTCTGCAAGCTCGACCACCCATGATCGCGCGAACGACCGCAGCGCCGCCTTGCTTCCCGCATAAACGCCCAGCCCCGGCATGCCCTTGAGGTGAGCGATCGACCCATTCATGATGATCGATCCGCCATCGCGCATCATAGGCAGCGCCTTCTGGACTGTAAAGAGTGTGCCGCGGGTATTCAGAGAAAAAATGGCGTCGAACTGCTCTTCGGTGATCGTCCCCAGCGGAGTGCGGCCGCCGTGACCGGCGCTGGCAAACACTACATCGACATAGCCCTTCTCTCGCTTGACCGTTTCATAGAGGCGGTCGAGATCAGCCGGCTTCGCCGAATCGCCCTGCACTCCGGTCACATTCCGTCCAATCACCTTGACTGCGTTATCCAGATTCTCCTGCCTCCGCCCGGTGATGAACACGTACGCTCCCTCTTCGACAAACAGCTTGGCCGAGGCGAGCGCCATCCCGGAGGTTGCTCCGGTGATCACCGCCACTTTTCCGTCCAACTTACCCATGAATAATCTCCTTCTTGTTCGCTTAGGAACTGTTGAATGCTAATTCGCTCATCGATTGGGTGGTTCCCATTTTTAGGAAATGGGTCGACAATCAGAGGCGAAATCGCCTCTCTGCATCATTGGAGGCCTCAGCTGCATTTTGGTTACAGCGCAGGTTGAACGCACGCATGTAACCATTCACGAGGCGAAGTGTCAGATGGAACAACGCATACCGCTGGAGGTGGTTCCGTGCAGCTTCGCCCCATGCTTGCCTTTTCGCTTTTGCTTTTCGCCATCGGCCTTCTTCCGCAATTTGCTGCGGGCCAGACCACAGGTCAGGAAAAACCCAGTTCGGCAGTGATCGTCGAGCTCTTTACCTCGGAGGGATGTTCGAGCTGCCCTCCCGCGGATGCCATGTTGCGCCAGATCAATCTGAAGCAAACAGGCGCCGGGCAGTTGATTGTCGGCATCAGTGAGCACGTTACCTACTGGAACAACCTCGGATGGAAGGACCCGTTCTCATCCCCGGAATTTACCGAGAGGCAGGAAGTCTACGCCGCGCGCCTGTCACCGGAGGGCCCCTACACGCCCCAAATGGTTGTGAACGGACGCGAGCAGTTTGTTGGGGGTGATGGCAACGCACTTCAACAGGCGCTCCGGGATGAAGCGCGGCGAGCTCATCTGGATCTGAGCATCCTCTCCACGACACCCTCATCCTCAGGACTGGACGTGAAGTTTTCTGTAGCGGGGCAGATTTCGAGGCCGCTCGATATCATCGCGGTTCTGACGGACGATGCGGACCAATCCAATGTGCTACGGGGCGAAAACGGTGGGAGCCTTCTTCAGCACGTCTCCGTGGCGCGTTCGCTGGCGCGCGTGGCGACAGTCAGGAGCGCCGGGCAACAGTCTGTTCATATCGCGTTCCCCAGCGGATTCCACCTCGGCAGTGGTTCCGGTCATCATCTGATTCTGTTCGCTCAGACGCAGCATCAAGGCGCGATTGAAGGAGCAGCGACGACCAGACTCTAGTGCGTTCCAGATGCCTGCAGCCAAGTGCCTCCCGACATTCAAACAGGCGGCCTGGGCAAGAAAGGACCCATCGCCGGAGCGCGATTTGATAGGTATTCCATGAGCCGGCCTATGGAACATAGCGTGTAAAAAAGCGCTGTAACTTTTCACTGCGTCCGCGGATCACACGGGCATCCCATTCTAGGAGTGCCTTTGCATGGAAGTGCCACGTTTCAGATCTCACAAGCTCCATTGGCTTGCCAGGCTTCACCTTAGTAAAACAACTCGATTTATTCTCGCTGTTATTTGCGCTTTATCTGTGGGTGCGTTTGCGTTCGCGGAAACTCCCCCAGTAGGCTCTAAAGCCCCCGATTTCACACTCTCCACCCCTACCGGGAAGGCCGTCGGCATGTCACAGGTACAGCGGGGACACGATCTTGTTCTCGTTATATTGAGGGGATTTCCCGGCTATCAATGCCCCTATTGTGTGCGGCAGGTCCATGACTTCATCGATCATGCCTCGGAATTCAAGGTGAAGAATACCAGGATCCTTCTTGTCTACCCAGGACCTCCAGGCAATCTCGATCAGCATGCCAAGGAATTTCTGGCGAAGCAGACAGAGTTGCCGTCGAACGTTGTTCTCGTGACGGATCCGGATTATGCGGTGACCAACCAGTACGGATTGCGATGGGATGCTCCTCACGAAACAGCGTATCCATCGACGTTCATCCTCAACAAAAAGGGGATAATCGTCTTCGAGAAAATCAGCCACACGCACGGCGATCGGTTGTCTGCGCAGAACGCGCTGGAGCACCTCCCGGCCAAATAGCTCCTTGCTCGGCTGCGATGAGTGTGCTCCATCGCAGCCTCTTTTTCCCCGGGGATACACAGGGTTGGATTGGTGCGACTCCTACGAAAAATATTTCCCTTCGCCTTTGCCGTGTCCGCATTTTTTGCGATCCACGCTCCGGCTTCCGCTCAACTGCGAGAACTGGGAACTGGCGCACCGGGATCAATCAAGGCGCCGCACGTCACGGCAGAGCCCATCTCCGATTCCGGTACGATCGCTCCGGGAACGACAAGCCGGGTGTCTTTGTCCCTGGCGAACGATGAAGAACCATAGATAGACTGGTTTCAAGCTTTTCATGCCAGTCGACGGTCAGTCGCGCAATCGCCGATTTGCATTTGAATCGGAGCAGAGGGGAATTGGACAATGTTGCCAACGATCAATATGCCTGACCCGCAGGCAGAGGCTTTTCCTGTTCTTACGCCGGCGCAGATCGCCCACGTCCGGCCCTATGGCAATGTCCGATCGGTCCACGCTGGAGAGATTCTTTTCGAACCGGGCAAGTTGGGCATGTCTTGCTTCGTGGTGCTCTCAGGAAAGCTTGACATCGCAATGGCCGGACTTTCCGGTGAGCAGGTGTTTGTGACCTATGGCCCCGGCCAATTCTCCGGTGAAGTTGTCTTGATCTCCGGTGCTCGTGCCATTGCTCGCGGGCGTGTGGCCGAACCGGGAGAATTTCTCGAGATCGGCGCAGACGCGTTGCGCACGTTGATTGCGAAGGATGCTGAGCTGAGCGATATATTCATGCGCGCATTCCTCCTGCGTCGTGTCGCGATGATCTCGGGGGGATTGGGCAATGTGGCTGTGCTGGGATCGCAGCACTCGTCGAATACGCTGCGCCTGCGTGAATTCCTTACCCGCAACGGCTATCCCCATCGCTATGTCGATCTCGATAGCGACAAAGCGTCGCAGGAACTTCTGGATCGCTTCGACATAAAGCTCGAAGACATTCCCGTTGTGATCTGCAGTGGAAAGACTGTGTTGCGAAATCCGACGAATCAGCGGCTGGCGGAGTGCCTCGGATTCGCGGGCCACATCGACGAACACCGCGTTTATGATGTCGCGATTGTGGGCGCCGGCCCGGCTGGCTTGGCCGCGGCCGTCTATGCGGCTTCGGAAGGGCTGGACGCTGTGCTGATCGAATCTGAGTTTCCCGGAGGTCAGGCGGGCGCGAGTTCAAAGATCGAGAATTATGTCGGTTTTCCCATGGGCATTTCGGGGCAGGAGCTTGCCGACCGCGCGGTGGTGCAGGCAGAGAAATTCGGCGCTCAGATGACGGTTGGCCAGAAAGTGGTGAAGGTCAAGTGTGACGAGCGACCGTATGAGCTTACTTTAGAAAACGGCGGACTGATCGAGACGCGGAGCATTGTTATCGCCACCGGCGCGCAGTACAACAAGCCGAACGTTCAGAATCTGGAACGGTTCGAGGGACAGGGTGTCTACTACGCTGCAACATTCATGGAGGCACAACTTTGCACAGGCGAGGAGATCATCGTAGTGGGCGGCGGCAACTCCGCGGGTCAGGCAGCGGCCTTCCTGGCAGAAACAGTAAAAAAGGTCTGCATGCTGGTTCGCGGCAAGGAATTGTCCGAAACAATGTCGCGCTATCTCATTCAGCGGATTGTTGAAAATCCAGCGATTGAACTGCATCTCCAAACTGAGATTGTTGCGGTCGAAGGTGATTCGCATCTGGAACGGGTCGGTTGGCTCAATCGGGCGACGGGCGAAGAATCTGTGCATGATATCCGCCATGTATTTGTGATGGCGGGTGCTTCTCCGCATACGGATTGGTTGCGTGGATGCCTTGCCCTCGATCGACAAGGATTCATTATCACAGGGCGCGATCTGGACCCGATTCTGGACAGCGTGCCACTGAAATGGCCGCTCCACAGGCCTCCGGAGATGCTGGAAACCAGTCTGCCCGGAGTTTTTGCGGTAGGTGATATTCGTTCCGGCAACGTGAAGCGCGTTGCATCTGCGGTGGGCGAAGGTTCAATCTCGATCCACCTCGTGCAGCGCGCGCTAGCAGAGATGTGAGGTTCTGCCACGAACTCGTACGCACGATTTCGAAAGAGTATCCGTCCGAGTCAAATACATCGGCGGCATAGGTTCCCGGAAAGTATTCGAGTCGTGCCTCGCGATTCAAACCGCGTGAGTTGCCCAGTCAGGTTTGTTGATTGTGGTTCAAATAGCAGTGCGCCCTCCATCCACGGCAAGTTTTGCGCCGTGAATAAAGCTGGCTCGGTCTGTCGCCAGGAAGACAATCGCTTCAGCAATTTCCTCGGCTGTTGCCGGACGACCTGCGGGCGCCTGTGCAGCGAGTTGTTCCAGACCCTCTCCCATCGCATCCGTGCCTTCCGTGCGCGTGGGCCCGGGACTCACTGCATTCACACGGACACCCTTCGGTCCATATTCTGCAGCCCAGGTTTTCGTCAACAGGTTGATGGCGGCCTTGCTTGAACCGTAGAGGCTCATCCCGGGCGCTCCGTAATCTGCAACCATCGTCGAAACATTCACGATTGCTCCTTTGCCCCTGTTGGCCATCAGCGGGGCAAGCTCTGCGACCAGGAAATACGGCGCCTTCACGTTTGTAGAGAAGACGCGATCAAATTGCTCTTCCGTCATTTCATGCGTAGGCCCGAAGGGATAGATCCCAGCATTATTGATGAGAATATCGACATGGCCATTTCCGAGTTCGATCGCTTTCCTGGCGAGTTCACGTGCGCTGTCTACGCCTAGAAGCTCAGAGGAAATAAAATCTGCTTTGCCTCCGGCGGCGCAAATTTCATCGGCTGCCTTCTTCCCGCGCTCCGCATTTCGTCCTACAACCAAGACATGAATACCAAGCTGAGCGAGTTTCTTTGCTGTCGCGAGGCCGATCCCACTCGTTCCTCCCGTGATCAGCGCTGTCGAAGTATTGTCCGTCATCTGCAATCCCCCATGGCGATAACCGCCGTATCTTGGATGCACTTGCGTATCACCCCGTTTGACGCATTCAGCAGAGACTTGCATTCTGCAGTTGCGTACAAGCGTCACCAAATTTGGAGCCGATCGGATCCTCGCCTCGAGATGATTTGTACCGAGATGTCGAGCCAGCAGTGGGGAATCTATGGAGATCCCTGCGCGTCTGACTCCAGCCTAATTCGATCATTTACGCGTTGTGGAATCGCTATTTGCAGCCCAAATACCGCTCCGTCGTTTGTACAAAGAGTAAATCTTCGTCTTTGACTGGTTCTGTTGTTTTATCCTCGCAATCAAGATGAGATTTCTTATTCTTGCTATCGCGTCCATGCTCTTTCCGCTAGTTGTCACTGCACAACAGTCGGCACAGCAGCCCGCGCCAACCGCGACCGTCCTGCACGCGGCTCGCATCCTCGACGTCGCTGCCGGTAAAGTCGACTCCCCAGGCGAGATCCTCGTAGTCGGCAACCGCATCCGCGAAGTCGGTGGGCACGTCGCGCACCCCAACGGTGCAGTCGTCATCAATCTCGGCGACGTCACTCTGATGCCCGGGCTCATCGACGCTCACGTACATCTCTTCCTGCACCCTGGCGCCGAAGATCTGCAGACCATCGAGGAGTCCGTACCGCAGCGCACGCTGCAAGCTGCGGCGGCAGCCAAAGCCGATGTCATGGCCGGTTTCACCGCCGAGCGCGACATGGGCACTGAAGGTGCCAAGTGCGCCGATGTCGCCGTGCGCAATGCTATCAACAGCGGTCTCATCCCCGGCCCGCGCATGAGAGTCTCCTGTAACGCCATCGACATCCTCGGCGGCCACGAAGACGCCATCGGCTACAACCCGGCCCAGCATGTCCTCTCCAACGCCGACATCGCCAACACCGCCGACGAAATCGTCGCCACCATGCGCGAACAACGGAAGGAAGGCGCGGACTTCACCAAAATCTATGAGACAGGCCCTGACCATCTTGTCGGTGACGTGTTCAGCACACCCTATCAATACAATGAAGCGCAACTCGCCGCCGCTGTCACGGAAGCCAATCGCACTGGCTCCTTCGTCGGCGTCCACTGCACCGGCGAGCCCGGAGCAACCTACGCTGCCGAGGCCGGCGTGGCCAGCATCGACCATGCCTACTTTCTTCTGCCCTCAACCATGAAGCTGATGCGCGAGAAGCAAATCTACGCCGTGCCTACGTTCGCCATTATGGAATATTTCGCCCAGCACCCGCTCCATCCTAGCGAAGGCGAGACATACCAGCGTGAGCTCGCCTTCCACGCCGAACAGTTCAAGCAGCAGATGGCCGCTGGCGTTCCCTTCGTGGTCGGCAGCGACGTCGGTCCATTCCCTCATGGCACCCAGGCCCAGGAGTACGTGCTGATGGTGAAATATGGGATGAGCCCCGCAGAAACTCTGCGCTCCGGCCTCATCAACGGAGCGAGGCTACTGCGCTGGTCCCACTCCATCGGCCAGCTGAAGCCCGGGTTCTATGCCGACATCATCGCCGTCGCCGGCAACCCACTCACCGACATCACTGTCCTCACCCACCCAACCTTCGTAATGAAGAACGGCCAGATCCTGCGCAAAGATTAAAGCCGCTCAAGATAGGCTTCGTTTTTGAATCTCGGCCAAATTGTGCTTCCTTTGAAAAAGGACTTTCGCAGGCTCCCGACTTGCCATTAAACCCGTCACCGCTGGCGTCTGGGGCAGGACGCCATTTATCCTAAAAGCAGCGATGATATCCGACGAAACTGACGCAAAGGGGAACGACATGGCGACGAAGGTAGACCAGGCCGTTCAAAAAGATTTGACCGCTGAGGTCGCAGAATGGATCGAAGCATTTGACGAAGTGGTTGCGCAGGATTGGGAGCAGGGTGCCGCTCTACTGGCCGCACTCCGCGCCCGCGCCCGCGAAGCCGGGGTGCCTGCCGTAGGCGAAGTGGTCACGCCTTACTGGAACACCATCCCCAAACATGATGAAGTGCCGTATCCCGGCGACCGCCAGATGGAGCGCCGCATCGAAGCGTTGCTGCGCTGGAATGCCATGGCGATGGTCCACCACCAGAATAAGGAAGATGCCGGCATCGGCGGCCACATCTCCACCTACTCCTCTCTGGCGACGCTGCTGGAAGTAGGCTTCAACCATTTCTTTAAGGCGCGCTACGGCGACCAGCCCGGTGACCTGATTTATTTCCAGGGCCATGCCTCTCCTGGCGTCTATGCCCGCGCCTATTTGGAAGGCCGCTTCGACGACGACCGGCTCAAGAATTTCCGCCACGAATTACGCGACACCCCCGGTCTCTCCAGCTACCCACATCCATGGTTGATGCCGGACTTCTGGCAGTTTCCCACCGTTTCCATGGGAATCGGCCCGCTGAACGCCATCTATCAAGCCCGCTTCATGAAGTATCTGGAGAACCGCAACCTCATCGAGAAGACGGATCGCAAAGTTTGGGCTTTTGTCGGCGATGGCGAGACGGATGAAGTCGATACCTTGGGCGCAATCTCCCTCGGTTCGCGGGAAAAATTGGACAACCTGATTTTTGTCGTCAACTGCAACCTGCAGCGACTTGACGGACCGGTGCGCGGCAACAAGCGCATCATCGATGAGCTCGAGGCCACGTTCCGCGGAGCCGGCTGGAACGTCATCAAGGTGATCTGGGGTTCAGACTGGGATGAGTTGTTCGCGCGCGACCACCAGGGCTTGCTGCTGAAGCGCATGGAAGAATGCGTCGACGGCGACTATCAAGCCTTCAAAGCCAAGAATGGCAAATATCTGCGCGAGAATTTCTGGGGTAAGTACCCTGAGCTGCTGAAACTGGTCGAGGACAAGACCGATAAACAGCTTTTCAAGCTGCATCGCGGCGGTCACGATCCGGCAAAAATTTATAACGCGTACAAGCGCGCTGTTGAGCACAAGGGAAGTCCCACCGTGATCCTGGCAAAAACTGTCAAAGGTTATGGGTTGGGTTCGGCGCAGGCTCGCAACGCAACCCACTCCGAAAAGAAGTTGACCGACGAGAGCCTGGCGGATTTCGTGAAGCACTTCGATATTCCTTTGCCGGCGGACGCGGCCAAGCATGCGGATTTCTATCGTCCCGATCCCAGCGATCCGGCGATCCAATATTTGCAGGCACGCCGCGCCGCGCTCGGTGGCCCGATTCCGAAGCGCGAAGTTCACAAGTTGAACTTCGAAGCGCCAAAGCTGGATTTCTTTCACGAATGGATCGGTGGCTCCAAAGGTCGCGCTGTTTCCACGACCGGCGGCTTTGTGGGCATCCTGCGCGGACTGATGAAAGATGAAAAGATCGGCAAGCTGATCGTCCCCATTGTGCCCGATGAAGCTCGCACCTTCGGCATGGAGTCGGCGATCAAGCAGGTTGGCATCTACGCACACGAAGGACAGAAATACACGCCCCATGATTCCGACATGCTGCTGTCGTATCGGGAAAATGTCGACGGGCAAATTCTGGAAGAGGGCATCACCGAAGCCGGCTCGATGGCGTCGTTCACAGCCGCGGGAACGGCCTATACCAACTACCGCATTCCGATGATCCCGTTCTACATGTATTACTCGATGTTTGGCTTCCAACGTATTGGAGACATGGCATGGGCCTTCGCCGACTCGCGCGGCAAGGGCTTTATGATGGGGGGCACCGCAGGGCGCACCACCATGCTCGGCGAAGGCTTGCAGCATCAGGATGGCCACTCGCACGTACTGGCTGGCACCATCCCCACCTGCCTCACCTACGATCCAGCGTATGCGTACGAAATGGCAGTCATCATTCAGGATGGTATTCGCCGCATGTACGAGGCGGGCGAGGATTGCTTCTACTACATCACCATGTACAACGAGGCCTACGTGATGCCTGCGATGCCGCAAGGGGAGGGAATTCAGGAAGGCATTCTCCGCGGCATCTACAAATACAAGGCGGCCGACGGCGGCAAGGCCCAGGCGCAACTCTTCGGCTCCGGCGCAATTTTGAATGAAGCGGTTCGCGCTCAGCAAATTCTGGCGGAGAAATACAAGATCGCCGCCGATGTGTGGAGTGTGACCAGCTACAACGAACTGCGTCGCGATGCGTTGCAGGTCGAGCGCTGGAATCGCCTGCATCCCGGCGAGCAGCAGCGGACGCCCTACGTCGTGACCGCTCTGGGTCAAGCGGCGGGTCCCATCATCGCAGCCAGCGATTACATAAAGTCGATGCCGGACAATTTGGCCCCGTGGCTCGGATCGCGGCTGGTCTCGCTCGGCACCGATGGCTTTGGCCGCTCCGACAATCGCGAGCATCTGCGCCGCCACTTCGAGGTGGATGCAGAGTCGATCGTCGCATCAACCCTTTCCAAGCTGGCCCGCGAAGGCGCGATCAAGCCCGAGGTTGCCGAAAAAGCCTTCGCCGAACTTGGATTATCCACCGAAGGCGCGGGCTCAGCCCTCGCATAATTTCATCCGCAACAAATGCAATCGCGGCATGGTGGCCCTCGCCTCCATGCTGCTTCTTTTCTCCCCGCGACCGCCCTGGCCTTGTGGCGTAAATCTGGCCTCAGCTCGGTACAATGGATGTAGACACCCTGGACCCGTCGAGCGACCCGGAATTTGCGGTCGCCCTCATGTCTCGCCTTCGGGGACGAGGAAGAGGCAGGGCCGGGTGCCCCATTCAAGCCGTTTTTTGGCTTGAGTGGGAGAGAAATAGGCCCCAGAAGCCAGATAAACGCTATAAGTCTATGTTAAATAATGACTTATAGGCATTGCGGCCACTGCATAAACCTTCAATTAGCCTGCATAAACCTTCAATTAGCCTGCATAAACCTTCAATTAGCCTGCATAAACCTTCAATTAGCCTGCACAATTCTTCAACTTTCCGGCGCAATCCTTCCTCACACCACCAGCACCTGATCCAGCAGCTGATTCACCGCGCGCTGCGCCTCCAGAATCGAAAACCGGTGATCCATCGCTCCCGCCAGATCCGTGTTGGCAAAGGCAATCCGCCCGAACGGCGCACGACGCAGAATCTCTCGTGGCGCCGGCTCTCCATCCTTGCCGAAAAAGAATCCCGGCTGCGGACTCAAATACGCATGTCCCCAGCGATTGAGAATAATCCCCGCAATATCCTTCTGCGCATCGAACCCATACTTCCCAAACATCGTATTGAACTGCTCGCGAATCTGTCGCTCATACTCCCGGAATGACGTGCTGAACAATTCCCAGCGCCCACGATTGCCCTGATCCTGCGTGCTCAGCCCCGGGTAGGAATACAGAACCTTCAGCGACAGAACGATCGGCGAGTCCGGCCCAATCGTCGGATCCTGCAGACCCGTCAGCGACGTCTTGCAAACCTGCGTGTAATTGCCCACCCCTTCAAACCACTGGCATCCGCTGATTCCCATTTTGTAAAGGAACTGCCAATTCCGCACGGCAACGTTCGCCATCATGCACGGAGAGCGATAGAACTGGCCGTACGCATTGCGTTGCGCCTCGGGAAGATCTCGCACAATGTGCTTCGTGGTCCAGCTACCGCCCGCCAACACAGCGGAGCGCGCCTTCACGCGATACAGCTTGCCCGCCTTCACATAAGTGATGTTCAGAAAATTCGCCTTCGTCGGATCGCCGTCATGCTCTACCGCGACCACAGTGGATGAGAGCCGAACTCTGGAGCGCGTCTGCGGAGTATCGAGCGCCGCAAAGTTCACCGTGTTCTTGCTGACGTCTTCCACCGAATCCGCACCGTCAATCGCAGCCGAATTCAGGCTCTTCAACATCAATCGGGCGATGGTGGTATTGCCGCCGGGAAACATCTGCGTCATGTCTCCACTGCTGTCGTGCAACGGATGAAGCATTTCGAATGCGTAATCGCTGTAAGCCGATAACGCATCCGGCCCCAGCCCTGACCCGCCGCCTTCCACAGGAGAGAGAAAGGTTCGAATGGTCTCCTGGCTCAGGCCAAATCGCTTCATCATATGCCGTTCGAGCGTGATGGAATCCAGGTAGCGTGACGTTGCGTCGCCCTCCACCTTCGGCGGAACAAAATTGTCTCCCGGCAGCGGCGTCCCCTTCAGAAAGCGAAGCAGCTCCGTCCGTGCGGTGTCGGAAATCGGAGCACTCTTGAGCCCGCTACCCAACGGATCGATCACCCACATTCCAGGCTTATGTCCAAACTTCGCGCCGAACCAGAATCCGTATTGGCCGTTGTCCATCCCCACCGTGTCGTAAGGATTGTTTGCCAGCGGCATTTCCTTTCCAGGTCCGCCCCACGTTTGATATTGAAGCTTCGGCGTCTTCAATCCGATGGAGTCATAGAAGCGCGTGAAAAAACTGTTGGGATACATCAACTGGTAAATTGCCGAACCCTGGTGGGAGATCAACCGTTTTCCGTCGACCACAAACTCATTCTGCTTCGCCTCGCCGCCAAAGATCGGATGATTTTCCAGCACCAGGCAATTCATTCCCGCACGCGTGTTGCGCTGGAAAAACAGCGCCGCAGCCAGCCCGCTGATTCCGCCGCCAATCACGACGCAGTCGAATGTCTCTCCCGTGTCGGTAATGTTGCTGGGCAGCGTATTGTAGATGCCGTCGCGGATCGTGTGGCCAGCCTGCATCACAGGCAGCGTGTTGCCATTGGAGTTGCTGTATTCGCCGACGCCGCCGTAGCCCGTGAACTCGTCGGTGGTGGTCGAAGCCAGCAAGTCTGCTGGCTTGATTCCGCTGAGCAAGGTGGCTCCGGAAACCATTAACGTGGAGCCGAGAAAATCCCGGCGAGTGATGGGCTCATCCATGCCCAGGCTGGTATCGCGGGACACAGGACATTTAGGATCGGGATCAGACATTCGCGACTCGCTTTCGATGGGTTTTTCCGTGCATAGATTTCTATCGTATCGCTAGCTTTCTGTAGGATATTGAAATTGACACGATGCGGAACATCCCCATGCGTAAAAAACGATTGAACTTAGGATCATTCAGAAGCATTCCAATAACCCGATGCTGTCTCTGGTTCTTTCTACTCATCTTTGTCGCGGCGCAGGGATATGGGCAAGACGACAGTGTGGTCATTCGACCGGTGGAGATTCAGGATGTGCTGGTGAATCCTGGAATGGGCATCACAACATTTCAGCGCTTCAACGGCGATGCGATCAATCCGAAATTTACCTGGTCGGAGCGCGGTCCGGTGACGCGCCTGCAGCAGTCACCGACGAAGCCGGATTTTCCCGATACCTCGATTGCTTACCTGCGCTGGTATTGGGATGTCATCGAGCCGGAGCCTGGAAAATTCCGTTGGGACATTATCGATCTCGCGCTTCAGGAAGCGAAGGAACACGGGCAGCGGCTGGCGATTCGCCTGATGCCGTATGCGGGACAAGTGGGCTCCATCGAACCGCTGCCTGCCTGGTATCGCAACTCCGGCGCGCGGCGCGCCAATAAGCCGAGCGATCCAGACGGCAGCGTCTGGCAGCCGGACTTCAGCGACCCACTCTATCTGAAATATTGGGGAGAATTGGTCGCGGCCGCGGGAGAACGGTACGACGGAAACCCGTACCTCGATAGTGTCGACATATCGTCGATAGGCTATTGGGGCGAGGGCTGGAGTCCGTACATGCCGGCGTTCTCCGTTCAAAAACAATTGATCGACATCTGGCTCAAGGCTTTTCCACACGCGACCTTGCTGATGAACTTCGACCAGCCTGAGGCGCTCGCCTATGGCACGCAGCAAGGCGCAGGCTGGCGACTGGATTGCCTGGGAGATATGCGTCTTTCGTCGAAGGACAAATATTTCTCTCCGGAAATGCTGGATGTATATCCGCAACAAGTGGTGCGTGCTGGAATTCAAAACGTGTGGCAGCGCAGTCCCGTGTCACTTGAGACATGCGGCACTCCGTGGAGCTGGAAGCGCGATGGTTTTGATGTGTCGTATATTCTCGACCAGGCGCTACGCTGGCATATCACTTCGCTGAATATAAAGTCTTCTCCAATCCCGCCGGACTGGAAACCTCAGTTTGAGGCTTTCGAAAAGAAGATGGGCTATCGCTTTATCCTGCGACGCCTGGAATATCCAAAAACCGTACAGCCAGGCGAAATGATGCCGATGCACATGTGGTGGCTCAATGCCGGCGTCGCTCCTATTTATCGAAATTACTGGCTGGCGGTGGAGTTGCGCTCCGCCAATGGCAGTGCGGTAATTCGCGTTCCTGCTGATATACGCAAGTGGCTCCCCGGCGATGCAGTGGTTGACGATTCACTGTACATTCCCGACAACCTGCCTCCAGGAAGCTATACATTCCGAGTTGCAATGCTCGATCCCAGAACGCAGCTGCCCGCGATTCGCTTCGGCATCCAGGGACGCCAATCCGATGGATGGTATGACATGGGAGCCATCGTGATCGCCGAGCGAAAGTAGTCTACGCACGAATTGTATGAACGGAATCTTCGAGTGCATGCTCTCTGCCTGTTTTGAAATACAGCGATGTGTCGCTCGCACTTTCGCGTAAAAGATTCCACTCTTTCCATCAGGCATCCGTTCGAAATCTTCGACATGGCGATCTCACGCCGTCGGAGCAAATCCACGCCGCTGATTGAACGCGCAATTCTCCACAAATCACGAATCGCGAATTCACGAACACTTCATCTGCCGCGCGTTTGATTCATCCACACTTCATCAAAAGTCGGAATGCCCTCATGTATATCTTTGGCAATTACTTTTCTATTTCAACCCCCAAGGTAGGAAAGGGCATCCCCCAATGTCTTTGAAAATCTGCTTAGTTATATCTCTGCTACTCGCCGGAGTAGCAGCGAATGCGCAAGATGTACCGATATCGAAACACATTTGGGTACTCACCGAAGAAAACCACAGCTTTGAACAAGTCGTCGGCAACTCTCAAATGCCGTACTACAACCAGCTAATTCAGCAATACGGATTGGCGACGCAATTTTATTCCGACCAGCATAGCTCTCTCCCAGCATTGATGTGGTACGTTGCCGGAGCCCCTGTCGAGACCGATAACAACACAGTCTCCTGCGATCACAACAATGACAACATTGTTCGTGAACTGTTAAAGCACGGTGGTTACAGCTGGCGATCCTATCAGGAGGAGATGCCGTCAGCCGGCTATCAAGGGCTGTATGGTGGCCCCGACAATGTTTACGCTCGTAGACACAATCCACTTATCGACTTCACGGACGTATGCCCAGGAACCGGCCAGGACACGAACAGTGTTCCCTATACGCAAATGGCAACGGATTTTGATCTCGGCAATGTTACGAATTATGCCTACATCACTCCGGATCTCAATGACGACGCTCACAACGGAACTCTCGAAGTAGCCGATCAATGGCTTCAGGCAAAGCTTCCTGCCATCCTTGCCAGGCCAGAATTCGGACCTGGTGGCGATGGCATTCTGTTCATTATTTGGGATGAAGGGAATGTTGATAATCTCGATAATCGTTGTTCCGCTACCGTTGCCACTGGTTGCGGTGGACGAATCGCCAATCTCGTAATTGGACCGCGAGTGAAATCGGGCTATCAGTCGACGATCACCTATCACGGCGAGAATGTGCTGAAGACGATCTGCGTGGCGATGGGTTTGACGACTTGCCCCGGTGCGGCACAAAATGCTGCGCCCATGGCGGACTTTTTTACCAGCGGCATTTCGTTTCCGAGCCACACCGACGGCGTAGCTATTTCAACTCCGGGGAATGGGGCCACCGTAGTTGGAGCTGTCCATCTACTTGCGTCCGCGTCGGAGGGCCAAACCGTGAGCCAAACACAGGTTTGGGATAACGGAGTGAAGTTGGGTGTGTATGGCAGCCAAGTGGATGCCATATTGAACTTGACACCTGGGATCCACCGAACGACAGTTCTTGACTTGGATTCTTCCTACAAAGTCATTCATCAAACGGCTGTGACTTATACTGTCCAGCCGCTGGTCAACGGGGTACAAGTCGTTTCACCTAGTCCGAATGAGACGATCGTCAAGTCAGCGATCAATATTGTTGCCCACGCAAACGAATCAGTGCCGATCAGTCAGATGCAGGTTTGGGATAACGGCGTCAGGCTTGGTTGGTATGCCGGGGCGGATGTGAATCAATATTTCACGCTTGCGCCTGGCTATCACACAGTGACAGTTGTCGATCTCGATAGCAATTACAACAGGATTCATCAATCGAGCGTTTCATTCTCTGTTCAATAAAACGTTCCGATGTTTCCGGAGGATTCATGCTGTCATCGTTACTTCAGTCGAGGCTGGTGCAGATCACCTGTGCCGGTGCGCAGTTCAAAGAGTGTTTCGTGGCGCCAGTTTTGTTCGAGGAGTAAACTTCGACTCGATCTTGAAGTTCATGCGGCAAATCTTTGAAGCAAATGGTAGGCACGAGGAGACTCGAACTCCTGACCTCTACCGTGTCAAGGTAGCGCTCTAACCAACTGAGCTACGCGCCTACAAGCGCTCCATCGATTCTAATGCCAGCGAGGG
>Ga0335075_10005757_pt1 | contig 19170 bp, 16 predicted proteins | sample Lox_Sample_24_FD_206723 | JGI IMG/M metagenome (GOLD analysis project Ga0335075, IMG submission 206723) | Soil microbial communities from Loxahatchee National Wildlife Refuge, Florida, United States - Lox_Sample_2.4 | ecosystem: Environmental > Terrestrial > Soil > Wetlands | place: USA... | reverse complement strand
CGCATCGACGGCGCCAGCCCCTGGAACATCACCCGCTACATCACTCTGCCGCTGATGAGGCCGGTGCTGACAGTGGTGATCGTGCTTGTGACAACGAATGCGTTCCTGCTCTTCGATCTCGTCATCGTCATGACCAGTGGCGGGCCGTTTCACGCGTCCGAGGTGCTCAGCGTCTTCATGTACAGCGAGGCGTTTCTGAAGGGCAATCCGGGTTATGGCACAGCCATCGCCATGATGCTGTTTGTCATCATTCTCTGCGTCAGCGTCATTCAGCTCCTGCTGAGCGGGCGCATGCGGAAGGACGCCTGACGGTGTTCAAATCTCTCCCGTTGGCGGCGCGGATCGCGGCTTATGCTCTTCTGATGGTATTGGCCGCGTCGATCGTGCTGCCGTTCCTGTGGATGCTGATCACCGCGCTGAAGACCACGGCGGAGATCAACCAGTCGCCGTTCTCGCTGCCGGCGACACCCAACGTTTCCGTATTCGCCGATGCATGGGTGCAGGGCGATTTCACTAGGCTCTATCTCAACTCGCTGGGCATCACCGCCATTGCCGTTTCGGGCATCATCGCCTCCTGCAGTGCGGCCGGTTACGCGCTGGCGCATTTCGAGTTCAGGGGCAGGGAGGCGGTCTTTCTGTTTTTCCTGGCCGGCATGATGATCCCGCCGCAGGTGATCATGGTGCCAAGCTTCAAGCTCATGGCCAGTCTCGGCCTCGTCAACACCTACGCGGCGGTGATCCTCACCTATTTCGCCTGGGTGCCGTTCGCGATCTTCTTCTTTCGCGCCTATTTCAGCGGACTTCCCAAGGAACTGGCCGAAGCGGCGCGCGTCGAAGGCGCGTCCGAATGGGACATCTTCCTGCGCATCATGCTGCCGTTAGCGAAGCCGGCCATGGCGACGGTCGGCATCGTTTACTTCATCTGGATATTCAACGACTTCATGTGGCCGCTGGTTTACCTCAACGATCAGTCGCTGCGCACCGTCACGCTTGGCATGATGGCCTTCCAGGGCAGCCATGCCGCGCTGATGAATCTCAAGGTGGCCGCGTTGATCATCGCCACCGGCCCGCCGTTGATCATCTTCCTGCTGTTTCGCAGGCAGATCCAGAATGGTTTGATCGAAGGCGCGCTCAAGGCGTGACCGGGTGAAGGACATTCCATGCTTCAGACCGCTTCTTCCGAACATGCCTTCCGCTGGAGTGCGGTCGACACCACCGCTGCGACGATGCATGGCTATACCAAATCCACGTCAGGTCTCGATAATGCCGCGGCGCTGAGCTTCGACGGCTTCTCGGCCTATGTCTCGATGCCCCCGCCCGGCTCCTTGCCCGGCGCATTCCATATTTGCGCGAACGTGGCGTTGGCGAGCTATCCCTGGAATGTGTGCCCGATCCTCGATGTGCTGACGCTGGAGCGCGATGGCGGCGAAACCGGCTTCAGCGTCGGCATTGACGATCGCGGCCGTCCGCGCTTTGCGCTGGTCACCAACACCGGACTTCACATGGTGAACGGAGAAACGCCGCTCGATCTCTATCAATGGCACAGGCTTACCTTTGTGTTCGAGCCGGATGCCGCGATGTCGATTATGCTCGACGGAGTCGAAATCGGTCGTGGCCGGGTGTCGGGGCAGTATCGGCCGTCGGAGGCCGCGGAAGCTCTTATCGGGCGCACGCGCCATGAGATCATTCCCACCGGACCGATCCGCCCGTATGCGCACCTGCCGATCACCGTCTACTTCGACGGCCTCATCGAGACCGTGACGGTCGCGAACGGTTTGCCGGGGGCACATGCAGCCACGGTGGCCAAGAAAGCAGAGATCGCACCGCGCCGCCTGCCGGCGGGACCTGCCGGCACCGGCCGGTTCGGCGCGACCTACGAACACCTCAGATATTACGACGAATGGGATCGGCGCTGGCGTATCGGCGATCACCCTGACGTGCTGGTCCGCTTTGACAAGGCCGACTACCGCGTCGTGTTCTGGCGCGGCACGAACTACATTCCCTGTTGGGTAAGCGGCGACGGCGTCTGGTACACCAATGAGTTCAACGAGACGTGGGGCAACGGCGCGACCGGCTGCGCCGAACCGATGTCCGACAAGCATTGCGCGTACTCGCATGTCCGCATCATCGAAAGCCACGATGCCCGTGTCGTGGTCCACTGGCGGTATGCACTGGTCGATGTGCTCGATGTTCGCCCCCGCAAAGATCCGGTGAGCGGCTGGACCGATTTTTCCGACGAGGTCTACACCATCTATCCGGACGGCACGGCGATCCGGTCGATCACGCTGCACTCGACGCAGCCGATGGAAGCGCATGAGTTCCAGGAGTCGATCGTCGTGCTCGGCCCGGGCCAGCGTCCCGAGGATGTGCTGGACATCGAGCCGGTGACCCTTGCCAACATGAAGGGCGAGACGAAAACCTATTCATGGGCCGACGGCCGACCACGTCGCCTGCCCGAACCTGCACAAGCCAACATCGCGATGATCAACACAAAAGCCGCGCAGCGGCCTTTCATCATCGTTCCGGACGGGCCTTGCCTCACGCGTGACGACGGCCCGCAGCCGGCGCCGCTGTTCCCGCCTTACCATCACGAGACACTGCCCGAAGATCAGAAGTTCCCCTGGTGGAATCATTGGCCTACCAGCGACATCCCGTCCGACGGAAGGCGCGCCGTGGCCGCCGACCGCGCATCGCACTCCTCAGTGCTGACTGGATCGGAATGGGCCGATTACGATGTCACGCCTACGTCCCGCCGGCGAATCATGCTGCATGGGCTGACGACGGAAAGAGCAGGAGACCTCGTGCCGCTGGGCGCGGCCTGGCTGTCGCCACCCCCGATAGCCGGGCTAACAGACGGCGCAACCAGCGCGTTCGATCCAGCCGAGAAAGCGTATGTGCTGTCGGGTACAGGCGAGTTCTCCTTCACACTTGATGCCAGCGCGAAGTCACCCGTCCTGAACCCGGCCTTTATCCTCAAGGATTGGACTGCGCCGTCCGCCGATGTGCTGATCGATGGACGGGCGCGTGCGGAAGGCAACGGGTTGCGCCTCGGCTGGCGGCACAGCGCCGAGCGAAGCGATCTGATCGTCTGGATCGAATTGTCGGCGATCGCGCCTGTCACGATTGCGTTTCGACCCAAGCGTTAGTGGTCCGGCGAGACAGAACTCCTCCCCTGTTCCGCCGCGACTCGAGAGAAGCCGGAGCCCAACGGCTCCGGCTTCTTTCATCTGCTAGGCCGAGAAACGTTCGAACTCTTCGAGCAGCGGGCCAGCTTGCGGGTCGAAGAGTTCCGCGCGTTCGGACATCAAATGGCGGATCGTCAGGAATACGCGGTCGAGATGGATCTTCATCGCTTTCGCTGCCGCAATTTCATCTCCTGAGCGGATCGCGTCTACGATGGCTTTGTGCTCCGCGAGCACGATGGTCATGTGGTTGGGCTCCGGCATCTGCAGCCGCCGCACGCGATCGAGTTGCGCCTTCGCTCCAGTCACAAGTCGCCAGATGCGTTGCGAGGCGCCGTGTTCGCAAATGAGCTGATGCATCGCCTCGTCCATGGCGTAGAACCGGTCGTAATCCCGCTCTTTCGCATAGTTCCGCTGCTGGTGCATGTTGAGGTCGAGGCGCGCCAGAAACGCCTTGTCCGCACGCCGTGCCGCGAGCCGTACGACCTTCATTTCCAGAGCGTCGCGCACCAGTTGGCCTTCGAGCACATAGCGCAGGTCGATCGGTGCGACGAACGTGCCCGAATTGGGCCGTACGTCGACGAGGTTTTCGGCATGAAGTTGCAGAATGGCCTCGCGCAGTGGCGTGCGGGAGATCTCCAATTCGTCGCAGATTTTCTTTTCGTTGATCGCCATGCCGGGAGGCATGTCGAGAGCAACGATCGCCCGCCGGACCAGCTCATATACTTGCGCCGTCTTGGGCAGAGCCTGATTGAGACTCGCGGCAGAGAATTTCAGCGCAACCAGCGGGTTCGCAGCGGCATTCAATCTCGGCCTTGGCATCGGCGCTCTCGGTTCACGAAGGTCACGGCTATCTAGTCCTGATCCGCCGGACATTGACAGTCGCAATATAGCAATATACCGATATATCGGTTTATGAGAATGCAATAACGTGTCCGATTTCGAAGCTACAGGCGTCAGCAATTTCGGCAAAGCAGCGGTGCTCAAAGCCTTGCCGGCAGAACGCGGATGAAGGCGTTTGTTCTTCACGGCCAGCGCGATTTGCGTGCGGAAGAGGTCGACACGCCTCACCCGCAGGCGGGCGAGGTTCTGGTCCGCATGCGCCGCGCAGGCATATGTGGTTCTGACATCCACTATTTCACGCATGGCCGGGCCGGCAGCTTCGTGCTGCGGCATCCCTTCATCCTCGGTCATGAGATCGCTGGCGAGGTCGCCGACATTGGCCCAAGCGTGAAGCCAGACCTTCGCGGCGAGCGCGTCGCCGTCGATCCTTCGATGCCCTGCGGCAACTGCGCGTTCTGCCGAGAGGGGCGCTACAATCTCTGCACCAGCATGCGCTTCTACGGCTCGGCGAGCACCAACCCGCATGTGAATGGGGGTTTTGCCGAATATGTGATCGCGCCGGCCGTCAACTGCCACGTGCTGCCGGGCGGGGTCGGCTGGGCAGAGGCCGCGATGACCGAGCCGCTGTCGGTGGCCGTGCATGCCGTCATGCGTTCGGGCAGTGTTGCCGGCAAGTCGGTGCTGGTTACCGGTGGCGGCGCCATCGGGCAATTGACGGCGCTTGTTGCGCGCGCCTTCGGCGCATCGAAAATCGTGCTCTCCGACATCGCGGCATTCCCGCGGGAGCTTGCCGTCGAGCTCGGGGCGGATGGCAATCTTGATGCAGTTGATCCCTCGGCTCTGGAACGCGGCCTGGATGCCATGCCGGGTGGTTTCCACATTGTCTTTGAAGCATCCGGTGCGCCGGCTGCGGTTCCGCTTGCCATTGGCTTGGCAAGGCGCGGTGCGACGATTGTCCAGATCGGAACCTTGCCCCCCGAGGTTAGCGCGCCGCTCAACACGATCATGGCGCGCGAGCTGAGCTATGTCGGCTCGTTCCGTTTCGCCAACGCGTTCGCGATCGCGCTCGACCTGATGGCCTCGCACCGGGTCGATGTCACGCGCCTGGTGAGCGCGGTCCTGCCATTTGAGCAGATGGCGGCGGCGATGGATCGTGCCGTCGGCAAGGATGGGGTGATCAAGGTGCAGGTCGAGTCATGAGGTTCAATGCGACCCAAGGACCCGCGACCTGCGCAAATCTGTGAGAACGCTTGTGGCTGAACTCACAAATCCCATCCTGCCAGGCTTCAATCCGGACCCGTCCATAATCCGGGTCGGCAGCGATTACTACATCGCCACATCCACATTCGAGTGGTACCCCGGCGTGCAAATCCATCACAGCCGAGACCTCGCCAACTGGACGCTGCTCACGCGGCCGCTCGATCGCAAGAGCCAGCTCGATATGCGCGGTAACCCCGACAGTTGTGGCGTCTGGGCGCCGTGCCTCAGCCATGACGGGGAGAAATTCTGGCTGGTCTACACCGACGTCAAGCGCAAGGACGGCTCGTTCAAGGACACTCATAACTGGATCGTCTGGGCAGAGAATATCGAAGGCCCATGGTCGGACCCGATATACGCCAACTCATCCGGCTTCGACCCGAGCCTTTTCCACGATGATGACGGCCGAAAGTGGTTCGTCAACATGCTCTGGGATCACCGCAGCCGGCCCAATATGTTCGCCGGAATCCGCCTGCAGGAATATGACCCTGTCGCCAAGAGCCTGATCGGACCTATGAAGACGATCTGGCACGGCACGGAGCTCGGTCTGACCGAAGGCCCGCATCTCTATAAACGCAACGGCTGGTATTATCTGCTGACCGCCGAGGGCGGCACCGGCTACGATCATGCAGTGTCACTGGCGCGCTCGCGGCGGATCGACGGACCCTATGAGACGCATCCGAAGCGGCACATTTTCACCGCCAAGGACGATCCGCTGCATCCTTTGCAGCGGACAGGCCACGGCGACTGGGTCGAGACGCCGGACGGCCGCCACTACATCGTTCACCTTGCAGGTAGGCCGATCACTCAGGACAGGCGTTGCGTGCTCGGGCGAGAAACGGCCATCCAGGAGGTGGAGTGGCATGACGACTGGCTCTGGCTCAAGGGTGGCGGGATGTTGCCGCAGGTGGTGGTCGACGTTCCTGGTACGCGGGATGACGAGGCGTTCTGGGCGCCGCGCCGTTATGAATTCGCCGCTGGCCTGCCTGCAGACTTCCAGTGGTTGCGAACGCCGGAGCCGGAACGCCTGTTTGCGATCTCCGGCGGCAAGCTGAGGCTCTTCGGTCGCGAATCCATCGGCTCATGGTTCGAACAGGCGCTGGTAGCGCGTCGCCAAACACATTTCGACTACGATGCAGAAACCATTGTCGAGGTGTCGCCGAGCGACGAGCGAGTGATGGCAGGGCTCGTGGCCTACTATCAACGTTACTGCTTCTTTTACCTCGCCGTGACGGCGGACTCGGAAGGCAGTCGCGAGCTGTTGATCATGAGTTCGGAGAGCAGTTTCCCGGATGGCAATTTGCGCTTTCCGGCCGACCCGGTGAGGTTGCCGCAAAGCGGGCCGGTTCGCCTCGCTCTTTCAATAAGAGGGCGAAATCTACAGTTCTTTTATGGTCTGGGCTGTGGCGGCGAACTTGTCCCCGTCGGACCGATACTCGATGCGTCGCTGCTTTCCGACGAGGCAGGCGCTTACGGCGTCAATGGCAGTTTCACCGGCGCGTTCGTCGGTGTCGCCGCGAACGATCTGAACGGAACCGCAACACCCGCCGATTTTCACCATTTTACCTATACGCCGCGGCGATAGACAATGGATTCGAACGAGGCGACTTACGTCCTCGCAATGGCGCGCTTAGCGACAAGACCAGAGACGATGCGCGCGGTCATCGGCGCGAGCGTCAGGCCGAGATGGCCGTGGCCAAAGGCAAGGATGATGTCATTGCCGCTCCGGGAATGCCTGATGACGGGAACAGAATCCGGCATCGATGGACGAAAACCCAGCCATGTCCGAGCCGGGGCACCCAGCGACGGAAGCAGGTCTCGCGCGCCACGCTCCAACAGTGCGATCCGGCGCGGGCTGGGCGGCGCGGTCAACCCGCCGAGCTCGACCGTGCCGGCGACGCGCAACCTACCGGTCATCGGGACCAGATAGAAACCCTTCTGAGTCGGGCAGACCGGGCGGGACACGGGCGGCGTTTCCATGTCGAATTCCACGTGATAGCCGCGCTCCGTGTCGAGCGGCACGTTGTCGCCCGCTTGCGCCGCGAGCGCCTTCGAATGCGCGCCCGCCGCTATGACGACGGTTCGCGCCCGAAGCTCGCCAAGACCAGTTCGCACAGAGACGGCCATACCTGAACGCATCAGCGACTCTGCTTTCGTTCGCAGGAAATGGACGCCCGTGGCGACAGCCGCGCTCGCCAAGCAGCGCATCATTTCGCTCGGGTCAGCGAGATGCACCGCGTCCGGAAACAGTACGCCGCCACCCTCGAATGGCGGCAGATTGGGTTCGAGCGCCGCTACCTCGGCAGCCGTCAGGAACTCCTGCTTGATACCGTGCCGTTTGCGCAGGGCGATATCGGATGCCGCGGCTTCGAAGCTGCGCTTTGAACCATAGAGATAAAGACAGCCGTTCTGGCGGATCAGATCTGTCGCGCCGATGCCGGCGGCAAGCTCGCGCCAGGCATCGCTCGCGCCCGCGAGCAGCGGCGCCAGCATTGCGGCGTTTGCCGCCGCCTGCGCGGGCAGGGACTGCCACGCGAACCGCAACAGCCACGGCATCAGCGCTGGCAGCGCCGAGCGGCGGATGGCCAGCGGACTGTCGCGATCGAACAGAAGCGACGGCAGGTTGCGCAGCACCGCGGGCGTGCCCACCGGAATGACCGCATAGTCGGCGATCGTGCCGGCGTTGCCATAGCTTGCACCGGAACCAGGCTCGTTCGGTTCGATGACGGCGACATCGCGTCCGTCGGCAGCGAGTCTCAGCGCCGTTGCGAGGCCGATTACACCTCCCCCGATGACCGCGACTTCGGCGGCTTCGCGCATGCTCGCCACTCAGATCATCGTTTCGTAGACGCGCCGATCGGCCGCGAGCACGTCACGAAGGGTCTCAAGCGCGCGACGCAGGTCTTCTGGCGAGCGCGCCGCGCCGACATTCACCCGTACGGCATGCGGCACCGAATCGCGGCCGACGGCAAAGACCTCGCCAGAAAGGACGCCGACGCCTACCTGTGCCGCTGCGCGCGCGAATGCGTTCGCATGCCACGGCTCCGGCAGCCGCAACCAGAAATGTGTCGAGGCGTCGTCGGTCCAAACGTCCGCGCCGGCCAGAACGTCGCGGACCACCGCCTGCCGCCTGCCGAACTCTTCCCGCTGTCCCTGGACGATCCTGTCCACATGGCCGTCCTCGATCATCCGCGTTGCGATCAACGCATTGAGCGGGCTCGTGCTCCAGCAATTGATACGAAGCATCGCAGCGATATCGGCGACGAGCGCCTTGGGAGCAAGAACGGCGCCGAACCGCAAACCCGGCGCGACGCATTTCGACAGACCACCAATGTGGACGGTGATGTCGGGGTCGGTCGCGACCAGCGCGGCGGACACATCCGCTTTGAGCGGACGATAGACGTCGTCTTCCACGATCAACACGCCGTGCTTGCGCACTACCTCGGCAAGCGCCCGCTTGCGCTCGGCGGTCAGCGTGATCGTCGTCGGATTGTGCAGCGTGGGCACGAGGAACAGCGCGCGCGGTTTGAACTCGGCGCAGGCCTTATCCAGTGAGTCCGGCAGCATGCCCCCGCGGTCGGCAGCCACAGGACGAAGGCTGAGATCGAGCGAGCGGCACAGCGCGCCAATCCCCTGGTAGGTTACGGCGTCGGCCAGAACCGTATCGCCCTGGCGTGCGATCGCGCCGAGAACGCAAGCGAGACCGTTCTGGGCACCGTTGGTGATGATGATCCGCGAGGCATCGTTGACGCCGGCCGCGCGGCCAAGCCATTCGGCTACGGCTTCGCGCGCCCACCCCGGTCCCTCGGGCGCATGAAAGTCCTGCAGCGAGGCATAGCGTTTGTCCTGCGGCAGTTGCGGCATCAGGGTCGCCAAAGCCTGAAGATAGCCCGTCGTGGCAGGCCGGTTGACCGACAGGTCGATAAAACCCTGCTCGTCGACTGGCGCAGACTTGAAGCTGGCATTGAGCGACGGGTCCGCGATGATCGAACCACGGCCTGCGCGGCTCTCGACCAGCCCGCGTTCCTGCAGGTCGGCAAAGGCCCGGGTGATCGTGGTCAGGTTGACGCCCGCCATGCGCGCGATGTCGCGCTGGGGCGGAAGCCGGTCGCCGACGGTGAATTTGCCCTGCACGATACCGTCAGCGATCAGATCCGCGATCTGACGATAGATTGGAACGTCGCCCGCGACGAACTTCGTCTTCTCAAACATCAGAGCCAGGTGGATCCTGCGAATCCCATGCAATCTTGTGCCACATACAAACGGATCATGCAATCAGCGATGTCTTACCAAAATAGGACAGATAACACGAAAATTGCTCCTGCTCGTCTGTATTATAGCCAGTTGACGATCATCCTTATCCGTGCGACGCTGACTATCGATGACTTGTATGGTCAGACATTTGGCGAAAATATCGCCGAATTTTTTGTGGAGGAGACCGCAATGACATTGAGCAATCGCAAACTTGCAACGCTGCTGGCCGTCACGACCTTCTTGTTGGCCGGCGCGGCGCATGCCGAGACGCTACGCCTTTCGACACTGAAGCAACCAGGCTCCGACGGCGCGCAGGCCGCGGAGAAGTTTGCCAAGCTTGTTGGTGAACGCACCGAGGGGCGCATCGAGATCAAGGTCTATCCGGCGAGCCAACTCGGCGACTGGACGGAGGTCTACGAGCAGGTGATGCAGGGTGCGGTCGACATGGCCATGCAACCTCTGGCGACGGCCGACGACAAGCGCCTCGCCATCACCTGGTTTCCCTATGCGTTTACCAACTACGAGACGGCGAAAAAGTCGCTGTCGCCGGGCGGCGCGGTATTCGGCATCGTCAGCGAGGCGATTTCCGACAAGGGTCTCACACCTCTCGGCGTTTATGGCGAGGGCATGGGCGGCGCAGGCTTCGCCAAGGCGGTCGAGGACCCGGCCAACACTGATCTGAAGCGCAGCCTAAAAATCCGCGTCTGGCCAGGCGGCACGACACACAGGGTGCTGCTGGAGCGCTTCGGATTCAACACCGCGACGCTGCCCTGGGCGGAACTCTACACTGGCATGCAGACGGGCGTGGTCGACGGGCAGATCGGTGGCACCGCAGGCATGGCGCTGGAATCCTTCAAGGACATCACCAAGACATGGGTCCAGTACAACGACCATTTCGAGGGCGACTGGTTCATCATCAACTCCGAAAAGCATGCGTCGCTCTCCGAAGCCGACCAGAAAATCCTGCTCGACACGGCACAGGAGGTCAGCGCCGAACGCTTCGAACAGGTGAAGGCTGCCGATGCCAAGGCATTGGAGACGATGCGCGGCTTGGGTGTCGAGGTTGTAACCTTCGACGATGCGACACTTGAGAAGCTCGCCGCCGTCGCCCGCGCCGAGGTTTGGCCACAGATCGCCGGCGAACTCGGCGAGGAGACGCTGGGCAAGCTGAAATCCTCCCTCGGCATCAACTGACGCCGACTGCGCCGGCCGGCCTCCGTTCGGAACCGGCCGGCGATCTTCCGGAGGACAAGACATGAAAGTTGACGAGGCAGCGGTCGCCGTCGCCGTACCGGGCAGCATCCACGCCGGCGTGAACACGCCGTCATTCCTGTCCGGCAAGGCGCTCGCGCTGTGGAACGCCAAGCTGCGCCTGCAGCGTTTTATCCTGCTTGTCTGCGGGGTAGCCGTGACGGCGTTGATCACCGTGCAGGTGTTCACCCGCTATGTGATGGGCATTTCGCTGTTCGGCATCGAGGAATTGGCGAGCTTCGTCGCCGTCTACATGTATTTCATAGGCGCCTCCCATGGCGCCTGGGAGCGCGGGCACATCTCGGCCAGCCTCGTTGACCTCGTTTTCCGGGAAGGCCGTGTGCGGGACGGCATCACACTGATCGCCAGCCTGATCACCGTCATCCTCAGCGGATGGATGAGCGTCTGGGCCTGGCAATATCTGGCTTTCACGATCCGTCGCGGCACGATGTCGCTCGAAGTCGGCATCTCGATGGCGTGGGTGCATGGCGTCATGCCGGTCGGGCTTTCGCTGATGACGCTCTACTTCGCCGTCGAATTCCTCGACAACTGGAAGCGCTTCACGAAGGGCGTCGCGCGATGAACACACTGATCATCCTCGACGCCTTGTTGCTGACTGTCCTTTTGATCATCGGCGTTCCGGTTCCGCTCTGCTTCGCCGGCGCGGTGCTGGTGCTGATGCTGTTCGGCGACCTTGGCTCCGCCACCTTCCTGATTGGCGCTGGCTACTCAAAGATGTCGTCGCTCGTCATCATCGCCATTCCACTCTACATCCTGGCGGGTGGCATCATGAGCCAGGGCGGCATCGCCGGGCGGCTGGTGGACGTGGCCGACTCGATCTTCGGGAGGCTGCGCGGCGGGCTAGGTCTCGTCGTCATTCTCGCAACCGCGGTGTTCGGCGCCATCTCCGGCATGGCCTCGTCGGCCGTCGCGGCGATCGGAACCATCATGATCCCGCGGATGGAGCAACGCGGTTATGACCGCGGCTATGCAACCGCGCTGGTCTCGGCCTCGGCCGTGCTGGCGCTGCTCATTCCGCCGAGCGCCTCGATGATCCTCTATGGCTGGGTGACCGGCACCTCGATCCTCGCCTGCTTCCTCGCACCCGTCGTGCCTGGCCTGTTGCTCTGCGTGTTCCTGGGTTTCTGGAACGTGGTGCTGACGCGCAATATGCCGCTGATCGCGCCGGAGCGGCTGCCTGCCTGGCAGGTCATCCGCGAGGTGGCCTCACGCACGAAACGGGCCGGTTTCGGCCTGGCCATGCCGCTGATCATTCTCGGCTTCATCTATGGCGGCGTCACCACGCCGACAGAGGCCGCCGCCGTCGCCGTAGTCTATGCCATACCGGTGTCGCTGTGGATCTATCGCGACATCAACTGGCGCGACCTCGGCGAGGTGTTCTGGCGGGCCGGGCAGACCACCGGCGTGCTGCTGTTGATGATCTTCTTCGCCGCGATGCTGGCGCGCGTCTGGACGATGGAAAACGTCCCGCAGCAAATCCTCGACGGTTTCCTCGCGGTCAGCGAGAACCCTGTTGTGCTCCTGCTGCTCGCCAACCTTTTCCTGATGATCATCGGCATGTTCATGGAGGACGTCAGCGGTATCCTGCTCGCCTCGCCGCTGCTGATGCCGGTGATGGTCCAGGCCGGCGTCGACCCGGTGCAGTTCGCGGCCATCATCGCGACCAATCTTGGCATGGGCCTGATCACACCGCCGACCGCTCCCATCCTCTATTTCGCCGCGCTAATTGGGAAGACGCCGATCGGACCTATGCTGAAGCCGACTCTGGCTTTCGTCTTCTTCGCCTACATGCCAGTCGTCTTGCTGACGACGTTTGTTCCGAGCCTGTCTATGGCTTTGCCACGTTGGGTGCTCGGCCTGCCATGAAAAGTCCGCATCAAGCATTGCCATTTTAAGAGCCCAGCGCGTTCCTGGCAGCCTCAACTGCATCGGCATAGAGGCAGGCGGCGCCTATCAAACTTGGCTCTATGGTGGCTCCTGCATTATCGATCAGTTCCTGTCCCGTCGAGTTTGATCTTTTGAACCATGACCACTCCGGGCGGCGATCGAGCAAACGCTGCTACCGCTCAGCGTCGAGAACAATGTCTCGATCCTGAGCTATTCGTCACTTGCGCTTGGCCTGCTGTCAGGCAAGATCGGACCTGAACGTGCATTCAGGGGCGACGATCTGCGTAAGGACAACCCGCGCTTTTCAAAGCAGAACCGCGAACACATCGCCGCGTTTGCGCGCGAAATCCAGCCGCTGGCCGATGCGATGGACGCGACGATCGCGCAGCTCGTGATTGCGTGGACTATTGCCCAACCTGGCGTCAGCTATGCGCTGTGCGGCGCGCGCGATGCGCGTCAGGCAGCGGAAAACGCCCGGGCCGGAACAGTTGCGCTCGACCGCCGTCATCTCGCCGCGATCGACGCCGCCATTGCCAGGTATCTCACTCAGGTCGTGGGGTAACTGGGCCATGACCGACCGCCTCGATCTCGGCGTCTTCGACCATGTGATTGTCGGAGCAGGTTCGTCTGGTTGCGTGCTGGCAAACCGTCTGAGCGCCGATCCGTCGAAGCGCGTGCTGCTGCTCGAGGCGGGCGGATCGGATAATTACCACTGGATCCACATCCCGGTCGGGTACCTCTATTGCATGGGCAATCCGCGCACCGACTGGGGCTATTCGACGGTCAAGGAGCCAGGGTTGAACGGTCGCTCGCTCGGCTATCCGCGCGGCAAGGTGATGGGCGGCTGCTCGTCGATCAACGGCATGATCTACATGCGCGGGCAGGCGGCGGACTACGACCAGTGGCGGCAGCTCGGCAATGCGGGTTGGGGCTGGGACGATGTGTTGCCGCTGTTCACCAAAAGCGAGGATCACCAGCGTCTCGCCGGCCCGTTCCATGGACAGGGCGGCGAACTGCGGGTTGAGCGCCAGCGCCTGTCCTGGCCGATCCTCGACGCGGTGCGCGAGGCGGCCGAAGAACTCGGCGTGCCTAAGGTCGATGACTTCAATGCCGGCGACAATTTTGGCTCGTCCTATTTCGAGGTGAACCAAAAGGCTGGTTTCCGCTTCAATGCGGTGCGCGCCTTCATCAACCCGGTGCGCCATCGCAAGAACCTGACGATCCTCACCCATGCGCAGGCCGAACGCATCCTGTTCACTGGGCGCCGGGCGTGCGGGCTGGAGCTGAAGTTCAAAGGCAAGGCGGCGCGGGTCGCCGTCGAGGGGGAGCTGATCCTGTCAGCCGGCGCAATCGGTTCGCCGCAACTGTTGCAGCTTTCGGGCGTCGGGCCGGGCGGGCTGCTGCAAAAGCACGGCATTACGGTCCGCCACGACCTGAAGGGCGTTGGCGAGAATTTGCAGGACCATCTGCAGATCCGCACCGCCTTCAGGATCGCCGGCGCGCGTACGCTGAACGAATGGCAGGCGTCTCTGCTGGGCAAGGCGCAGATCGCGGCGCTTTATGCGCTGAAGCGTTCCGGCCCGATGGCGATGGCTCCCAGCCAGCTCGGCATTTTCATGCGGTCGAATGCGCGTTTCGCCACGCCGAACATCGAGTTCCATGTACAACCGCTGTCGCTGGAGAAGTTCGGCGAGCCGCTGCATTCCTTCCCGGCGATCACCGTATCGGTCTGCAATCTTCGCCCGGAATCGCGTGGCCATGTGCGCATCGTCTCGCCCGACAGCGACACGCATCCCGAGATCGCGCCGAACTATCTGGCAACCGAGGGGGACCGCGAGGTTGCGGCGGAATCGATCACGGCCGCGCGCCGGCTGATGGCGACGAAGCGCATGGCCGCGTTCCAGCCGCAAGAATTCAAGCCGGGCGCATCGATCCAGTCGCCGCAAGAGCTAGCCCGCGCTGCCGGCGACATCGCCACGACGATCTTCCATCCGGTTGGCACGGCAAAGATGGGCCATGACGACATGGCGGTCGTCGACCCGCACCTGCGCGTTCACGGGCTCGAGGGTCTACGCGTCGTCGACTGCTCGATCATGCCGACCATCGTCTCCGGCAACACCCACGCGCCCGCCGTCATGATCGCTGAAAAGGCGGCGACGATGATGGGTGGCGACAGGATCCGGTAAGCCGGCGTATTTTGCAGGATTGCGGTCCCCGACGAATGCAGGCCCGACCAAAGCGGACATTTGTGTCGAGCGGAACTGAATGCACGGGACCGAATGGACATCTCCTGAAAGCTCACAGTCAGCTTGCAAGGACTGTCCCTGTTGCGTGTGCTGGCAGCGTTTGAGGCGAAATCTCTGCTGCGTTCTCGGTCAACGGGAAATGGCAACGGAAGGAGCCCCTGCCGTCATCGACCAGCGGGGGCGCCTCGATGCGGCAACGGTCGCGCACCATCGGGCATCTGGTATGGAAGCGGCAGCCCGAGGGCGGATTGATAGGGCTCGGAATTTCGCCTTCGAGGATGATCCTGCGCTGTCGGCGGGCGGGGTCGATGACCGACCGGGCCGAAAGGAGGGCGGCGGTGTATGGATGGCGCGGGCGGCGGAAGAGGTCCGAGGTTGCCGCCTCCTCGACGATCTGCCCCAGATACATCACCGCGGTGTGATCCGTGACGCGGCGGATCACATTGAGGTCATGGCTGACGATCAGGTAGGTCAGCCCATACTCCTTCTTCAGTTCCAGCATAAGGTTGAGGAGCTCCCCGCGGATCGAGAGATCCAGTCCCGCCGTAGGCTCATCCGCGATGATCAGCTCCGGCTGCAGCGAAAGAGCGCGGGCGATTGCGACGCGTCGCGCCTGGCCGCCGGACAGTTGGTGCGGGTACTTTTCCAGAAGTTCCCGTGACAGGCCTAAGCGCTCGAATGCCTTCAGCACGCGCGGCCAATGCTCCGCCATGGGCAGCCGATGGATGCGCAGGGGTTCGGCAAGCAGCTTGCCGACGGCCATGCGCGGCGAGAGCGAAGCGGCCGCGTCCTGCAACAGCATCTGCACGCGCCGTCTGTAACCCAACGTGTCCCTGGCGAGCAGGTCGGAAAGTGGCTGCCCGGCAAAACTGACTTTGCCCGACGTGGCGCGCTGCAGTGCGACGAGAACACGGCACAGCGTCGTCTTGCCCGAACCGGACTCGCCCACCAGTCCGGTGACGGATCCGCGCGGAACGGAGAGCGTGACGTCGTCCAGCGCATGCACGCGATTGCCGAATGCGACCGTGACCTTATCGATCTGGATCAGCGGTTCGTTGGGGCGACTGTCCATGTCAAACCCTTATGCAACGAACAGAGACCCCGCCGCCGAGGTCTTTCATGGGCACCGGCGCGGCGCGGCAGGCATCCGTAACCAGCGTGCAGCGTGGCGCGAAAGCGCAACCGGCAAGCGGTGCGGAGGGACTGGGCGGGGCGCCGGGGATGGTCCGCAGCGGCTCGCCGCTATCACCTTCGTCGATCTCGCAAGCGAGAAGTGCTGCGGTGTAGGGATGTCGCGGATTGCCGATGAGTTGCGTTATCGGGCCGGTTTCCATGACCAGGCCGCCATAGACGACGATCGCGTCGTCGCAAAACTCCGAGAGCAATCCGAGATGGTGGGAAATGAACAGGACCGAGCTCGAGGTTTCGCGCTGGAGATCGCGGAACAGTTCGACGATCTGGGCCTCGACCGTGGCGTCGAGCGCTGTCGTGGGCTCGTCGGCGAGGATCAGTTGCGGGTTCGTCAGCAGCGCCATCGCGATCATGACGCGCTGGCGCATGCCGCCCGAAAGCTGATGCGGATAGCAAGCAAGCCGGGCGGCGGGTTCCGAAATGCCCACACGCTGCAGCATCGCTTCGGCTTCCTTCATGGCGGCCTGTCGCGATGTTCCCGGCTTCTTCCGCTTCACCACATCGACCAGTTGAGTACCGACCTTGAAGACCGGGTTCAGCACGGTCATCGGATCCTGGAAGATCATGGCAATCCGGTCGCCGCGGAGACTGCGCTTGCCGTCTTCGCCGAGCGTCAGCAGGTCGATGCCGCCGAACCGGATCTCGCCCCCGACCTTCGTGACGTTACTCGGCAGGATGCCGATGATGGCCGCGGCAAGCGTCGACTTGCCCGAACCGGATTCGCCGACGACGCCGACAATCCTTCCCGGCGCGATGTCGATATCCATGCCGCGCAGCATATGGACAGGCCCTCGCGCGCCCGTGGCCTCGACTGTCAGGCCGCGGATGGACACAAGCGGATCTCCCGCGCCGATCATGTCGCTGGCCTCATTCTGGGGTCGATCGCGTCGCGAAGGGCTTCGCCGAGCAGGGTGAAGCCGAGCGTCGCGACCCCAAGCGCCACGCAGGACACGATGACCGGGACCGTCGACTGGTTGATGTAGGCAAAGCCGTCATAGATCAGCGTTCCCCAACTCGCGAGCGGCGGGCGGACACCGAGGCCGATGAACGACAGCCCGGCCTCGATGGCGATCACGACCGGAATGTCCATGCTGGCGAGGATGACCAACGGACCCATGATGTTGGGCAGCGTGTGCATAAGCGCGATGCGGCTACGCGATGCGCCCAGAATATGCTCGGCCTCGATGTAGGGCTGCTCGCGGACGGACAGCACCTGGGCTCGGGCCACGCGTCCGAAATGCGGCACCAGCGTGATGGCGATGATGATGGCCACGTTCCACAAACCCGGCCCAAGCACGGCGATGAAGGCAAGCGCAAGAACCAGGCTTGGAAAGGACGCGATCACGTCGAAGATGATGAGGATGGGCCGCTCCCAGCGCGCTGGCGATTCCGCCGCGATGATCCCGAGAATGGTGCCGAGTGTTAGCGCGATCGCGATGGCGCTTAACGCCACGCTCATCGCCACCGTCGTGCCGTGCATCAGCCGGCTGAACAGGTCGCGGCCGAGATGATCGGTCCCAAGCCAGTGCGCCGCCGACGGCAGTTCGAACCGTTGCGTGACGTTGATCTTGTTGGGTAGCTGGAGGTCGATCACAGGCGCGAGAAAGCTCATCGCGCAAATCGTCACGACGACGATCAGGGCGAACGCGCCCGAGGGGCGCGCTACTATGCTGCGCAGCACACGGCTCACGTGGCACCGCGCGTGCGCGCCATGCCGCGGCGAATACGCGGATCGAGCGCCGTGTAGGACAGATCGACCACGAGATTGGTCAGCGTGAAGAGGAGCACGACGACGAGCACGACGCCCTGAAGGACCGGGAAGTTGCGCGTCGAGATCGCATCCAGGACGAGACGTCCAAGCCCCGGCCGGGAAAAGATGATCTCGACGAGAACCGCGCCGCCAAGGAGGCGCCCTATGCCCATTCCGAGCACCGCGACCGTCGGGATGGCGGCGTTCTTGAGCGCATATTTGTAGACGATCTTGCGTTCCGGAAGGCCATAGGCACGGCTTGTGCGAATGAAGTCGGATCCTAGCACCTCGAGCAGGGAAGTGCGGACGAGGCGCGCGATCATGCCGACCCAGCCAATGGCGAGCGCCGTGGCGGGAAGAATCATACGATACACCTGGTCAACGATGCTGTTTGCGTCTCCCGCGCCGAGGACCGGGAACCAGGGCAGCCAGATCGCGAAGATCACCAGCAGCAGGATCGCCACGACGAAGCCCGGGATCGCGATGAAGGCCACCGAGGTGAAGGCCAGCAGCGTGTCGAGTTTTGAACCCTGGTTTCGCGCGGCATAGATGCCGAGCGGCACGCCAACCAAAACCGCCAGACCGATGGCGGCGATCGTCAGCGCGACCGTGTAGGGGAGGGCGGCCAGAACCATGTCGGTCACGCGCCGGCCGGTGATCACGTCCTCACCGAGATTGCCGGTGAGGACGTTGCCGAAGAACAGGAACAGCCTTTCGTGGATAGGCAGGTTCAGTCCCATTTTTTCGATGAACTGGGCGGCATACTCCGGCGTGGCCTGCGGTCCGAGCAATGTTGTGGCCGGGTCGCCCGGAACGATAGCGCTCAGGCTGAACAGCACCAACATCGAACCGAAGATGATCAGCACCGTCGTCCCAAGGCGGCTGACCAGATAACGGGCCATCGGGGCGTTTGCGAGCCCGCGCATCAATCACACGGGCTCGAAGCGGTTGAAGTTCACCGAAGTGCCGGCCGGGCCGAGGCTCGGTTTGACGCTGTTGCGACGGACATAGATCAAAGTCTCGTGCGTGAGCCAGACAAAGGCCGCCGACTCCTCCATCGCTTTCTGCGCATCGACGATGTAACTCGCCCGCTTGGCGCGGTCCATCTCCTCGGCCGCCTTGCCGAGAGCCTCGTCGAAGGCCGGCGACACCCAGCGCTGCCAATTCCAGATACCGACCTGATCGCTGGCGAACGGGAAGGCGAGATAGTTCGGGTCGAGCGCGCCGTTGAAGCGCATGATGAACATCTGCAGCTTCTTGCCTTCGTCGCCCTTTCCGGCGGACCAGA